>Ga0302307_10001249_pt1 | contig 16047 bp, 14 predicted proteins | sample III_Palsa_E3_2_FD_200530 | JGI IMG/M metagenome (GOLD analysis project Ga0302307, IMG submission 200530) | Peat permafrost microbial communities from Stordalen Mire near Abisko, Sweden - III_Palsa_E3_2 | ecosystem: Environmental > Terrestrial > Soil > Palsa > Peat permafrost | place: Sweden... | reverse complement strand
TGAGCGCCATGAAACAGGCCGGAAGCCCATTAACCGGAATTAATGATTTGTTTAGCGAATTAACCAACGGAAAAAATATTGATGAAGCGCTGATACTGGCCAATATACCATCCTCGGCACGCCATTTTGTTGAGCATACTTTTGATGTAATTGATACCGGTAAAACGCACATACAAGCCGCCGTGTTTACCTTTGGTCGGGAGGATCTGATACCCGGTATGTTTATCAGCATTGTAAAAGAAATAAACCGGCAACTACCCGATAAGGTGGAAACCCTGCTATACTATTTACAGCGCCACATAGAAGTTGATGGCGATCACCACTCCCACCTCGCCTACCAAATGACCGCCGAACTTTGCGGCGATGACGATACCAAATGGGAAGAAGCCCTAACAGCCGTTAAAGAAGCCCTGAATGCCCGCATAGCACTTTGGAATGGCATTTTGCATGCTATTAATTATCATGCGGTGCTGGAGTAATTAATTCTAACCCGTATGCCCGAAACTTACGAAGTTTTAAAAACTTCGTAAGTTTGTTAATGGATGGCATTCTTAACAACGCTGTAAGCAACGCCTAATGTTTTATATAAACGTTATCAATTTGTATCCCTACAATACATTTAGATAAATCTTTATTTAAAGCACAGAGATATCTATGTTTCCCATAAGAGCCATAATCATCCTTGCCTTTATATGTAACAAAAATAGACCATGCAATTAACGCCGGTTTAAAATTCTTTTTGATACTGTCTAACTTTAAAGGTTGCTTTTGATATTTATCGTAATTGGTGTCGTCTTCGTAGGTTGTGTATTTTGGATGTAAGTCGTCAAAACTTATTATCTCACATTTTGATGATTTATTAAGACTATCCAAATATTTTTTTACTGATACTTCAGCTTTTAATTCTTCGGGACTTTTACTGAACAAAGTGCAGGATGAAATGAGTAACATCCATACAAATAATATATTTCTCATTGAATAAGGTTATAGATAAACAAATCTAATAAAAAAGTCCATTTTAGCCTGTGGTCGGTGTTTTCACCGCACCACCTTATAACTTATTCAACTCATCCACCAATGCCTTACTCAGCTTATTAAAATACCGCTTAACGCCATAACCCATCACGCTTTGTATACCCCTGCTGGCGTTGGTCAAAAATACTTCATCAGCCTCATACAAAATATCCGGACTTATCTGCGCTTCGGTAATGGCTATATTATTTTTTTTGGCGATGTTGATAATCACCTGCCGCATTACGCCCTCTACACAACCTTCGCTAAGCGCGGGGGTGTATAAGTGGTCTTTATACCATACAAACAGGTTCGAGCTACCTGCTTCACATAAAAAGCCGTTCTGGTTCAGCAAAAATACCTCATCCAGCTTGTTTTGTGTTTTAAACATGGCTGCCATTACATAAGTAAGCGAGTTGCAGGTTTTTATATTAGATAGGTAGTTGGTCGCTTTGGGGATATCGGTAAAAATATCCATAATCAAGCCCTTTTCATTCAGAAAATAGCGGGGTTCATCAGCAGGCGTTATCTCAAAGCAATAACCTGTTTTATTTAGTGTAGGGCCATATAAGCCTTCGCTGTCGCGATAAACGGTAAGGCGCAGGCGGCCGTGTTTGGTTTTGTTACGCGCGGCAAGTTCTTCGGCTTTTTCTTTCAAAAACCAGGCGTCCATTTGCGAATAACCATCCATTTTAAGTGCCTTCATTCCCCGCTGCAACCTATCGGCATGCAGTTCGGCAAATTTAAGCTGCCCCTTAAACATGCGCATACTCTCAAACAGCCCATCGCCATACCTGAACGAGCGGTTAGCTACAGTTAAAAGCTTGGCATCAGCCGGTAAAAGTTCGCCGTTAAAATTGATAAAATTCATATTTAAATATGAGATTTGAGATATTAGATTTGAGACAAAAGCAAAGGTAAATATTTAGGGTTTAGAGTTTGAAACGAAATCAACAATTAACCCACCGTTCAAAATCTCAAATCTCAAATCTCATATCTCATATCTCATATCTAACATCTCAAATCGGCGAAGCATACTTTCTCCACTTCTCCAACACCCCGGCAAAATCCTCCGGAAGCGCTGCCTCAAAATGTATATACTTCCGTTGTGTGGGGTGTATAAAGCCCAGCGTTTGCGCGTGCAAGGCTTGGCGCGGCATTATCTCAAAGCAATTTTCTACAAACTGTTTGTATTTACTAAAAACCGTACCCTTTAAAATTTTATCGCCCCCGTAAGTGGCATCACTGAACAGCGGGTGGCCAATATGTTTCATATGCGCCCGTATCTGGTGGGTACGGCCGGTTTCCAGCTGGCATTCTATCAGCGTAACATAGTCCATTCGCGCCAAAACCTTGTAATGGGTTACCGACCATTTTCCTTTTTCCGGGTCGTCGTAAATAGCCATTACGCGCCGGTCGTTCACGCTGCGGCCTATGTAGCCGGTTACAGTGCCGTCTTCGGGCAAATCGCCCCAAACCAGGGCTAAATATTTACGGGTGATGGTATGCTCGTAAAACTGGCGGGCAAGCCAGGTCATGGCGCGTTCGTTTTTGCTGATGAGCAGCAGGCCGCTGGTATCTTTATCAATGCGGTGCACCAAGCCCGGACGGCCATCGTTACCGGGCAAAGTAGGCAATTGCTGAAAGTGATATACCAAACCATTAACCAGCGTACCTGTATAATTATTATAGCCGGGATGCACCACCATGCCCGCGGGCTTGTTTACAATCAGTAGGTCGTCATCCTCGTAAACTATATTTAGGTCTATGTTTTCAGGGTAAACCTCCGTATCCCTCGGCGGGTGCGGCAATACTACCGAAATTACATCCAGCGGCTTAACCTTGTAGCTTGGTTTTATAGGTTTATCGTTAACCAGCACGTTGCCCAGGTCAATAGCGTTTTGTATGCGGTTGCGCGAAGCGTTCTCAACCCGGTGCATCAAAAACTTATCAATACGCAGCAGGCTTTGGCCTTTATCCACCACTATGCGCAGGTGCTCATATAAATCCTGCTCGTCCTGTTCGTTAAATTCGGCTTCCTCTGTCATTACCGCAAAAGTAATTGTTTTTTTGGCTATTGATTGTTGATTTTGGTTGCTTGCTATAATTACACTTACATATACAATGGTACCCTTTTAGGTACTGTTACAAATATTTTATGATGGCTATTTTTACATAAAACTATTTCATAGTAAATTAAAATAAGCTTTTTCTATGCTATTGTACATTTGTAAAATTTGTGATACATTTATTGCAACTATTTAATTTAAACCCTGTTATGAAAAAACTTTACCCCTTATTGCTTACTGCAATATTGTTTATTGCAGTATTTAAAGCCGATGCCCAAAGTGGATTTTCCGACATTGTCAAAGTATCTCCCGCCGACGCCACCAAATTACTTACCGCTTATGGCGAACCCCTTTTTAAAGGTTTTGGCGTAGGCATGAACGGCGGTTGGGCCAATACCGCTAAGGTTAAAAAACTGTTACATTTCGATTTGCGTATTACCGCTTCGGCGGCATTTACGCCCCAGTCCGACAAAAGCTTTGATGTTACCAAAATCGGCCTTTCCAACGGCGTTACCCCTGCCGATCCTAACCAAACCATAGCCCCCACCATTGGCGGCGAAAGGAGTACCGAAGGCCCGCTCATGAATATTAATGACCAAAACGGTAATAAAATATCCAGCTTTAATTTACCAAAAGGCTTCCTGCCTGTTATTCCAATGCCGCAGGTGCAGTTAACCGTAGGCGTTGGCGCCCGTACCGACCTTACCGTACGTTATATACCAAATATTAAAGTTGGTAACGATGTAGGCTCGGTAAATATGGTAGGTTTTGGCCTAAAGCACGATTTAACACGTTATTTCTTCGGGAAAGCTGCTAAAGTAGTTCCGTTTGATTTATCGGTACTTTTAGCCTATAGCAAATTAAATTTAAATGCCGATTTAAACGTTCAGCCCGCTCAAAACAACTCGGGTGTGGGTACAGCGCAGCACGACCCTACCGACCCCAACACCAATACCGATTTCAGCAACCAACATACCGATGCGCACTTTACCAGTTTTTTGGGCGAGGCAATAATATCTAAAAAACTATTGTTTTTTACCCCATTTTTAGCTGTGGGGTATAACCAGGCACACACTAACCTGGCTGCAATAGGTAATTATCCGGTAACCACCAGTTCAACCGGCCCGCAGGATTATTATACCGTTTATACCGATCCTATCAGCATAAAAGAAACCAGCATCAGCGGTATGCGCGCCGATATTGGTTTCCAGTTAAACCTCGGTATCCGTATATTTGCTTCGGCCAGCCTGGCACAGTATAAATCTGTTAACGCGGGCATCGGCTTTGGTTTTTAATGCATCATATCAACTTGGAAATTTATAGCCCTGTTCATCAAATAAAAAACAAACTGTTTAATGAACAGGGCTTATCTGTTTTTATAAAGCGCGACGACCTGATACACCCATTCATATCGGGCAATAAATGGCGCAAACTTAAATATGTTCTCCAAAAAGCACAGGTGCAAAACAAAACCCACCTGGTAACATTTGGCGGCGCTTACAGTAATCACTTACTGGCAACCGCAGCAGCAGCAGCAAAATTTGGTTTTAAAGCCACTGGCATTGTGCGTGGCGAAGAAGTTGAAAACGATACCCTGCTCTTATGCAAATTACACGGCATGCAACTGATTTTTACCGACCGTGACAGCTACCGCGATAAACCCGCCCTGTTTAACAAATACTTTGCTGCTGATACCGAAGCCTTTTTTATCGACGAAGGTGGTGCATCCCTCGAAGCCGCCCAGGGCTGCGCCGAACTGGTTGACGAACTAACCCAACCCTACGACCACATTTTTTGTGCCTGCGGTACCGGCACCACCGCGGCAGGCATTATCAACGGCTTGCAAAAACACGGGTTAAACACCCTATTTAATGCCATACCCGTATTTAAAAACGGTAGTTTTATTAAGAATGAGATTGATAAATACCTAAACACGCCGACAAACTATCAGTTGCACACCGATTATCATTTCGGCGGTTATGCCAAAACAAATGAGGAGCTTATTCATTTCATCAAACAATTTATAGCAGATACCGGCATATTAATCGAACCCGTTTACACCGCTAAAATGCTATACGCCATTTACGATTTGGCAGCCAAAAACCACTTTAAACGCGGCAGCAGCATCTTAGCCATCCACACCGGCGGCCTAATTGGCTTGCTGGGGATGAAGGATAAGTTTTAGTTTGTGGTGCGGTCCCGATAGCTATCGGGATGCAGATGTGCAGATAAAACAATCAAGCAATCCTTTAATCCCACAAATCATGGTTCAGACATCCTTGCGTTAGGGACCGCAGCGGATACCGGCCCGTGACTAAGGCCTGTGCAGTATGAGCGGAGCCCGGGCCGAAGGCAACGCCAAAACTTTTATTCGGTTATATTTTACTAATAACTATATTAACCAAAACATATAAAATTAAATATCCCAAAACCATACATTCACCACCCTAATTCATCATTTTCACGCAGAATTTCCCTCATCTGCACATCCGCATATCTGCACATTTGCACATCTTCTCACCATACCAAAATGAAAATCGGTACAAAAACTAACTTTAGTTAATTTAAAGTTACTTTTTTGCCAATCGGTTCAAAAAGTGCCTAAATTTGCATTTTGAGGGCTTTTTAGTAGATTTGTACAAACCAAAATTATATGTATAACCTGCTGGTATCTCCCGAAAATGTACAGGCTACGCTAAATAAGCATGTACTGGCCGATGGCTTCGATCTTACTTTTGATATGGAAAAAAGCAAGGGGGTTTATATTTACGATGCTAAGTATAAACGCACCCTGCTGGATTTTTTTACCTGCTTTGCTTCCGTGCCTTTAGGTTACAATCACCCTAAAATGATAAACGACGAGGAGTTTAAGAAAAACCTGATGATGGCGGCCTTAACCAACCCCTCCAACTCGGATATTTATACCACTCAATATGCCCAGTTTGTTGATACGTTCGATCGTGTAGGCATACCCGAATACCTGCCGCATGCTTTTTTTATCGCGGGCGGCTCGCTGGCTATCGAAAACGCGCTAAAGGTGGCGATGGACTGGAAAGTACAAAAAAACTTCGCCAAAGGTTATACCAAAGAGCGTGGTTTTAAGGTGATACACTTTGAAAATGCTTTTCATGGCCGCTCAGGCTATACCCTAAGCTTAACTAATACACAGCCTGTTAAAACTAAGTGGTTTGCCAAATTCGATTGGCCACGGGTATCATTTCCGCAAATAAATTTCCCTTATTCTGACAGTAACCATGATGATTTGCTGCGCAGGGAAAAGCTAAGCATTGCCCAGATAAAAAAAGCTTTTGAAGATAATAAGGATGATGTATGCGCTATAATTATTGAGCCTGTACAATCTGAAGGGGGCGATAATCATGTGCGTACCGAGTTTATGGAGAGATTAAGGCAGCTGGCCGATGAAAATGAAGCCCTGCTGATTTATGACGAGGTGCAAACCGGCGTTGGCCTTACCGGCAAATTTTGGTGCCACGAGCATTTTGGCGAAAAAGCCCGGCCAGATATACTGGCCTTCGGCAAAAAAATGCAGGTATGCGGCATATTGGCCAGCAGGCGTGTTGATGAAATTGAAAATAACGTATTCCGGGTATCATCACGCATCAACTCTACCTGGGGTGGTAGCTTGGTTGATATGGTACGTTCATCAAAAATAATGGAAATTATTGACGAGGATAACCTTTGCGAAAATGCGGCGCAAATGGGCCAATATTTACAGGACAACCTTGCCGATATCGCGAGCCGTCATCCTATTATGACAAACGTACGCGGCAAAGGCTTGTTAACCGCTTTTGATTTCCCGGATAAAGAAACCCGCGACAAGTTTATTAACTTAGGGTTAGATAAACATGTAATGTACCTTGGTTGCGGCAGTAAAAGCATACGCTTTAGGCCGGCACTTATTATTGAAAAAAATCATATTGACGAAGGCCTGGATATTTTGAAAAATATAGTTGCAACATTATAGCAAATGTAATAATCTTGCTACAAGCACCTGTTTTGACCTAAACAGGTGCTTTTTTATTTAAAAAAGTGCTATAATCGCTCCTCGACGGTTATTTAATATTTATACATACTTAATAATACGTTCATTTTCCCCTGAGATGAATTTTTAACTATTACGAAATATTTAATAAATTCGCCTAACATTTATACCATCTGGAAATCATGAGCAAACACATCGAAAAATTAAAGAAACAACTTACCGAAATATCTGAAGTTGTTAACTTATTTCAATCAGAAGCTGTACAGGTGAAAATTATCGATAGGCTATTAGATACTATAATTGATAGCGATAAAGGAGAAACTGAACACACTGAAGCAAGCACCAGGACAGGGAAACAGAAGGGGGATGATAACGAGAAAAACACTTCAAACCACTGGCACAAAAAGCCGGGCGCTACAAAAATATTAAACCAGTTGCTCAGTAGCGATTTCTTTTACACTCCGCGCTCTATATCGTCAATAGCAAGTTATTGTAAAGACAATTTCGACTCGGAATTTAAAACTTCCGAACTATCGGGTATCCTGCTAAAACTTGCCAACGAAAACAAGCTAAGGCGCGAAAGAAGCCAGGAAAACAACCGTTTTGAGTATGTGGGGATTTAGTGATTAGAGGTTAAAGATTAGGTTAAGAATATTTAATTTCCAAATCAGACCTAATCTCTAATCTCCAGCCTCACTCAACCCCTATCTCAACGAGAATAAATTATCTACCCCCAAAAGCTTTCTCGAAGTAAAGCCTTCAGCATATCTTGCTCCAATACTTTTTCCAAATTCCATTGCCCGGCCTTCAACTATCTTAATAAATTCCGGCGACGATATATAGGTTTGCGGCTCATCCTCATTCCAGTCAGGGTTAAAAAACTGCGATTCGTAGGCCAGTATGCTTTCAATTTTTTTATCCCAGTATTTGGTAATATCTATTAATATATCAGGCTCAATATAGCGGTCCTGTATAAAATGGAGTATCATATTCGGGCGCCAGGCCTCCTGCGGCTCACCATTATGGCTGGTCTCAATTTTTCGGAGGCCAGCTAAAAATGCTGATGCTTCTACCAGTTCATTGGCGCGTCCGTGATCGGGGTGCCTGTCGTGGTAAGCATTGGTTATAATAATTTCCGGCCTGTAGCGGCGTATGGCTTCAATAACCTTTATCTGGTATGTTGGCGTGTTTTGAAAAAGCCCGTCGGGTATGCCTAAATTTTCGCGCAGGGTAAGCCCTAATATTTTAGAGGCAGCAGTGGCTTCTTTCTGGCGTATTTCGCTCGATCCCCTGGTACCCAGTTCGCCACGGGTTAAATCAACAATACCCACCTTTTTACCCAGGGCAATATGTTTTAAAATTGTACCTGCGCATCCAAGTTCTGCATCATCGGGGTGTACAGGTAAAACAAGTATATCTAACTTAGTCATATAGTAAAATAGTATTATTTAACAGAAAGCAGGCGTCGTAACTTCTTTCTTATTTTTGATGAGGTAGGTTTGGTAAACGGGTAAAAAAAATCGGATACGATACCGTTTTTATCAATTAAAAACTTGTGAAAGTTCCACCGCGGTACCGAGCTCAGTTTTCCGTTTTCCTTTTTATCTCCAAAAAATTTGTACAGCGGGTGGGCGTATGGCCCCCTAACCCTTATTTTTTCAAAAATGGGGAAATTTGCACCAAAACTTTCGCAAAACGCCTCAATGGCCTGCCCTTCAAGCGGCTCCTGTTCGCCAAAATCGTTGGACGGAAATGCCAGTATCTCAAAATCCTGATCCTTAAATTCGGTTTTTAATGCTACGAGGTCTTTTAGCTGGGGGGTAAAGCCGCACTGGGAAGCGGTATTAACTATCAAAAGCACCTTATCTTTATAGTCCGAAAGGCTTACATCTTCACCGGTTAATTTCTGGACATCAAACCGGTAAATGCTATTTTTATCCATTATTAGTTCTTACTGGAATCATAACCCGCTTTTTCCAGTATTGTTTCAATATCGCGGTCTTCATCGGGGTCATATGTTTCCTTTAGGTTATGCCCAAATATACGCGCTACAGATTGCAGCATAAAAGCATCTAAGCCACCTTTTAATTGTACCACCAAATCATAGCTGGTGTTTCCTGTTTCGCGGTCAATCAGTTTAATCAAAACCTCACCCTGACTAATTGTCAGGTCCTCAATTTCGCGTTTAAACAGGTCTTTTATCTGTTCGTTACAGGCGCTTATCAGCTGTTTTTGTTTGTGCTTATCGGGGGTAAGGGCAAGATCGCGCTGTAATTGCCTGTATCTTTCGCCGGCAAAGCGCGCGTAAGGCAATACTTTATTTACATTATAAGCTAAACGGTCGTAAGCTTGCTTATCTGCTTCGCTTTTAAATATCCTTGTATCGTATATTTTAACCTCTTCGGTTACAATCCAGGGTATCAGTTCGCCGTTATAGGTTGTCAGGTAAGTAGCTATGGTATCATTTTTGCCCAACTTTAATGCAGGAGGTTTGGGCGTTTGGGCTTTAGCTATCCCCAACGACAAACATAACACACACAAAAGGCCGATAAATTTCATAATTTTACTTAAACAAAAATAATGCAAATTATTTGGTATTTTGCAAATTACCTGCAATTTATAGTTTTGTTGATATAATAATACAATTGTTACCTAGGCTCAAAAGATGAAAGAATTAGTGATCGACCTGGAAGTTGAGAAAACCGAGATATTAAAACGTTACCGTGCTTTGCTGCGCGCCTGTAAATCTACGCTCGAAAAAGGCGATAAACGCATGATACGCAAGGCATTTGATATGGCATTGGAAAGTCATGCTGCCATGCGCCGTAAATCGGGCGAGCCGTATATATACCATCCCATTGCTGTAGCACAAATAGCTGCCGAAGAAATTGGCCTCGGCACCACATCCATTGTATGCGCTTTACTGCATGATGTGGTTGAGGATACTGATGTTACCCTGGATGATATTGAGCGCGAGTTTGGTAAAAAAGTGGCTAAAATTATCGATGGTTTGACCAAAATATCGGGCGTATTTGATACCAACAGTTCGTTACAGGCCGAAAACTTTCGCAAAATGCTGCTTACCCTGGCAGATGATGTGCGGGTGATACTGATAAAGCTAGCCGACAGGCTGCACAATATGCGTACAATGGAGTTTATGCCGCGCGATAAGCAGCTTAAGCTATCATCAGAAACGGTTTACCTATACGCCCCTCTCGCACATCGTTTGGGTTTGTACGCCATAAAATCCGAGTTGGAAGACCTTTCCATGAAATACATGGAGCGCGAAACTTATCAGTTCATCAAGAATAAACTGAATGAGAAAAAAGCCGAGCGCGAAAAATTTATCCGCGATTTTATTGAGCCGGTAAAAAAAGTAATTGAAGCCCAGGGTTTAGAGGTTGATATATTCGGCAGGCCAAAATCCATTCACTCCATCTGGAACAAGATGAAGAAAAAGGCCATCCCATTTGAGGAGGTATATGACCTTTTTGCCATACGTGTAGTACTGGACAGTACACCCGAAAGCGAAAAAGCCGATTGCTGGAAGGCTTACTCCATAGTTACCGATTTATACCGCCCTAACCCCGACAGGCTGCGCGATTGGATATCATCGCCGAAGGCAAATGGTTATGAATCGCTGCACACTACCGTTATGGGCCCCCGCGGGCAATGGGTTGAGGTGCAAATACGTACCAAACGAATGAACGAAATTGCCGAAAAGGGTTTTGCGGCGCATTGGAAATACAAGGAATCGTCAACCGATAGCGGGCTTGACCAATGGGTGCAAAAAGTACGGGATATGCTGAAAAATCCCGATTCGAATGCGCTGGACTTTTTGGATGATTTTAAAATGAACTTGTTTAGCGATGAGATTTTCATTTTCACGCCAAAAGGCGCGCTGATACAATTGCCGCTAAATGCCACCGCGCTGGATTTTGCTTTTGAGATACATACCGATGTGGGCGCAAGCTGTATAGGTGCCAAAGTTAACCATAAGCTCGTGCCGCTTAGCTATAAGCTACAAAACGGCGACCAGGTAGAGGTAATTACTTCCAGTAAGCAAGTACCAAAAGAGGATTGGCTTAATTTTGTGGTTACAGCTAAAGCCAAAGCCAAAATTAAATCGGCGCTAAAAGAAGAAAAACGCCGTATTGCCGAGACTGGTAAAGAAATACTGGAGCGAAAAATGAAATCGCTCAAAATAACCTACAATTCCGAAAACATACATAAGCTTAGCTATTACTTCAAACTGTCATCAACCCTCGATTTATTTTTCGAAGTAGCCAAAGGCAATATTGATATGAAGGACCTGAAGGAGTACCAGGCCTCGGAAAAAATAGTTGAAAACAAGCCACAGGATAAAATAGAAGTTGAACAGGTACAGAGCCTTATAAAAAGCCTCAAATCCAAGGACACCGATATGCTGCTGATTGGTGAGGATATGCAAAAAATTGATTACAAATTGGCCAATTGTTGCAACCCCATACCCGGCGATGATGTTTTTGGTTTTGTTACTGTAAGCGATGGCATTAAAATACACCGTACCAATTGCCCCAATGCCGCCAAATTAATGGCCAATTATGGCTATCGCATTGTTAAAGCCCGCTGGACCAACCAGCAGGAACTGGCATTTTTAACCGGCCTGCGCATTACAGGTATTGATGATGTAGGACTGATAAACCAGTTAACCACTGTTATATCTAACGATTTTAAGGTAAACATGCGTTCCATTACGGTTGATAGTGATAACGGCATTTTCGAGGGTACTATTATGGTTTATGTGAATGATACACAGCATTTAGATAACCTGATAAAGCGTTTAAAAATGGTAAAAGGTGTAAATTCCGTAACCCGTTTTGATTCTGCGGTAGAAAAGGTTAGTAATTAAGTTGATGAACGTTTATATTGGTAATATTAATCCCATAAAACTTAATCAACCAAATCAACACAATCAACCAATAAACTAAAAACACTATCTTTACATTGTTAACAGTTTACTATGTCGCAGGTAGAAACCATTGCATTGGTTAAAAAAATTTTTGAGGCATACCTCGAAAATAAAAATCTCAGGAAAACGCCCGAGCGTTTTGCCATACTCGAAGAAATATATTCACGGAGCGATCACTTTGATGTGGAATCGTTATACATCCACATGAAAAATAAAAAGTACCGGGTTAGTCGCGCCACGGTATATAATACTTTAGAACTGCTGGTATCGTGCGATTTGGTTACCAAACACCAGTTTGGTAAAAACATGGCCCAGTTCGAAAAATCGTATGGTTATAAACAGCACGATCATATTATTTGCATAAACTGCGGCAAAGTGGTTGAATTTTGCGACCCGCGCATACAGCAAATACAAAGCATGATGGGCGATATATTAAAATTCGAGATCAAACACCATTCGTTAAACCTCTATGGCGATTGTGCAAAATTAAGGGCAGGCTTTTGTGATAGAAAAGTATAACTTTGCCACCTTTCATTAACATTCGAAATATAAAAATTAATGGCTGTTGACGTATTATTAGGCCTCCAATGGGGCGATGAAGGTAAAGGAAAAATTGTTGATGTACTAAGCGCCGGTTACGACCTGATTGCGCGTTTCCAGGGCGGCCCCAATGCCGGCCATACTTTGGAGTTTGATGGTAAAAAGTTTGTGCTGAATACCATTCCTTCGGGCATATTTTTCGATAACACGCTAAACCTTATCGGCAACGGTGTAGTTATCGACCCTATCACCCTAAAAAAAGAAATAGAAAAACTTAAAGCTGCCGGGCACGACCTGTTAGCCAAAAAGAATCTGCTTATCGCTAAAAAAGCGCACCTTATTTTACCAACTCACCAGCTGCTTGATGCCGCATCGGAAAAGAAAATGGGCGAAGGCAAAATTGGCTCTACTTTAAAAGGTATTGGCCCAACTTATATGGACAAAACCGGGCGTAACGGCCTGCGTGTTGGCGATATAACCCTACCCGATTTTAAAGAACGCTACCAGAAACTGGCCGACAAACATATTTCCATGCTAAAATCGCTTTACGGCGATGTGGATGATTTTTCAGAACGCGAAGCAGCTTTTTTCGAGGCTATCGATCTGATAAAGCAGTTTCCGCTGGTTGATTCGGAACATCTTGTTAATGACTACATTAAACAAGGCAAAAAAATATTAGCCGAAGGCGCGCAGGGCACCATGCTTGATATTGATTTTGGCTCGTACCCTTTTGTAACATCATCAAACACCACTACCGCCGGCGCATGCACCGGTTTAGGTATAGCCCCCAATAAAATAGGCGAAGTGATAGGTATTTTTAAAGCTTATTGCACCCGTGTTGGCGGCGGCCCCTTCCCTACCGAACTGGACAACGAAACCGGCGAAGAACTGCGCCGAATAGGCCACGAGTTTGGCGCTACCACCGGCAGGCCCCGCCGCACCGGCTGGATTGATTTGCCCGCTTTAAAATATGCCATTATGCTTAATGGCGTTACCGAACTGGTAATGACTAAAGCCGATGTTTTAAGCGGATTTGATAAAATTTATGCCTGCACCCACTATAAATATCTTGGTGAAACTATTGATTATATGCCTTACGATATTTGCAGCGTTGAGCCACAACCGGTTTTAAAAGAAATTGACGGCTGGAACGAGGATTTAACCGGCATTACCGAACTTTCGGAAATACCGGAAAGGCTAAAATCATATATCAAGTTTTTAGAGCATGAATTAGAAGTACCCGTAAAGTACCTTTCTGTTGGGCCGGATAGGGTTCAAACATTGGTATTATACTAATCGTTATTATAACCTAACCTATCGCCGTTTTTTATTTTTGGTTTAGGATAACATTATGAAAAAATACTGCTTTGCAGTTGCCTTATGCTATTTGGCAACCGTTGCTTTTGCACAACAGCCAACTTTTACGGTTATAAAAAACAACCCGGCTACTTCGGTAAAAAGCCAGCAGCAGTCGGGTACTTGCTGGGATTTTTCGAGTACAGCATTGGTTGAGAGCGAGTTGTTGCTGCAAAACAAGCCCGAAACCGATATATCTGAAACATTTACCATGTATAACCTTTACCTGGATAAGGCAGAGAAATACATACGTCGCCGCGGCGATACTCGTTTTTCGGGTGGTGGTATCGAGCAGGATATGATCTTCTCTACCGATACTTACGGCGCCATTCCCCAAAGTATTTACCCCGGCGTGGGTAGGGATACCGTCATTAACCACGATAGTCAGATCGAAACTAAAGTAAAGGCTTACCTAAATCGTGTACTAAAAAACAATCCTGATACCATACCATCCGGTTGGGAAGATAGTGTGCGTTATATATTAAACAGCTATTTAGGCGCGCCGCCGGCTACATTTACTTTTAATGGTAAAGAATATACCCCAAAAACCTACGCTGCTGAGAACATCACCGTAAAACTATCTGATTATTTAGGATTAACCTCCTTTACTCACCACCCCTATTACACCAATTTTTCCATAGAAGTGCCGGATAATTACAACAGCAACATGTTTTTTAATTTACCGCTGGATGAGTTTATTGCGGCAGTAAAAGCGGCTATAATGAATGGGTATACTGTTGGCTGGGATACCGATGTAAGTAATGATGGTTTTAAACAGCGTGTAGGCGTTGCCAAATGGGTGGATAATAAACAGGAAACTAAGAATTTTTTAACTTTTACCGAGCAAAAGCCCAATGCCGCCGTTCGCCAGAAATTGTTTGACGACCAGGTAACGCAGGACGACCACCTGATGCAAATTACCGGACTGGCAAAGGATGCAAACGGCAACGAATATTTTATTGTAAAAAACTCATGGGGTAACATAGGGCCTTATAAAGGCTATATTTACGTAAGTATGCCGTATTTTACTATTAACACCATTTCGGTTTTGATAGATAAAAAAGCCTTGCCTGCAAGCATGTTGGCAAAAGCAGCCGAATAAATTAATTACAGTGTGGCAAGTAAACCTAAGCGATTTTAAACAGAAAGCCCTGCAATGGGCATGTAAGTTTGATGCGGTTTGCTACCTCGATTCAAATAATTTTAGCGACCCATACTCAAAATTTGATACGCTAATAGCCATTGGCGCTAAGCAGGATATTGTTGCCAACAGCGGCAATGCTTTTGAGGAATTATCAAAATTTCGCAAAGCAAACCCCGGTTGGATAACCGGCTTTTTTGGCTACGATTTAAAAAACGAGCTGGAAGATCTAACCTCCAACAATACTGACAATCTTCAATTTCCCGACCTATACTTTTTCGCCCCGCAGTACCTCATTATAATTAAGGGTGATGATATTGATATTATTGCCGATAATCCGCAGGATGTATTTGAACAGATTGAGCGCCAGGTTTTAAATCAGCCCAAACCCCTACCCGAAATAAAACTGCAATCCCGGTTTACTAAGGATGGGTATTTAGATGTCGCCGAAAGCATCAAAAAACACATTAACCGTGGCGATATTTACGTAACCAATTTTTGCCAGGAGTTTTTTGCGGAGAACGCGGTTATTGATCCTTTGGCAACATTATTACAGCTTAATAAAGTTTCACCCAACCCTTTTGGCGGCTTTTTTAAGTGGAAGGATAACTACATTTTATCCGCCTCGCCCGAGCGTTTTTTGGCTAAGCGGGGTAATAAACTCATCTCCCAGCCCATAAAAGGCACCGCCAAACGTGGTAAAACCGAATTGGAAGATGAAGCCTTAAAACAGCAATTACGCACCCACAGCAAAGAGCTACAGGAAAACGTGATGATAGTTGATTTGGTGCGAAACGACCTCACACGCTCGGCCAAGCCCAGCACGGTTAAAACTGAGGAGTTATTCGGTATTTACAGCTTTACGCAGGTACACCAAATGATATCCACCGTGGTATGCGAGATACAAAATGGCCTATCACCTATCGATGCCATAAAAAACTGTTTCCCGATGGGTAGCATGACAGGCGCGCCCAAA
>Ga0302307_10001247_pt1 | contig 16051 bp, 12 predicted proteins | sample III_Palsa_E3_2_FD_200530 | JGI IMG/M metagenome (GOLD analysis project Ga0302307, IMG submission 200530) | Peat permafrost microbial communities from Stordalen Mire near Abisko, Sweden - III_Palsa_E3_2 | ecosystem: Environmental > Terrestrial > Soil > Palsa > Peat permafrost | place: Sweden... | reverse complement strand
GATCGACAGTATCCAGACGATGAGCGCGCCGGACAGCGATTCATCGCCGGGCAGTGTCACTCAGGTCCGGTCGTCCACAGCCATCCTCGGGGATGCAGCCCGGGAGATGGGCGTCCCTATCTTTCTGGTTGGACATGTCAATAAAGAAGGTGCGCTGGCCGGCCCTCGGGTTCTGGAGCACATGGTGGACGCGGTTCTGACGTTCGAAGGGGACAGGCACCACGCCTATAGAATTCTTCGGACGGCGAAGAACAGGTTTGGGTCCACCGAAGAGATGGGTTTGTTTGAGATGGCTATGGAAGGGCTGGCCGAGGTGCCGGATCCTTCGAAGCTGCTGCTGGCGGAGCGCAATGCGGCGAACTCAGGATCGTCTATTACGGCTACCCTGGACGGAACCAGGCCTCTGCTGATCGAAGTGCAGGCGTTGACTACGGCTTCTTACTTGAACAATCCTCGGCGCGTGTTTTCCGGAGTCGATTCGAACCGTATGAACCTCATCCTTGCGGTTTTGGAGAAGCGGCTTGGGTTTGGGCTGAGCACGCAGGATGTGTTTATCAATATCGCGGGCGGCATCCGTGTGGATGAGCCTGGGGCGGACCTTGCGGTTGCTCTAGCCGTCGCTTCGAGCTTTAAGGACATCCCGGTTGAGCCGCGGACCATTCTTGCCGGTGAGGTCGGTCTTGGCGGCGAGATCCGGGCTGTCGCAAATCTGGAAAAGCGCCTTCGTGAGGCGGCTCGGCTCGGGTTCAAATCTGCTATTGTTTCTTCCCGTTCAGCTATTCCTCCCAAGCAGTCTAAAATTGCGATTGAGGTGCATGCGGTGGATTCCCTGCATGAGGCCATCCGATTGGGTTTGGCGACGCGATGACCCGTTGGAAGCGCCTTGCGCTTATTCTCATTGGAGTCTTCGGACTCTTGACTCCCCTGTCTGCGTCGGTGTCTCATCCGCCGGTCTGTCTGGTTTTGCTGTCCGGAACTAGCTTAGGCGATTGGCGTAATGCGAGTTCTTCCCCCACCCTGCAACGTCTCCTGGCCGAGGGAAGTGTTGCTGTGATGAACGTGCGCACGGCTAGAAGCTCTACGGAGGACGAAGGGCCGTCGGCGATCAGTGCTGCGGTTAGTGTTACGGCGGGTGCGCGGTGTACGGGATCACCGGAGACCACTTCGCTGGTGCCAGCAATGGGTCAGAGTCCGTTCGATGGTACTATGCGCGACATTCTGCTGCGGCGTACGGGGATACGAGCGCCGACAGATAGTTTGGTTGATATTACGTGGCCGAAGCTTATTTTTGACAACAACAATCTGGGATATAAAGCAGAACCGGGCAACCTTGTTTCCGTATTGCGGTCACATGGGATCACAACCTATGCTTCGGGAGGCGCCCGCGCGCGCCCTGACGCCTTTGTGGCGGCCATAGGCGATGGTTATGTTGAACGCGGAAACGGCGTTCTTCCTGAGAGTAGTCTGTCGATTGTGGACCTGGGAAGCAATCTCAAAAATATTGACGCTCCGCTGACACGCATTGTGGATGAAATAGATGCAGCGCATGGGACGTTGATTGTGGCGTCGCTTTATACCAACAGTGCGGACTATGAGGCTGGGAGAAGGCTGACTCCCGTGCTTTTCTATGGGGCGGGCTGGCCTAGTGGGGTGCTGTATTCGCCGTCGACACATACGGCGGGGTTGGTTATTCTTTCGGATATTGCGCCGAGTATTGCTGGGTGTTTTGGTGTTTCTCAGAGTGGGTTTATGTATGGGAGGGCGTTGTTGAGTGTAGGACACTCCACTCCAGGGCTAATGGAGTGGCACCAGGAGGGGAGCCCGGAGGGGGTGGCTGCGGGGATTGAGGCTGTAGCGAACGCGCAGCGGGCGGCGATGAGGATGCTTCCGGCGACGGCTGTGGTTCTGGGGGTGCTGCTGGCTTTGCTGACGTTCGTTGGTCTGCGTTGGAAAACAGCTCGCAAATTGTGGCTGTGTATTCCCATACTTATGCTGCTTCTTATTTTATCGCCCAATATCGATTCACTGCCGCTCTCAGGATCGCTCTCATGTATGCTCATCGTCTTCACCGGCATCTATTTTGGAATGCAAAGAACGCTGTTTGCCTTGTGCGCTGCTTCAACCCTGCTCATACTGACAAGTTTTGTCCACGGCAGTTGGCTGATGCACCATTCTCTGATCGGCTACTCGGTTATTGAGGGCGCGCGATACTACGGGATTGGCAACGAGGCCATGGGCATACTGTTTGGCTCTTCCCTCGTAGCGGCTTTCTTGTTGTGCCGGCGCTACGAGGAACGTGCGAACCTTCCGATAATTGTGTTTTTCGCCGTAACCATCGCGCTTCTTGGTTTGCCATCCGCGGGCGCTAAGGTAGGCGGGGTGCTGGTGGGAGTGGGAACGTATGGGGTGTTCTGGCTGCGCTTAACGGGCAGGCGAATACGGTTTCAGGAAGGCATAACGCTTGGGTTGTTAACGATAGCCGTACTTGGGGCGATTCTAGTGGTCGATATGCACGGGGGGAAAGCGCACGCAAGCCATCTGGCGCAGCTCTGGGGAAGTACGGACAATGAGGGCGATCTTGTTGACGCCATGCTGCGCAAGGGGAAAGTGGAGATTCGGCTTCTCTACCACAGCTGCTGGACGGTGGCTCTGGTTGGGGGGTTGGCTGCTGTGGTCGTGATGCGGAAGCGTACGGAGGACAGAGCAAGTCAAGCGTTTCAGTCGGCGTCGGTTGCTGCGATAGTTTTGACGCTGCTACTCAACGATGCTGGGGTGGTTGCGTGTTCGTTAATGCTGCCTTACCTTGCGGCTGGTGGGGCATTGCTGTTGGATGAGGGCGCACCTGCCGTACGCAATCGTGATGCCGCCCCCTCACCTCAATCCTCTCCCACATAAGAATGGGGAGAGGATGGGAGCTGCGCCCTCTTACGTTAGTAGTTCTTGGGAACCAGCACTGTATCGATTTCGTGGATGACTCCGTTTCCGGCCAGGATATTGGCGCGGAGGACGTTGGCGTCGTTCACGTGGATGTCGCCGTCGGACGTTGTCTGCAGCGTCAGGCGCTCTCCGCCCAGTGTTGGCGGGGTGGTATTCGAGGTCATTTCGCCGATCGCCTTAACATCGAGCCGGATGGTCAGGATGTGGTACATAAGCAAGTACTTAAGGCTGTCGGAATTGTTCTCGATCTTTCTGCGGACGTATCGGGGCAGGCGTCCAAAGGCGGCGTCTGTGGGAGCAAAGATCGTATAGCTGCCGGGGCTGTTGAGAACGTCGGCAAGTCCGGCTTTGTCGATCAGGTGGACAAAGGTGCTCATCCCCTGTGATTCGGAGAGGACATCGTAGGCGCCTTCGGCAACAATGGTCGTCGCTACTTTGCGAGGCCCGGCTAGCGTCTCAACGGAGCTTATTCGGTTGACGTTGAGGCCCGACTCGGAGGCAGGGGTGTCGTCCAGGGGACGATTTCCGGAGGCTTCCACGGCGATCATGTACTTTTCAATTTTATCTTTTTCCAAGTCGGCCTTGAACACGACGTCTAGGGGAATATTGTGTTCGCGGGCCATGCTCCAGAATGTCTGGCCGCCTTCGTTAAGGATGATGAGCTGCCGGAAGGGAGTGCCGGTGCGCTCTTTCAGGATGTAGAGAGAAGCAACGTCGTCGTCCGAGTAGCCGATCCCCTTCGCATACATGATGTCTCCGTAGTCGTACGGAGTGTTGACTAGGGGACGATAGTCGACCCAGGTTCGTGATATGCTAAGCTTACGCAGAGAGTCGTCTTGCTGCGCGATGGCTCCGGACGCGGAAAGGGCAAGGGCCACCACGCCAAAAATTAAAGACTGTACGGGACGGTGCATGTATTGACTGCTCCTATCGATAGGGTTGTGGCTCGCTGACTAGCTTACTGATCAACAAATTAAATCCACTTGCAGCCAATTATAAGGTATTCATAACGAAAACGCAAATGTTTTCGTAACTTGATTCAGGTTTAGATGATCTCCACCCTCGACATATTTAAGGAAAACGGGCCTCTGGCGAAGATTCTGGGCATGTACAGGAGCCGTCCGGAGCAGGCTGAACTGGCCCAGTCCATCGGGGAACTGCTCGAACGTCCGGACACTGTAGGGCTATTTGAGGCGGGTACGGGTACCGGCAAGACGCTGGCGTATCTTATCCCTGCTCTGCAGATAGCCACTCCGCAACGCAAGATCGTCATTTCCACGCACACGATAGCCCTGCAGAATCAGCTGATCGAAAAAGACATCCCTATTGCCCAGCAAAGTCTGGGCAGCGATAAATTGGTAGTGACCGCCAAGGGCCGCAGCAACTATCTGTGCATTCTGGCGCTGGACGGACAGATACATGGCTTTGGCACCGCGCGCAGCGAGCAGCTTGAGTCCGTAAGAAAATGGTCGGTTACTACGTCTACCGGGGACAGGAGCGATCTGCCGTTTACGTTCGACCATTGGCGCGGCATCGCGGTCAGCCACGATACATGTATTGGACGGCGCTGCCCCTTCTACGATAAATGCTTCTACTTTAAAATGAAGAAGCAGATGGAGAAGGCATCGATCATTCTGGTCAACCATGCGCTCTTCTTTGCGGATCTTATTTTGAAATCCGATCCGGGTTCGGACAACGATGTCCGCGTGCTGCCCGAATACGATTCGGTGATCTTTGACGAGGCGCATCATATCCCCGCCGTGGCTACAGACGCCCTTACCCGCACGGTCTCGCTGGCGGGGCTTTACAGCGTGCTGCGCAAGGTAAACGGCAATCCGTCGGCGGGGTTGAACGTCATCCAGCAGTCTGGTCTGGTACAAAATCTGGGCGAAGCTTTCTTCCAGAAGTTTGCCGGCGCTCCCGAGCGCGAGTTTCTGATATCGCGCGAGGAGGACGTGTCGTTTCAGGAAGTGGAAGACCGGGGCATGCGCCTGGTGGCGGAGCTTAGCCGCATGAATGACCACTTGGAGAGCGCCGCGGAAGCTGCCGTTATGCCCGACTCGGATTGGCTAAAGTCGCTGGCCCGCTGGACACGCGCTTATCGGGACGATCTTAACGACGTGATATTGACGGTGGACACCAACCGGGTATTGTGGGGCGAAAGGCCCAACACTCTGGCTGCAACGGGTTCAGTGGAGCTGCACAGGACTCCGGTTAAGGCTGGGGATACTCTAAGAAACGTCTTGTGGAACACGCAGTCTCCACGTTCGGCTGTGCTTATTTCGGCGACGCTTACCACGGAGGCCGACTTCTCCTATATCATTTCGACGTTGGGATTAAATCAGTCCAATAGGACGGTTGTTCAGTCTTCGTCGGACAGTCCGTTTCACTACCGGTCGCAATGTCTCGTCTACACGCCCGAGCACCTTGGGCCCCCTGAGGACAGTGTGACCTACCGGCACGCCATGGTGGATGAAGTCGTCAAGCTTGTGGTGGCGTCGGGAGGCGGAGCTTTCGTTTTGCTAACATCGCATAAGGCCCTGCTCGATGTCTACGTGCAGCTTCTGACCCTGGAAATCCCTTTCAAGATTTTAAAGCAGGGAGACGCCCCCGCAGGCCGATTGGTGCAGCGTTTCAAGGAAAACCAGAATGCGGTTCTGCTGGGGACGTTCTCGTTCTGGGAGGGAATCGATGTCCAGGGGCCGTCGCTGCGATTAGTTGTGATCGACAAACTGCCGTTCGCCGTCCCAGACCATCCTGTGTCGCAAGCCCAGGCTGAGAAGAGCTATGAAGACGGAGGGGACTATTTTAATGAGTTCGTTGTTCCGCAAGCAGTTATTCGGCTTAAACAAGGCGTAGGACGCCTGATCCGAAGTGAGACTGACTACGGAGTTGTAGCTATTCTGGATTCGCGGCTGAGGACATCGCGTTATGGCGAGGTTTTTATTGGGTCTTTGCCTGGAGCTCCGATGACATCTGAGATGGAAGATGTGGAGAGGTTCTACGCACGGTTCAAGAGTAAAGATGCCGAGGAAATCCAAATTGATTGAAAGAAGGACGAGAAGGGTCAAATCGGCAATGGGAGCTTACTGGCTATTGTGTTTGGGTGCAGTGCTTCTAAGCAGTCGTGTCGGGCCTGCTGCGCTCGCCGATTCTACCGATCCGATTCCTCCATTTACTGGAACGTCTATCCCAGTTCCGCCAGACCAGAACAAACCCTGGGCAGTCCCGCGTGGTGTTCCGCCTGCACTTCTGGGTGCGACGATAACGCTTTATGACCAGGGCCTGCCGGATCCCCGAGGCTGTGAGTATCGGGAGATTACAGTGCACGTCGGCGATGCCTATTTAGGCGACGGTGGCGCTGAACCTACGCACGGCTGGGTGCTGCCGGCCGTGGACGGGAGTATCCAGCGATTTGCGATTTGCTGGGATGGGCTGATCTATCCGGCTTTGTCGGTTGGAAAAGTCGTCGATCTGTCCGCCGACGCAAACGCACTCACCAATCTGCCTCCCGGCACACTCGTAGCGCCCGGGCGACTATTGACCAGGGACCGCAGCAGAGTCGATGAAGGACCAATCTATTTAGGTGGGACCCACATATCGGAAAGATGGCTGAGTCCGATGAAGGCTTGTCTCTTACTACGTCTTGGAGATTCGGCCCTGGCGAATCAGATATGGAGCGAAATAGTTACCCGTCGCTTGCTGTATCCCCCGACCAACATTCAAGCGCCCTATCTGAGTCTGGCCAACGATTGGACCTGGGGGCTTTATTACCAGGCCGTGTGCGCCCACATGCGTGGAGACGACCAGATTTCACTGCTGACTGCGCAAACGCTGACGGCATTGCAGCCGAAGATTGAAGCCACGGCCAGTTTGGAAGGGTTTCCAAAACCGATGGGACGCAATCGTATTCCCGAAGAACATTACCTGGAGTTTCTTCATCCTCTGCCCGCGTTGCTTGCGGACGAGCAGCGGCGGGTATCGGAACCGCCTTGGCTCCCTGCCCCAGTAAATCCGAGGGACTTCTCTTTATTTTCGCGCCCGATCTCGGAGGACACGCGTCCACCTGCAGAAAAAACGAAGAGGATTAGCGCTCTCATCAAAGATTTAGAGAATGTCTCGACTAGTGATGGGGAGTCTGCCGGCGATCCTATGCTGACGTACGATCCTATCGTTCAGGCGCTCATATGCGAAGGCGACGCCGCTGTGGAACCACTGCTCGATGTGATGGTTAACGACACGCGATTAACTCGCTCCGTTCACTTTCAAAGGGAGTTCTATCACGAAAGATCGCTGATAGGAGTAAGCGAGGCTGCCTATTATGCTCTTTCGGGCATCTTGCAAGTCTCGTTTTTTACCGCTGATGGGACGTGGGACGACTTGAGCGAACACCCCCAGTCGGAGCGAGTGCAAATTGCACAGTCTTTGCGAGATTTCTGGATAAAGCACCGCGGACAGTCTCTGCAGGATCGATACTATCAAACGCTTTCCGACGACTCCGCCACACCAGCAGATTGGCAGAATGCGGCGGATCATCTGGCTGTGTTTGGACCTGTCGGGCAATCAGGGCAGACGCAGAAGCCGACCGTTACAGAGTTGATGATTAAACGATACCATCAGATCGGCAACTCCCCCATCGGCTCGACAAACGCGCAAACAATTGAAACATTGCAAAACTCCAACCACATGGCGGTTACATTGTCCAAATGGGATCCCAATGCGGCAATCCCAATTCTACGTGAACAATTTACGGACTGCGGAAAACTTGGAAGCCTTTTGGTCGATAAAAGTCAAAAACTAGGCATGGCGCAGGAAATCCTCTGGGTAACAGAAGCGAGAGTAGCCTGTAACGATCCTGATGCAATTCCGGACTTTGTTCCTACATTACAGGGGATAGACCTGAAGAAGGCTAGCGAATTCGGTCTCACTCGCATGCTAAAGGCTCTCTGGCAGCACAATGACGATCCAGTAATGGCAGCGGCAGCTCGAGATCTATTCGGCAGCCCTTCCGCTCCCCTGTATCACCTTTCGGATTTCAGATTCATGGAAGACTTAGCCGCCAGTCCACTGCTTGGCATCCCCGTTTTCAAAGACGCAGTCCTGAATGGGCTGCTGGATACGACCGTCATTGGAACTGAAACAGTCACCGAACCTGGCATCAGAAGCTTTCAATACTCCGCCGGCCCGGATCAGAATTACACCGAAATTGGAGAGTACGATGTCGCCGTTGGGACAAAGGACGTAATCCGTAAGTGCGACAACCTTGCAGAGCGCCTGCAAAGCGCCGATGGAATGCAGCCGTTCGACATCCGATGGCAGAAAAGCCAACGCAGTCGTGCCATCAAATCCGACATCGACGTCCTTCGAAGATACTCTGAGCGATACGCCTACGTCGAAGGCAGCGAAAACGTTCAAGAAGTTGTGAACTGGGACGTGGCTCATATGGTTTTCGCGCCGCTTACATCGCCTGCGACGGAAGATGATGTTAAACGTGGCCGCGCCATCTTCACTCTGGGTAAAGGCGCTCAAGTAATACCTATGGCGTCGGTTCCTACGCCAGCCAGTCTAGTCACTGCAATAAATCCTGAAGGGTATGCCCACAGAAGGGTTACGAAAGGCTGGATCTGGCAGGCGGAAAAGGACGCGCATGGAAACGTATTCTACGGATTCGTCGCTCCTGGCGTGCTGGCAAAGGAGCCGGCGTCTAATGTTGTTCTGGAACCTTGACTTAGCTCTGGCGCTCCAACCATACTGTAACCGTGAAAATATATACCAAGACCGGGGATTCCGGTGAGACCGGCCTGTACGGCGGCCAGCGCGTTCCTAAGGACAATCGTAGAGTAGAAACCTATGGAACCGTGGACGAGCTGAATGCTGTTCTGGGGTTGGCGGCAACGCAGATTGCCGATTCTGAGATCTTGTCGATTCTGCTTCGGCTGCAGAATGAGCTGTTTGAAGTAGGTGCGGACATCGCGACACCGCTGGAACGGACAGACAGAATTCCTCGTGTAAGGCAGGACCAGATTGAACTGCTTGAAGCGGAAATAGACCGATTTGAAGAGGAGTTGGAGCCGCTTACGAACTTCATTCTGCAAGGCGGTACGCCTGGAGCTTCGTATCTGCATGTGGCGCGCGCTGTGTGCCGCAGAGCGGAGCGTCATTTAGTGACCCTGGAGCGTGAAGAGACGCTCAATCCCGAAGTGCTGCAGTATTTGAACCGACTGAGCGACCATCTTTTTGTAGTCGCTAGACTGACCAATCACCGTGCGGGTGTCGCCGACATAAAGTGGACCCGTCCCGATAAACCCTAGAAGGAGTTTTTGATGCCCGAATTGACCGTTGGCTCTGCCGCCCCCGATTTTTCCGCTCCCGCCGTAACCCGTGCGGGTGAAGTGACGCTGTCGCTGTCCGATTATAAGGGCGAGTCGTCGCTAGTACTGTATTTCTATCCCAAAGATGAGACCCCAGGCTGCACCACCGAAGCCTGCTCATTCCGAGACCTTTTAAAGGACTTTGAAGCCGCGGGAAGCGCGATCCTGGGCATTAGTCCAGATTCGGTGGACGCACATAAGAAGTTCATCGAAAACCACAGCCTGCCCTTCCCTCTTCTTGCCGATCCCGACCATGCCATCGCCGAATCCTATGGCGCGTGGAAAGAGAAGAAGAACTACGGCAAAACCTATATGGGCATCCAGCGTTCCACCTTCATCATCGACAAGGCCGGCATCGTGCAAAAGATCTATCCAAGCGTCAAAGTCGATCAGCATGCAGAGAAGGTGCTGGAGTTTGTGAAGGGATTGTAGTTCCGGTAAGAGACCGAGAAAATCCTTGTATGTTGAAGCATGAACAACAATCGAATCCTTTACCGGCCGCACAGGCTCGCGTTACTCCTGAAGAGCTGGCACGTGCACTTGCGGCTATCGAGGCGCGGAAGGAGCGCGACGATCGAAAAACTGCGAACACCATTCCAGTGGGCGAAGCCCTTCGTGAGTTAGGGTTTAGCGCTGCGCCGGAGGACGTGCTGGCCGAGGTAATGGCGCAGCGTGCTGTTAACGCTGCAAAGAATAAGCAATGGACAATCCCCCAAAGGATCGCCGGTGTCATGCTGGCGCTGGCGGCCGGCATCGGCAGTTTGCTGAGCATGACATATTTCTTTCCAGTCCGAGGGACTGTCTACAGCGGGACTGCAACGCAGAATTTCAACCAACCACCGCAAACCGTTGTCAAAACGCTCGCGGAGATTCCCGATGACGAATTGTTCTACTGTGATGATGCTTCCGCGCAAAAGCTGATCGAGCAAAAGGCTGGGCCACCGTCCAAGGTTCTCGTAACAGAGGGCACGCCACGGTCTTACGGCACACCCAACACTCAGTGGACATTCTCAAAGGGTGCAAACACAATCTACCTCAATGGCTATACAGCTCTGCGATCCAGCGCAGCGATGAGCCTGGGCCACGTTCCTATCTTTCCGATTGCAGTGAACGATTCGGGAGAAGGCGGGTTGAATTACAACACACTCATCAGCCTCCCTATCGGACGCTTCAAGCTCGAAAATACAGGCGTAAACATCGGAGGTCTACAAGGTATCGTCGTCTCCGACATCCACATGGATAGGGATTCAGCGATCACTCAGAATCCGGATAAGTAACATATGCAGACAGTCGCCCCTTTGGCCATTTGGCAACGCTAAACGCGCGACGATTCCAGCTCCCCACTGGCATGTCAACAATTTCTTAAGTGCCTCCGTGAACCGTACCGCTCGTCACCGGATCATAGTTAATAGATCCGGTACAGCGGAAAGGACATCACGTGGATAATTCGCCTCTCGCGCTCCCAATTATGCAAAAGTCCCTGATGGGCAACTGGAAATCACTGGCCTTCGACCGGTCCTGGCAGACTCACCGCGAACGAGTTTGGAATCTGCTCTTCCGATTCGTCGGCGACCGCGACTGTGCCGACGACTTATGCCAGGAGGTTGCGGTGCGAGCCTGTACGGGCTATCACCTGTTTCGCAGCGATGCGGCAACGTACACCTGGCTATACAGGATCGCGGTCAATGTGGTGCTGCGCCACCGCGAGCGCCACAGGCCCCCTATGGATTCCCTGGATATCCTTGACGGAGTCGATGGGGACACTGATGAGCCGGGCGTCCATCCCGAACGAACTCTTCTGGCGCTGGATAGACGAGAGCTCGTCCGAAAGGCCATCAACGAATTACCGGACGAGATGCAGGCCATCATCGTCCTGAGCGAATACGAACATCTCAAGTACCGCGAAATTGCCGCCATTCTCGACGTCCCGGTTGGAACAGTTAAGTCGCGCCGCCATGCAGCCAACGCAATCCTTCGAAAGGAGCTAAGCAACTATGAACTGTGAACAAATAAAGCCCGAGATACAGGCCTTCTGCGATGGCGAGCTGCACGGAAGCACCCGCGGCCAAATCCGTCGCCACATAGACGCCTGCGACGCCTGCCGAAGTGAGTTCGCTGCCCTGCGCCGGCTGAGCGCTGAAATCCGCAGTGCCGATTACGTCACCGATGTCACGGTCGCCAATAAGGAACCCAGGAAACATAGACTTGTGAAGCTAGTAAGGCTGCCCCTGGCAATCTGTATTGTCGCAGTACTAAGCGCGCTATGGCTGCACCTTCCACAGAGGTCGGCGAAATCCGATCCCAATGCTGCAGTTGCTGCCGCTCTGAACGGGGTTCAAACCTGGCACTTGTCGGGTTGGAAGCAGATCAACAACCAACACGTGCCGTGGGATATCTGGGGGCGCAGGTATCCCTATCTCAGATATGAGAAGCTTGGACAGGACGTCACGATTGACGATGGAACCACTAAACGCCTCATACTGGCTCCGGATTCTGCATTAGGGCGTCCGACCGGACTTGTCATCGAGACATCGGATCAATCCTCCACCGATGCCCAAACGAAGATACAACAGGCGTTCATCGGCCTGATGGAGCCCGATGTCGACACTATGATCGACGGTTGGGATTGGCTCAACGGCGGAGGCATGTATGCGCGGAAACCATTCAAGCAGTCCAAGGATGAACTTGCATTCAGGCGCGAATGGTCTACAGGAATGGGCGCGATTAATGACTACCACGTCTATACAATTAGCAAACGCTCATGGCTGCCGATTCGCTACGAATTCGACAATAGGTCGGACAAGGGCGAGTGGGATACGGAACTGTTGACGGCGCACTACGGTGTCGATTTGCCCGATGATGTTGTGCATTCGACGGTCGCAGCGCCGGCCGGGTATAGCACTATCGACTTCACCGGTTCCAGGGCTGCCTTGATAAAGAAAAACAACCACACGTATGTGGTCGGTCCTTTCCAGATCACCGGCAATGCAACAGCGATGGACGCTCAGGGCAATGTCATTGTACAGTTTTCCACGCTTATGGCCGGCAAACCGCTGGAGGACCGCTCCTCGTCAATATTCGCTGTATCGATCGGGTTTAACGATTTACCCTACTTACACGGCGATATCGGAAACCGTCAGGAACGGTATCTATATGTCGATCGCCTGTATCCGCCAGACGTCAATGGTGTGACCCCAATATTCTTAACACCGCTGGATGAGTTAACGGCGCAGTCGCAATTGCCGCAAAGTATTGTAGTTGAGCCTACAGTCACTATCACTATCACCTGCCGCTCCTCGGACGTGTTGGATGCATCTGGCCGAAGTTACCCGCAGAACGCAGGCGCGACGATTGTGGAATCGCACATTCCAATGACGGTTGATGTTAGCCGTGCAAACATGGTCAAGGATATCACCATCGGCATGCCTGCAGACTGGAAGAAATCCGTAGAACACGGACTAAACCAGATGGTTTACCAGGAGCGTGCGACCTGGCATTATATGCCTACGGCAACGGATGTTGTCTTTACGAGCCGGTATCGAGACGAATTACGGGGCTTTCCTATTACAGCTAACGGCGGGATCGACCTACAGGCAACAGGAAACAAACCAATCAACCTTACTTTACTTACCGCAGTTTGGAAAAAGTACGCTAACGAACGAGCAGAAATCAGAAAATCCGAGATGCGGCAAGCAGTCTACTGGGAACAGCGACGACTGGACGAAGTAGACCAGCTTGCGCCCTCCGACCGACTCGACGTTACTGCCGATTGTTATCGAATGATGGCTTTCTACTACAGAGATGCTGGGGAAAAGCAGGCCATGAACAAAGTGTTGAACGACCAGCTTGCAATAATCGAGAGAACTGAGCCGAGCAAATCTCTCGACGCAAGGCAAATACAATACGAAATAAAAACCGGCAAGCTACCATCCGACCCGGACTTTGCAGGGCCGAGTTGATGGATTCGCGTTAAGGGTGGAGATAGACGCCCTCGCAGGCCTTAGCCGGACAGTTTCCTGCGTGCGTCCCGCTGGCTGTATTAACCTGATTGGGGCGGAGCCAAAGTACGTGGCCGTCGGCCATGGCATAGTTGGCGCCGCCCTGGTGACGCTGATTGTCGGATTTGGCTATAATTTCATGGCCGTTTTGCCAGGCGTAGACAGCACCGTCCAACGATGCTCCGGATTGATAGGTTGGATTTTTATCTGTAAACGTATCACACACGTCATAGGTTTCAGACAGAACTATCTGAGTTGAAGGGGACATTATCTGTGTCACGCTGCGCCCACCTTCTGAAGCGAGATTGCTGTTGTAAGCGTAAGAAACAGCATGCAGTGTATTGGTGGAACATACGGAGGGCGTCTGTCCCTCCGAACCATCATCGCCGTAGTACACATCATTAGTGTCCACGGGACAATCATATACACCCCAGCTCTTCACGTAAGGGAAAGTTTGCAGGGCCCATCCCTGTCCCTTCCGGTTTGATTGGGATCCGGCATTCAGTGCAGAATTTCCACTCGGAAATTTCCCGTCATTATCCGCGGAATATTGGGCAAACGCCAACCCCAACTGTTTTTCATTCGAGATGCATACGGTCCTATAGGTGCGGTCTACGGAGGCAGTATGCAGACAACTCCACACAACACTAAGCGCCGCGACAAAGACAGCAACAAGAGTGAACACACCGAGCGTTATTCCGAGATAACGGACAAGCCGCGGTACTAATGCCACGATGGAACTCCTATGCCAGGCTGGGGTTTTAAGTCTTATTCTGACATTGTACTCGGACTGGAGCGAAGGAGCTTGCATTACATTCTATAGTCGTCCATAATAAATGCAAGACAGAGAAGGGAGACAAATCGCATGACTATAAACCTGCACATACGAATCGACAGCGGAAGTCCTGAGGGAAAGAGGAAAGCCAAGTCCTGCACAAGAAATGATTGGCGCACTCTCTGACCCCGAAAGCTGTGCAATTCTGGACGAGGTCGTTGCTGATATCTACAGAATGCGCGCCCTGGATCAACCTAGGGACTTTGGCCTTTAGCCTATGAATCCAGCTATCCTCGATACGGACATCTTGTCTGAAGTCATCAAAGGTGTTGACCTGAATGTCGTGGCTAAAGCCAACTCTTACGCCTCCGAGCACCAAACGTTAAGTTTCACATCCGCGCGTGTGTACGAGATACTAAGTGGATTGTTCCGAAAGAACGCCAAGGCTCAAATCCAGCGAACAGAAGCGTTGTTTGCTAAAAATGACGAGATTGCCCCTACTCCCGAGGATTACCGGCTAGCCGCCGAGATTAGCGGTGCTCTGATTCAACAAGGCACTCCAATTGGTCTTGTTGATCCGATCATTGCCGCGTGTGCCATTCGCCGTGGCTTTACAGTCGCAACGGGCAATACTCAACAATTTCAGTTCATTCAAGCAGCCGGTTACATTTTTCCTCTCGAAAACTGGCGAGAAAAGTAATAGTCGTTTGCTGAAAAGCTAGTCTCTCTACTCTAACCGCAGTTGATACTGGTAGCTCTCCTCGCAGGTACAATCCCCCCATGCAGTCTGACGACCCATTGACCATTTGGCACCGCAAATTTTACCGTCCGGGCGGGGGCAACGCCTTTCTTCTATATGCCGCATTTGGTGATTTTGACCTGACGTGTAAGGTGGACGCGGAAAAATACCGGACATCGGGTCTTCCTGATGGGGTGGAGATTAGGGCCTATAACCGGGAGCAGCACCAGGCGTATATCAGCTCGATGTACGACGGGTGGATAGGTAATTACCTACGCCGCACGTCCCCTGCCCTGTATGAGGCTGTGGACAGCGCTCCGGGGTGTTTGATGCTGCGTGGTGAGATTGCCGACCCTGATTCTCTGCTTTACCTGCGCAACACGATTGGCTTGCTCACTGCTTTATTGGAGGCAAACGATGCGGCGGCTATTCTGGACATGCAGGCACTGGCCTGGCATTCGCGTCAGGAATGGCACGATAAGATCTTTGCGCCGGATCAGCCGCTGCCGAGAAACCACGCCATTATCCTGTTCTCCGAAGAAGAAGACGGAAACGGCTTGTGGATTCACACACGTGGAATGCGCAAGTTCGGCCGCCCCGATGTCAGCATGCGTCATGTGGCTCCCGAAGACAAGGACAAGTACATCGACCTGTGCAACCGATTTATCGAGATGATGGCGTTTGGCGAGGTGGTGGTTGAAGGCCAGGCTATTAAGGTAGCCGGTGTGCCGCTGGGGCTGACGTGCCATTACCAGGGGAACTTGGACGATCCTATCTTTAATAACGTGTACATTGATGTTAAGAGGACGGGGTAGGACTTTGGCTGGTTTTTTGGTTTAGTGTCAGACGTCAAGTGTCAGGAACCTTAGCATGTCGTGACGTTTGACGCTAAATGAAGAAACGAACGTGACGCTAGCCTGTTAGGTTACTATCAACTATCACTATCACGATCCCCTTAGTGTGTGTGATACTTGATAGTTGATAGTAAATGGGAATTTAGGATCCGACCTCCCCTAACCCCTCCACTTCGTAAAGGGGGACATGAGCGGCGCTTCGGGCCGTAGGATTTACGCAGGTGCCAACAAACAGAGCAGGAGGTCAATCCGGTCCCCCTGCCGCGCAGCGGAGGGGTTAGGGGAGGTCGGATCCTAATAGTCAATAATATTTACTATCCCCGTAATATTACCAGGAGACCCTCTAATATACAGAGCCCTAGCCCACCACGTTAAGT
>Ga0302307_10001245_pt1 | contig 16056 bp, 10 predicted proteins | sample III_Palsa_E3_2_FD_200530 | JGI IMG/M metagenome (GOLD analysis project Ga0302307, IMG submission 200530) | Peat permafrost microbial communities from Stordalen Mire near Abisko, Sweden - III_Palsa_E3_2 | ecosystem: Environmental > Terrestrial > Soil > Palsa > Peat permafrost | place: Sweden... | reverse complement strand
ATAATTTTGTGGTAACCGGGCGAACTTTCACTGGTATTTATTCCGCCTATTACGCTGTACATCCAATCGCCAATAGCACCATAGGCATAGTGGTTAAAGGAGTTCATGGCGGGGTCTTGCAAACTTTTATCGGGTTTTATGCCGTCCCAGCGCTCCCAAATCGTGGTAGCCCCGTTTATCACCGGGTAAAGCCATGAAGGGTAACTTTCTTTCATCAATAAATCATAAGCAGCATCGGTATGGCCAAAGCGGGTTAATACCTCGCAAATGTAGGGCGTACCTAAAAAACCGGTGGTAATGTGGCCGTCGTAATCGTCAATATTATCGGTGAGGCGCTGTACCGCCCAGTTACGCACGTTATCGGGCAATAAATCAAAATTTAAAGCCAATACGTAGGATGTTTGCGTGCCCGATATCATCCTGCCGTTTGGCGTAACATACTCGGCCTGGAAAGCCTTTTTAATCTCAAATAGCAGCTTGGTATACTTTCGCACATCGTCGTCCTTATCTAAAATCTTGGCCGCGTTAATAAGTAATTGGGTCGATCGCGCATAAAAAGCCTGCGCTATCAAGTTTTTATCAGTAGTAGCCGCGCCATCTTCATAGTCGGTGCCGGCGTAAGAAAGCCAATCGCCAAAGTGGTTACCCGTATCCCAAAGGTTATTTCGGGCATGCGATTGGATGTAATTAACCCAGGCCTTCATGCTTTCGTACTGCTGGCGCAATACCTGCTTATCGCCGTAGGCTAAATAAATATTCCATGGCAAAATAGTAGCCACATCGCTCCATCCCGAGGCCGAAGCATAGGTACTATCCAAAACGTTAGGTATTACATAGGGTACGCCGCCATCTTTCAACTGATCGGCGGAGAGGTCTTTCAGCCACTTGGTAAAAAAACCGGCAACATCCATATTAAAGGTAGCTGTGCGGCTAAATGCCTGGGCATCGCCCGTCCAGCCCATACGTTCATCGCGCTGGGGGCAATCGGTAGGGATATCAATAAAATTACCTTTCTGGCTCCATAATATGTTATGCTGTAACTGGTTGAGCAGCTTATTAGAGGTGGTAAAGCTTCCCGTTTGCGCCATATCTGTGTAAAGGGCACAGGCGACTATATTGGTCGAATCCAACGGGCCTTTATAACCTACTATCTTTACATACCGGAACCCCTGAAAGGTAAAATGGGGTTCGTAAGTTTCAAGGGTGTCGCCTTTAAAAATATAAGTTATCTCTTCTTTTGCGGTACGAAGGTTTTTGTTGTAGAAATTGCCATCCTTATCCAGCACCTCGCCATGAAATAATTTTAAGGTATCGCCTGCCTTGCCATGTAGCCTAAACTGCACCCAGCCCACCAGGTTTTGCCCAAAATCAATTACCCTATCGCCCTGCGGCGTAGTAAATATTTTTACGGGCGTAAACAGTTCTTGTTTTTTTACCGGCGGACCGGCCATGGCTATCAAACGCTCGCTGCCGCTATTAGCTACCACAACCGGGTCCCAGGTTTTATCGTTATAAGTGGCTGTCGACCAGCCCGAGCGTTCCTTAATGGCATCATACACCTCACCATCATAAAATGATGATGAACGGATAGGCCCGGTAGCCACCCTCCAGCTTTTGTCTGATGTAAAAACTTCGCGTTTGCCATCGGCATAAACCACCTCTAACTGGAACAGCAGGCCAAGCTTACTGCCATAAACATCTTTTTTACGGTTATAGGTGTAACCACGGTACCAGCCATCGCCCAACGTAACACCAACAGCATTGAGGCCTTTTTTTAAATCATCGGTAACATCGTATACCTGGTATTGCAGCCGTTTGTTATAGCTGGTGAAGCCAGGGGTAAAATAATCATCGCCTATGCGTTTCCCGTTTAGCTGGGCTTCATAAACACCATGGGCGGTGATGTATAAATAGGCAGCCTTCACCCTGCGCTCCACATTAATTACTTTTCTGAACATTGGGCTTGCGCCGCCGGTGGTATCTGATGCAAAACCGCTTTGTATCCATTGCGCTGTCCAATCTGCTGGCTTCAACAATCCCATTTTCCAGTAGTTAACCTGGCTCCATGGCGTTGCCTCATTTTTATTGTTCCAAATCCGTACCTGCCAGTAACATTTTTGGCGCGAGGCAAGTGCCAGCCCGCCATAATATACCTGGGTAGATTGATCGGAAAAAACCCGACCCGATGACCACAAAATATCATTGTTTTTTACCAACTGGGCGGCATTGCTGCCTACCCTTATTTCGTAAGATGTTTGTTTAACGTTTCGTAGCGTGGTTATCAGTTTCCAACTCATGCGCGGGTTGGCAGCATCAACGCTTAGGGGGTTAACTTTATACTCGCAAATAAGGTTATCAACCCTAAATGGCACCGGCCTTTTTTTGGCTTGTACTACAAGTATTGGTATAAAAAATAATAGGGTAACGCTAAGGCACACCTTTTTAAGCATACCTTTTTTGTTTAAATAATTCATGCCGGCAAATAAATTGCAATCGATTGCTTAATATAATACAAGTACCCCTATTTGTAAAAGTAAACAATAAACTGCTTTGTTATATTAACGCAATAAAGCCTCTTTTGATTTTAAATATGCGGATTTTAATGCTTTTGTAAAGGTATTGATACATAAGCATTCGGGCTTGAAACAAAAATATAAAAAAGGACGACAATACATTATCATTAGCCTAAATAAAGTACACTTTACTTGTAAATAGTACCAACATAATGCCATAAAACAGCAATATCTTTAAAATTTGGGTACTAATTATGATAAATAAAAATTTTAGGGTGCAAAAAACATTTTTGGCAACTTATTTGTCATTCAGGTACCAACACCGATAAGCTATGAAAACATTTAAAGAAAACGATATAGTAATTTATACCGATAACAACGGCAATCGGTTTGATACCTTTGTAATATTTGATACCGACACAAAAACCGGCCTTACCCACATTAACCACTACAATTTAAGAGTGCCTGCTTATGAGCTGGAACTGCACCCTAACTCGCTTACGGGCACACCAATGCCGATGAGCGATATGCTGAGCTTTAACTTGTTTAGTAAGCTGAAGGAAAAATACACAAAGATAGATCAGAAGAAAAAGCCAAACGATTCCCTGGTTTTATATAAAGAAATTAACACATCATTACTGCATAAAGCCTCTTAATATGTAGCACCATGAGAATGGCTTTAGTTTCGGTACTGATACTTTTCCTTTGCCGTAACGCCATTGCTCAAACTGTAAAACTTAGTGGTAACATAACCGATAAGCAAGGCAATGCCCTTGCTTTTGTTAGTATATGGGCAAACGAACGCAGTACAGGCACCGCCACTAACGACCAGGGATTTTATCAGCTAAATGTAAGGCCCGGCAATTATATCATAACTTTCAGGCTTGCGGGTTATCAGCCAATAAGCCAAACCATCCGCGTTAGTGAAGATATAGCGGGCCATAATTTGCAGCTGAAGGTTCTGCCCGTAAACCCCGTGGCGGATAGCGCCGCTTATATTATCAGCCATGTAATTGCCCGTCATAATGTTTACCCAAGGCAATTGCCTGCCTTTGAAGGCCAGTTGTACACCAAGGCTAAACAACGACTTGATGGTGCGCCAAAAATGGTTATGAAAAAGGATGTGGCCAATCACCTGCACCTCACCACCGACGGCAAAGGCATTTTCAGCTTATCAGAATATATATCAAAATTCCATACCCGCAAAGCGGATTATATTAAAGAACAATTATATGCCGCGAAACTAACGGCAGATAGCAATGCCTTTGGCTTTAACAGCGCCGCCGATTTGCATATCGACCTATATAAAAACACGCTTTTATTAAATGGTTTGTGCGACCACGGTTTTTTATCGCCCATAGCAAATAACGCGAGGCAGTATTACAACTATAAAATTACCGGCAACTTTAGGGATAGCGATAAGCTGGTTTATGCCATCAGTGTAAATCCCAAACACAAAAACGAGCATTTGTACAATGGCACCATTTATATTATTGATAAACAATGGCTGCTTTACGCGGTTGATTTGCACCTGGGCCGTAACGCGCATATTGATTTTATTGATTCTATTGGCATACGCCAGCAGTTTGTGGCTGTAAATGATAGCAGTTGGGTACCCGCAGTAACCAACCTGAGGTTTTATGGCAAGCTGCTTGGCTTTAAGTATTCGGGCTATTTCCTGCAACTTTATCAGAATATCACTAAGGACACAACGTCAAATCCCGGCAACCCAAAAGAGGTTTATCACAGCGATAAGGTGGCCTACCAAAAAGATGATACCTTTTGGGATGCGCAACGTGCCGTTCCGCTAACCGCACCCGAAGAACAGTTTTATTATTTCTCCGAAGAAGCACAAAGGCACCGCAGGGATAATACGCTGGCCGATTCGATACAAAATACCAATAACAAGTTTTCGATATGGACTTATATTTTTAACGGCTACACGCTGCACAATTATCGTAATAACTCGTTATGGACGTTTCCCGCGCCCATTAACCTGGTATTTTATAACACGGTAGAAGGTTATGGCATTAACCTTAATGCCAAATACAAAAAAGTTTACAACGACAGGCACAACCTTACGGTAATACCTGATGTACGCTACGGCAATGCCGACCATTTATTGAATGCCAACATATTTGCGGATTATGTTTACAACCCATTCAGTCAGTCATCGTTTTATGGTAAAGTTGGTTCCGATTTTCTCGACCTTAACGACCAGGGTACTATCAGCCCTTTCTTAAATTCGTTAAGTACTTTGTTTTTGGGCGATAACTATATAAAGCTTTACCAATCCAAATTTGTGATGGCCGGCGCCACCCGCGAGGTTACTAACGGCATAATGCTAAACGGGAATTTCGAATATGCCGAGCGCTATCCCTTATTTAACAATACGCTGCATACGTTTAATAAGGATAGCGTTTACCTAACCTCCAACAACCCGCTGGATCCCAATGCTGATACCCAGCTTTTCCCGCCTTACCGCGCGCTTACATTCAGGGGATCGGCAACCTTTACCTTCGACCAGGAATACAAAATTACCCCTACCGGCAAGTATATTATGCCTAACCCCTATCCGCGTGTAAGGATCAACTACCGTGAGGGCTTACCCGTGTTTGGCTCGGATGTCAATTATAATTTTGTTTCGGTTGATGTTTTCCAGGACAATTTGAATATGGGTATTTATGGCTATACCTCTTATTTCATATCCTCGGGCTTTTTTCCTATGAAAAGGAATTTGTATTATCCCGATTATCAGCAATTCAGCGGCGGCGAGAGTTTCTTTTTTAACGCTTTTATAGGCAGTTTTCATTTCCTTAATTACTACACCTATAGTACCGACCATCCTTATTTTGAAGCACACTTAGAACATAATTTTACCGGCTATTTTTTAAGCCATGTACCTTTGCTCAGCAAATTAAATTTACAGGAAATTGTGGGCGGATCATTTCTTGCACAAGGCACGCTGCCCGGCTACAAAGAAGTTTACATTGGCCTAAAGCGCAAGGTAATACGGCTGGATTATGGGCTGGCCTATGGCAGGTTTACCAAAGTAGTACAGGGCTTTAGGCTGACTTTTTATATTATATAGCGATGGTTTAATTAGCCAACAAATCATTAGCCGTTTTGAGCCTGAAGGCCAATAGCACATTAAATATCCCGGTAACTACAAAGGCAAAGGCTGTCCATATCACAATGGTCATGGCGCCGAAGGCCGGGTTAACAATTATCAGCAGGGCAAATAATATGGTTAAGCCACCGCCTAAATAAACCACTATTGGATTGCGTACCGATGATGCAAAACTGAACAAGGATATCCCCCTGAATAAAAACCAAACACCCAAAATTATAGGCAATAACGCCATGCTGATTACCAAATGGGTAACCAATATAATACCCAGCGCCAAATCAATAAACCCGATATAAAAGCGGTACACCTGCCCGGCTATGTAACGGTTAGCGTAGGAGTGAAATAATTCGAACAAACCTGCTATAATCATTACTAACCCGAAGATAAAGCTAAGCGCAGCATAGCCGGTTAAGGGTGCTTTCAGCATATAAACTCCAACTAAAATAAACCCAATTCCGCGCAGCAAAAACAGCCACCAATGTTTTATCGTATTAACAATTCCCGTTTCCATGATTATGATATTTAGGTATTAAACCTTGCAGAGCGCATTATGTTTTTTATGATATAAATGTAGACATTCTTTCGATTTTTATATTCCTAATAAAAGCCATTCTGATAAAATATATTTACTTTTCCACCTCAAAACTCAGGTATGAACAGAAGGCATTTTTTACATGTTTCGGCAGTAACAGGCGCAGGCTTATTATTTAGCAGGTTAACCTATGCAGCAGGACAGCAAAGCATCATGAACCACCCTGATGAGGTTTGGGCGCTTACTGGCGCTGATTGGGTAAAGCTCAGTCCGCATAACGGCTCAAGCTATTCTTACAAATCCATCGATGTAACGCTTGAGCAAACGCATAATGCATGGGCGGCTTATGTAACTGCTCCGGGTACGCCATTAAATGCCATACGGTTGGTTTGGAAACACAATATTAATACCACCAACAAAATACTAGGCGACCACTGGGAACGCTCGTATGGCGATTTGGGCTGGAAAAACCCTGATACCAATATCAAACTCCCCTGGTATGCACTGGTGTACGATGGGCAGGATACCGCCTGCTTTGGTGTTAAAACCAGCTGCAAAAGTATATGCTACTGGCAAACAGGGTCTACTACAATTTCATTGACGATGTATGTAAGCTCAGGTGGTGTTGGCGTGCAATTGGGTACCCGGAAATTGAAGATAGCCGAAATTGTCACCACCAAAAGTCATAGCGGTGAAAACCCTTTTACAACTGCCCGGCGCTTTTGCGGCTTGATGTGCCCTGTTACCCGCCTGCCTAAGCAACCGGTTTACGGCATTAACGATTGGTACTACTCCTACGGCAATAACTCACCCGCGTTAATAAAAGAACAGGCATCGCTCATGACAGGCCTGGCTACGGATAATAACAACCGCCCCTTTTCGGTAATTGACGCGGGCTGGGCTGCCTACGCGCCTACATTGCCTAACGATTGCTGCTGGCAGGATGATTTTTCGAGGCCGAATGATAAGTTTAAAGATATGGCTGTTATGGCCGATGACCTGAAAAAGCTGGGCATGCGTCCCGGTTTATGGACCAGGCCACTTTGCGCTTCATATAAAGATAACAAAAACCGGTTGCTGCCATCCATCCCCGGCAGGGACGACCCGCAAAGGCCTATCCTCGACCCAACTATTGCCGAAAACCTGGAGCATATCAAAAGCAATATATCTACCTACAAAAATTGGGGGTATGAATTGGTGAAGCACGATTTTAGCACTTTTGATATCACCGGGCAATGGGGTTTCCAGATGCAGGATAAATTCACCCTCCCCGGCTGGCATTTTTACGACCAAAGCCTTACCACCGCCGAAGTTATCGGCAACCTATACCATGCCATACGCGAGGCAGCGGGTGATATGTATATTATTGGATGTAATACACTGAGCCATTTATCTGCAGGGGTATTTGAATTAAACCGCATTGGCGATGATACCAGTGGCAAGGAATGGGACCGCACCCGCAAAATGGGCGTAAATACTTTGGGCTTCAGGATGGTGCAACACAAAACATTTTACGCGGTTGATGGCGATTGCGTAGGCCTTACCAGCCAGGTACCCTGGGAAAAGAATAAACAATGGATGCAGTTACTAGCCGAAAGCAGTGCACCGCTGTTTATCTCGGCGCAGCCGGATGCCTTGGGTAGCGAGCAAAAGGAGTACATTAAAAAATGCTTCACCGCCGCCGCCAAAGAGCAGCCCATAGGTGAACCGTTAGACTGGCTAACCAATACCCTGCCCGCCAAATGGAAGCTAAACGGCAGCGAAGTTGATTTTAACTGGGATTAACTACGATTTATAGTTTGCCTCGATAACCGATAAAATATTACCGGCCGGATCTTTAAACCAGGCGATTGTTGGCCCACTGCCGCGCATAATGCCTTTGGCATCGGTTTTTATATCGCCGAGATCATAATGTTCAAATATTACTCCTTTGGAAGTAAGTTCATCAACGGTTTTGTCTACATCATCCACCGGGAAATTGAGTATGGTAAAACTTGCCGGAGTATGGTTTGGCTTTGGGTAGATGATAGTATGGTTACCATTGCCTTCAATGTGCAGGGCTATTACACCCATCATTACATCTGTAACTTCAAGACTGAGAATGTTTTGATAAAAATCCTTCGCCTTAGCGGTATCATCTACCGAAAACCCGCTGAATGCCTTTGTATGCTTAAACATGATCTGTTTATTTAGTGTATACAAACTTATCAAACAAAAAACCAGCCAAACGGGGCTAAACAAGCCAAGTTAAAGGGTGAATTAGGACTTTGTGGAGAATAGAAATTATAAAAAACACGTCATTGCGAGCGCCAGCGTGGCAATCTTCGACATGCTAAGCAGCGAGCTTTTCTATCGAAGATTGCTTCGTACCTCGCAATGACGCGTGGGTTAGGGGACTAAATTCGAAATCGAAAATCCGAAATCCGAAATCATACCTTACTTCCCAAACGGCGGCCTACCGGTTAACTGGTGGTACAACGGTAAATCCTCCCGTGGTTTTGCGGGTACGTGAAAACGGGTGCAGTAATACACCTGCAAATGCAATTCATCCCTGCCATCGCGCATAATGGCGATATCAGGCAGTTGTTTTACGCTGTCGAAAAACGGCGTTACATCGTTTTTAACACTTACCGGGCTGCCCTGGTCAATGATAATGGCGTCCTGCCCTACCAATTTGTTAGGGTCGATTAAGAAAGCGATGTTACGCGGGTCGTCGTTAAAACAAACGATATCTTTTTTGCCTTTCAGCACCCAATCTACCTTACCATTAAGCCACCAGCGGGTAGTGCCGGCAAATATTTTAGGATTATCCAGCCAGCCTTCTTTTTCAAAGCGTGGCAAAATATCGTCGTAGTCAATACCCTGTATAGTGGGGTCAATTTCTGCCGCTTTGGCTGCCGGGGTTTTATCGTTTAATTGCAGTACCCATTTAGGGCCGTAATTTTGCCAGAAGCCGGTAACTTCGTGCAGGGTAAGCACACCAATGGTAATTACCGTAAAGCAAGCCGAAAACACCAGCCAGCGGCGTGTGCCACGTGCGCGTTTTGGGTCGCTTAAATGTTTATCAATAGTAAAGCCCAGGGGCATAAACAGCATCATGTAGCCGGGTGCCTGCCAGTGAAAATGGTATTGCAAATCGGACCATAAAGTAACCGTTGTAAAAAATACCAGCGGCAATATAGCCGTCCAAAACAGGAAGCTGTACGATTGGGATAGCTTACGTAATTTAAACGAGCGGAACAGTTCCCTTATCAGCGGAAACCAAAACCATGGCAGCAGCCACAGGCATTGCCCGCCAATACTCCGCAAAAACCAAACGGGGTGCAGGCCGCCCGATGAACCAGCCCTCGAGCCCTGGAAAACAAAGGATACCCAATTGTTATGCGCGTTCCAGTACAATATAGGCCAGGCAAAAACAAGCGTAATTACCAGCGCTATGTACGGGCCGGGATGGGTAAGCCAATGCCTTTGGTTTTTGTTTACGCTTACAAATATAAATGTGCCCAAAAACAGGAATATGGTATGGTATTTACTCAATACCGCAAGGCCCATGCAAATACCTACAATAAACCAAAGCGTGTAAATACGGCCCCGGCCCATGGTCTGGCGGCCTTCGCTGGTAATGCTTAATACTTCAACAATAAAATAGGCGCTCAGCAACCAGAAAAACATCAATGGCGCATCCGGCTGAAACCAGCAGGCAATGGGTATGGTGAATACGGCGCTCAGGTTCATTACCAGTACCGCCCAAAAACCCGCAGCGGCGTTAAACAGTTTTTTGGTGACTAAAAACAGCAGCCAACTGGTGCCCGCAAACAGTAATACCGACGGGAACCTGATACCCAAATTGGTTAGCCCTAAAACTTTTATGCTCAAGCCACCCAGCCAAAAAAACAAGGGTGGTTGGTCGAAGTAACTTAAATCTAAATGCAGCGCACCCCTGAAATAGTAAGCTTCGCCAATACCCAGCCCGGTGTAGGCTGCAACCAAAAGGCGTATAATAAAGGTGATTATTATTAATAAAAAGGTGTAAAACGCGGCGTTGCCCTGAGTAATTTTCTTCATTCTAACAAAATAAAACCCTTGCAGAATTGGGGGTCGAAAAATTTTTTAAAATTATCAACTATTATTCATCTTTCGCAATAAGCGGGAATTTTTATTGCGATGCTACGCCGTAAGCCATTTTCCAAACGGCAATTTGCCCAGTACCCACACCAGCGCGATAGACAACACAAAGCACAACAGCGCCGTTACCGGTATGCTGATAAAGGGGTTGCACATATCCGAATTAATATTCAACCAGTTATCCAGCACCGCCAAAATTAAAGCATGACTTAAATAAATTCCGAAAGTACTGCCGCTGATTACATCCCTCAGCCGCGTAAGCCGTTGCGATAATTTAAACGGTGTAAGCCTCGCCAGCATAAATACGCTTGCCGATAATATCACTATGGCCGGGCCAATGGGTTCGTACATCAGCGTGCTTATGGTTTGATAATGTTTGCTAAACAGATAGGTACCCAATACTATCAGCGCCAGCGTAACAAAAAACATAAGCCAAAACCATAGCCGGGCATTTTTAAGGTCGATTTGTTTATGCGCCAAATAATGTCCCAAAACCAAATAGCCTACATAGCCCGTAAAATACTGCAAATCAATCTGCGAGCCAAACTGCGTAAAATATGGCCTGCCAATAAGTATGGCAATAAACCACAGCGCCAAAAAGTATAGCAACTCCTTTTCGCCGGCATTGCGGGTAAAACGACTCAGTATGGGTATCAGCAAATACAAACCGATGAGCATATAAACGTACCACAAATGGTAAAAGCTGCCATCGCGCAGTAATTGCAGCACCAGTACGGTATTCGCCCAGGCATCGTGGGTAAAAGTGATATCCTGGTCGTACCATTTATAAATAATATACACCACGCTCCAAAACAAAAAGGGCACAATAATGCGCCCTATGCGTTTTTTGGCAAAGCTTAGCGGCTCATACTCGCGGTTTAGCAGCAGCGCGCCGGTAATCATCACAAAAACGGGTACGCCAAAGCGGGTAAGCCCATTGTAAAAATCGGCTGCCAGCCAGTCGCCCACTGCTACTTTGGGGTACATAAACAACAGGTTCGATGCCGTATGCAGCACCACAACGGCGTACATGGCAATAATGCGTAGGTTATTAACCCAATCAAGTTGAGGCTTATTATTAGGTATGGCAGTGGTTGTTTTGATGGGCTTAAATTAAGGATTATTCTAAAAAGTTTCCCACCTCTTTACGCCGCAGGCGAAGGGAGGTCGGCCTGCATATCCCGATAGCTATCGGGACGGGGTGAGTAAACGGAGCGCGGCAGACAGCCGCGGTAATCTGTAGGTGTAGGTGTAGCCTACAGTACCTACACCTCCTACACCCTCCTACAGTACCTACACCCTCCTACACTTCGAAATTCATCATTCAGTATTCGGTGTTCGATATTATAAATACCTACCTTTAACATCGCCATGCAAAAACTACTTGCGATACTTTTTATACTATTCTGTTTATCCGCATCTGCGCAACAAAAAGCTATCGCGCCAAAGCCAAACCCAACCGGCTTTAGCAATATGCTGGGCGTTAACGCCTTTGAATGGGATTTTTTGCAGAACCCTAAAAACCCTAACGACCCTACCCATATTTATGAACCCGAAATGGCAATTATGGATGGTTTCGGCGGTTTCAGGCATTACCTCGACTGGCAAAAAATAGAGCCTAAAAAGGGCAGCTTTACCTTTAACCCCACCAACAACGGCGGCTGGAATTATGATGTTATTTACGAACGCTGCAAACTGGATGGCATTGATGTGCTGGCCTGCATAAAAGGCTGCCCCGATTGGCTGCAGGCCACCTACCCCGCCAATATGCGCGATGGCGAAAACGTGCCCATGCCCTATGGCGCCAATAAACGCGACCCGGCATCGTACATTGAGCAGGCAAAGGCAGCGTTCCAGTTCGCAGCGAGGTATGGCAGCAATAAAAAAGTCGACCCGACATTGGTAACGGTGGATAGCAAACCCCGCTGGACAAACGACCCGGTAAACGTACCTGAAATTGGCCTTGGCACCATAAAATACATTGAATGTGATAACGAGCGGGATAAATGGTGGAAAGGCGATAAGGCTTACCAAAGTCCCGAAGAATATGCCGCCAACCTATCTGCTTTTTACGATGGCGATAAAGGCCGCCTGGGCAAAGGCGTGGGCGTAAAAACCGCCGACCCAAACATTAAAGTGGTAATGGCAGGACTCTCCAAACCCGATGCGGGTTATGTAATTACCATGATAAACTGGTGCAAAGTACACCGCGGCTATAAGCCCGATGGCAGTGTTAACTTATGTTTTGATGTGATTAACTTTCATCTCTATACCAATAACCAAAAGCCCGGCAGCAGCCAGCCTGGTACGGAGGGCATTGCACCGGAGTTGTCTAACGCAGGTAGTATAGCGGATAGCTTTGTTAAAATAGGCAAAGCCTACCACCTGCCCGTATGGGTAACCGAGGCAGGTTATGATGTTAACCAGCAAAGCCCCATGCATGCGCCTCCCATCGGCACAAAATCAGCCTTAATTACCCAGGCCGATTGGATTATACGTACTGCCTTTTTATACGCCCGCCACGGCATACAAAAGGTATTTTTTTACGAATTGTATGATGATAACACGCCTAACCCAACACAATATGAATCAAGCGGATTAGCCACGCTATCCCCCATACAGCGCAAACCATCAGGCGATTATATTTACCAGGCAAAGCACCTTTTGGGCGATTTTACTTACAAAGGTACCATCAGCAATTACCCGTTGGTTGATGTTTACCGCAACGGCAGCAAAACCATTTACGTGCTTATGATACCTGATGAAAAAGGTGTTACCATAAGCAGCAAACTCAGCCTCGGCGCAGCCACACATGCCACCATCTATAACTTTAACCCTGGCAGTAATGATATGCTAAAAAGTGCAGCTGATGCACCAAACCATATCCTCAGCATTAAGGTAGGCGAAACGCCGGTTTTTGTGGAGGTGGAATAGCTATAGTTGGCTGTCGTGCTGAGGCTCTCGAAGCATGCGGACAAGGCCTTTACGCTCACCCTTCGAGTACCTCAGGGTGACAACCCCTCGCCAGCGGGAGTAGCAGTATAAGTAGCTGCTTTCCTCATTAACACATAACATTCCCTTAACAACCAATTAATAATCGCGGCGTAGTTTTATAACATATTATATCGCTATGAGAATATTGTATGCTATACAGGGAACGGGCAACGGCCACCTAAGCCGCTCGATGGATATTGTGCCTTTATTGAAAAAAATGGGCACTGTTGATGTACTGGTTAGCGGTACGCAAGGCGATTTATCGCTGCCTTTCCAGGTTAAATACCTGCTGCACGGTTTTGGGTTTATATTCGGAAAATCGGGTGGTGTGGATCTTTGGGAATCCTTCATCAAATCAAAATTCCGCAGGTTTATTAAGGAAATTCAAAGCCTGCCGGTAGAGGATTATGATATGGTGATAAATGATTTTGAACCGGTATCTGCCTGGGCATGTTACTTGAAAAACAAGCCATGCATAGGGCTTAGTCACCAGGCTGCCGTGCTTACGCCAAACGCGCCAAAGCCTGATGAAACCGATATGATAGGCAAACTCATCCTGAAACACTATGCCCCGGTAAGCGCGCAGTTTGGTTTCCATTTTTCACGGTACGATGCCAATACCTTTACTCCCGTTATCCGTCGGCAGGTAAGGGAGCAGGTAATTGAAAATAAAGGGCATTATACCGTTTATCTGCCTGCTTATGATGATAAAAAGCTGGTAAAACGCTTGTCGGAATTTAAGGATGTTACCTGGGATGTATTTTCCAAACACAATAAAAAAATATTCAGGCATAAAAATATATCGGTACAGCCCATTGATAACGAACGTTTTGTAAAAAGTATGGCGCAAAGCGCGGCAGTACTTTGCGGTGCCGGCTTTGAAACGCCCGCCGAGGCCCTGTTTATGAAAAAGAAACTGCTGGTTATCCCCATGAAAAACCAGTATGAGCAGCAACTGAATGCCGCCGCCTTAAAACAAATGGGCGTACCGGTTATCAAAAGCCTAAAGCCAAAGCATAACGATATCATTTTGGATTGGATAAACAACGGTAAAGTAATAGACGTTAATTACCCCGATACTACCCAGCAAATTTTAGAGCTGGTTTTCGAAAAGTTTGGGGCTTTGGAACCGGCCTGGGTTTAGAAAAATCTACACCACGTCATTGCGAGGTACGAAGCAATCTTCGACGACAGGTGGCGAGCTTTTCTATCGAGGATTGCCACGCTATCGCTCGCAATGACGCGTGGGTTTTTTGTTAACTACTTCAACAAAACCTTAGTAGCGCCATACCCAAACTTTTCCTTCCGCGCATCCATAAAGGTTTGTACTTTGGGGTGCTTGCTCAATATCTTTTGTATTTCGTGCCTTAAGGTGCCGTTACCGGCGCCATGTATAAAAGTAATTTCGGGCAGTTGGTGCACAATAGCGGCATCCAACGCTTTATGAAAATAGGCCAACTGTATCGCCAGCATTTCGCTGCTCTGTAAAAAGGCATGGTCATCGCGCAGTTTTTCAATGTGTAAATCAACTTCGCTTAACGGTTTGCTTATTTCAATCTTCTCTTCGGCGGGTTTGTAAAAGCTTTCTTTTAGGGCTTGGGCATCAATAACCAAATCAGGTTCGTCTAATTGCATTAGCCAGCCTTGCTCATTTACAATGGGCAGCTTCTTTTTAGTGCCTGCAAAATCCTTTGCTTTTAGCTTTTCGGTAATGTTTAAAGGTGATGCAGGTTTAATATTTTGCTTTGTATAAAAACTGATGTTAATCATAAATTTTGGCCATACGGATAAATCGGCCAACTGCGCCGAATATATTTTTTCGGCAGAAGCCGGCGCTATCAATCCACCAAATTCGCCTTTGTATTGCTGATCTTTTTCGGTAGTAAAACTTGCCAGAAGTTGGTATGAGGTTTCATTTATCAAATAAAAGTGCAGTACCGAGTTTACCTTAGCATCGTTCACAAAACCTATATGCACCCCCTTGGTTTTAAATTCGGCATTACTAATTTGCGGGGCTTCACTATGGGTTTTGCCCATTTCGCCTATCGATTGATAACCATGCACCGTAGTTACTTTACTGGCCAGTACGGGTATTTCAAAATCATCCTCGCCCGTAACCCCAATCATTTGCTCGTCAATAATACGGGTAACAAAACCTTCCATCTTCTCGTCAACAAATCGCACAAAATCGCCTAACTTATATTTCATAACACAAAAGTACCTTATATATGTTATTGGGAGATAAAAAAAATATGCCTGTTTATTAATTACTTTTATTAAAAATCAACCCACGTCAATCTAAAACCATGGCCCCTAAAAACGATAAACCATTAGACGAAGCATTGCTAAAGCAAATTTTTGTTCACAATTTAAACAGGATATATTTTGGTAAATGCTATTTGGATCAGCACCTCGACCATCTCATCAGTATTGCCTCATTTAACGCGCTGCAGTTGGGCATGCAGGAATTTTGGGACGATGTAAAGAACCAGATTGTACGCATGGAAGAAATTTACACGCTCATTGGCGAAAAACCATCCGACAAAAACTGCAACCCTATTAAATCCATTGTTAAGGATAATTTTTGTTTGGATGAAGACCAGGTAATGCCGCTGTTAACCGATATTGATATTATCAGTTACGTACAAATGCTGGAGCATATTAATATGGCTGCCTGCCGGATGTTAAAAATGATAGCCGGCATGCAAAAAAATGAAGAAGTGAAACAACTGTTAACCGAATGTTTTGATGAGTCGGCCGAT
>Ga0302307_10001243_pt1 | contig 16061 bp, 6 predicted proteins | sample III_Palsa_E3_2_FD_200530 | JGI IMG/M metagenome (GOLD analysis project Ga0302307, IMG submission 200530) | Peat permafrost microbial communities from Stordalen Mire near Abisko, Sweden - III_Palsa_E3_2 | ecosystem: Environmental > Terrestrial > Soil > Palsa > Peat permafrost | place: Sweden... | reverse complement strand
GGCCCATCGGTGGTGGCGGCCAGAAAATCGAGCAGATATTGCGCGTTAAAACCGATCGAGATTGTGTCGCCCTTATATTCTTTCTCGATCACTTCTTTCGCTTCGCCGTATTCGGGACTCGACGACGAAAGTTCCAGGCCTTCATTCGAGAGCATGAACTTCACCGCATGCGAGCGCTGGTCCGCGAGTTGCGAAACGCGCCGGAGGGCATCTTGAAGTTCAACCCGTTCGAGCGACAGCGTCTTGTTCGCGTCGCGCGGCAACACCGCTTCGTAATTGGGAAATTGGCCCGTAAGTTTCCGGGAAGTCAGCAATCGCCGGCCGACCTGGAAAAATAGATGGCTTTCGTCCTGCGCGAATTCGACCTGCACATCGTCGCCGGCTTTTCCCACTAGCCGCTGAATCTCGGTCATGGCTTTCTTGGGAACCAGCACGCGCGTCTCGGCGGTGAATCCTTCGAACTTGTGATCCGTCTCGACCATGGCCAAGCGGTGCCCGTCGGTAGCCACCATGGCCAGCGAGCCCGGTTTCAGCACCATTAGCGCGCCATTCAGCGTGTAGCGCGACTCCTCCAGAGAAATCGCAAAGGTCGTCTTGGCGATCGCCGTCGCCAGCAGGCTTGCCGGAATCTTCACCATCGCATGCGGAAACGCCGGTAGCACCGGAAAATTATCCTTAGACATGCCGACCAGCTTGTAATTGCGCCGGTCGCTGGTGATGTGCACCCAATGGTTTTCCTGCAGCTTGAACTTGATCTCGCCGTCTTCGGGCAGCAGCCGCAACAATTCAAAAAGTTTCTTGGCCGGAATGGTTCCCGCGCCTTCCTTCTTTACTTTGGCGTCGCACGACGTCCGGATGCTCAGCTCCAAGTCGGTCGCCGTGATGGTCAGGCGGCTGCCCTTGGCTTCGACCAACAGATTCGAAAGAATGGGGATCGTCGTCTTGCGCTCGACGACGCCTTGCGTCATCTCGAGTTCGTCCAGGAGATCCGATCGCTTCACGCTGAATTCCATCTGGGGCAATCCTCACGGTGCGTGCGTTGATTTTTGCTGCGGCTACTGTACTGCTTTTCTTGAACTACTTAAATATATAACAAACCCCGTCGCCGTCGCCGCATCTGTGGAAATCGCGCAAATCGCTTCAAGCCCAGCGTACCGAGCCAGTTGAACCCCGCGTCCTATTGTGGAAATTCGGTCCAGCCTGTGAGCAACGCAGTCAATTTACGCGCACCAAAAAAAGCGACGGTAGCGATGCACAGGGAGTCCACAGGGCGATTCTCGGGCGGGGTGTAGTACTAAGGCTAAATCTAACCGAATGAGTCGAGTAGCCTGTTGATTTTTTTGTTCAAATCTTTGTCGGTGAGCCGCTGGCTCTCAATCTTGTTGATCGAATGCAGCACGGTGGTGTGGTGTTTTCCGCCGAATTGCCGCCCGATTTCCGGCAGCGAAGCGGAGGTCAGTTGCTTTACCACGAACATGGCAACCTGGCGCGGGAAGGCGATTTGCTGGGAGTTGCTCCGCACCTTCAAATCCTGCGCGCGCAAGCCAAATACTTCCCCCACGCGCTTCTGAATCTGCTCGATGGTAACTTTCTTTTCCTGGGTGTCGATGATGTTCTTCAACACTTGCTGCGCCGTGGCCAGATTCACGGTGGCGCCGGTCAGCGACGCGTAGGCCATCAAACGCGTGAGCGCGCCTTCCAGCTCGCGAATGTTGGATTTGATCGCGCGCGCGATGTATTCCGCCACATCATCGGGCAGCTGCACGCGTTCGCTCTCCGCTCTTTTTTGCAGAATGGCGATCTTGGTTTCCAGATCCGGCGGCTGAATGTCCGCGATCAAGCCCCACTCGAAACGAGAGCGTAGGCGCTCTTCGATCGAGGAAATTTCCTTGGGCGGGCAATCGGAAGAGATGACGATCTGCTTCTGTTGATCGTAGAGCGCATTGAACGTGTGGAAAAATTCTTCCTGGGTCCGCTCGCGGGTGGCGATGAATTGAATATCATCGACCATCAGCACGTCCATGTTCCGGAACCGGTCGCGGAATCCGGCCATCCGTTCAAATCGAATCGACGCGATGACTTCGTTCGTGAATTTTTCGGCGCTGATGTAGGTAAGCCGCAATGCCGGATTGCGGCGCTTGAGCGTGTGTCCAATGGCTTGCATCAAGTGCGTCTTGCCCAGTCCGACTCCGCCATACAAAAACAGCGGGTTGTAAGATTTGGAAGGCTGCTCGGCCACGGCTACCGCCGCCGCATGCGCGAATTGATTTGAAGCACCCACGATGAATGAATCAAAGGTGTAACGCGCGTTCAGTTGATTCGTCACCGCGTCGAAGTCGAGCTTCGCTTGCGGGCTAACCGGCGCGGCGACCTGCACCGGTTCCGATTCGGCGCAGACAAATTCCAAATGCGTTTGCGGTTTCCCGATTTCGGTAAGCACAGCTTGGAGCAGCTGTCCGTAAGTCTCCGTCAAGCGCTTGCAGAACAGGCGGGTCGGAACGCGAACCGTCAGGTGGTCGCCTTCGATCTTGTCCATGCGTGTCGGGCGGAACCAGGTGGCGAAGCTATGCGGATTTACGCGGCGCTCGGTGTGCTGGAGTATCTTGTCCCAAAGGTTCATCGAGCGAGTCAGCCCTTAATTGCGATTTCCACCGAAGTGGAAATGCTGTGGAAAATGCCGCCGGTCCAGCGGTTATGTCTTGGTCTGGCTTTCCAGGTCAGATGTTACGACAACGCGCCCCCGCGTTGCGACATGTCATGAAACATCGCGGCTTAAATTGCTGTAAAACACGCGAGGCGGGATTCTGCCTAAACGAAACGTCGGTAGCAAGAGAAAACTGTACGCGCTGCGCTCCCACTCTCCACAAATAATTCACAAGTTTTCCACAATGCATTTTGTGCTTGCAAAAAATTATTTCTTCGAGCCACAGACGAACGAAAACACGTTAGGTATGGCTGCGAAGAATTTGTTTTCAATTCCAAGGGTTTGGCGATGGACATGTGCGGCTATTGCGACCGTGAATCATCGGATTCCGCGGCCGCCCCCGGCGCAATCGCCGCCCCTTGCACCGACGAACCCGCAGCTCGCAGGTCCGGCCGCGCAAATTCGTACACCCCGCGCGAATCCGACCCGACGATTAATCGGTCTGCTTCCACGATGATGGCGCTCGCGCGCAACGGCGCCCCCTCGGGCGTGACGATGTAGTATTCGCCGAGATACCCACCGTTCTTGTCGAAATGGGCGAGCACCCGGCCAATCGCCGCCCAGATATCCCGCGACACCGGATCGACGCCCACTGCCGTGATTGCCGGTTTCTCGCCCGACGGAGAGCCGAAGTGATCGAGATTCAACTTCACTGTGCCGGTAAAATTGTAGATGTCCCGCCCAAAACCTCCGTGAAAGCGTCGCTCATCGAAACGGTTGACGCCGCCCGCCGTGGGCGCCGTCAGCACATTCGATGGTGTCGTGTCTGTGGGCTTCAGACTCGAGGCGCTAGTTTCGGAAAGATTCGGCGTGTTCTGCTGCGAAAGATCCCGCGAGAAAAATCCGCCACCGCCGATGCCGCCGGCAATATCCCCGCCGCCGAAGCGCCCGAAACCTCCGAAGAGCCCCGCGCCACCAAGCGTTCCGCCTCCGCCATAACCACCGCCGCCTCCGCGAGTGCCGGAGCCGAACCCTGCAGCGTTGGCGTTGAAATAAGTCAGCGCAGAATCGTCATCCGAATTAGACGGCCCGAACGGATCGTCCGCCGATGAGTCTTGACCATTGAATTGCAGATTCGCATCACTGGCGCCGACCGCACTGGATGAAGACGTTCCCGAAGAGCTGCCCTTGGCGTTCGACTTGGAGGAACGGCCTCCGAGGTGCACGTGAAGGGAATCCCCCTGATACGAGCCCTGCGCCGATACCACTCCGCCGCCGGCGATTCCTCCCGGTCCGCCACCTCCCGGGCCGGTGGCCAATCCCGTCGCCAGAATGTTGTCCGCCGCCGATTGCGAGGTCGCCGGCCCTCCGCCTCCCCCGCGCGAGAACAAACCTGGCGAGAGCCCGCCGCCGAACTGCACGTCGCCCTTATTGCCGATGGTCGCCCACGTGTTGTAAGAGTCCGAAAAATTTGACTGGCTGTAATTAAATCCAAACTGAACACGATCATCCGCCGACGGACTTAGATTTGGGGCGTAGCGGCTAGCGTCAAACCGTGCGTCGCCCCCGGCGTAGCCATACCGGTCGAACTTGCGTATCAATGGATCCGGCAGAGTGGCGAACGCGAAGTAAATAGCGCCCTCGCCATCCCCGGAAACCTTTCCAAGGTTTTGCAATTTGTTGGGGTCCACCGCGATGCCGGCATCAGCGGGATCGCCAAAGCTGCGCACCAGTCTCCCTTCTTCATCTCGAATTTCGATCAGGCGCTTCGATCGTAAGGTCGACACGGCAAATTGATTGTTGGGCAGAGCCACCACGCCGGTAGGCGCGAACACCGCAACTTTCGCGATCAGCGCGCCCTCCGGCGAAAATATCTCAACCTCATTTGCGGCGCGGTCTGCCACAAAAACGCGGCCGTCCGGATCTAGATCGAAATCGACGGCGAATTGAATCTTGGCCGTGGATTTCGCTTGTGGTATTTCCCCGACGCGTTTGCCTTCCGGACTGAAAACCAAAATTGTGTTGGCGGGAGTGGCGAGCACATAAATTCGCCCCGCTGCGTCCCGTTTCATCGCGGTCACTCCCGCGGTGATTTCTGGAAGCACGCGCCCACGCGAGGGGTATCCCGTGACCAGCCATTGCGCGTGTACCGGTAAGGTATAAAGACCGCCAAAAAATGAGAGAAGCAATACTACGCCGCAGAAAGTGCGTATCCCCAACCCAGATAGCCGAGACATGAAAACAGTCCTCCACCCCAAAGCAGACAGGCCCATAGATACTTCTATTGCGGACTTGCCTACAAGAAAGTTCCAAAAAGGTTAATTGGATGTTTCTGGTTACTTTGGGGTTGGAGGTAACCACACCTTAATTGCGAACGTCACACCCCCCGAGGGAGGGTGTGTTCGGCGTTGGCTCGATGGACCTAATCGGTGGGACCCGCGCGATGCCACGGCCCTCGGCTCTTCTAATCGAGGCGGAAATTCACGCGATCGATCGATCGCGCGAGCCCGGTCGTTTCATCTACGTCAATCTGCACCGTATTCATCTGAATGTCGTTTTCCGCGACCACGAACTTCTTCGGCATCGAATCCAGAAAGCGCTGCACGATCGGCTCTTTTTCCATGCCGATTACGGAATCGTGCGGGCCGGTCATGCCCACGTCGGTAATGTAAGCCGTGCCCTTGGGCAGAACGCGGTTGTCCGCCGTAGTGACGTGCGTGTGCGTGCCCAGTACGGCCGAAACTCGGCCGTCGAGAAACCAGCCCATCGATTGCTTCTCTGACGTCGCTTCGGCGTGCATGTCCACCACAATTACTTTTACCTCCGGCGGCAAGGCCGCCAACTCGCGATCAGCGGTGCGAAACGGATCCTCGAGCGGCGCCATGAACGTGCGGCCCTGCAGATTCAGCACCGCATACGCCACGCCGTTTTTGGCCTGGCCCACGTAGTGGCCCTTTCCGGGCGTGCCCTCAGGAAAATTCGCGGGACGAATCAGCCGCGGCTCATGCGGCAGAAAATCGAAAATCTCTTTGCGATCCCAACTGTGGTTGCCACCAGTGATTACTTCCGCGCCCGCGGCGAAGATCTCTTCCGCCAGCCGCGGCGTAATGCCGAACCCCGAAGCGGAGTTCTCCCCGTTCGCGATGCACAGGTCGATGCCGCGCTGCGTGATGATGTCCGCCAGGCGATCGTGGACAATCTTTCGGCCAGGCGACCCGACAATGTCGCCAATGAATAGTATTTTCACTTGAGTGTTGAACCTTTCGGCGGCATGCCATGCGCAGAAACACGGAGCGGTCCACTTCGCCGTGCGCAGCTAGGTCCTGAACCCCACGAATAGGTGGGTGCCCTGCGCCTGCTTTAAGGCTATCGAGCGGCCGAAACCGATCGACGTGCACAAGGGCAGGACGACGCGGACTCCCTGGGATCCAGTGTTGGTTCAAAAGACCATCGCGACGACACCTGCGTCGCAGGCCATTCCGCACTTAATTGTAGCAGGAATTCTAGAAGCCAGCCGTCGCCGGGCCCGTGCACACCGGCACGCCCCGGCGCGAAGCACCTTGAGCCGCTGAGCCTAGAAGAAAAACTTGAATCCCAGCTGGGCCACGCGCGGCGGCGCCGCGCTGACCACGTTCCCAAATGTCGAGCCCAGGTCGCCGATGTTTCCGTCCACCGACAGCGGACCGAAGAACGATGCGTGGTTAAATACGTTGAAAGCCTCGAGCCGCAGCTGCAGCGTCTTCGACTCTGTGAGTTTTACATCCTTGAGCAGCGCCATATCGAAATTATTCAATCCCGGTCCATAAAAATACCGGCGCTTGGCGTCTCCCGGTGTGCCCAGGGCGTTCTGTTGGAATAGTGCAGTGTTGAAATAGGATTGCCCGTTGCGTGGATTGCCGTTCAGGTTCAGCGATCCCGGCAAGACATCCGGCTCATCGACTCCGAAATTGTTAACGCCATTCGGCGACGTTCCCAGCAAAGAATTGTCGCCGTTGTTAATCAGGGTCACCGGGAATCCGCTGCTGAAATGGGTGATACCGGATAGCGCCCAGCCCTTCGTCCAACGATTTTCGGCGCGGAACAATTTTTCGATCGGTATTTGGTAGGTGTAGCTCACTACAAAATTGTGTTTTACGTCGAACGACGATATCGCTTTGCTCAACGCCGGATCGATCGGATTCACTTCTTCGCCCAGGCTCGACGACTGGTCCAGCGACTTGCTGAAGGTATATCCCGCGAGAATATCGAGGCGCCGGCTGGTCCGGTGTAGGATCACTTGCAGCGAGTTGTAATTGGAATTGCCGATAGTGGCCAGATTGGTGTTGCTACCAAAGGCAAAACTGAACGGCGTGCGCGTCCCCAGAACCGTCTTATTCGCCACGGTGGTATAAACCGTGTCCTCGCCAAAGGCTCCGCAGGTCGGTGTGTTCGGCGCGACGTCTGCCAGCGTGCTCAAGCTCAGACACAGAGCCGGATCCCCCGGGTTATTCTCGATCAACACCGGCAAACGATGTGCCTGGTTGCCCACATAGTTGACGCTCAGAACTGTATTTCCTCCCAGCCCGCGCTGTAGCGACAACGCATATTCTTCCGCGTATGGAATTCGGTTGGTCGTCGGATAGGCGGGTATACCGTCGATCGGCTCAAACTGCGTGAAATCAACGTTGGGGTTGGGGTGCTTGCGCGTCGCGCCCAGTGGCGCCAGCTCGGCGGGAAACGCCTGTCCGTTGTCGAACCCAGTTGCGGCCGTGATAAAAGGCGTAGCAAAAAGCGGCGGCCCCGGGCTGGTGTAAGTCGTCCCGTACGGAGTGTTTGCGCTGGATACCCCGATCGTGAGCGCTTCGATCGCGCTGTAGAACGTCCCGAAACTCGCGCGAATACTGGTCCGTCCCGGACCCCCGACGATTTTGCTGAGCCAGCCGTCGCCGCCGACATTCGGCGAATAGGCCAAGCCGATGCGCGGCGAAAAATCCCGGTTTCCCGGCGGGGCCAGGGTTCGCGGAACTCCCGGATCGGTCGGGAACAGCATGCCCTCTGGAGCATTGGGAAACACCACCGATTGCTTGCCGGGCTCGAACACCGCGAGTTGATTGTATTTTTCGTACCACGGCTCGATCCGGTCCCAGCGCACTCCGTAGTTCAGGGTTAAATTTGATTTGATCCGCCAGCTGTCTTGCCCATACAGGCCGAGGTATTTATTGCGGCCGTAAAAGGGCTGTAGTTGGCTCTGGTTATACTGGCTGGGAATTCCCAGCAGAAAATCCGCAAAGTCCACGCCCGTTTCGGTGCCGAAAAACAAAAACGCGCCGTTAAATTGCGCGACCGGGAACGAATTGATCTGATCCCAGTGGAATTCTCCGCCAAACTTGAGATTGTGATTTCCGAGCACTTTCGAAACATTGTCCAGGAACTGGTAGGTGTTGTTCTTTTGCAGCAGCTGGTTCGTGTTCGTTCCAAACGAAAAAGCGTTGAAGCTGACGCTCGCCACGCCTTCCACCTTAGGCGCCAGCGGATTGATTCCCGGCGTCCCCGGTCCGACCACAAATCCCTGCGATTCCAGGCTCACTCCTACGCCGCCCTGTTGCTGACCCAGATTGATGGCGTCACGCAGGTAGCTGAAGTGAAATTCGTTCAACGCCGTGGAACCGAAGGATTTCGTGTCACCCAACTGCAACAGCTGGGCGCGTCCCACGTTCAGCGCGTTAAAGCCCGGAACGCTGGCGCCGCCCTGCGCTACCGGATACGGATTGTTCTGTGAGAAATCATCGAGAAAATAGTAGGCCGAGAGCATGCCCCACCGAGAGTTGCCATCTAGGCGAATTGCCCCTTTGTCGTCGCGCAAAAGCTGGTTGAAGGCCGAGGTGGAAAAGTTGGTGCCTGAGTTCGCTGTGGGAATGTATTGCAGCAAATTTTTCGCCGGCGCCGACCAGACACTCTGAGGGATTACCAATCCGGGGAAGACGCAGGTAGCCGTAGTACATCCCGGAAAAAAATAAGGCTCGTTAGGGGTGACCGCATAACCCAGTTTGCTCGCCAACTGGCTCGCGAAGAAAGGTCCGCTGACTCTCGTGGGCACCACATTGTTATTGGCGTCGGTGGTTGTGAACGGATTCGAAGGATCTCCTGGGGGCCCCATTACTTGAGAAAAATCGCCGGAGCGTTCGGCCGCCGAGGGCACCGCAATGTTGCCGGTATCCACTCCCTGGGTCAGCCGCGTCCCTTGATAGTCGACGAAGAAAAATACTTTGTTCTTGCGGATTGGGCCGCCGAACGTTCCGCCAAACTGGTTCTGGTCAAAACTGCCCCGCGTCGGCGAAAAAAAGTTCCGCGCGTCGAGATTTGTATTTCGCAGAAACTCGAACGCGTCTCCATGGAACTCGTTGCTCCCGCTCTTGGTCACCACGTTGATCTGCCCGCCGCTGAATTCTCCGTACTCGGCGTCAAAATTCGACGTCAGGATCCGGAATTCCGCAATCGAGTCCAGATTAGGGACGATCGCCGTCCCGTTGTTTACGTCTTCCTCCGAATCGCTGCCATTCACAATGAAGCTATTCGCAAATTCCCGTTGCCCGTTGATCGACACCGTTCCTGGGTTCAGATTTCCCGAAGGAGACAACGCCGCCGCACCCACGTCCTGCACCGTCAAATTGGTAATCGCCGTCTGCGGCGCCACGCCGGGCTGCAGCGTCAGTAAATCGGTATAACTCCGCCCGTTTAGCGGTACAGCAGTCATTTGCTGGCCGGTGATCACTTCGCCCAGCTGAGTGCTCGACGTTTCCACCTGGGCGGCATTGGCATCCACGGTGACCGTTTCGTTTCTGCCTCCGACTTCCAGCACGGCATCGATCAGCAGCGCCGAGTCCGCATCGATCACAATTCCTTTGCGTTGATACGGCTTGAACCCGCTGCTTACGATCTCCAGATCGTATTGGCCCACTTGCAAGTCGAGAAAAGCGAAAACTCCTTTGTCGTCCGTGGTCAGCGCTTGCCGGATTCCCGTCGCAGTGTTGGTTATCGATACCGTGGCCTTAGGAAATACGGAACCGCTTGCGTCCTTCACGGTGCCGGAGATCCGCCCACCGACTCCGGCAAATGCCGCCAAGGCGGACCATAGACCAAGTAGAACGCACAAAAACAAGCTCGTGGAGCGGGAACCGAGACGTAACACTCGAACTCCTAGTTGCAACTGGTTATCAACTGAGGGTACGAGCCTAAGCTAGTTGAAAACCAGTGTCAACTGGAGTTTTGTAAAACTTCTGTGACAGCGGCCGAGCGAGTGGAAAGCGTGAGGGCAAACGCGGGAGACTGCGTTTGCCCTCAGTTTGGTTAGAAGTGGAAACCGACTTCGGCGCTCAAAGCTCGCGGCGTCACATAGTGCGTCCCGCTGAACGTCGAAAGGAAGTTATAAACCGCTTCCTTGTTGGTCACGTTGATGGCCTGCAGGCGCAGGCTCCATTTGTAACGGTCGCCGCGAAACAGATTGTCGTCGCCGACCGCCAGATCGAACAGGCTGCGACCGGCCACCCGCGGAGGATTGTGGTCGTCGTTTTCGGTACCGGGTTTGGGAATCTGCAGGTAGATCGAACCGTACTGCGACGACGGGCACGAACCCGTGGGGCTGATCGACGTTCCAGTTCGATTCGTGGCGCTGGGCGGCGTCGCGAAAACGCTGCCGCAAAACAATCCGGCTTGAAATTGCTGATCGGGTGACAATCCCAGGACGCTTACGAACCCAGGATTCTGTATCCCGGCGCAATTTCCGCCGTCGCACGGCACCGGACCCGCGACCAGCCCGCTGTCATAGCGCCAGTTGAATCCGATCCACGGCGAATTCTTCTTCGGCTGATACTGCAAATGAGCCGTCGAATTGAAATGTTCGTCGTGGTCGATGCGGAACGGCCCCACCGCGGCCGGTACCGCGCCGACTCCTCCAATTTGCGGCGTGAAAAATCGAGCCGCGACGCTTGACATCACGACCAGTGCGGTGATCCCGTGGACGTTCGGCATGCTCGCGCGAATGGCATAGCCCGGAATTTTCGAATTATTCCATTCGATCGGAAAGGTGATCGGCGTGGCTCCCAGAATGCTGAAGTCGTACGCGTTGTGCGTGTACTTCCAGATGTACTCGCCGTCGACCACTAGGTATTTGCCGAACGCCTGCTGGAACCCGGCGTGAAATTCATTTCGAAAGCCGGGTTGGAGCGGAGTTGCAGTTCCTGACGCGCATCCTTCGCCCGTCTGCGCAAATAGCGCGCCCACTTCCGGGTTCAAGCAACCCAAGCTGGAAAGCACCAGATTTTCGTTGAAAGGAGTTTCAAGCGTTCGCGCGTATGACGCCCGCAAAACCGTATTTGTTTGTTTGATGTTGTAGGCCACGCCCAACCGCGGCTCGGCCTGAGTCGCATGCGAAAGTCCATCGTAAATATCGCCGCGAATTCCCAGGTTGAACGACCAATTCCCCTCCGTGATGGTGTCCTGAACGTACATCGCCAGTTGCTTCACATCGGCGTGCCCGCGGAAAATCGATTCGGTGCTGGTCGCCTGGCCCGAAGGGCAGCCATCGCTGACGGGAAGTGGCGCGGTTCGCGTCAAGTCCAGGCAGCCCAGCAGTGGAACGAACGCCGCCACTGACCCTTGCCCGGTGTTTGGTTGCAACCCGCCGATGCACTGCGTGGGGCTCGTGATGCTCGGATTGGTGTTGGGAGTTAGGTCCGCGTTTAAACAAACTGCATTCAGAGTCGGATCGACGATTCCAAAAGCGTCGCCCTCGTTGAGGATGGTCTGCTCGTACGTCACGCCTGCCTTGACGTTGTGAACTCCTTTCACCCACGATACATCGCCGCGCACGCCAGCGTTGGTGAGGTTCCTCGATTGCCCGGCTGTCTCCTGCTGCAAGTCGGACGGGCCCAGGTCGGCGAAGGGATTGCTGCTGGGATAGTAGTCGAACTGATCGCGGCGCACGAATGCGCCGAGGGTCAGCACCGTCGATGAATTGATCAAATGCGTCCACGTCGGGGCGATGTTAAACGTTCCGATTTTCGAGCGCTGATCCGCGGGCCCGACCACGTTGCCGTCCGGATCGAGACCGCCGTTGTTCACCACGACTCCAAACCATGGTGCGGCCAATTGCGCATCGAACGAATTCGGCGTTTGAAACCAGGAACGCGTGTAACCCAGATTCAAATGCACCGAATCGGCGGTTGAGAGCTGGTAATCGACACGATCGAAAATGTTTTCCTCGTTGCCTTTGTCGTGCATCACTGTGAATTCCGGGCCATCCAGGAATCGCCCGCTATTCAATCCGCTGGCCGCGATGAAATTCCCCCATTTTTCGCCGCCGTAGGCGAGATCGAAACCCGTTTCGGCGGTCCCAAACGCTCCATAGGAGCCGGTAATGCTCCCGTGCGGCGTGGTCACGCCTTGGCCCGATCGCGTGGTGACCTTGATCACCAGGCTGGTCTTGTCCCCAAATTCCGCCGGAGGAGCGCCCGAAATTACTTCCAGCGACTGAATTGAATCCAAGGGAATCTGATTCGAGAATACTTTGCTCTGTTGATCGGTGATCGGTTGGCCGTCCACCGAAAACGAATTCTCCGCGTGGTCCCCGAGCCCGTGGAAAAGCCCGTTCGAATCGGCCGCAACTCCTGGAGTGGACAGCGTCACCAGCGAGCTCACCGATGAAGACGCGCTCTCCAGCGGAAGTTTTTCGAATAACGCGCGGTCCACATCTGTGTGGAACGTTGAATCGTTCTCCAGCAGGTCGGCCCCGCCTTCGACCGTCACCGTTGCCGAGCTGCCCGCGATTTGCAAGGCGATCTTCACCTCGACCGGCACCGATGACCGCACGTCGATATCCTGGGCGAACGGCGCGAAGCCCGTCGCGTTCACCGAAACGTGATAGGGATTAAATGGAACGTTAGGGAAGCTAAAATCTCCCGACGCGTCCGTGGTGGTCGAGCGTTCAAATCCGCTGACCGGGTTGTGCATCGTGACTTCGGCATTGGATACCACCGCTCCCGACGGGTCGGTGACGGTTCCGTGCACGTTCGACGAATTCCCGGTCTGGGCCGGACTGGCCGGCGCATCCGCCAGAATCGGCAATACCAATAGCAGGAGCCAAAGAATACTGCGTACGACTCGCATAAATGGTTCTCTCCTATAAATGGCGGCCCGGAACGCCAAAGCGTCCGCCGCATGGAAGAATTTGTGAATGAATGGAAAAACGCGCGCCCGCCACCAAAAACGGTGGACGCCAGGAAAAGCAATTTATCAGGGGATTACAGCTGTACCGGAGGAGCTCGGGGAATTCGGTGAGTGCGAAGGGTCTCGCACGGTGTCGTTTTTTCGTCGGCCGCCGAAAACCGCGCGACCGGCACCGGCGCCAGCAATTCCATCTGCGCCACGGGTTGCGGCACCGCGACATGGCCGACGTGGCATACCTGGCAATGCTGCTCGTCTGATTCGTGACCGTGCCAGTGCCCGGCTGCCTGCATGGCAAACAGGCCCACGGAGAGGATCAGGGCCACGGCCAGCAATCGCGATGTGAGGCGTGTTCTCATCTCAAATTCGGCAAATTCTGTCACCTTGGATGCGCCCGGCGACCAACCGGTTCACTTCAATTTCTCAGACCTGCAGTACGTCGCCCTCGCGCGCCACCAGTTCATACAGCACCGGATTCACAAAAAACCCCAAAACCAGCCGCGAAATCAAGCCGGCCACAATCACGATCGCAAACGGCTTCTGCGTATCCGACCCGATTCCGGTGGACAGCGCGGCTGGCAGCAAGCCGAGACACGCCACCAGCGCGGTCATCATGATCGGCCGCAACCTCAGCAACGACGCTTCGCGTGTTGCCGTCCGAATATCCTTATGTTCCAGCCGGAGCTTGTTGATGTATGAAACTAAAATTACGGCCGTTTCCACCGAGACACCCATCAGCGCCAGCAGACCTAGCACCGAGGAAACGCTAAACGGCGTATGGGTCAGTTTCAATGCAATCAGCGCACCCACCGGCTCGGTCATCACGACGCCCAGCGCGATCGTTACCGGGAATTTGAAATTTCCATACAACGCAAAAAGAATCATGAAAATCAGCAGGACCGCCAACGGCCCGATGATCATGATCTGGTTCTTCGCCTCCACGAACTCGCTATATTCCCCGCCCCAACTCAAGCGGTAGCCCACCGGCAAGGATTTCTCGACTTCCGTGATCGCCTTTTGCCCCTGCTCCACCGCGCTGGCCAGGTCGCGCCCTTCGATGCTGTACTGCACGCCGATATACCGCGAATTATTTTCGCGATAGATGAACGACGCCCCGCTGCCTTCCCGAATATCGGACAGCTCGCTCAGCGGAATCTGCTGCCCGGTCGGACTGCCCACCAGCAGATTTCCAATCTGCTGCGCATTTTCCCGGAATTCCGGATGCATACGCACCACCAGGTCGAATAACTTCTCGCCCTGAATCACTTGCGTCGCCGCTTGGCCGCCCACCGCCGCCTGCACCACGCCTTCCACGTCCGCCACGTTGATTCCGTACCGCGCAATCTTATCGCGATCCACCTGCACCAGCAGGCTGGGCTGCCCCAGTTCGCGTACCACGGTCAGTTCCGTGAAGCCCGGAACCTGCGCCAGTCGCCGTTTGATTTCCAGCGCCTTATCTTGCAGCACATTCAAATCCGGCCCGTAAATCTTCACGGCCAGCGCACTTTTCAAACCGGTGAGCGCTTCGTCCACCGCGTCTTCCGCCGGTTGGGTGTAATTAAAAATCACGCCGGGATACGCGGAGAGTTGCTTCTGAATGTCCTCGGTCAGTTCCGCTTTGGTGTGAAACTTGCTCGTCTTCCAGGTCGAATCTTTGTAAGGCTGCAGTCCCACGTAAAATTCGCAATTGAAAAATCCGGTGGGGTCCGTGCCGTCATCCGGCCGCCCCAGTTCCGAACCCACATCAATCACTTGCGGATACTTCCCCAAAATCTCGCGAATCTGCGGAGCCAACTTCGCCGCTTCCTCGTACGAAATGGTGTAGGGCATCGTCGCCCGCACCCACAACGCGCCTTCATCCAGGTGTGGCATGAATTCCCCGCCGATGAAAGGAATTAGCAGGAGCGTCGCGCCAAAAATCAGCGACGCCACCACAATGGTCAACTTCGGCCGGTCCAGGCACCACGTCAAATATCCTTCGTAGCGTTCCTTCACCCACTCGAACGCCTTATTGCGTTTCTCGCGCACGCCATTCTTGAACCAGTACGAGCACATCACCGGCACGAAGGTCAGAGTTAGAATCAGCGCCCCCACCAGCGCGACCGACATGGTATCGGCCATGGGGTGAAACAATTTTCCGGACGGCCCGCTCAGTGCATAAATCGGGATATAACCCGCGATAATCACCGCGACGGAATAAAAAATCGGGCGATCCACGTCTTTCGCGGCGGCAAGAATTACTTCCTGCAGGTTGTATTCCTGGCCCTCGCGCAGACCCAATTCGCGATAAATGTTTTCGACCATCACCAGCGTGCCGTCGATGATGATTCCGAAATCGATCGCGCCAATGGACAGCAAATTTGCCGCCACGTCATGCGCATGCAGGAAAATGAACGCGAACAGCAGCGCCAGCGGGATCGTCAACGCCACAATCACCGCGGCGCGTACGCTGACCAGAAAAAAAATCAGTACGATCAGCACCAGCGTCATGCCCAGCAGCATGTTTTCTTCGACCGTATCGATCGTCAGCTTGACCAGATCACTGCGGTCATAATACGGACGCACCTTCACATCCGGCGGCAGGATGTGGTCGTTCAGTTCCTTGGTTTTCGCTTCCACGCCCTTCAATACATTCTGGGTCTGATCGCCCCTCAGCATCATGATGACGCCTTCCACCGCATCATCATTCTTGTTGAAGCCAAACTGGCCCAGGCGAGGCGCATGCCCGATCGCTACGTCGCCCACATCACGCACATGCACCGGCACGCCGTTCTGCGAACCGATAATCACGCTGCCAATGTCCGCTTCGTCCTTGATCAATCCCAACCCGCGGACGTAATAAAATTGCCCGCCCTGCGAATAAAATCCGCCGCCGGTATTCGCGTTGTTCACGGATAGTTGCTGCAGCACCTGCGGAACCGTGATGTGATACCCGTAGAGCCGCGCGGGATCGAGCAGCACCTGATACTGCATAACGGTGCCGCCGAATCCGGAATCATCGGCCACACCGCGCACCTGTTTGTATTCGCGCTCGATCACCCAATCTTCAAAAGTTTTCAATTCCTGCGGCGTGCGGTCCGGGGATTCCAGCACGTAGCGATAAACAAGGCCCGACGGACTGGAAAGGGGCGCGAGCGACGGCGTTACCCCAGTGGGGTAGGTGACTTCGCTAAGCCGCTGAAAAACAATCTGCCGCGCGAAATAATCGTTGGTGTCT
>Ga0302307_10001237_pt1 | contig 16105 bp, 6 predicted proteins | sample III_Palsa_E3_2_FD_200530 | JGI IMG/M metagenome (GOLD analysis project Ga0302307, IMG submission 200530) | Peat permafrost microbial communities from Stordalen Mire near Abisko, Sweden - III_Palsa_E3_2 | ecosystem: Environmental > Terrestrial > Soil > Palsa > Peat permafrost | place: Sweden... | reverse complement strand
CCTTCTCCTGCATCCCTGCCCGTATTGCGAGCTGCGTGAACTTTAAGGGGAAGGTGGGCCACTTGCGTCTTTGCTGCACGGCTCCGGAAACATATCTCCGATCCAAGACGGTGGGGCAAGGGGCATCGCGCTCGTATAGAAGGTAGCTATGCAACCGCAGAACAAATCTTTGCAGTTCTGGTCCGAGTGACAAGCCGCATGGATCTGGTCGAGCCCGGTTGATGCGCTCGAATTCGGGTTACCTGGACTCCCAATAGTGGGATCCTGCCTGATCGAGTTCGTAGTACTGGCTAGCCCCTTGAGACACCACCTAGCCTTTGCGCCGCAGACAATCAGATCAGCATAATTTCGTGATTTCTCATACCAGTCGTAGATAGGACCGAAGCTAATCTTCCGACCGTCCGGATCGCTCCAACGTACGGGGTCATTGAGTGCATATGCATAGAAATCAATCGTTGCTCGGAAACGCAACGGATCTTCACCCAGGAACCTTCCGCTGTTGGGGTCGTAGTAACGCGCCCTGTAGTAGTACGCACCCGTCTCGGGATCGAACTCGCGGGCGGTGTATTGCAAAGGATTCGTGAGCGTGCCGGTGGATGCCGTCAGGTTTCCAAACGAGTCGTATGTGTACGTGTTCGCGGCTGCTCCAGCGCCGTTCGTCAGCGACGTGACTGAGCCGAGTCCGTCCTGCTCGTAGAAGCTCACTGTCCCGGAAACTAACTCTGACAAAGCCTCATCAACGTTCAGCGTGTCGGCGTAGCGCGCCAACTCATTTCCGTTCTGATCCGTCGTCTCCAGAATATTCGCGCCATCGTAGAGGTAGTTGGTCGTACCCAGCCCATGCGAAGCATGGAAAAAAACACTCACCCGGAAACCGACCCTCGGGAGCGCAAAAACGTCACCCCTCACCGTGCCCGAATCGCCACACCGCCAACTCAGGAATCGACCCAGATTTAACCCGGAATCGGGACCGCATTGGGCAGCTAATCGGGCCGGGATCAGGGCACGGAGCGGCGGCTCCGTAAACCCTGGAATCGGGCCGGGATTCTGCTGCCGGGTTCATCCCCAGATCGCTAATGATTGGAAGTTTTTCGACTACCCGGACGGAGGCCGTCGCTGATGGAACTGGCTGGATTTCTCGTAAGCCTGGCTCAGCTTGTCGTGGGCACGATTGCTCTCGTCATCCTGATTCGGCGCAAGTGAAAATTCGGTCTGCGGGGACGGGTTTGCAGCTAAGGAAAAACTCGTTCCTGCCGACCCTCATCCCTTCGGAATCGGGCACGTTTTGCAGAGCAAAAAAATCACTGTCTAATCCGACGTTACAAGATGTTCAAAGTGGCCCGACCGCCAGAAGTAAAGCGTGGTGCTTACTTCCATTCTTTCAACCTGCAACCCATCAAGCTGAATCCGGACTCGTCGCGTGCGGTCCGGGTCAGTGTAAACCCCTGGGGGCAACTGAAAGATCGCAAGGTCAGCGGCGCTTTGAGTTGTGTTGTCTTCAACGACTATTGGCGTAAAGGAGCTGTTGCTATCGGCCTGATCGAACGCGATGATTTTATAGCCTTTGAGATCGGGTTTTTCGGGAACAAGCAGGACAACAAAAGCTTTCTTGGTTGAACTGAGGAACCGACCTGACGTGATTCCTGGACACGCGTCGGGTTTGCTTTTTGTCCATAATTGCCGATCGTATGCCTCCATATCTTCAGCGGTCCGTATGCGCCATCCCTCAAAGCGAGATTTGAGAAGTTCTGAAACCCCAGATGGGAGCACACTAGCGTCACACGAATGAGAGCTAGGTTGCGCAGAGCTGCCGATGCAGAGGAGAACGAGCAGCACAGCTAAAGCTTTTGATCTCATGGTGCGTTTAATCCTTTGAGCAATCCTTGCATTTCGCGTTTGCCGGTAGATCCCCATGACCGCCCCTTTTGCCAGGCACAAGTTGAACGTGGATATGAGGAGCAGTAGCGTTTGCAGACGGATGCTTTTTCTCGTCCTGAGCGTACTGAGCGCCACAGCACTTTGCTGCATTCAGGACCGCAGCAGGATCGGAAGGATATCGAATATCCGCCGCAAGTCCTCGTGTATGAGGATCAGTCGCCGAATGCGAGTCGGATGTGGACGTGACCACTAGGGGAACACCGCTCAGCGCTTCGATGCAGTCCAGAAGAGCAGCCACAGCTGCGGAGGGCGGCGGAACACCGGGCTTCAAGGTATATTTCCCAAAAGGATCAACGTTGTTCGCCGGATTGTTCTGTACATACATGTAGAGATTTAAGGCGTCGTGGAAAGACCCTTCATCGCTCTGGTCTTCGCTGATGAACCGGCCAAGGGTTTGGTCAAAGTAGCGCGATCGGTAGTAGTAGAGACTAGTTTCCGGGTCGAACTCACGTGCCGTGTACTGGAAGTAGTTGCGCACCGTGCCGGTCGAGGCCGTTGTGTTTCCGAAGGAATCGTAAGTGTAGGTATTCGCGAGCGCACCAGCCGAAGCACTCAAAGATGTGATCGAACCAAGGCCGTCCGCCTCAAAGTAATCTGCCGTGCCGCTGCGCTGCATGGCGAGCAGTTCGTCAACTCCCAGTCCTTGCGTGTAGCCGGCAACCTCACTCCCGGACCCGTTCACCGTCTCTAGCAGATCGGCTCCGTCGTACAGGAAGGCGCTGGTGAAGCTCGGGGATTGTTTGTAGATTCTTCTGCCGAAGGGGTCGTACTTGAATGTCGTTGTCCCCGTGCCCGGAACAATAGCCTGAGTCAGCCGGTTCTCGAAGTCCCAGGTGAAGCTCCGGCCCTGGGCGTCGGAGAGGGTATTGCCGTTTGCGTCGTACGTATAGCTGCCCGTGGAGTTGGACGTCAGCTCATTCGACGCATTGTAGCTATAGGTCGGCACGCCGGATGATGACAGTCTATTGCCGACCGCATCGTAGCTGTAGCTCTCGGTGGTACCCCCACCTTGGGTAACTTGCGTCAGCTCGTAGAGTTGGTCATACGTGTAGTTCGACGTGATTCCATTCAGGTAGTTGCCCTTGCTGGTGCGGTTTCCGGCGGGGTCGTAAGTGTAGCTTGCGCCGTCCAGAGTATTCACGCCCGCCTGGTGCAGCACCGAGAGCAAGTGCGACAGCGAGTCGTAGCTATAGTTGGTGTTCACCCCGTTCGGGCGCGTCAGCTGCGTTCTCCGGCTGAGTGCATCATAGCTGAAGCCGAACGATCCCGCCCAGGAATTCGCGAGGCCGTTCAACCGGTTTAGCGTGTCGTAGCCGTAGGTTGAGAGGCTGCCGTCGGGAGCGGTCAGCGACGTCCGGTTCGACGCCGCGTCGTAGGTGTAGCCGTTCGTATATGTGCCGGTCACGAACGTGTAATTCGTCGTGGTCGAGATCAGCCGTCCCATGTTGTCGTAGGCGAAGCTGTACGTCCCAGTTGGATCGCTCACCTGCAGCACCTTGTTCGCCAGGTCGTAGGCGTACTCCACGTTCGTTGTGTCGGGATAGGTCTTCTGCGTCAGCCGGTATAGCGCATCGTAGAGATACTGGATCGTGTTGCCCTTGCGGTCGGTCTTCGAGAGCAGATTGCCCACCAGGTCGTAGGCGTAGTACTCCGCCAGCGTCGATGGGAACGTGGTCTGCGTGACCCAGCCGCGCGAGTTGTAGGCAAACTGCGTGGTGTGTGCGTTCGCATCCGTGATCGAGAGCAGGTTGTTTTCGGTGTCGTAGGCGTACTGCGTTACGTTGCTGGCCGGATCGGTGACCGCGGTCAGGCGGTCAGCGTCGTCGTAAGTGTAGGTTGTGGTCTTGCCATTCTGATCGGTCGAGGTGATGCGGCGTCCGCGTGAATCGTAGGTGAAGCTTACCTTGGAGTGGTCGGGATAGGTGATGCCGGTCAGCCGGCTACGCTTGCCACCTACGATCAATTCGATTGGTTCGCCGACACTTCCAACTTGACGCCATGGGTTCGAGCATAATTGCGTAAGTCTCGGATTATCTCCGGGGCAGGGTAGGCGACGCTCGGCCGAGCTGTTGCCGTCTGCCCAGCGTCAACGATGTGGTCAATCCAGTAGATGGTAGAGCCTGCGGTCAGCTCGGATATCCTCCGCTTGAGTTCCGCCACGCCAGCCAAGCAAAATTTCTTATTAAATACCTGCTCGGCCGATACGTTGACGCCGCTAGGGCTAGGGAGAATAGAAAATCTCCACCTCCCATTCGGTGTTTGCCAGCTATAGAGCTCATAGGCCGCGGGCGACGGCCCTTTTGAGTTGCTGGATTCCTGAGCAGAGGCTACGAGCGCCAGTCCTAAGCAACTTATTACGAGTAAAATTGTTGGTCTCAAGTCATTGGCGTCCTCACGGCGACGGGGAGATGCGGTTTTCCCATCCCCGGTTTTCCATCATCCCGGTGGGGAAAAAGGGGGATCACCGCTGCCAAGTCGATGCGGATGCTGAGCACTACACATTTGCTAGCATATCGGAATCCCAACCTTTCCAACGTGCTCCTGAGTACCTGCCCAACATTCGATCCTGAATCGCAGCCCTAGAGGGCCGAGAAGCGCCAGCAATCAGGTCCTATTTGTCTTGCCGTGAATCCGGCCCTGGTCCTGGCGATTTGCCAGACGCCGCACTTCCGATCAAGCTACACAATTTTTCCGCTCCTGCTAGACACGAGGATCGTGCATTATTCGATATTCTTTGCAAGGTCTTATCGGGAAGAGTCTCGTCGATATGCTTGACCACAAACTGCTGGAAGCCAGCGTCAGACTTGGTTAGCGCGAGCAGACGGTTCAAGTGTCCCCAATCGTTTGCGAGCAACTTGCCTACGGCGTCGCTGTAGCCTTCTCCAATCGCGCCGTCGTCGCACTGAGAAAACCTTCTATATGAACGATAAACATGATCCCAATCACCCAGGGAATCAACTTCCTTCTCGGCCTGCATTGCCTCGGACTTTGTACAGGGCTTCCTGGACATATCGTTTGCAAAGACGTTCATTCCAACGGTCAGAGCCAAGACAGCTATCAGACGAAACATGGTGCCCTCCTCACAGGCGACAAGTCTTACCGAGCACGGTTCACTTTTCTAGCGATCTACTGGACTGTTATATCCGTCATCGGATCGTGGCTTTGCCAATCAGTTATCTGCTTCATGCAGTCATCGGTAGTGCGCACGCAACCTAGCGTAGGATGGCTGGGACCACCGCTATTGGAGCGTCCAGAGTGCACACCCATGCCCGTCCGCCCCGGAACGTCAAAAACATCGATTCCGTAAGAACCATACGAGCCGTTTGGATCGGGCGGGTGGTTATTGTGACTTGAAAAGGGATATGTACCATTCGGCCAAGGCCCATTGCTGCTCTTGGTGGTATTGTTCGCCGCCGTGCAAACGACCACAACGTTGCCATCCTTATCGTAGAGTGTCAGCGAACCATTGGATCGGTTGAAGGTCATCGAGGACAAACCGAAAGGATCGATGAGCAGTACAGGATTGTTCTGCACGTACCTGTAGAAGTTCCCGCCGCCGTCGAAACCAATTGGGTCTTCGGAAATGAATCGACCAATCGCTGGATCGAAGTATCTGAAGCGAAAGTATCGAAGGCCGGTTTCCATGTCGAACTCGCGGCCAATGTACTGGAATGGGTTGCTAAGCGTCCCCGTGGAGTTTGCGAGGTTGCCGAAGGAATCGAATGTGTAGGTGTTAGCGAGTGCTCCCGTCGAGTTGCTGAGCGAAGTAACCGAGCCAAGGCCGTCCTGCTGGTAATATCTGCTCGTCCCGGCGCGAAGCTCGGAGAGAGTCTCGTCAATCCAAGGTCCCCCGCTGTACCCCCCGATCTCACTCCCTGAGCTGTTCATCGTCTGAAGCAGATTGTCGCGGTCGTATACGAAGAATCCCGTGAAGGTCGGCGAGCTCTTGTAAATTCTGCGCCCGAGGGGATCGTACTTAAAATTCACCGTCCCGCCCGAAACCACCGCTGACACCATCCGGTTCTCGAAGTCCCAGGAGTAGGATTTGCCGGAGGGATCGGAGAGGGCATTGCCGTTTGCGTCGTACGTGTAAGCTGCCGTTCGAGTTGGATGTCCTAGGGGCAAACGTACCGACTCTCACTTTATGGTAACGTCTACCGCGTTTGAGGAGCACAAAGTCTTGCCGTCGTTTCCCGTTAGCTCTAAGCGTAGTGAGTATCTCCCTGCTGGTACGACCTTGTACAGCTTGGAGTGCGGAAGAACAGACCAGTTGACGCGTGACCACAAGAGACTCGCGATATCGGAATTGATTTTCCTTGAGACACCAGCCTTCACCTGCAAGGGAATCGTTGACGAAAGGGAGAGCGTTGTCCCTTTTTCGAAATCCCAGAGGGCGACGTAGTTTAATTCACCCTTCTGTGGGTCCATTGCTGGAGCCAGCGGGCTTAGTATGAAAGAGGGTACCACGGGCACGTTCACATCGGCTTCCGACCGGTTTTCGATTACCACAGCGACCCCCACCGGTTTCGGCTCGTGCCACCCTATCTCGTCAACGGAAATGCTACAGATCAAGCTGTCGTCCTTCCTAGCACGGGTTGAGGCCGATTTTTCGTGTGCATCCCTTTGGTCCGTTTGTGCGATGCACTGGCACATCGCCCCAGAAATCATAAGAAAGAACAAGACTGTTTTCATGGCGCTACCGCTATCCTTGGGTCTTTGGGAATGTTCGGTTGGTAGGGACAAGACCAGCACGTCTTTTTGACTTTTCCACTCGGCTGATAAGACTGGTTGTAGAAGGCATCGGGGTCAGGAATGTTGTTGTATAGGTAGTCCTGGCCGTTCTTGCTCGTCCAAGTGCCACCGCACGTTTGTCGTTCGACGTGCCAGTTGTTGGGATTGGCAGAGTCTTCAAAGATGTCCACTTTCACGCGCTTCTTGCAATTTACGTTCTGATCGCACGGAATCGACTTACAGCCAAAAAGCGGCATGATCGAATTCGGAGAGGCGTTCGGATCGCTCGGTTGAATCCAGTAATCATTGATCCCCAAACCCCATGCCAGACAGTTGTAATGGCGTATGTTCGGATTTCCGAACGGCGTCTGTGAACCCGGCACTTTGGTCTGTAAACCGAGCGGGTCAATCAGATTTGTTGGACTGTTGTCAACGTAAACATAAAAGTCGTTGCCACCGGAGAAGCCGAAGGGATCTTCGCTAATGAATCGACCTGCACTCTCGTCGTAATATCGGGCCCTGTAGAAATTCAACTGAGTTTCAGAATCGAACTCATGCCCATTGAACCGGAATGCATTGGTGAGGGTTCCGCTGGAGCTTGTCACGTTTCCATAGCTATCGTAGGCGTAGGTGCTGGCGACCGTTCCAGCGGTATTGCTTAGCGACGTGATTGAGCCGAGATTGTCCGCTTGGTAGTAACTTGTTGTCCCAGCCATAACCTCGGCCAGAGGCTCATCCACTACAGCCCCGTGCGTGTACCTTGCAAGGACATTCCCGCTACTGTCTACCACCTCAATGAGGTTAGGGCGATCGTAGAGGTAATTCGTGGTACCCAGCGGGCCTGCTTTCTGGATTCTTCGCCCGAAGGGATCGTACTTGAAGGTGGTCGTGCCACCGTTGGTGCCAGGCACAACGGCCTGAATCAGTCGGTTTTCGAAGTCCCAGGTGAAGCTGCGGCCCTGGGCGTCGGAGAGGGTATTGCCGTTTGCGTCGTAGGTGTAGCTGCCCGTCGAATTCGACGTCAGCTCGTTCGACGCATTGTAGCTATAGGTCGGCACGCCCGATGACGACAGTCTATTGCCGACCGGATCATAGCTGTAGCTCTCCGTGGTACTCGCTCCTTGGGTTACTTGCGTCAGCTCGTAGATGGCATCATACGTGTAGTTCGCAGTGATGCCATTCAGGTCGTTCGTCTTCGCCGTGCGATTGCCAGCGGGGTCATAGGTGTAGCTGGCTCCATCCAGAGTGTTTACTCCCGTCTGGTGCAGTACGCTCAATAGGTGCGACAGCGAATCGTAGTTGTAATTCGTGTTCACCCCGTTCGGGCGCGTCAACTGCGTTCTCCGGCTGAGCGCATCGTAGGTGAAGCCGAACGATCCTGCCCATGAGTTCGAGAGGCCATTAAGTCTGTTCAGCGTGTCGTAGCCGTAGGTTGAGATGCTGCCGTCCGGCGCGGTCAGCGATGTCCGGTTCGACGCCGCGTCGTAGCTGTAGCTGTTTGTGTAGGTACCGGTCACGAACGTGTAATTCGTCGTGGTCGAGATCAGCCGCCCCATGTTGTCGTAGGCAAAGCCGTAGGTGCCGGTCGGATCGCTCACCTGCAGCACCTTGTTCGCCAGGTCGTAGGCGTACTCCACGTTCGTCGTGTCAGGATAGGTCTTCTGCGCCAGCCGGTACAGCGCGTCGTAGAGATACTGAATCGTGTTGCCCTTGCGGTCGGTCTTCGAGAGCAGGTTGCCCACCAAGTCGTAGGCATAGTACTCCGCCAGAGTGGAGGGGAACGTGGTCTGCGTCACCCAGCCGCGCGAGTTGTAGGCAAACTGCGTGGTGTGTGCGTTCGCGTCGGTGATCGAGAGCAGGTTGTTTTCGGTGTCGTAGGCGTACTGCGTTACGTTGCTGGCCGGATCGGTGACCGCGGTCAGGCGGTCAGCGTCATCGTAAGTGTAGGTTGTGGTCTTGCCATTCTGATCGGTCGAAGTGATGCGGCGTCCGCGCGAATCGTAGGTGAAGCTCACCGTCGAGTGGTCAGGATAGGTGATGCCGGTCAGCCGACTCATGGCGTCATAGGTGAACGAAGTCAAGTTCTGCAGAGAGTCGATGACGGCTGTGCGGTCGCCCATGGAGTCGTATTGGTAAGTGGTGGTGTTGTTCTGCGCGTCGGTGATGGTGGAAATCAGGCCCGCGGACGTATACGTGAGCTTGGTCACGTTGCCTTTGGGGTCGGTGATCTGGGTTAGCTCTCCGTTGGTGGCGTACTGGAACTGAGTCACGCTGGCCGCGGAGTTAGGAGCGGGCGCGGGCGACGTTACCGAAAGCAGGTTGCCGTGCGCGTCGTAAGTGTTAGTGGTTGTGTTGCCCAGCGGATCGGTCGAGGTGAGCACTTCGCCGAAGCTATTGTAAGTGTAGGCGGTGGTGGCCGTGGTGGTGAAGTTCAGCGGCTTCGATACCGATGTCACGTTGTTGTTGGGATCGTAAGCGTAGCTGGTAGTGTTGCCGAGGTCGTCGGTGCTGGCGAGGATGTTGCCGAAGGCGTCGGGCGTGTTGGTGATGTTGCCGCGCATGGTGCAGGAGCTGCATCCAGGTCCCTGCGAGGCGTTGGCAAACCACGATCCCCCCACCTCACTCAGCGAGTATTGGGTCTGGTCGCCAAAAGAATCGGTGAGTTGGGTAACGGTGTTGACGGAGAACGGCGTGGGCGCCAACGCATTCAGACTACCTACCTGCAGATTCAGAGGCCCGCTGGAGGCGTCAGGCGGTACCGACAAGGTGATGGAAGTATCGCTCCAGCTGGTAATAGCGGGAGCAGTGTTGCTGCCAAAGAAATTGACCGTGCTGGTGCTTTGCGTCGCGCCGAAGCCGGTGCCGGTAATGGTAACGGGTTGTACAGTTCCGTCGCTGGCGTAGGGCCCGGTGTTCGGCGAGACTGAGGTGATAGTGGGCTGTTGCTCGATCGTGAAGTTCAGGCTGTTACTGCTGACGCCGCCGATTACGACCGTCACCGGTCCACTGCTGGCGCCGTTCGGAACCTCGACATAAAGGCTTCCGTACGGAACCGTTTCGCCGCTGCAGTAGTAGGCTGTGCATCCCACACTCGGCGATGCCACGCCGTTGAACAGAACCTGCCAGGTTTGTTGGCCCTGAGGCTCGAAGTTGGCGCCAGTGATCGTGACGATAGCGCCGGGCGCAGCGGCGGGCGGGGTGATGCTCGCGAGCACCGGGTTGGTAATGGTGAATACATTGTTGGTCGAACTGCTGGCGACTGAGTTTACAACGACCACAACTGGACCTGAAGTGGCATTGCTGGGCGGGACAGCGGTGACGCCCTGGTTTGTCCAGGAGGTGATCGAGGCCGCCGGAAGCCCGTTGAAGGTCACCGTGCTGCTTCCCTGGCTGGTGCCGAAGTTGTTTCCGTAAATGCCGACGGGCGTGCCGGACACTCCCGAGTTTGGATTGAGGCTGGTAATGACTGGAGTCGGAATCACCGTGAAACTGGCTCCCGCGCCCGAATATCCGTTCACGCTCACCGTCAGGTTAAAGGTGCCGGCCGGTGCGGAAGCAGGCACAGGCACCGCGAGAGAATTCTCAGTCGCGCTGCTGGGAGTCGCCATGACGCCATTGAAATTTACCTGGATGAGATCCTGTGCGTCGCCGAGATTCGTTCCCGTAATGGTTAATACGGTACCTGCCGCGCCCGAGCCCGGAGAAACGCTGGCGACCGCCGGTGTAGCGTCCACGTTGAACTCGAAACCATTACTGGCCGCGCTGTTCACGTTCACGAGTACAGGACCTGAAGTTGCGCCGACTGGCACTGGAACTGTGATTTGAGTATCCGTCCAGTTGGTAGGCGTCGCGGTTACTCCGTTGAAGGTGATCGTGCTGCCACCTTGTGAAGTCCCAAAATAAGTACCGTTGACTAGAACAGATGTGCCGACAAAAGCCGAAGACTGAACCACAGAGGCGATTGCAGGCGGTTCTGCCGGCGTGCCCTGGCCTGTGGTGAAGTAGGAATTGTAGCTTCCGCCGTAGAGGCTTTGGCCTTCCATGTCGGTGATGCCGCCAGTGAGAGTCACCAGATACTGAGTCAGCAAGTCCAGCGGTTGATTTGGAGTGAAGGTCGCGGTTGCGCCGGTACTCGTTACCGTCCCTGATACGGGAATGGACGTGCTGGTCGCGGTTAAGAGCATTGTACCCGTCGTGACGGTGAGCGGATCGATGCTCTTGCTGAAGGTGACTGTTACAGGTGTGCTGGCCTGGATTCCGGTTGAGTTGCTCGCGGGATTTATTGCCGCGACCGTGGCCGGACTCAAGTCTGCCGCAGTTCCGGTCGTAAAAGTCGCACTCATCGAAGGCATCAGGTTTCCGCTCAGATCCTGCACACCTGTGACGCTCAGAGTGTAGGCAGTGCCCGGCGAAAGCGGCACTGCCGGAACCAGAGTTAGCCTCTGATTCCCGTTGGTCAAAGCCTGCGAGACAGTCACCGCGCTTCCCGCGCTCAGAGTAACTCCGCTCAACTGCGCCGCATTCACCGGCTCGTTAAACTGTATAACCACTTGCGCATTAATAGGTACCGCTGTCGACCCGTTTACAGGACTGACTCCCGTCACTTGTGGCGCAGTTGTGCTGGCCGTCGCGCCGGTCGTAAAGCTGATTGGTGATATTCCCTGCAGTGAGTTTCCTGCCAAATCGGAGATGCCAATGCCAAAACCCGCGCCGGGGAAGTTGACCGAGTAGCCAGTGCTAGCCGCGAGCGGAGCATTAGGAACAAAGGAAATCGTAAGGCCATCCGCACTCAGGGAGTACGTCCCCGCCACAGCTTGGGCTGTGCCGCTATTCAATAATGTTAGCGTGTTGGCGCTAACGCTCACCGGATCGACCGGTTCGCTCATTTGAAGCACGACAACCGAGTTCACGGGAACATTCTGCGCGCCCTGGGGTGGATTTGCGCTCACCACCACAGGCGGAACTACGTCGGGTCCCGTCCCAGTGGTGAACTGCGTCGTCTGTGTAGCCATCACATTTCCGGCCACGTCAGTGACTCCGGAGATGCTCAGCGTTATCTGCGTCCCATCCGGCAAGGGCGTCTGCGGCGCCACCGTCACCGTTTGATTGTTGTTGCTGAAGCTGATCGAGCCTGTCGCTGCCGTCACTCCTCCGCTGCTGAGCTGGATCGTGCTTGAACTCACTGAGAGCGGATTGACCGACTTATTGAATCCCACTTGCACTTCTGCGTTATCGCCCACATTCCCCGATCCGTTTGGAGGCGATGTCGAACTGGTCGTCAGCGTTAGCGTGTCCGTTCCCAACCCAGTCGTGAATGTCAGTTGATTGTTGGAGAGATACGATAGCGGCAGCCCATTGACTCCCTGAATGCCGTTTCCGAGTAAGCAGTAAATCGAGCTACTCGGCGCCAGAGGCAACCGCGGAGTGACCTGGAGGACCGTTCCTCCAGTTAGTAAGGTCACACCAGTCTGGAACCAAACGCCGTTCTGCGTGCAATCGACCGTGTCTGGTAATAGGGCGGCCGGATTCAGAGCCTCATTAAAGGCGAAGTCCATTACAACGTTGGTGGGAACGCCATTGACCTGACTGGCCGGGTTCGTGCCGGTAAGTACTGGAGGCGTCGTGCTCGTATCCGGAAGTGTCGTAAACGACGACTGATAATTATTCAAGCTCAAGCCGCTCGTGCTTTGCGCCGAGGAACTAAGAAATACCTGCACTAGTGTGCCGGGTTGCCATTGCGTCAAGGGCGTGAACTGTATGACTTGCCCATTTTCCGTGACCTGCGTCGTTCCGCTTACTAGCGTTCCGTTCTGCGATACCTGGAGTGCGGTCTGCACGCTCGCCGCATTCATTCCTTCACTCATGTACAAGGCCAAATTCGCGCTTAACGGCACTGCGGTCGCTCCATTGGCCGGCTGCTGCGACACCACGATTGGCGCCTGAGCACTAGCCGTGGTCGTAAACTGGCTTTGGTAACTAGCTAACGCGTTCCCCGACAAGTCAGTCACACCGCTCGTCGCCAGCACGGTTATCGTGCTTGAAAGCGGCAGATTGTAGGGGGTTAGCGTTACCACCCGGTTGTCTGCGGAAATGCTGATGTTGAACTGCAACGCACTCCCATTCGCCAGGAGTCCAAAGTTGCTGGTGGTGATCGTGGCAGGATTCAGCGACTCTGAGAAAGTCAGCACCACCACCGCATTCAGTCCGATCCCGGTCGCCGCGTTCTGCGGAGTCACCATGGTTACTAGCGGTACGGTTGTGTTTGTCCCGGTTCCCGTCGTGAATGTGCTGGAGAAGGCGTTGCTGGCGTTGCCCGAGAGATCCAGCAGACCTGTGGTCACCTGCACCGTAATCGTTGCGTTCCCCGGCAATGGCGATAGCGGTGTGAACGTAACCACCGTTCCTGTCGAGTCCAGCGCATAGCCGCCCGCCAACACGCCACTGATGCCACTCACCGAGATGGGCACAGTGGTGTCGTTTACGGTGGTTACATCCACTGCTTCATTGAACGTCAAAACAATTGGGCTGTTCGCCGACACTGCGCTTGCCCCGTTCACCGGGCTTACAGTCACTACGGTCGGCGCTGTCGTGTTGGCTACTCCTGAAGTTCCGGTTGTGAAACTACTCGTGAACGGAACAACTGTGTTCCCAGCCTGATCGGTGAAACCACTCGCGGTCACGGTGTAGGTAGTGCTCGTGGCCAGCAGGGACGAAGGCACAAATGTCAAAATCGTCCCGCTGGTGCTTAAGGTAACTGTTCCTGTTACGGGGACCCCGCCCGCGGACAGCGCAACCGCACCGCTGCCCACACTAGCCGAGCTTATTTGAGCACTCAGCGCCAAATCCACGCGGATATTTACGGGCGTGCCGCTCGCGCCGCTTGCGGGGCTTATCGTAAGCACAGTCGGAGCGGATGCGTCGGTTGCCACGCCGGTAATAAAAGAAGATCCGAAAGCCGTCAGACCGTTGCCTTCCATGTCTGTAATGCCGCCGGTGGCCTGCACGTAATAAGTGGTAAACGAGTTTAGCGGCTGGCTCGGGGTGAGAGTGGCCGTCCGTCCATCGGTCGAAACCGAAATCGTCCCGGTCAGCACGCTACTCGTTCCATAGGTGACCTGGAACGTCGATGACGTCACCGTCCATGGAAGCACGGGCTTGCTGAAGTGCAGTTGCAGCACAGCATTCACGGGTACGCCGGTCTCAGCGTTAGCTGGGCTTGCACTCGTGACCGACGGCGTCGTGGTATCGGATACCGCGCCCGTCGAGAACGAGAAAGTTCCAGGATTGGCGAGCGCAAGGGCGCCTACGTCAGTGATCTCAGAAGTGGTGGTGATGGTGTAGGTTGTATTCGCCGCCAATCCACCGAGCGGCGTAAAGGTGACTTGTTGATCGCTGCCGGAAAGAGCAATCGCGCCCGAAACGGGTACGCCTCCTGACTGAACCTGCAAGCCGTTGGACACACTGATGACGTCGACAGGTTTGCTGAAATCCAAAACGATCAAAGCATTCAAAGGAACGGTGGTCGCTCCGCTCGATGGGCTCGTTCCTACCATTTGAGGAGCCGTCGTATCCGGAGTAAACGAGGTTGCAAAGTTGGAGTACAGGCCGCCTCCGGAAATGCTATTGCCGGACGAATCCTCAATCATCGAATTGAGCACAACAGAGAATGTGCGGCCCACACCGAGAAATCCCTGAGGAATAAAGGACGCGGTTGTCCCCGTCGGATCGACCTGAATCGTACCCGCCACAGGTCCCGTTACCGGGTCATTGACGGTGAAGGCCTGCAAAGTCAGGGTCGAAGGATCCATCGCCTTGCTGAATTGCACCACGATAGGCGCACTGATCGGCACGCCAGTGGCGTTATTTGGCGGGTTGGTCCCCACGATCGCAGGAGGGATGCTATTGGTGGTTGAGCCGGTGGTAAAGGTACTTTGGAATTCCGGAGAAGTTTGATTTCCAGCCACATCCATCACAGACACAGTGAAGGTTGAATTACTCGCCAGATTCACTTCGGGCTTAAACGTGACCGATAACCCGTCATTGGACAGTGCCAGCGTACCTTCGATGCTGGCCGCACCTCTGAATAATGAGACGGTTCCTGGTGCGACTGCCGAAGACTGGAGCGGTTGTGCAAAGCGAACGATCACACGTCCGTTCTCAGGGATCCCAGTGGCTCCATTCGCGGGCTGAACTTGCGAAACTGGCGCCAGGGAAGCCAACGTAAGTGTTAATGAAACCGAATTGCTCGGCACTCCATTTACTGCAACTATTACATTCCCCGTCGTAGCCCCCACTGGCACTGGCACAGCAATGCTGGTTGGGCTCCAATTGGCTGGCGTTCCTCCCACGCCATTAAATGTGACCGTGCTCGCGCCCTGGGTGGCGCCGAAGTTTGTCCCGGTGATCGTCACCAAGGTGCCGATGGTTGCGGAGTTGGTCGACAAGCTAGTGATGCTGGGGGCTTGCAATACCGTAAAGGGCAGTCCGTTACTTGCCGATCCACCCACTGTGACCACGACATTTCCCGTTGTCGCACCGCTTGGCACGGGTACCACAATGCTGGTTGCGCTCCAACTGGCCGGCGACGCCAGCGTCCCGTTGAACGCAACTGTGCTCATGCTTTGCGTCGCTCCAAAGTTGACGCCCGTGATCGTAACGGAGGTACCCGCTGTGCCGGTTGCCAGCGACAAACTCGTAATGCTTGGCGCTTGCGAAACAGTGAAGGGCATTCCATTGCTGGCTTCCGCCCCGACCGTGACTACTACATTTCCTGACGTTGCACCAACCGGCACGGGCACCGCAATCGTGTTTGAGTTCCAGCTTGTGGGTGTTGCCAGAGTCCCGTTGAACGTAACTGTACTCGCTCCCTGGGTCGAGCCAAAGTTCGCGCCCTCAATTGTCACGGAAGCGCTGGGCACTGCGATGTTGGGGGAAAGGCTAGTGATCGAAGGAGCTAAAACGGGGGCGCTGAAACTCACCGCAACGTTGGCGAAGGTTGCGGTCGCAAGCGAACTTGTGCCGCTGTTCACCGCTAAACCTACGTAGACGTCCTGGGCCATGGTGACGGTTTGGCTGGCGATCAGCGTCCAGTTCACACCGTCGGGCGAAGCGTAGCTGCTGATCGTGTTTGCGCTGCGCGTTAACTCCATCCAGTAAGGTGGCGTCGTTCCGCTAGCCGTACCGGGATAGGACGTGCTTCCGCCTGCCGTTGAACGCACACTGAACTGGATGTAGGCGCCGTAGGGAACGAAGTCTGCGGCGGTGCCGTTGGCCGCCGCCGGGTCCAGGGTTTCGCGAATCATCACTCCGGCCGCGGCTCCCGTACCACTTGGCATACTCACCACTTGTGCCACGATGCTTCCGTTGCCGGAGACGGGCTGGTAAACAAAATGAAACGCGTCCGCGGTTCCTCCCACTTGAGCGCCCGCTCCGTTCA
>Ga0302307_10001223_pt1 | contig 16200 bp, 16 predicted proteins | sample III_Palsa_E3_2_FD_200530 | JGI IMG/M metagenome (GOLD analysis project Ga0302307, IMG submission 200530) | Peat permafrost microbial communities from Stordalen Mire near Abisko, Sweden - III_Palsa_E3_2 | ecosystem: Environmental > Terrestrial > Soil > Palsa > Peat permafrost | place: Sweden... | reverse complement strand
CGACAAGGTGCGCGTGCTCATGCGCCTCGACGTCAGCAAGCTCGACATGAAGAACAAGAACGTCCACCGCACCGACGGCGACTTCGCCGTGACCTGGGCCAAGATGTATGGCAAAGGCCGTGTCTACTACACGACGCTAGGCCACGTGGAAGCGAACTGGGACAAGCCAGAATTTCAGCAGATGATGACCGAGGCCATCAAATGGACCATGGGCCTGGAGAACGCGGACGTGACATCGCGTCCGCTGCCGAAAGATTAGCAGCACAAAACCTTAAACCACAGAGGACACAGGGGACACAGGGGACACAGAGGAGAAACCTGGCAGGCGACGGGGAAACTTTGTGTCCTCCGTGGTTAATGAATTTAAGCCGGCGCTAAGGAGAACCGATGATTCAAAGGATCGAAATCACACGAAGAGCTTTCGCCAAAACGCTGGCCGTCGGCCTCGCCGCAACCGCCATCCCGCTCCGAGCCGCCTCAAAGCTCAACGTCGGCGTCGGCACTTACAGCTACCACAATCTTTCCCTGGACGAAATGATCGTCCAGCTAAACGCGCTGAAAATCCGGGAAATCGAAATGTCACGCGGCGAGTTCATGCTCATGAACCATCCCTCCGACGATCTGTTTCACACGGCTCGGGCAAAATTCGATCAGGCCGGAATACGCTGCCTGTCGTACTATTCGGCCACTATTAAAGAAGACGCTGAGCTCGACAACGCGGTCCGCTTCGCCAAAATCCTCGGCGCGCGCAATATTACGGGCGATGCCACGGGCAGCATCCTGAATCGCATCGACCAACACTGCACTCAGGAGAAGCTGACCTTCGGAATCCACAACCATTATTTCAAGGGCGAGAAGTTCGCCTATGAAAGCCCTGAGGACGTGCTGAACGCGCTGCAGGGACTTTCCAAAACCGTGGGCGCTACGGCTGATGTCGGACACTTCGCCTCCTGTGGGCATGATCCCGTGGATGCCGTTCGTAAACTGGGCCCGCGCCTGAAACTGGTTCACCTCAAAGACATTCAAGCCGTAGACGGCGAAGTGAACGTGCTGCTCGGAAAAGGAATCGCGAAAATTCCAGAAGTGATGCAAGAATTGCACCGGCAGAATTTCGCTGGATTCGTAGCAGTGGAATACGAAAAGGAAGGCAACGTCAACGAAGACATGCGCCAGGACATGGAATACGCCCTCAAGCTCGCGTAGATAGTAGATAGAAGTAAGAACCTCAGGAGCACATAGCGAACCGCGGAGCGACTTACCGCAAAAGAAACGTCCTACCTCACCAGCCACTCCGTCGCCGTGTGCACGCGCACCAGCAACTGGCTGTAGATAACAGCGAAGCCGCCAACCATAGCCAGAGCCGCGCCCAGCCCGCACCCCAGCCCGCGCCAACTGCAGAATCCCTGCGCCAATGCGAGACGCTCTTCGCTCCACGCGATCAGGCGTTCGATGCGGGCATTCATCACCGAAGCGGGGCTGCGCACCAAGGCTGCGGTCAAGTCGGCGGCAGCTTCGGCCGAGTCCACTTCAACCGGTCCGAGCCGCGACAGCTTGATCAGAGCAGCCGCCAGATCGAGGGCTTCGGCGGCGTTTGCGACCGCGGCGTCATCAGCCGCCATTTCGGTGGCTTCGAGCCAGGCCGCTTCCAGCGCTGACATTCCAGGAAAGACTACGAAGCGCAGCAGCAGTTTTTTCAGATTGTCGCGTCGACGCAGGTGGGCAACTTCATGGTTCAACGCCGTCTGCAATTCGTTGGCGGTCAGCACCGACTCGGCCGCGCCGGACAACAGAATCTTCGGACGAACAATGCCGGCCGCGGTCATTGCCGGCGGCCTCGCTGAGAACTTCGCCGGGAACTCGGCCCGGAACTCGGCCGAAGTAATTTGTGAAATCCGCAGCACCGGAAACGACGCGCGGGATTCGAGCGGCTGCGCCGTACTCGTCCATCCTGCAATGGTGCGCGAAGCCCGGCGCAGCGCAAGGCCGGCGTTCGCCGCGCCCAGAATGCCCAGTCCAGCACCGCAAATCGCGAGCACCAAAGGAATCCCGCCCAGCGGCTCGTCGATGGCCCGCGGCTCCAACATCAGAAAGGATGGCACAGTGAACGCCGCCGTGATGACGCCCGCAGCGACCAGCGGAAACATGCGCAAGGCAAACAGCCAGTCCGCAACCCGCCGCACCGGATGCTGCCGGCTATACATCCACACGGCGCGCCAGCCGAGCGACACCGCAACCGACAGGACGCAGTACACCATGACGAATACCGAGAACGAGATGGCGATACCGCGGACGGCAAACATCAGGCTTTATCCTTATCCCTAGAACTTGAGAGTTTGGATTCCTTGGGTTTGGAGTCCTTCAGTTTGAATTCGCCGAATTGGGATTCACGGCCGGCTTCGCTCGTTCGCAACTCGCTCGCTCGCACGTCGCCACGCACGTCCCCGCCACGCAACTGTTCGCGCTTGGCTTCGACCAGCTGTCGAAGGTCGTCGAGCAACTGCGCGTCGCGCTCGGTCAACACCTCCACCAGATACGAAAGCGGTAACGATGACGACGGGCAGGCATCCAGCAATTGCCGGAACGCTTCGCCGGCGACTTCACGGTGCAGTTCTTCGCGCGTAAAGCGCGGCGCGTAACGGAACGCCCGTCCTTCCAACTCGCGCGATAGCAAATTTTTCTTGAACAGACGGTCGAGTGTGGTCATCACCGTGGTGTATGCGAGATCAGGGCACGCCGCTTCGACCAGATCGCGCACCGTTGCATGCCCGCGCTTCCACAGTCCTTCCAGCAGGCGTTCCTCCAGCGGACCCAGCTGCGACGACGATGCCCGGAAATGAAAGACGCGTTTCATGGGAGGAAAGCCGAGGCTGAATTCTATCCCAGGTGAACGGCGCCCGCCAAGGGACTCCATCGTCTGGAAAGTGCCCCAATTTTCCGTTCTTCACCAGCACAATCACTTCCCGGCGACTAGCCCAGCAGTGCCGCCTGGTGGCACGCAGGAGCCATTCACTAAAGGCCGATTCAGGGATTAGGTTGAAGGGGAGCAGCACTCTTGGGGGAGGGTTGCTCAATGAAGCGTCCACGACTCGAAAGAGTTGCGGACGCTTTCTTTTTGGGGCATGTCTTTAATTATCGAGACCCACGACTTTCCGCGAAAGATGAACAGCCCCGACTATGCGGCACGATCGCGCTCTTGCTCCGCTAATTTCCAGCGCACCAACAATCTGGATCATAAACTCTCAGGAAGTCGGTGCCCGGTGTATGTCGAGGACATAACTGTTGGAGTTAGGATCAAAAAGGAGCCGCCAGTAGAAGCTACCGCGCGTTGCACTTAACGTCTGCAGCAGAAGATCGCGAGCTGAAATATTCGTTCCACCGACGGTTACGGGAGTTTGATCGAGCACCTTCCGAGGTGAAATTCCGACCGCAACCGCAACCCCGCGCTGTGCAGCTATCTTTCTACAAATCAAATGGAGCGTGTCGGAGGCGGTTCTCTGCCGGGTTGCAAGCGTAAGGGGTAGATCGAAGATGGCTCGCTGGTGCGATAACTGGCCGCGTCGGTCGCGAGCTTCTACCCCCACCACGAAGAACTTCTGCGTTTCGCTTTTCCGCAGTTCAAATCGGCCTGGGTTACCGCTGCGGTTGTACGAATCCACGACGAGTTGAAGAGTTTTCTCTTCTTCCGCAGCGCCGGAAGGAAACTCGACGCTGAACACTCCGCCACCCGGAACGTGCGACTTAAGAGCATGGTTTCTTGGGTCATCGGCTTCCACGAGATCGAGCTTTGAGAGGAACTGAGGGTCTTCGTAGAAAACCGCCCAACCATATTTGTCGCGGAGAGAATCGAGCACCTGCGCCAGCGGCCGGGGGCTATTGGCGACAATACGAATTGTGGTTGCGGTCTCGGAAACCTCGGCCTGCTTCAAATAGGACCTGGTTTCGCGAGCGGTCTGAGATAGTAACTGCGACAAAGTCAGCAAACTCGCGCAACTTAGGGATTTCAACGAAGTCCATTTGGGCGAAGTCATTAACGATGTCCCTAATTTCGTCGACCATTCTTCGTGAAGGCGTGCGTGAAGTCAATTGTTCCCGGTGGGGGGTAGTATTCACCGATGGAAGTAGTTCCTTCGGAGGATACCCCGCGCCGACTTCCTGGCGTATAAGGCGTACACACACTGGACCACTGATGCGGGGGACGACGATGAATACAAATCGGACTCGCTTCGAGCTATTGGATGAGGCGTGGATCGCGAAGTATAGAGCTGCGCTAAACGCCACACCGGTTCCGCAGTCGCATTTCATGAAGATCTGTGCATCACTCAGGGACGTACGGAACACTCTGGTATCGCAACTCGAAAGAATTCTGCGGGACTGGAGCCAAACCAAGAGACAGAAATCATCTGCCGCAAACCAGCCGGCAGTGATTTCAAGCTCCCGAAGTGCAAGGCATTCCGTGAAGCGCGTAGAGCTTGGCAACAAGAATGGATTCGGAAAAACAACGGCAAAGCGAAAACGTCCGCGACCTCTTCTGCCAACTCGGAAATACCGCGCTGGATAATCGCTGGATACCCGCTGGATAATCGAATGACCAAGGAGTGCCCGACGTCGATCATGTGGTTCCGCACGCCCCGCGTATTACCCATTCGGACTAACCCAAACCTCCTAAATGAAAGTTTCACTGCCGAATTGTCGATAAGGGCTTGACAACAGACCCTTCTGTGGCCAGAATAGGTGCGCATTTCCATCCCCAAGTGGAACTGCGGAAGTTCTTTCCCCCCCAAGGGAAAATGCTTCACCCTCCCGATGAGCAACTGTTCGAGGGAGTACTTTGACGATGAGCGGAAAAACTCGCACGCGGGTCTGGCCACCGGCGGCGTCGAAACAAAGTTGAAATAAAGCAAGACACAAAACAGAAGTTGGAGACCCTCGGGGCCTTTTGAGGCCAAGTCAATTCGTCTGAGGCGGATGTCACCTGTGGCACCGTTTCTTGAAAAAGGAAAAAACTGAGTGCCTACTGTTACGGCGCAACCAGGCCTGATTGTGGTTGATGACTCGTTTAGCCTCCTCGCTTCCAATCCTGAGGCCGTTCAGATACTTACATTTCCCGATCGACCCGAGAAGATCCATCATCTGGAGACTTGGCTCGTGAACCGGATTCGCTCCAGTCTGGTGGAGAGACAATCTCCATTACGGGTCGTCGGTGAGTTCTGCTCCTCGAAGAGGACCTACCTCTGTCGAACTTTTCCTCTCGGCCTCGCGGAGGCTCAGAAGGTGGGAAATCACAGCAGCATGGGGAATCACAGCAATGGTTCCACTGCAGCCGCGGGACTGATGGTGGTTATGTTCGAGAGAAGAAACAACCCGGCGGCCACGATGGCTGGGATTTCCGAACACTTCGGTCTTACCACGCGCGAGCGCGAGACCGTGCAGTTTCTTCTGGAGGGTTTAACCAGTAAAGAAATTGCGCAGCGCATGGCGATCAGCCCAAATACGGTGAAAGCTTTTATCCGCCTGGTGATGGTCAAGATGGATGTCTCGACGCGCTCCGGAATTATCGGCAAGATAGCCGGCCTCGGTGGTGACTTTGAAACTTCTCCTAAGAACGGTTCGTCGCGGGGCTACTCACATCGGGTTAGTGCACATGGGGACTTGTGAGCAATCCGAATTTCATTAGAGTATGCGATGCGCCACAAGAACCAAGCACCTCCTCCCCCAGCTTGGCGGCGTAATCTCAAGGAGGACAAATGCGTCGAACCACAATGCTCGTAGTGTGTACGCTAGCTCTGACCCTTTGTGCCGTGTATGCGGCGGCGTCAGAGCCTGCCGATACTCTGAAGGTGGAATATTTCGCGAACGCCAATACCGCCGGCGCTCCGGATGCGACATTACGCCTGACTAACGACGGAACATCGGGCGGCAACATCTGCGCCGACATTTTCGTCTACGACTCTGCTCAGGAATTGTCGGAATGCTGCAGCTGCCTTATCACCCCCAATGGTCTGCTCACTCTTTCGGTGAACAAGGCCCTGACCGCCAACCCGCTGACGGGAGTCTCTCTTAATACAGGGACGATCAGCGTTGTTTCAGCCCGACCCACGGCCGGCAATTGCCCGCTTCCGACCACAGCAGTCGCTCCGGTAGCTGGAGTTCGTGGATGGGCGACTCACATCCAGAACACCAACTTCACCATCACTGAAACCGCCTCTCAAGACGGCACGCTTAGCAGCGGCGCGCTCACCATCATGCAGAACGATTGCTACGCTGTAAACCTGATCGGCAGCGGCAAGGGCCAATGCAGCTGCGCACCCGGGGAGTAGTTTCACCTTCACACTGAAGTTAGGGTGGCGGCTGCTTCTGGCGCCACCCCGACTTCGAGTGCCCAGTGTTGTTGGTTCGTGTTGCGCCAAATCTTTGAGATGGGGGATCTCATGTCAGTTTCAGAAAGACTTCTAAAGTTTGGATTGAGCGCCACAGTGGCGCTGCTCAGTGCGGGAACTCTCGTCGCTCAAAACGACAACAGCGAAGTTGTAGCGAGCGTGGGAGGAGTCAAGGTGACCATGGCGGAACTCGAGCAGGAAGAGTCCGCTAAACTCTTGTCAGCGCAGTACCAGTATTACCAGGCCCAGACCAAGGCACTCAATGATCTGGTCGACAAGAAGTTGCTGGAGCAGAAAGCAAAGAGCGAGAACCTCACGGTTGATCAGTTAGTTGACCGTGACATCAAGTCGCAAGTGAAGGATCCCACGGAAGATCAGTTGAAAGTCTACTACGAGGGATTGGAGACCGACCAGCCGTATGAAGCGGTTCGCGACAAAATCCTGGACCAGGTTCGGATGCTGCGCACCCAGAAGGCACGCGCCGCCTACCTGAAGACGTTGCGCGTTAATACCACTGTGTATATCACGCTCGCGCCCCCCCGCGCCAACGTAGACACAGAGAACGCACAGATGCAGGGACCGGAGAAGGCAGCGGTCACACTGGTCGAATTCGCCGACTACGAATGTCCGTATTGCCAAAAAGTCGCCCTCGACGTGAAAAAACTGCAGGCTGATTACGGCGATCGGGTCGCTTTTACGTTTAAGGATTTCCCGTTGCCCATGCATACGCGTGCAGAAAAAGCAGCGGAAGCCAGCCGGTGCGCCAGCAAACAGGGCAAATTCTGGGAATTCCATGACGAACTGTTTCACAGCAGAGAACTGGATGTCGACCAGCTCAAAGCGCAAGCCCGCGCATTGAAACTCGACTCAGCCGCGTTTGACAAATGCCTGGACTCAGGCGAGGAAGCTGCTGCGGTAGAGAAGGATCGCAAGGAAGGTGTCCGCCTGGGAATCACCGGCACGCCCAGTTTCTTCATCAATGGCCACTTCCTGAGCGGCGCCTTGGACTATGCCGCACTCCGTCAAATCGTGGAACAGCAACTAACAACCCAAGCGCAAGTTGCCAGCAACCGCGGTGGCAGCAAGTAGCTTCCTCACAGCTTCTTCTAGCGAGCCGGGCCCAAATTCTATTATTTGGGCCCTTTTTTTGTGTCCGGATATTTCGCTGGGCACGCGACCCTCTCCTTCGAGCTTGAGCTTCGGGCTTGAGCTTCGGGCCTCGGGTTGGACCTTCGGGCTTAGTCCAATGGCTTAGTGCAAATGGGTCATTGCCCAAGGTGTATGTGCCGGAGTATGTTTCTCGCCGCTCTTGGACCCCAGCAGTTTCCCCCAGCGGTCTCAACAGCAACTCTCCCCCTGAACCTCCCCCAGCAGGATGCAACGGTTTCGACGGTTGTCCGTCCACTCGTGTCTTAACGGCAGAGTCCGTCCATCTTGGAAAAAAGAGAACGCCGTCGAGGAAGGTTTCATGTCTAGACGCACGGTTTCAGAGCTTGTGTTTCTTGTGCTCGCCGTTTCTATCACGGCCCATGCCGCACAATTTTTAGAAGCGCCGCAATACCCGACCGGCGCGAATCCCCAGGCCGTGGCCGTTGGGGACTTCAATGGTGACGGACACCTGGATCTCGCCGTAGCGAACGCAACCGGCAGCACGGTTAGCATACTGCTTGGCAAGGGCGATGGCAGCTTCGGCGCCCAGGTGGATTACGCTACGGGAAGCACGCCCAAAGGCATCGTGGTCGGTGACTTCAACGGCGACGGAAAATTAGACCTTGCAGTCACCAATTCCGCCAGCGATACAGTGAGCATTCTGCTGGGGAACGGCGACGGCAGCTTTCAAAGCCATGTCGATTATGCAACCGGAAGACAGCCGCAAGGAATTGCAGCAGCCGACTTCAATGGCGACGGCTTTCTCGACCTCGTGGTGACCAACGCAATCGACGGTACCGTGGGCGTGCTGCTGGGCAAAGGCAACGGAACCTTTGCAGCGCAAGTTGCCTACAACACCGGAGCAAATCCGTACGCGGTCGCGGTCGGCGACTTTAATGGCGACGGAATTCTCGATCTGGCAGTCGCCAACAATAACAACAACAACATAGTCAGCGTCTTCCTGGGCAACAGTAATGGAACCTTTCAGGGACAGCTCCAGTTTGCAACCGGAGCGAACCCGATTTCGATCGCGCTGGCCGATTTCAATGGAGACGGCAAATTGGATATTGCCGTTGCCGACCAGCAGGGCAGCACCGTCAGTATCCTGCTGGGAAATGGAAACGGCTCATTTCAGACTCATGTGGAATACGTCACGGCCGCCTTCCCGACAGCGGTAACCGTGGGAGACTTCAACGGTGATGGAAAGGTAGATCTGGCGGTATCGGCCGGAAATGGCAACAGCATCAGTGTGCTGTGGGGAAATGGCGACGGCACATTCGGGTCATACATCAACGTCGGAGTGGGAGACATCCCCTACTCCGTGGTGACCGGAGACTTCAATGGGGATGGCAACACCGACCTGGCCGTAGCAAATTCCGGTTTGAATACCGTCAGCGTGGTGCTTAGCAATGGCAACCAGACCTTCCAATCGCGCACGGACTATCCAGCCGGCGCCACTCCGTACTCGGTCGCCACGGCGGATTTCAATGGCGACGGATTTCTGGACCTGGCAGTGACCGACAGCGATTGTCCAAGTTTTCCCAACTGTGGCGTCAGCAATGTTGCCATCATTTTGGGCAACGGAGATGGCACGTTCCAGCCACCGACCTACTTCTCGACGGGAACGGACACCGGTCCATATTCGGTTGTGGTCGGCGACTTCAATGGAGACAAAATCCCCGACCTTGCAGTCGCCAATTATGCGACGAACACTGTCAGCGTTCTGTTAGGAGTTGGGAACGGTACATTCCTGGGGCATGCGGATTTCCCGGTAGAGAGCCAGCCTACGTCGGTTGCGACCGGAGACTTCAATGGCGACGGCAAGCTGGACCTCGTAGTTTCGAATTTCCATAGCAACACTGTGAGCGTGCTCTTAGGCAACGGCGATGGAACTTTCAAGGCCGCAGTCTCCTATGCCGTCGGAAACGGCCCCGTCTCAGTGGCGGTCGCAGACTTCAACGGCGATCACAATCTCGACCTGGTGGTAATCAACGAAACGGATAATGATGCCGGCATTCTCTTGGGGAATGGGGACGGTACATTCAAGGCTCAAGTCGTATACCCCACTGGAGTAGGGGGCAACCCGCTCTCGGTGGCGGTCGGAGACTTTAATGGCGACCACAATCTCGATCTGGCCGTCGCGGACTTCAGGGCGCAAGAAGTCAGCATCCTCTTAGGCAATGGTGACGGCACGTTTGGCACGGCCAAGACCTACGCCACCGCCGCAAATCCTTCCTCGATTACCATCGCAGATTTCAACGGAGACGGTAACCTTGACCTCGCGCTCACCAGCACTCCACTGACGCCGTCACCCGGCAACGCGGTGAGTCTGCTGCTGGGCAATGGCGACGGCACGTTCGGCTCCCCAACCCTGTTTGGTACGGGATCGCAAGCCTACTCGGCGGCGGTCGGAGACTTCAACGGCGACGGGACACCTGACCTGGCCGTGGCCAACGGCATCAGTAACACGGTGAGCATGTTGCTGAATGCGCAAGGCACGGCCATGAACGTGGTTTCATCCGGCAACCCCTCTATCGTTGGCGAGTCCGTCACGTTCACGACAACGGTCACGGCAAGTGTATCCAATGGCGCTGCGCCCACCGGCACTGTGACTTTGAAGAATGGAGGCAAGGTCATTGGATCCGGACCGCTGGTAAGCGGCCAATTCTCTGTGAGCACTGCCGCGCTGCCTGTGGGCTCGAATTCAATGTCAGCAATCTACTCCGGCGACAGCAACTTCGAATCACACACCGTCGCCTTCACCCAGACGGTCCAGATGGCCAGCACCACCACCACGTTGATCTCTTCTCCGAACCCATCGAGCCTGGGCCAGGCAATTACTTTCACCGCCGGAGTGACTTCGAACACGACGGTTAAGCCTACCGGGACGGTGACGCTGCTAGACGGAACCGCCGTACTCGGTTCCTCGGCCCTGTCGGGAGGAGTCGCTACGTTCCCCATTTCTACACTCAGTATCGGCTCACATAACATCACCGCAACCTATGACGGAACCAGCACCTTCATCGCCAGCACCTCGCCCATCTTGATCCAGGCAGTGCAAGAGGGAAACACCAGCACAACTCTAAGCTCTTCGCTGAACCCCTCCACCCCCAATCAATCTGTAATTTTCACCGCGACAGTTAGTTCGAGCGTCGCAGGAACAATTTCAGGGACAGTAACATTCCTGGATGGTTCAACCACGATCGGTAGCTCAACTCTGAATGGCTATGACAGCGCTACGCTCGCGATCTCAACCTTAGCGGTAGGAACGCATAGCATAACTGCCACCTATGCTGGAAACAGCACCCTCACCGCCAGCACGTCCGCCGTATTGAGCCAGGTCGTGCAAAAGGCAAGCACGAGTACCACATTGAGTTTGGCTCCCACATCAATCAACCTGAACCAAACCGTAACCTTCACCGCAACGGTCGCTCCGGGAACAGCCGGGAGCCCAACCGGCACGGTCAACTTCCTGGACGGGACCACTCAAATCGGCAGTGCCACGCTCAACGGTGGTATCGCGACGACTTCAACTTCCACGCTTGCTGCGGGCTCCCACAGCATCACGGCCGCATACAGCGGGGACGGCAACTACAACGTCAGTACGTCTACGGCGATAAGCCTGGCAGTAACGGCTCCTGCTTTTGCCCTTTCGGCCACTGCGCTGTCACCCGCTTCGGTCGCGCCCGGAGCGTCGGCGAAATCTACCATCACAATCACTCCCTCGGGAGGACTCAACTCGTCGACGGTCGCGCTTACCTGCAGCGTTTCTCCAGCGGTAAGCCCGGCAGCCACCTGTTCGCTTGCCGCAGTCTCGGTGGCAAGCAATGCGGGCACTTCCACGCTCAACGTCGCCACCGCCGGACCACAAGCGGCACTCGCATCACCGACTGGCTTGCAAGCCTCGGGCGTGAAGCTCTTTCTTGGCCTGATGATCCCCGTTATGTTCCTCAGCGGGGCTGGAATGAAAAAGGCAGGTCTGAGAAAGCTCCTTGGCTTCTGTCTCATCTTCCTGGTGCTCGGCGGATGTTTGCTGCAGGTCGCCTGCGGCGCCAGCGGAAGCGCTTCCCCGCCTGTCGGCAACTCGGGAACGCCAGCAGGCACTTACAAGGTGACGATAACCGGCACTGCAAACGGTACAGTAACGCAAACCACATCGGTTTCGCTGACAGTGCAATAGCTGGACAACCACGAAGGCACGAAGATGCGTTTACTCGGATGAGTCTTTCTGGCGCGTCGCCTTCACCCCGGACAGAATTCCAACGCCCAGTAGCACAATGCCGCCTACGACAATCCAGTGCGCGGGCATGTGCATCAGGTACGCACCATACATAAGTCCGCCGATCAAGATGGCGAACCCGACCGCATAGATTCCAAACGACATTGGCGTCTCCTTATTTAAATCCGTGGTAACGGTCTGCATCGCGAACGATTTCTTTTCATGCCCATAGTTCTTTCCCAAGCGAAAATCCAAGAGAAATCCAAGAGAAATCCAGACTCGCGCATTTGCCATGGCAGTGCTGTGCAGAATCGCTCACTTTGTGAGGTAGCGCGCGCTTTCGCCGGACCGTTAAGGGCTTCTTCCCACGTCCGGCGAAGTTTTCCGTTCGCCGTAACGGTTCTTCGTGGGGCGGTCAATTGTGACCAGTTTTTCAACAACGGAAGGTAGATAGTGAGAATTCGATGGGGGATTCCGCGACAAAGTTCAGGACAAAGTTCAGGACAAAGCTCAGGACAAAGCTCAGTTTGTGGACCCACTAGGTTTTGTTGGGGACCATAACGCTTTAGCGGATTTCACATAACAGATTTCACATCAAGGAGATAAACGATGGCCACAACAGAGCAGACGAAGTGTACCCACCTCCCATGCCGCTGCATGACGCAAGCGGGCGAACCATACTGCGGTCAAGCTTGTAAGGAGGCGGGATCCGGTGAAGTCGAGATTGCCTGCCAGTGCGACCATGCAACGTGCCCGCTGACCCTATAGGGCAGACGCTCCCGCAGTTGGAAGAACAGGCCGAAGCTTCCAGAGGAGAATCTCAGAATGAAAGCGCGCCACACATCGCGCCACACATCGCGCCGGACATTGCGCCGAACATCGCGCCGAAGATTGCCCGTGTCGGTGTCCGTCGTCGCCCTGCTGCTGGCCGTGGCAGCACTGCCGCTCTCGGCGCAGGAGCAAACTCTGGCCGATGCGAGAGCCTCCTCGGGCACTCTTGTGATCGCGCCCCCGGCGCAACTTTACCTGACGTACATCCGTCCGACGACGAAGGTGAAGGTGCGCAATTATCTATTCGACGCGTTTGGGCCTCATCCGATCGGCGTCGCTGCCCTGGTGGGCGCCATTAATCTGGCGGACAAATCACCTCCGGAGTGGAGGCAAGGGATGGCAGGTTACGGCGAGAGATTCGCCTCCAACCTCGCCATCGGGGCGGTGAATACTACGACACGCTATGCTCTCGCGCAGGCCTTCCACGAGGACACTTTGTATTACCGTTGTGAGTGCCGAGGCCTGTTGCCACGGTTTAACCATGCCCTGATCTCGACCCTCACCGGTCGTCATGGGGCTGATGGCCATCGCGCCTTTTCTTTTGCCGCCCTGGTCGCACCCTATGCGGGAAACTTTACGGCGATCTACGGATGGTATCCTGGCCGCTACGGTGCCAAAGATGCCTTCCGGATGGGCAACTACAGCCTGCTCGAGTATGCAGCCTCGAACGTGGCGTTCGAGTTTCTCTATCGCGGGCCTCACTCGTGGCTCTCCCGTGCGCACCTGAACAATCGGCACGGGGCGATAGAAGCGGATCCAGTGCCGTGATCGACGAACCCTTAGCCGCAACTGGAGTCATGCGTCCTCCACTTTCAGAGCAGGGCGTAGCTTTCCTTGCCCCTTCAACTTCGCCCGCAGCTTCCCCCGCAGCTTCTCCCGCCGTGGATTCCCCTAAGAACGGAGCCACAGAGTTTCTGGAATGGTTCGGGGATCTCGTGCGGGCGTGACGCCGCCGTTTGAATTCCGCGAACTGTTTCGACAACTCGACGAAGTCGGATCAAAATCCCTCCCGCTCGTCGCCTTGGCTGGAGCGGCAACGGGCGTTGTACTGTCGTTGGAGGCCCGGTACAGCCTGACTCGATTCGGCGCGAAATCGCTGCTGCCCGCCGCCATCGTCTTCTCTGTTATCCACGAAACCGGGCCGATCATCACTGGCCTGGTGGTGAGCGGCCGCGTGGGAGCGGGCATCGGCGCGGAGCTGGCGTCGATGAAAGTGACTGAGCAGATCGATGCCATTGAGGCGTCCGCCGTGAATCCCTATCGCCTGCTGGCGGCGACCCGGATTCTGGCGTGCATCCTGATGCTGCCTCTCTTGACCCTTGCCGGCGATGCCTGCGGCCTGCTCATGGGCTGGGTTGCGCAGGCCCTGGTTGAGCCACTTTCGCTGCATCAATTCATCAACAGCGGCTTTAACGGCGCCAGTTTCAACGATCTGCTGCCACCCACATTCAAGACCGCGGTGTTTGGCATGATCATCGGGCTGATCGCGTGTTTTCAGGGCATGCGGACAACGGGAGGAGCCGCCGGCGTGGGCCATGCAGCCACCAACTCGGTGGTGCTGTCATCCCTTTTCGTGATTCTGGCGGATGTGGTACTGGTAAAACTCATTCTCATATTTTTCCCGTAGGACTTGATCGGGATTGAGTTAGAAGCATCGCGAAACAACTTATGGACACACTCGAGCACACTCCGACTGAAAACGCAGCTCAAACTGCGATCCAGCAAGGCAAAGCCGAGGCCGACGGCAGTGCGCCGGTCGTCGCTGTCGAGGACTTGCACAAATCCTTCGGAAGTCAAAAGGTTTTGAACGGGGTGAGCCTGGCGGTGAAGCGCGGCGAAACCCTGGCAGTGCTGGGGCGCAGCGGCACCGGCAAGAGCGTCTTGCTGAGGATCATCATTGGCCTGGAGAAGCCCGACACCGGATCGGTTCGCATCCACGGCCAGGATATTGCGGGCATGGCTCTCGACCAACTCGGCGCCATCCGGACGAAGATGGGCTTTCTGTTTCAGCATGCCGCGCTCTACGACTCGCTCACCGTCGAGGAGAACGTGGCGTTCCCCCTGCAGCACCACAAACGAGAGATGTCGAAGTCGGAAAAGCGCGACCGGGTCAATGCATTGTTAGGGGAAGTAGGGATGGAAGATGCGGCTGCCAAGATGCCATCGGATATTTCCGGCGGCATGCAGAAGCGGGTGGGACTGGCGCGCGCGCTGGCTTTGGAGCCGGACATTCTGCTGCTCGACGAGCCTACCGCCGGTCTTGATCCCATCAGTTCGGGGGAGATTGATGATCTGGTGCTCAAACTTCAGGCAGAGCATCACATGGCATCCATCGTGGTAACGCACGATCTGCACAGCGCGAAAACGATTGCGGACCGTCTGGCCCTGCTCAATGAAGGAAACGTCGTGATTGAAGGCAGCTTTGAAGAACTGCAGAAGAGTGACATCGAATTTGTCCGGGAATTTCTAAAGCACTCGTAATTTCAGGCATCCCGCAGGAGGACTCATGTCGAGAGCGGCGCGCTTAGGGGCTTTCATCGTTGTGACACTGGCCATTCTGGTGACCGGCGTGTTCATCATCGGAGGCAAGCGCTACCTTTTCAGTTCGACCTACCAGGTGAAAGCGCTGTTCGACAACGTGGTGGGCCTGGATGCTGGAGCCGACGTGCGGGTGGGCGGCGTGCATAGCGGCACGGTGCGCAACATTCTGCTGCCGCACAAGCCAGGCGATAAGGTTACAGTCATCATGGATCTCGGCAACGCGACCCACGAGATCATCAAACAGGATTCGGTGGCGACCATCGAGACGGAGGGCTTGCTGGGCAATCAGTTTCTGGCGATCTCGTTCGGATCGGCTCAATCCCGCGACGTGTTCGATGGGGAGACCATCGCCAGCCAGCCGCCACTGGAAATGGCGGACCTGCTGCAAAAGGCCAGCGTCCTTCTGGGCAGCACCCAGCAAGCCGTTCAGAACGTCACGAAGTTGTCGGCGAATCTGGACTCGATCAGCGCCAAGATCAACACCGGTCAAGGAACTGCCGGAGCGCTGGTCAATGACAAGACGCTTTATAACAATCTCGAACTGACATCGAGCTCCATGCATGAAACCATGACCCATGCGCAAGCCGGAGTGACCGACTTCCAGGAGAATATGGAAGCCTTGAAGCATAATTTCCTGCTGCGCGGGTATTTCAAGAGCCGGGGATACGAAGATTCTGCCGAACTGGCCAAGAATGAGATCGAGCGCCTGCCGGCGGGCACTCCCACCAAGCAATTTACCTACCCCGGGAAACAACTCTTCGACAAGCAGGATTCGGCCAAGCTGAAAAACCAGAAATCTCTGACTGCCGGCGGCCAGTTCCTGGCCGATAATCAGTTCGGCTTTGCCGTGATTGTAGTGTCGGCTGGCATGGAGGGCGATGCCCAGAAGGACCTGGTATTGACTGAAGCTCGGGCCATGGTCGTCCGCGAGTATTTGGTCGAGAACTTCGGATTTGACGATACTCAGCTCAAGACTCTGGGCGTGGGCAAGCCAACGGACGGAAGTCCCGATCCGGGTTGGGGTTCAGTGCAGATCCTTATCTATCCAGCAGGAACCGAAATGCCCGCGGCCAAGCAAACCCC
>Ga0302307_10001222_pt1 | contig 16209 bp, 11 predicted proteins | sample III_Palsa_E3_2_FD_200530 | JGI IMG/M metagenome (GOLD analysis project Ga0302307, IMG submission 200530) | Peat permafrost microbial communities from Stordalen Mire near Abisko, Sweden - III_Palsa_E3_2 | ecosystem: Environmental > Terrestrial > Soil > Palsa > Peat permafrost | place: Sweden... | reverse complement strand
AGAATACCGCATCACGCTACATGCACGGACTGCCTCCGGCTTCGACATTTTTGGCGAGTTTTTTATCGGGAACGACCGCCAGGCCGCAAAAGAGCTTTTCAATACCTTGAAAGGCTCACCCGACGAAATAGAAGAAGGCTTACTATTAATGGAATTGGTGGAGATCAGCCGCAACCTTCCTCTCGACATACAAATGGTCCATTGCACACTTGACGAGATGGCCTATAATTGTCGCCTCATCACCAAAAGCCAATTTAAGACCCTTAACCTTAAAGACGTCTAAACATCACCCTTTGACTCGAGACAATGAATTACTATTTACTTTTCGAGTTGGAAATATATATATCAATAAAAGGCTAGCAATTAATATCAATATCTTTTTCATATTATTAAAATAGCTGAAAACAAAATACTACCTGTGTTGCGTTGAATCCGGTTGAACCGCTGCAGCCGCCACAATGGGCACATTGGTAGTTCCTGTATACTTAGCCAGTTCTGCCTGTTCCCTGGCGATCTTGCTTTGCAGGTCAGCAATGTCTTTATTGACCTTGTTCAATCTATCGTCTGCCTTCCTGGCCTTTCTTGCGTTACTCCTGGCGTCGCCCGCCGCGTTATCCGCCTGTTTGGCCTCTTTCTTATTCTCCGGGTCATTGCTCAACCTATTAGCAGCAATGGCGTTTTTATCCGCTGATTCTTGCGCTGCAACAGCACCATCTTCCTTGTTTCTCTTTTTTTGATCCACTGTATTTTGCAGCTTACCTAACTTCAATTGGTCTTCGCCGATTTTCGAAATTAATTTCAGCGAATCCGTGTTCACCTTTTGAGCAGATGTCTTAACACAAAGCAATAACATGCCCAAGGAGGCCAATAAAATTACTCTTAACATAAAAAATTTTAAAAATGATGTCAGGAAAATGAAGTGCAGACTGCAAAAATTATAGCCAGACAACGGCTGTAAGGTGATGAAAATATATCATCGGAGCTTGTAATCTTGATTCAATAAATAACAAACTGAAGATAAGCCTTTTTAATGACAAACCCTAATGTTATGAGGAATAATAGTTACATGAGTCACACATATCCTGGAGTAACATAAGCCTCACTCGGGTTTCTACCATAAAAAAAAGCCCCGGATTCCCGGAGCTTCTAGTTCAATCAAGACAGATATACTAATACAGTTGCACCATCCAGTTCAGCAATCGCTTTCTTGGAAGCCTCTTCATCAGGCATTTCAATAAAACCAAATCCACGGGATTGGTTAGTGAGCCTGTCCATATAAACTATCCCGTTGCAAGGAACGGGATAGCGCAAAAAAAGAACATACATTCAGTTCAGCAGATTATCGATAGAAATGGCTTCCAAATAAGGGTTCAATACATCGATGTTATCAAACATCCTGTATTCTTCGATTTCCTTATTTGCAGGATTGCAATACGCTTCTACATAATAACTACCTAACTGAAATAGAAATACAATGGAATCGAAGCTACTTCTCTTGGCGAGCGCCACTCCCTGGTGAAAAACAGTCGATTTTTTTTCGTTCTCATTCAACAAGATAAACTCAGAAAGTCTCATAGTTAAAATTTTAAACAGTGAACGTTTTAAATTATTTACTAAAAAAACCTTACGCTGAAAAAATAAACTTTAATGATACTGGCAAACCGCCATCCGATGAATTGACTGAACTGATAACTTTAGCAATGGGCAAGAAAGGCAAAGAAAAGAAAAAGCGCCATCCAAATTTGAGACTATTTAAAGATATAGATAATCTGTGGGATTCAATCGGCCGCCGCTGAAGACATGTATCAAAAACGTATCAAATAAAAAAGCACCTACGGAATCGTGTAAGTGCTTGATTATCAGTGGACCCTGTCGGATTTGAACCAACGACCCGCTGATTATGAGTCAGCTGCTCTAACCAACTGAGCTAAGGGTCCTAGCCAGGACGCTGAAAGCGCCCCGTCTAATTTGGCCTGCAAAACTATAAAATTCGCGCCAAGTCTGAAAATATATAAAAAGGTATTTCTCCGTATCTTGCTAATAGGAAACACCAGAAAAACCGGATTTTTGCTTTGCCAATGATAGACGCAGATCGAATCAAATACCTGCAGGATCGTATCAGGGTTAGTGATCAATGGGCCTATAAAGAACTCTTTACTTCTTTATATGGCTACCTGTTTCATTTTGCCAGGACCCTCCTTAAGGCAAAGGAACCGGCAGAAGAAGTGGTGTCTGATGTTTTTATCAAGATATGGGAGAACCGCTGCAATCTCGACAGGATCAGCAATCTCAAGGTCTACCTGTATATCAGCACCCGTAATTGCGCCTACAACTATCTCGAAAAGCAGCGGCGCACCGTCACCCATCCTACAGCGGAATTCCCCGATGACCTTCCCAGCATCTATTTTGACCCCGAGCAATTGCTGATCACCGCAGACATGCTGGCCATGATCCAACAGGCCATCAATCAACTGCCGCCTAAATGCAAAATGATCTTCAAACTGACAAAGGAAGATGGCCTGAAATACCGGGAGGTGGCGGAAATATTGAATATCTCCGTCAAAACCGTAGAAAACCAGCTGGCCATCGCCCTCCACAAGATCGGCACCGCCGTTCATTTCGATATCCAGAAGACGATCCCTTCTTCTCACCGTCATCCTCATTAGGCGCCATCCCGTCGTCGCCGCATCTTCGCCCCGCGCCGCCCCTCTTGCCCCGCCCCGTCGCCGCCTTGTGCTAAACCGTTTTATCTCGTTGTTAAAATATTTTTAAATTTCTTTTGGGGGTATTGGCGCTTTTTCCTGTCCTGTATAAACAGACTGCGTCATATGGGAAAAGACGAAAAAGAATATACCTGGAACCTCCTCGCCAAAAAACTCACCAGTGAAGCTTCACCGGAAGAGTTACAGGAATTGGAAATGCTCTTGCGGCGTAACCCTGAACTGCACTATCCCATGCAGACCCTGATTGACCTTTGGCATAGCGGCGAACCCTCCCGGCAGGCAGCGGCGGAGAGCGCTTTCAACCGCCACCTCGATCGCATGGAAAAATTGAACACCGGTTCTTATACATCGGCCGCATCGGCAATGGAGTATGCACCTGCCCGAAAGTCAAAGAAATTTCGCACCATATTGACAGCCTCTATTGTAGCAATAACGCTCGCTTCTACCTGGCTGATCCTATACCCCGGACGTAACAGACAACCCCTTGCCCCTAATCCGGTCCAGGCCTCTATCGCCCCGGCCCTCAACGAAGTCGTTACAGCTAACGGCTCCAGGACCCACCTGACGCTCCCCGACGGCACCAAGGTGTGGCTCAATGCCGGCAGCCGCCTGGCGTATGATAAGAATTATGGTAATGGCCGCCGCGAGATCAACCTGACGGGCGAAGCTTTTTTCGACGTGGCTAACAATCCCCGGCAGCCATTTATCATTCATACCCCCCGGATGGACGTGCGGGTATTAGGCACCAGCTTCAACGTCAAGTCCTATGCAGCCGATAAGACGACAGAGGCGACACTCGTCCGCGGCAGCATAGCCGTTTCGATCAAAAACCGGCCCGACGAGACGATCCTCCTCAAACCTAACCAAAAGCTTATCGTGACCAGCGACCTGACCACGCTGCTCCGCCACCAGCCCGGCCAACCCCGCGCAACGGCTGATAGTACCGCCCAGGTCAGCATCAGGCCTCCGTCATATGAACAAAATACCGGCGCCATGATTGAGACGTCATGGGTGAATAATAAGTTCATTTTTAAAGATGAAGATTTTGGTACCCTGTCAAAAGACCTCGAACGCTGGTATGGCGTCAGCATCAGCCTGACTGATCCTGCACAGGCAGACTGGAGGTTCACCGGGAATTTCGAAAAGGAGACCATCCGGCAGGCCCTCGATGCCCTGAAACTCACGGCTAAATTCAATTATATAATACAAGGGAATCAAATACAAATTATAACAAATAAATAGTTAATAATATATGTAATGACGTAGGAGTTAAAAAAAACGGGAAATGTTGGCGCATTCCCCGTAAGGTAACATCGGAAACCTGGCAATGCGTGAGAGCAGTACAGGCTTCACTTTTATTGAACCTATAACGATAAAAATATGAAAAAAACTCTAACGATTGGGGGATTGCCACTCCATGCCGTTAAAAAAGCTCTTCTTATCATGAAACTAACTGTGCTGTTGCTGCTGGTAGGGGTCCTACAGGTATCGGCATCTGTCAATGGACAGATGAAGGTCTCGCTCAGCTTGAGTCAGGTAGAGATCGGGAAGGTCCTCAGCCATATCGAAAAGCAAACCAATTACCGTTTCCTCTACAATACTGCTTTAAAAGGGATACAGCAGAAGATCAGCATCGATGTTCATGACGCCGGTATCGACGAAGTCCTGAGAAACATCTTGACAGGCACCGACCTCACCTATAAGACGCTGGAAAATAATCTTATCGTTATCCTATCCGCTTCGCAACAACCGCCATCGGACTTACAGGTGACCGGTAAAATTACCGGTGAGAACGGCGAACCGCTACCCGGCGTCTCCGTCACACTGGTAGGAACTGACAGGGGCACCGCCACCGATTCCAGCGGAAATTTTACTATCACGGTACCAACCGGCGGGACCCTCCGCATTACCTATGTCGGATACGTGACACAGGAGGTAAAGATCGGTAGCGAATCGCAGATCAATATAAGGTTATTGCCTTCTGCCAATCAACTGAACGAAGTCGTCGTCGTCGGCTATGGTACACAAAAGAAAATAGACGTTACGGGTTCGGTCGCACATGTAAACGGCGACGTATTGGCCAAACAACCCGTATTGACAGCCACCCAGGCCCTCCAGGGCAAGGTGGCCGGTGTACAGATCACCAGCAGCGGCCAGCCCGGAAGCATGCCCCAGGTGATCATCCGCGGCGCGGGCTCGATCCTGGGCGGCGCCAATCCTTTGTATGTGGTAGACGGGATCTGGACGGATGATATTACCAATATCAACACCGCAGATATCTTGTCCATGGATGTATTGAAGGACGCTTCCTCCGCCTCTATCTATGGCGTAAGGGGTTCTAACGGGGTCATCCTCATCACGACCAGGCAGGGCGCCGGTAAGATGAAGGTCTCCTATAACGGAACTGTAGGGATGCAACAGGCAGCCTATATTGTTCCTATGGCCAATTCCGCCGAGTATATCAATTACCGGGAGAATTTTTCAGGCCTCCCGATCTCTCCTACGGGATATTCCACCAATTGGTACAACCAGGTGCTGCGGAATGCGTTTTATCAAAATCATAATCTGTCTGTCTCCGGCGGCAGCAGCCAGGACAAATATGCCCTCAGCGCAAGCTATCAGACCAATGACGGCATCATCATCTTTAATAACTATACCCGTTATACCGTCCGGTTGAACAACGAGTTCAATCCCACCTCCTTCCTGAAGATCGGTACCACCGCCTCCTTTGCCAATCAAACCTCGCAAAATGTGCCGACCGCAACGATCACCGAAGACGCGTATCGTGCGGCGCCCCTGGTCCCGGCCATGCTCAATGGTAAGTTTGGCAATACCTCGCAATATCAGAATGTCGGCAATCCCGTACTCGACGCCCAGAATACCAACGACCTGAGCCATAGCAACAAGTTGCAGGGAAATGTCTTCGTGGAAATCAAACCGGTCTCTTCCCTTGCCCTCCGGTCGACATTCAATGAAGAAGCGGTTTTTGGCGATGACAGGGCATACACCTACGAGCACCCTAATGATACCAGTTTCTTTACCACTAATGGCGGGTCACAGGGCGCCACCAGGAGCACGCTGAATGTATCCAGCTCGAAATACTATTATTGGGTTTGGAGTAACACCGCCACCTACAGCCAGACTTTCGGGCTTAGTAAGCTGAGCGTGCTGGCAGGCACCGAAGCACAGACAAACTATAACTCAGGCTGGTCCGCCTATCGATATAGCGTACCACCGATACCCAGCGAATGGTACCTGCAGGACGGAGACCAGAATTTTCAATTCAACAATAGCACTATCTCAAAGTATACGACCAACTCCTACCTGGGACGCATAACCTATAGTTACGATGACAGGTTCCTGTTTACCGGTAACTTCCGTTCGGATGGCAGCTCGGTTTTCGCTGCACAGAACCGTTGGGGCTATTTTCCCGGCGCCAGCGTCGGATGGGTCCTCACCCACGAGAAATTCATGCAGGACCAGAAGATATTTGACTACCTGAAGATAAGAGGCAGCTGGGGCGAATTGGGCAATTCAAATATTCCGGCCGATGCCGCGGTCCCGACCGCCTTGTCCAATATCCCCTACTTTTTCAATAGCGGTACTTCGGCGTCCGGGGCTACGACAGGCTCCATCATCCCCCAGATCAAAGACCTGAACCTCAAATGGGAAGTGACCAAAGAGGCCGACCTGGGTTTTGATTACAGCACCCTGGCCGGAAGGCTCAGCGGGGAGTTCGATGTGTATGATAAGAAAGCTACCAAGGCCCTGATCTATGTTTTGGTCCCCGGCACTTTCGGCAGCCAGGCCAATCCCAACAGTACGATTTCGCCCGGATATGTGCTGGACAATGCCGCCACGATCGACAACAAAGGCGTGGAATTTTCCGCACGCTGGCATGACAAAATCAATAGTAAGCTGTCTTATTTTATCGGCGGCAATGTATCCTACAACAGGAACCGGGTGGTCAATCTAAATGGCGGGGCGCCTATATTTGATGGGAATATCAATGGCTATTTTACAACGGAAACAAAGGCCGGTTATCCCATCGGGGCTTTCTTCGTACGACAGGCAACCGGCGTTTTCCAAAGCCTGGCACAGGTTGCTGCCTATGTCGACAAGAACGGCAACCAACTCCAACCGGGCGCCGAACCGGGCGATCTTATTTACAAGTATAATTCCAATGGCGTACTGGATACGGCATTTGCGGGTTCTTATCAGCCGAAGGTTTATGTCGGCATCTCCGGTGGCCTCACCTATAAGAGCTTCGATTTTTCTATCGACCTCTATTCGAATATCGGCAACCAGGTCTACAATGGCAAGGAACAGGCACGGGTGACCGCTACGGATAATGTCGAAAAGTCGGTCGCCACCAGCTTCTGGAGCCAGGGAAACAAGACTAATTCGCAGCCCGCTGCGAATGCTGGTAACCTGCCTGCCTCTACCTATTTCATTGCTTCGGGCACCTTCGTCCGGATCAATAATGCCACGCTGGGCTATACAGTACAATCGAATGTATTGTCGAGACAAAAGGTCATCACCAGCTGCAGGATATTCATCGATGCGCAAAACCCGGTCACCCTTAAAAAATACGGCGGATTCTCGTCAGAACTGCCCGGTTCATCCACTACCAATGCAGGGATAGAGCTTGGCACTTATCCTACCACACGCATCTTTGCCGCCGGTATTAACCTTGGTTTTTGATCATGAAATGATAATTATATCATTAAAATTTTCGAAGATGAAAAATAGATTGCTTGTTCTTTTTTGTTGTGCTGCAGTCATCGGCGGATGTTCAAAGAAATTTTTGAATGTGCCGATCCAGGGACAAGGTACACCTTCAACGGACCCCCAGGTCGCCCTTAGCCTGGTCACGGGGGCCTACAACGCATTGATCACGCCCGATCCTACCCAAGGTGAGTTTGGGTCATACGATATCCATGGCATTTATTTTATTACGGTAACAAACATCATGTCCGACGATGCCGATAAGGGCAGTTATGCCGGCGATCAGGCCGCCGCCGCGGATATCGATAATTTCACGGTCACTTCCGATAATACCTATGTGGCCGCGCTCTGGAAGGGGTATTATGCCGGTGTTTCGAGGACCAATCAGGCGATTGCAGGGTTGGCGACAGCGGCATTGCCCGCCGCCACGATCCAGGAACAAACCGCAGAAATGCGGTTCCTGAGAGGCTATCTTTATTTCAATCTCGTGCGGATGTTTGGCGGCGTGCCGCCGGTATTAACAGTACCCTCAGGTCCCGAAAATCAGGATAGCTCTTTTTATGTCCGGGCCTCGGCGCCTTTTATTTACAGCAATATTATCATTCCCGATCTGACCTTCGCCATGGAAAACCTGCCCCTTAAATCGGCTACCGATGTCGGCAGGGCCACCAAAGGAGCGGCAGAAACGCTGCTCGCCAAAGTAGACCTGTATCTTCAAAACTGGAAGCAGGCTGACAGCCTTACGGCAGATGTGATCTCATCCGGCCAATATCAACTCGCGTCTGACTACTCCATACTGTGGCGGCAGGCCGGCGACAATTCCGTCGAATCGATATTTGAAGTAGAGACCGGCATCTATGGCAATGCGGACTATGGTATTCCCGGCTACGTGGAATTTCAGGGCCCCAGGCAGGATAATGGCATGGGTACGCCCTTCACACCCTGGAACAACCCCGGGTTTTACCAACCCGCGGGGGATGATGGATACGGGTTCGATGCTCCCAGCGCCAGCCTTCTGGCGGCATATGAACCCGGCGATCTGCGGAAAGCGTCCACGATCATCGACCTTCCCGCCTCCTCTGCGCCCGACACTTTGTTCGACGGGTTTATAGTCCCTACCATGGCCGGCGTCAGTGCCACTTACAACTACAAGGCTTATCACAGCGAAATCCTGTCGGGTGGTACGCTGGCGCAAATAGAGGCTTTCGACGGTGACCGCAGCAATTGCCAGAAGAACCTGCATATCCTTCGGTATGCCGAAGTATTGCTGATCAAAGCCGAGGCGGATTATAACCTCAACACTACCGGCAGCGCTATCGCACTCCTGAACCAGGTCAGGGCAAGGGCAGGCCTGGGGCCTACCACCGCCTCTGCGGGGACGGCCCTTCAAACGGCTATCTGGAATGAACGCCGCGTAGAGCTTGCGATGGAACACGATCGTTTTTGGGACATTGTCCGGCAAGGCCGCGCCGCACAAATCATGAACGCTGCGGGCAAAAATTTCACGGCCGGGAAAAATGAGCTGTTGCCTATCCCTTCCGCAGAAATTGCGGTCACGGCCGGCCGGCTCACTCAAAACCCAGGGTACTAACACCATATATATATATTACTTAAGCTTTAAAATTAAAAAACAATGATTATGAAAAATGTAAACAGCAGAATGCTTTTAGCCGCTGTGATAGCATTAGGGTTCTTTGCGACAGAGTCTTGCAAAAAAAGTAGCAGCAGTAAGACAGTTACGCTGATCGGCGGGTTCGCTTCCTCGGATTCGGTTGAGGCGCAAGCGCTGATATCCTACTGGCCGATGGATGGAAATCTCAATGATGCCAAGGGTGGCGCGAACGCAACCGGGGTCGGAGTTACCTATGTTACCGGCGTCAGGGGGCAGGCTTACCAGGGTGATACCAGCGCTTATGCGTCCTTTACGCCCACCGCCGCTATGACAGCTTTACAAAGCTTCTCATTATCGTTTTGGTATTATCAGCCGGCTCAACCCGATACATCTCCATATACTCCTCAGGGAATATTCTTCCTTGCTGACGCGGGTGGTGCCAATCCCCTGATCATCGCAGAAGAACAACCCTATACCCCTGTATCGGGAGATTCCATACTGTTCCATGCCGGTTTGACCTTTCCTGCCGCTACGAACTATAAACAGTTTACCATGACCACATACGATACGGCAGCTATCGGTAAATGGGTGTTTTTTACCATGACCTACAATGGCGGTACTTCTACCTATACCGTTTACCAAAATGCCCAGGCGATGCTGAATCAATCCGCGTATCCCACAGCTACCTCTACTATCCTCCTGGATGGACCTACAGGGTCTACTCCGCAGGGAAATATGAACTTTACGAGCGATCCTCCCGTGGAAGGTACCATCGGGACATGGGCTCCCGGCGTCTATGGCGTTGATCCGACCCTCGGTTCGAATCATCCGTCTAACTGGGCGGGTAAATTGGACGAGATGAGATTATTCAATATTGCACTGACCCAGACGGATGTTGCAGGCTTGTACCTCAATGGTCTGGCGGGACGATAATGAAAAGGTCGCAGAGATTGAATGAGCAAGAGGCTGTCCAAGCCGGCAGCCTCTTGCTGTTTTAAGTATAGGATAAAAGAAGACCTTGTGAAAAAGATCAGCTTTATTATATTGGGATTAATTTTTTTGTGGGGTTGCAAAAAAGACAGCGCCTCCAAATCTGCTGCAACGGGTGGCCAATTCTATTATGTCAAGACCACGATCAACGGGAACCCGTACCAGTACCTGGGCAGCGATGTATACGGCATATCAACCAGTCCCGTGATAGAAATTACTTTTTCTCAACCTATCAATACAGCATCGGTCGCCAGCGGCGTTTCCTTTACCGGCGGCTCAGGACAGGTGGCGAGCAATTTCTCCTATCCCAACGACAGTTCCCTGGTCATCCAGCCTTCTTCACCATTGAGCCCGCTGACCAAATACCTGCTTGTCGTTTCACCCCCTCTTAAGTCTACCGCCGATTCTACTTTGACCACAACAGTAGAGATAAGCTTTACAACTAATATCGACACCTCCGACAAATTTCCCCGCATCACCGATTCCGCCCTCCTTACCCTCGTCGAACAGCAAACCTTCAATTATTTCTGGACCGGTAATGATCCCACCAGCGGCATGGCCAAAGAACGCGCCTCCCAAACCCAGGTCACTACCGGTGGCAGCGGTTTCGGCATCATGGCCATGCTTGTCGGCGTACAACGTAATTTTATTTCACGCACCGATGCGCTCAACCGTATCACCACCATCGTCAATTTCCTCACGAATAGCGCCACTACCTACCATGGCGCCTTTTCCCACTGGATCAATGGCGCTACCGGCGCGACCATCCCCTTCAGCACCCAGGACAACGGCGGCGATATCGTGGAAACATCCTACATGATCCAGGGACTGCTGTGTGCACGGCAGTTCTTCAACAGCACCACCGACGCCGGCGAGATCAGCCTGCGCAGCGCGATCAATACGATCTATAACAACGTGGACTACAACTGGTACCGGCAAAACGGCCAGAACGTACTGTACTGGAACTGGAGCCCACAATATAATTTTGATATCAACGTCCAGGTCACCGGCTGGTGTGAAGCGCTTATTACCTATGTACTGGCGGCATCATCCCCCAACACTGCGGCGATGATCCCCAATGTAGTCTATACCAATGGCTGGGCGCAGAACGGAGGCATGAGGAACGGCAATTCCTATTACGGCATTCCTTTGCCGCTCGGCCCCGCATATGGCGGCCCCCTGTTCTTCGCGCATTATTCTTTCCTCGGCATCAACCCTAACGGGCTCTCCGACGCCTATGCCAACTACTGGACACAGGATACCGCGCATGCCATGATCAACTATCTGTATTGCGTCAGCAATCCCCGCCATTTCAACGGCTATGGTGATTCCTGCTGGGGACTAACGGCCAGCGATATTCAAAGTGGGTATACGGCAAGCTCCCCGACAAACGATGTAGGTGTCATTGCCCCTACTGCCGCAATCTCCTCATTGCCGTACACCCCTACGCAATCTATGAACGCCCTACGCTTTTTTTATTATAAATTGGGAGACAAGATCTGGGGCCAATATGGCTTCGTAGACGCCTTCAACCTGACAAATATCTGGTTCGACAATGACTACCTGGCCATCGATCAGGGCCCGGAGATCGTGATGATCGAAAATTACCGCACCGGCCTGTTGTGGAATTTATTCATGAGCTGTCCTGAAGTACAAACCGGCATGCAAAACCTTGGCTTTTCCGGACCCAATTTGCCATAACCGATAAGCACCATGAAACATCTGATAATAGCTTCATTGGCCACACTGCTGACATGGACGGCCACTGCCCAGGACGGGCCCCGCAACCTTTCTGATTCTGCGCTGCTTGATTCGGTGGAAAGACAAACCTTTCAATATTTCTGGACGGGCGCTGAACCCAATAGCGGGATGGCTGCGGAACGTATCCATATGGACAATATTTATCCCGATCATGATCAGGGCATCATCGCGACGGGCGGCAGCGGTTTCGGTTTAATGACAATCCTTGCTGCTATTCACCGCCACTTCATAACACGACAGCAAGGCTTGAAACGCTTCGAAAAGATCGTTTCTTTCCTGGAAAAGGCCGATCGCTTTCACGGCGCCTGGCCGCATTGGCTGAATGATACGACCGGCCATGTGAAACCTTTTGGGCGCGAGGATGACGGCGGCGATCTCGTGGAGACCTGTTATTTGCTCCAGGGGATGTTATGTGTCCGCCAATTTTTCAAGGACGGGAATGAGCAGGAGAGGAAGCTGGCTTCCAGGATCGATGCGCTCTGGCGTGGTGTAGATTTCGATTGGTATCGCAACGGCGGTCAGAACGTTCTGTTCTGGCATTGGAGCCCGGATTATGGCTGGAAGAAGAATTTTCCTGTACACGGCTATAACGAGTGCCTGATCCTTTACGTCATAGCGGCTTCTTCGCCCGAACATTCGGTGCCTGCAGAAGTCTATCATGAAGGCTGGGCACAAAATGGGGCCATCGATAAGATCAGCTGCTATAAGGATGACACTTTGCACCTGTATATGCAGGGTAATCCGCCGCATGGCGGCCCTCTGTTCTGGTCGCAGTATTCCTATCTTGGCCTTGCCCCCCGTGATCTTAAAGACAGGTATGCCGATTATTGGAAAGAAAATGTTACCCAATCGGTTATCAATTACACCTGGTGTGTCGATAACCCCAAACACTATCCAGGCTATGGGGAGGACAATTGGGGACTGACCGCCAGTTATTCGGTAATAGGATATGCTGCCCATGCCCCTGATGTAAAGAATGACCTTGGCGTTATATCCCCAACTGCGGCAATCTCCTCCCTGTCTTATACACCCCGGCAATCGATGGCAGCCATCAGGCACTGGTATGGACAAATGCGCGGGCAACTCTGGGGTAATTATGGTTTTTACGATGCCTTTAGCGAAAAGGCTGCATGGTACCCGCCGCGCTACCTGGCCATCGACCAGGGCCCGGAAGTCGTCATGATCGAAAATTACCGTTCCGGTCTGTTGTGGCGTCTCTTCATGAGCTGCCCGGAAATACAGGCGGGGTTGAAAAAACTGGGATTCGAAAGCCCCCGGATCAAATAATGGAGTATATTTCATCATCATTTAGTGTCTACAATATTATGAAGCACATTCTAGCCATTGCCTTGATCCTCTTTGCAGGTTCAGCCACACCCATTCTCGCGCAAACACGTACGAATCCGCCGACTAAAGCAGCCATGGACCGGTTCGTGTCCGCCCTGATGTCCAAAATGACGCTCGACGAAAAGATCGGTCAGCTCAACCTCCCCACCTCCGGCGACTTCACCACCGGCCAGGCCAGCAATTCCGACATCGCCAAAAAGATCGCCGAAGGCAAAGTCGGCGGCCTCTTCAATATCAAGTCAGTCGCCAAGATCAGGGAAGTCCAGAAAATAGCCGTCGAAAAAAGCCGGCTGAAGATCCCCCTGATCTTCGGCATGGACGTCATCCATGGTTATGAGACGGTATTCCCCATCCCCCTCGGTCTCAGCTGCAGCTGGGATATGCAGGAAGTCGGGCACAGCGCGCGGATTGCCGCCACGGAAGCCAGCGCGGACGGCATTTGCTGGGCCTTTTCTCCCATGGTCGACATCGCACGTGACCCCCGATGGGGACGGATCGCGGAAGGCAGCGGCGAAGACCCCTACCTGGGATCGCAGATCGCGAGGGCTATGGTGAGAGGTTACCAGCAGGACCTGTCCGACAACACCGATATCATGGCCTGCGTCAAACATTTTGCCTTGTATGGCGCCGCAGAAGCCGGCCGCGATTATAACACGACGGACATGAGCCTTAGCCGGATGTTCAACGAATACCTGCCACCATATAAGGCTGCCGTCGATGCCGGCGTCGGTAGTGTTATGGCTTCCTTTAACGATGTCAATGGCGTCCCTGCGACAGCCAATAAATTCCTCCAGACGGATGTGCTCCGCACTCGTTGGGGTTTCAAAGGTTTCGACGTCACCGACTATACCGGCATCAACGAAATGGTCGCCCATGGCCTGGGAGATCTGCAGACCGTCTCTGCCCTGGCGCTCAGGGCGGGCATTGACATGGATATGGTGGGAGAAGGTTTCCTGACCACTTTGAAACTATCCCTGCAACAGGGGAGGGTGACGAAGGCTGAGATCGACACCGCATGCCGCCGGGTGCTGGAGGCAAAATACAAGTTGGGGCTTTTTGCCAATCCTTATAAATATTGCGACGAACGGCGGGCCGCCACAGACATCTTCACCGCCGACAACCGGACAGCGGCAAGGAAGATTGCCGCCGACTGTTTCGTATTGTTGAAAAACCAGGGCAATGTTCTGCCGCTCAAACGCGGCGGTACCATCGCTCTCGTCGGCCCCCTCGCGGATAATAAGGTTAACATGACAGGCACCTGGAGCGTTGCCGCCGATCCGTCGAAATCCGTTTCCCTTTGGCAGGGGCTGAAGGATGTGGCAGGCGACGGCGTTAAGATCGTGTATAGCCAGGGCTCTAACCTCGATGCAGATTCGCTGTTCGAACAAAGAGCGGAGATGTTCGGTAAGATCCTTCATCAAGACCCCCGCCCCGCAGCGGACATGATCAGCGAGGCACTGAATACTGCCTCCGGGGCCGATGTCATCGTCGCTGCATTGGGTGAGTCGGCCGAGATGACGGGGGAATCCAGCAGCCGCAGCAATATTGAAATCCCTCAGGCCCAGCAGGATCTCCTCAAGGCCCTGTTGAAGACAGGCAAACCCGTGGTGCTGGTACTATTCACCGGCCGTCCGCTGGCGATAAAATGGGAGAATGATGAAGTGCCGGCCATACTAAACGTTTGGTTCGGTGGAACTGAGGCTGGTCATGCAATTGCCGACGTGTTATTCGGGGACGCCAATCCATCGGGCAAGCTCACCACCACCTGGCCGCAGAACGTCGGTCAGATACCCCTCTATTATAATCATATGAACACCGGCCGCCCGTTGCCGGAAGGCGCCTGGTTTCAGAAATTCCGGTCAAATTACCTGGATGTGTCTAACGATCCCGTCTATCCTTTTGGGTATGGATTGAGCTATACCCATTTCACCTATAGCGATTTGACGCTCAGCGACAGCGCCCTGAAAGGAAACCAGCAACTGACGGTTACCGTCACTGTCACGAACGATGGGCCGAAGGACGGCAAAGAAGTCGTACAGCTCTATACCCGCCAGTTGGTCGGCACCCTTACCCGGCCGGTAAAGGAATTGAAAGGTTTTCAGAAAATAGCGCTCAAAGCGGGCGAATCCAGGCAAGTGACGTTTAACATCACCCCGCAGGACCTGAAGTTTTATAATAACGAATTAAAATATGACTGGGAGCCCGGCGATTTTGTGATCATGATAGGGGGAAATTCCAGGGATGTGGTGTCGGCAAAAATAAATTGGGCCCGGTAAAAGACTTATTTTTGTAGTATGCAAGGCGTGAAAAATATCATCTTCGACCTGGGAGGGGTGATACTCAACCTGGATAACCGGCGGACGGAAGAGGCCTTCACCGCCCTCGGGGTAAAAAATTTCGGGGAATATTTCGGCCATGGATTTGCCGATTCCTTTTTTAAAGAGTATGAGATCGGCCGTATCACCGACCGGCAATTCATCGATTCAGTCAGGCAACTGACGGGCCTCGACGTTCCCGACCAGGCCATTATCGATAGCTGGAATGCCCTGCTCCTCGACTTTCCTCCCGAGCGTATTCAATTGCTCAAAAATCTCCGCAAAAGCTACCGGCTTTTTTTGTTTAGTAATACGAATGCCCTTCATCTCGCTGCCTTACGACAGATCTGGTCGGCAACCTTTGACGACGGGTCACTGGATGACTATTTTGAAAAGACTTATTATTCCCATTTACTCGGAATGAGAAAACCCGATCGGGAATCCTTTCAGCACATCTTAGTGGAAAATGGATTGAATGGGGCGGAAACCATGTTTGTGGATGATGCTATGGTGAATGTGGAAGGGGCTGAACAAGCCGGGCTGAGAGGCCTTTTTCTGCGCCCGGGCATCAGTCTGATGGACTTTCAGTGGTAAGCGGGAAGGCCGCCCCGGTTATTTAATCTCCTCGAAATCGATATAATCCTCTGCCGGAGGCTTCCCGGAAGACCGCTTTTCCCTTGCACCCGGGCCCGGAGCCGCAGGACCCTGGCCCGCGCCCGTACTCTGGTGGCCC
>Ga0302307_10001217_pt1 | contig 16233 bp, 13 predicted proteins | sample III_Palsa_E3_2_FD_200530 | JGI IMG/M metagenome (GOLD analysis project Ga0302307, IMG submission 200530) | Peat permafrost microbial communities from Stordalen Mire near Abisko, Sweden - III_Palsa_E3_2 | ecosystem: Environmental > Terrestrial > Soil > Palsa > Peat permafrost | place: Sweden... | reverse complement strand
GCCGGCAAGGACCAGCGGGTCGCGTGGCGTTGCCTGGTAAACGATGTAGGCGAGTACGCGCGTGGCGAGAAGTCCGAGGGCCAGCCCCGCCGCCGATCCAATCGCCAGCAATTTGAAGGCCCGTCCGAGCGCGGCGTACAGCACTTCCTTCCGCTGTGCGCCGAGTGCGATCCGAATGCCCAGCTCGCGTAGCCGCTTACCCACAGAGAAGGCAGCCATCCCAAAAATGCCGGTGATCGACAGCATCGCGCCCATCACTCCGAGCACGCCCAGGGACGCGGTGGCCATGCGCGAAGCAAACAGCGCCCCATTCATCTCTTCGTTCCACGTCTGGATAAACGCAGGCAATCCGGGGTCGAGATCGCGGAGCGTGCTGCGGACGGCTGCGACCAGTTGCTGGGGATCGCGCCCTGAACGAATCACGAGGTACGTTTCGCCGCTGGGGAATTGCCCGAGAGGAAGAAACATGGCCGGCTGCGGATCTTCGGCCAGGTTGGCTGTATATTTTCCATCTTCCACAATACCGACCACCTGGAGGAGGGTTCCGTCCGTTATCTTGAAATTTGCTCCGACCGCCTGCGAACGATTGGCAAAGAACTTGCGGGCAAATTCACGGTTCACGACAGCGACGCGCGGCGCATTCGCGTCGTCGTGCCAACTGAAGTTTCGCCCGGCGAGTAAGACGGTCTTCGCCGCCTGCAGGTATTCGGGAGAGATTCGATATTCGATTGCCTGCCCTTCGGCGTTTGGCGGCCGCATGTCTGTCGCCCGGTTGCTGAACACATACGAGGGGTTCCAACCCATGTGCAAGGGCGGGATATCCACCAGGCCGACGGAGGTCACGCCGGGAATCGTCTGCATCGCATTCATCATGCGCTTCTGCATGGCGGGCATCTTGTCCGGCGGGTAACCCGCCATGGCAAGATTCGTATTCACCAGCAGCGTATCCTGCGGCTCGAATCCGAAATTGGTGTGCAGCGACCGGGCTAGACCGCGCACCGCCACCATAGAAGAAGTAACCAGCACTCCGCAGATGGCAACTTGCAAAACGAGCAACAGGTCGCGCACGGTCAACTTCCGTCCAATCCTGGCGCTCGAACCCGCTTTGACGATCTCGTAAGGATTCGATTTGAACACCTGCCGCACCGGGACAATGCCGAACAGCAAACCGCTCACCAGGGCAAGGAGCAAAGCAAACAGGTATACGGTGGCGTCCGGGCGCACCGGGATGTTCATAGGAAACTGCGGAAATGCCTGCCACGCACTCAGGCGGCGCAACAGCATAACGCTGGCGACGAGTCCCGCTGCCCCGCCGGCAAGGGAAATCAGAAGAGCCTCGGTCAACAGTTGGCGCAGGATGCGTGTGCGGGTCGAGCCCAGCGCAAGACGCAGAGCAACTTCCCGGCCACGGTCAGCGGCTCGCGCGGCAAACAGGCTGCCGAGATTGGCGCACGCGGCCAGCAGGATCAACCCTGCCAGCACCATCAACCCGGCCAGAAAGGCTCGAACCGCGGGCGCAACGAAGTCGCCGTGCAAGCCAGGTCGTACCAGGGAGAAGGTCGATTGGGTATCGTCCCTGGGGTAGGTCTTCTCCAGGTAAGAGCCAACGGAATCAAGATCCGCGGTCGCCTGTGCCTGCGTCACTCCCGGCTTGAGATGTCCGAGGACCTCAAACACCCACCGTGTTCCGCGCGCATTCAGGAAGCTTTCGCCATCGATTTGCTCGCTGTTGACCATGGGCACAAAGAAATCGGGCGAGAAAATTAACAGTGTCCCGCGAAATTCAGGCGGGGAGACACCGAGAACGGTGAAGGGATGCTTGTTGAGCAGAACAGAGCGCCCAACCACACCGCGGTCGTCATGGAAATGGCTGTGCCAATACGCGTAGGAGAGCACGATATACGGAGCGCTATTGGGCCCATGCTCGTCAGACGCGTGAATCAGCCGGCCCATATACGGATGAATGCCTAACGCGTCGAAGTAGTTGCCGCTCACCTGGTAGAGCCACGCGTGCGACGGGTCATTTCCTGTCACAATGCCGGCCTGCGAGATGGTATACGCCGCCAGCCCATCGAAGCTGCGGTTACGGTCGCGCAGATCGAGATAGTCGGGATACGACTGGACGATGTACGGGTCATTACCGCGCTGGATGGCGTACAGGCTTTGCCCTTGGGGCACATTCAGCGGGCGCAGAAAAAATCCATTCAACACGGCAAACACCACCGCGTTGGCGCCGATGGCCAACGCCAGTGTCACAATCGCAGCAAACGCGAATCCGGGGGAACGGCGAAACTGCCGCAGGGCAAAACGGACATCGGCGCCGATCGATTCCAGCGTGGGCCATTGCCACACTTCACGGCTGCGTTCCTCAAGCAGCGTCCGGTTACCGAAAGCTCGCCGAGCTGTCTGCTCTGCTTCCGTGGCACTCATACCCTCGCGCATCAGCTGCTCGGTTCGCTCTTCAATGTGCAGGCGAATTTCTTCGGAAAGTTCGTTATAAAGCTTGCGACGGCGGAAAATCTGCGGAATCCAGTTCATTGGAAATCCCTTTCAGCCGGCACTCGTCAGCTTGTTCTGGCTTCACCGGGGTCTAAGACCAGCGAGATACCCTGAAACATGCGCTCGAAGCTGGAAATCTGCTGTTCCAGGCGCCGAAGCCCCGAAGCGGTGATCTGGTAGGTTCTCACCCGGCGATTGGTCGAAGAGAGTCCCCACTCCGCTTTCACCAGCTTTGCTTTCAGCAACCGCTGCAGCGCCGGATAGAGCGAACCCTCTTCCACCTGCAGCAGGTTGTTGGATCGCTGCTGGATGTGCTGGACCAGCGCATACCCATGCGCTGGTTGGCGGCGAAGCGACTCCAGGATCATCATCTCGAGTGCGCCGGGGAACAAGTCGCGTGAATTAGTATCCGCCATAGGCCTGTTCACTACAGGCCTAGACTAAACAAGTGTGGGGAGATTGTCAAGACGAGATTCTCCCCTTGTCTGCGAATGTAAGACAGTTCCCTTGCCCAGTCCTTCAACGACCAACGCCAATTTCGATCACCAATTTTACGGGAGATTTCTTTTGTCTTATTGAGGGAAATATTGGTTACCGATGTTCATGACCCATTCGGAGAATTTAATCCCGGTTGGTGATGTGTAGGTGATGATTGCGGTGCCCGGGGAAAGGGCCCACGCCAATCCTCGCTGGTTGATATACATCACCAGCGGATTGCTCGATGCCCAGGTGCCGTTCGATCCAGCGAAGTTGGTGTTGGTGATGGGTTCCAAGAGACCATTGTTATAATGCCCTACCGGCGTGAACTGAACGACGGCGGCTGGCCCTACGCCATTCACATTGCTGGGAGGTGTTGTGCTAGAACCCTCCTCATTGTCGTTTGGCTGCATGACGTTCTGTAAAAATCCTCCCTCTAATTTCAGGTTGAACGTGTTGATGGTTGCTTCAGCCATTTGCGTCATTAAGGCATAGCCAGCAGCATTAGGTATGGATGCTTCTGTACCTATCAAGTACGGAGACGGAGTTCCGGTGGGTCCGGTGGAACCAACGCAGCCACACAGTGCATCCCCGTAATTGATGACCGGGATGTTGTTAAGCGCCCCGTAGCTCGCGATGATCGAATTTATCTGTACCGCTGCTCCATCTGCGCCGTTAGCGAAGCTGAAGTTTTCCGACTCCAGTCCAAATGCCACCTGAATGTTCGCGGCCCTTGCTTCCTTCACCATCGAGTCGAGTGCGGCCAGGAATTGTGGACCGAAGAATCTCCAGGTTGCGTCATGTGCTTCATCCGCATCGGCGGAACCGATCATGATGTGGACGATGGCCGGGTGAAGGTTGATCACATCAGCTTGGAATCGCTGAAGCGTCGAACCCGCGTCTCCAGCTGATGGGTAGCCCACAACTGGTACGCCTTGATTGATCCAGTTTGAATTGGCAGCAAACGCGCTGGTCCACCCGTACGTAATCTGATCGCCGATGAAAACGACCTTGGGCGCAGTCGTGGCGGCAGAGGCGGAGAAGAAGGCAGAGAGAAACAGGGCCAAAAAGGCTGCTGCGAGTTTGTAGTGCCTGGTCATTTTGCGCTGCCTCCTGGGCAGCCTTCCGATGAGATTCTCGTGGCCGCCTTTGCTGCGCTACAAGTAGATTCCTGGTTCTAATGCCGGGTTGGTGCTATTTTGGGAACTCGCGGAGTGTGTTCCGCTATTAGGAATCGCCATGGACGCTGCGAAGCAGCCAATGCGCACCGGCCTCACGCGGCGTCTCGCCTAGCGCGTTCAACTGGGCAGTGAAGCTCTCCGGGGTTATGGATCGCCGACTGCCCATCTAAGGTAACGGCCGCCAGTCTCCCGCCAGAACGACCTTTCGTTCCTGGTGAAGGGTTGCGAAAGTAACATAGATCTGAAGGCGAAAACGGAGCGACGATGGACCTTGGAGCCCATTCCTAGACCTCAGCTCCGTGTCATAACGGCCCTCCCCTTTGTCATCTCGACCGGAGGGAACATGGGCCTGCGGCCCACCTAAGGTGATGAAAAACGGCTCCTGGAAGCGCCATCCCTCCCCCTTGTCATCCCGACCGGAGCGCAGCGCAGTGGAGGGACCTGCGGTTTGGCGGACCCTTCTTGGAAGTGTTTCTCGACAGAGCGTACCCGGATTTCCTACTTCGCGCTGCTAGCGACGACCACGTGATACGGCTCTCCGTAGAGAGAGCCGCATGCAGATCATCGAAGCCACGGGTCTCGACAGGAAATCCGGGGGAGCGTAGTGGAGAGATCTGCGGTGTAGGACCAGACGGGACGAATTGTCGAGTTCGTCTATACTTTCCCAGGCTCGTCTGATGCGCCAAACGCAGGGCGAAGCGATTTCAAAGAACACTCTATGAAAGCGATTGTGCGCACGCAATACGGATCGCCGGACGACTTGCAGTTCGCGGAGGCGCCAACGCCTAATCCCGCCGACAATGAGGTCTTGATCAAGCTTTGCGCAGCATCGGTAAATCCCGTGGACCTGTTCGTGCTGCAAGGCGCGCCGTGGAACCGCATCCCGGGACTGCGCGCCAAGCCCAAAAACGCGATCATCGGTTGTGATATCGCCGGCCGAGTGGAGGCAGTTGGCAGGAACGTAAAGCAGTTTCAGGCAGGCGACGAGGTCTTCGGGGTAACAGGATTCGAGGGAAAGGGATTTGCCGAATACGTATGTGCACCTGAAGAGAAATTGGCGCCGAAGCCAGCCAACCTGTCGTTTGAGGACGCAGCTGCGGTACCCATCGCGGCAATTACGGCGCTCCAGGGTCTTCGCGACAGGGGAGGGGTTCAGCCGGGCCACAAAGTTCTCATTGAGGGCGCGTCTGGCGGCGTCGGCACATTTGCGGTGCAGATTGCCAAAGAGCTTGGGGCTGAAGTCACTGCCGTATGCAGTACTAGAAACGTGGATATAGCGAGATCGATAGGCGCAGACCATGTCCTCGATTACACCAATGTAGATTTCGCGCGTCTTGGGCAGCGGTACGATCTGATAGTGGCTGTAAACGGTCATCATTCGATTTTTCAGTACAGGCGTATGCTGACCCAGAGCGGCATCTATGTCGCCATCGGGGGTCTGGTTCCGATTCTTCAAGCGCTGCTACTGGGGCGACTCCTTTCAGCGCTCGGGCGCAAAAAGATGACTTTCTTTATCGCGAAAATCAATCAGAGAGATTTGGTTTTCTTGAAAAGTCTTCTGCAGGCCGGCAAGATTGTGCCGGTCATCGACCGACGTTACCACTTGAGCGAAGCAGCAGAAGCTCTCCGTTATCTGGCTGAAGGACATGCGCAGGGGAAAATCGTATTAATCGTTCCACCTTAAGGTGCGGAACGGAGCCGTCTCAACCCCCGCAAATCCCCTCTCCCGCTGAGCCGTCCAACCCGCTGCAAAAACACTTTTAGTTCCCAAGGCGGTGGTCAATAACGTTTGAAGTTGACCTCAATATTCACTTTAACCGGGACCACAGTGCCCTCGAACACAGCGGGTTCAAAACGGTACTGCTTGACCGCATGGACGGCACTCTTGTCAAACGCTCGCGAAAGAGAGCGGGATACGGCCACCTGCTTCGGCTGCCCCTTCACGTCTACGACGCAGCTCACGACCACGACTCCTCCCGCTCCTTGCCGACCCGGAAATTGAGGGTCGGGGGCATACACCAGCTTGGGTGCGGCGACGGGTCCTCCTATTTTATAAGTTGGCGGCAGCGGTGCGTGGGTGCTCTTCGAAGGGTTCTGGCCGGTGTGGCCTGCGGGTTGATGCAGTCCAATGTGTTTTCTGGATGTATCGTACCTGTAACAATCAGGTGCGGGGCTTTCCTTATGATCCTTATGACTCGCCGGGTAGGCGTTATGGCAGTTATCGCTGTAGGCGCTTGTCTTTTATCGTTTGCTCAGCAACCAGGTTCACCCTCGACTCCGGAGCCGGTTTCGCCTGCCGCCCAGGAGCCCCAGTCTCCGCCAGAGCAGACAGCTCCGGGCACTGCTGCAGGATCGACTCCGGCCCAGAACAGTGGCGGCACCTACACCATCCAGCGGACTGCGCGCCTGGTGGTGCTCGACCTGTTAGTTACAGATGCCAAAGGAAATGTTGTCAACGATCTGAAGCAGCAAGACTTTCATGTCGAGGAAGCTGGTGGTGTGCAGGACATTCAGACCTTCGAGCAGGCAGGCGAGCACACTCCCGATCCACAGATCTCGATCGATTCCACTGCGGATCTCGACCGCCTGGCCCCGCGAGCTCCGGTCAACATCATTCTGCTCGACGAGTTCAACACGCGATTTGAAGACATGGCATTCGCTCGCTACTCATTGAAGAAGTATCTCGATAAGCAGCCCGCCAAGCTCACCGCTCCCACGATATTGATCGCTGTCAACCTGGAGAAATTCACGGTTCTGCGCGACTACACCCAGAGTAAGGACGAAATCCTTAGCGCGTTGGAGAGTCACCTGGTAGCGTATCCGTGGCAACAGGCACAAGGCGCCTGGGTCGGTGAGCGATACGCCACAGCTTTTATTACCCTTCGCCGCGTTGCAGAAGCCGTGATGGGTCATCCAGGCCACAAGAACGTCATCTGGATTGGCCGTGGCTTCCCTTCCCTCAATTTCGCACGCGTGTCCGTTTATACGCAGGACCACATTGAAAGCGCCGTGCGCTCCTGCGTCAACATATTGCGCAATGCCCGAATCACGCTTTACACCGTCGATCCCGCCGGTGTCATGCTGCACCCCAGCGAGTACGGTGGTGGCCCTCTGGCCAACGACCCCTTCGGCGGGAACTACCAGTTCAGCTTGCTGGCAAAGGCGACTGGAGGGGCTGCTCTGTATGGACGCAACGACGTCGACGCCGAGATCGATACCGCCATCCGCGACGGATCCAGCTTTTATACCCTTACCTACCGGCCAAACAACCCTACCTCCGATCTCAAGAAGTTCCGGAAAATTAAAGTCACCTTGGATCGTCCGGGACTGACCGTCACCACCCGCGAGGGATACTACACTGCGGCCCCTCCCCAGCCCGTTGATCCGGAGAATCCATCGCGACGCCTCATCGCCGACCTGGTGGCCGCCGATACCAGCACCATGGTCTACGACGGCATTCCCATTTCGTTAATGGCTTCGCCCGCAGACCCCGATTCCTACACCGTTCATGTGGACGCGAAGGGCCTTAGCTGGGCTCCTGCTACCGACACTCAGCCGCGGCGCACGGATCTCATTTTGATGGTCTCGACCTTCGACAGCAAAGGCAAGGAGCTAAAGCGTGAGGCCCGGACCATCGGCGCAAATGCTCCCCCAACCGTACCGCCAACCGGGAGGCTCGAACGGTCCGTGGATATCAGCTACAAAATGGATCACAACCCAAAAGCTGTCCGCGCTCGATTTGTCGTGCGCGCCACCTCGTCCGGTCGTATCGGGACGGCAGATGTGGTCCTGGGCCCAAACGCCGCAGCGAACACACAGAAACCTTAGCCGATATCTTTTTCAGAGGAGATTGAACGCCATGTTGACTGCCATCAAGGGAGGAAGCCCTCTACATTGGAGAGCCAAGCTCATGACCTCGGCGGGTGGACTATGCATTCTTATGCTGCTCGTTTCCATCCGCTTACCAGCGCAGACCCAGTCGACCAAAAGCCCTGCTGCGCCTGAGGGGTGGTTTTTAGCAGGTAGCAATCCTGGCAACTATGAGACCGGTCTCGATCCGCAGGCGAGCTACCACGGTTTGCCAAGTGCTTACTTGAAAGCCAAACAGTCAGCGATGGAAGGGTTTGGCACCCTCATGCAGGAATTTAGTGCAGGTCAATATGCCGGGAAGCGAGTCAGGCTAAGTGCATCCGTGAAAGCCGATGAGGTAGTTGGTTGGGCTGGAATGTGGATGCGGGTAGACAAGGGCCCCACAGCCGTTAGCTTCGACAACATGATAGAGCGGCCAATTAAAGGCACGACCACATGGCAGAACTACGAAGTGATTCTCGACGTACCCCAGGACGCGACAGGCATAGCGTTTGGCATTCTGCTGAACAAATCAGGATCGGTTTGGCTGAACAGTGTGAAGTTCGAGAGCGTCGGCTTAGAGGTGCCGACAACCGCCAAGGCGCCGGCGCGGCTCCCGGAAGGTCCGGCCAACCTGACGTTTGAAAACTAGTCGACGCAATGTGCCCGGCTAAGTTACCGTCCATTGAGTAATTCTCACGTGTTAGTTTCTTAATCGACGTCACCGGGCGGCAGAAAGGACTTTGAGCAGGATGTCCTGGGATCGTAGCTGGCCGTAGTGGTGATGATATGCGCTGGAGGTTACGGCAACGACTATATCCAGAGCTGGAACGACGTAGATTTTGTTGCCTCCATTACCGGATGCGAAGTGAACAACGATACTGCGTTTGCCAAGGGGCTCCGCTTTTGAATACCACATGTAGCCGTAGAAGTCGGAGAACGGATCGAAGGCAGATATCGGCACCTGATTGGCTACGCTCCTTTTGACCCAGTCACGTGCGACGATGCGACGACCTTTCAATTTTCCTCTGTGCAGAATGAGCTCGCCTATTCTTGCGTCATCGCGCGTGGAAATATACAAGTTTCCCTGGGCCGTAACGCGATTCACAGGAACATGCCGCCATTTGAAGTCCCTGATCCCTAACGGATCGAAAAGGGTCTGCTTTTGCAAACACATCGAGCGGCATCTTGCTGGCGTTTTCAACGATCGCTCCCGCGATAAACGCGTTGATTGAGCACCCTTAGCGGCGACGGGAAAAAGGAGACACCAAAAGAGCAGAGTCATTGCGTAGAATGCAAACTCGGCTTTCCGCATATCAACCCCTTGTGGGTCCAGGGACCGCGAGGATCTTATCGTTCGCACTATCCGATACGCAGCGTGGCTGGGGGAAGTTCAGCCACGCTTGGGCAAGTTCCCGAAAAGTCGGATCTCAGTAACTACAGAGCTGTCCAAGTTAGCGGATGAATGGACCCTGCGGCGTTGATTTCATTGGGCGAACGAGTGCTGCAAGCGGCCACAAGGGAATCAGGTTGCTGGATGAGGACTTGATTCGGAGGGGATGGTTCATCGGTTCATCCGGGGTCGCTTCCCAGGAAGGATTGGAGAGAGCCGCAGGGCGCACTGCAGATCCCTCCACTTCGCTCCCCCGGATTTCCTGTCGAGAGCCTTGGCGTCGATCATCGTCATGGGGTTTCCTTTAAGGGAAACCGCACCCGCGGTCCTGGCTAGTGCTGCAAAGTAGGAAATCCGGGTACGCTCCGGTCGGGATGACAATTCTGCTGCGGGGGGCAACTACTGTTCTCTTGCATCTATCTTGCCGAACGGCCACCTGTCCGGGTAGTCGATTAGGTCAGAATCTGTTTTTTGCGTTTCGGAATTTCCTAGCTTCGCTTCTCCGTATATTCTGAGGTCCAAGTGCTTCCGGCCCTCGTGCACATGCCGTAATCCTTCAAAGAGAGCAGCATGCAGCATTCGAGCTGAGGAGTGCCGACGCTGTGCGAACTACCGTCCTGCACAAAGTCTTGGCTAGCCGGTGTAGAGAAGAAAGTTTGACATGTGCTGCGGCATGCGAAAGGAACGCTAGATTGAGAAGTCGAATTTTAGGTGCCTTTTGCGCATTGTGCATATGCCCTGGCTCAGTATTCGTGGCCTCCTCCCAAACATCCGCATTCCAATTCCTGCAAAAACCTGGACCTTATCCGGTAGGTTTGAAGGTCGTTGATCAGTACGATCGATCACGCACCTACCGCGCGACGGACTCATCACGATCCTCCGCGATCGATGAGCCGCGGCCACTGCAAACCCTGATCTGGTATCCGTCTCTGAAACGCCCAGCTAAACCGATGACGGTTGGCGACTATGTCCGGCTCGCCGACAGGGAGATCCATTTCAACGCTCCGAGTGAAAAGGAGAATCGGTGGCGTTCGCTCTTGAAGACGTTCTTCGACATCCCCCTGTGGGCCGTACGGGATGCGCAGCCGGCGAAAGGGCATTATCCGGTTCTCATTTACGCTCCGAGTGATTCTTCCGTTTCGTGGGAGAACGCCGACCTGTGTGAGTACCTTGCCAGTCATGGCTACGTCGTTCTTGCGAGCCCCTCAATGGGAGTGTCGACGCGCGACATGACGGACGATCTCGACGGAATCAATGGGCAGGCTCACGATATCTCGTTTCTCATTACGTATGCCAAAATGTTTCCCGATACGGATTTATCGGAGGTCGCCGTAGTGAGCTGGAGCTTGGGCGGAAGTTCGAGCCTGTTTGCCGCGGCGCGAGACCCCCGCATCGATGCCCTGGTATCCATGGACGGCAGCATGCGCTATTACCCGGGCCTGGTGAAAATGGCTGGGGACGTCCATCCGGAGCGGATGACCATACCGCTTCTTTTCTTCACCCGGGGAGATGCGAACCTTCTTGAAGATATTGACAAATTTCATGACGGCCCGCCGGCATACATCGTGGGTCCAAACGTTTTGAACGCCTGGATACACGGCGATCTCCTCACTGTGAATATGCTGGGCATGGCGCACGCGGAGTTCAGTTCCATGTTTCAGCGCAGAGAAAGCGTACAGCGCTTTGCAGAAAACCAGGTAGCCGATTACGGACGAAAGGACGCCAACACGAACCATGCCTGGGTAGCGCTCTACACACTGAAGTTCCTGGATGCCTACCTGAAGCACGATGCTTCGGCAAAAGCTTTTCTTGGAAGGACCCCGGCACAGAATGGCGTTCCTAAGCACTTTATGGGCAAAGTGTTTCGTCCCGCGAAGCAAGCACCTGCTCTGGACGCCAGGTGACCTCACGGGATGCGGCTGCAGAAACGCCCAGCGTGCCCCGAATTACAATTGTCTCTCGTGAGTTCCGGCCCGGCCCCGGCCTCGAAAGGAAGAAAATCGTCATGAAAGCGTGGAAACATCATCTCCGTCTGCTCGTGCTCTCGTGCGCTGTTTTGCGGCTTCCCATGGAACTTGTCGCACAAATAATTCCGAGCGGAGCCGCAATCGATGCAGAGGTAAGCAAGGTCATGACTCGTACTCATGCGAACGGCATGGCTGTCGCCGTCATCGATCACGGCAAGGTCATTTATGTGCAGTCGTACGGAATCCGCAACGCCAAGGGAGAGCCGCTGACTAAAGACACAGTCATGTATGGCGCATCGCTCACCAAGACGGTCTTCGCCTATACAGTCATGCAACTGGTTGACCAGGGCAAGCTCAACCTCGACACGCCGATCAAGGATGACCTCGACAAGCCGCTGCCTGCCTATGGCCCCGATCCGGTCTTTCCGGATAAATATGGCCCCTATAAGGACCTCGCTTCCGATCCGCGCTGGGAAAAGATCACCCCCAGGATGTGCCTGACGCATTCGACAGGTTTCAGCAACTTCTGGTTCCTCGAACCGGATCAAAAGCTGCGCATTCATTTCGACCCTGGAACCCAGTTCAGCTATTCGGGAGAAGGTTTCATACTGCTGCAGTTCGCGGTTGAGCACGGACGTAAGGAGCAAGGCCTCGGGCTTGACGTTGGCGATCTGACCAAAGCCAACTTCGACCGTTTGGGTATGTACCGGACAAGCCTGACCTGGCGTAACGGTCAGGACCCGAACGTCGCCGATGGATGGAACGATCAGGGCCAGCCGCGGCCACATGGCAAGCGGAGTAAGGTGCGCGTAGCGGGTTCAATGAATACCACAATCACCGACTTCGCGAAATTTACCGCCGCGCTGGTTCGCGGCGATGGCCTGAGCGCGGCCGCGCACTCCGAAATGACAAAGCCGCAGATGCATATAACCACCGCCCATCAGTTTCCGCTGTTCCAGCCAGCTGCTCCGATAGGCGAGCAACGAAAAGATCTCTACACAGGTTTAGGAGTGGTCACCTTCGACGGCCCGCAAGGTCACGGCTTCTTCAAAGGTGGCCACGACGGCCAGACAGCGAACACCATGGTCTGCATCGAGGCGAGCCAGCGCTGTATTGTGATCCTCTCGAACGATGTTCGCTCTGAAGCGGGCTTCGCCGAGCTGGTCAGGTTTGTTCTCGGTGAGACAGGCGTACCTTATGACTGGGAATACGGAGATCGAGCAGGAAAATCGTGAGGCGGGCAAAGCGATAGACGCTGCAACTCTGAACGACTCGAACCGGCCCGGACCCCTTGGTCGTTGGAGTTCAGCGGCGAAGTGAATGCCGGGGCGTCCATCCGGTTTCTGCTTGGGTGTGGCTCCAGACCTTGGACTTCCTCTGACGGTTTCACGGGAAGTTACCAAGAATCCCGTTTCACAGGATCTTGGCAAGCGTTCAGTCGTGGCCAGTCATTACACTTCGATCCCGCGAACTGCTGAATCTCGTCTTTCCCGACCATCTGCTCCAACAGTCTCCAGTCATGAGTACTCGGGGATTCGCCAAAAGCCGAATTTCCGTCACGTTGGCCTGGAGGAAGTTTTTCAGAATGCCGTTCTTGGGACAGCTGGACCTGCAGCTTGAAAGGCTGTTGAGAGGTTCGTCATCACAGGTCAGGAGCTGCACACCGCAGCAGGCTGCGGAGCATGGTACGCTAAGACCGCTGAAAGCTCGTGATGGAGCGTATCGCATGCGTTCTGGTCGAACTCTGCTGCGGCCTTTTCTAATTTTCCTGATGTTGCTGTCCGGTTCTGTTGGTGCGGCCATTGGGAGTACTACGACGCTTACGATTTCCAGTGGTGGCAACAATGTAAGCACGGTTGCTGCCGGCAACGCGGTGACGCTGACGGTGGCAGTGAATGGCGGCACGGTAACGCAGGGGCTGGTTAACTTTTGCAACGCGGCTGCGACCTACTGCACGGATATTCAGCTTGTGGGGAGCGCGCAGTTGACCAGCGCCGGGACGGCGACATTAACCCTGCTGCCGGGTATAGGCGTGCATAGCTACAAGGCTGTTTTTGCCGGGACCAATGCGGTGGCCGGGAGTGCGTCGAGTGCGGTATCGCTGACGGTGACGGGGCCGTATCCCACGGCGACGAGTCTGACCGCACTGGGGGAACAGGGAGATTATTCGCTCACAGCTGCGGTGGTGGGGAAGTGGTCCATGGCGCTGAGCGGTACGGTGTCGTTTCTGGATACGAGCAATGGAAATGCTTCCCTGGCTTCAAGTGCGGTGGGGGCAAGTACGCAGGCGCTGGGTTTCCCCCTGGCTTCGACGTTGAGCACGACTGCGTCCACGGGGATGGCTACTGGCGATTTCAACGGGGATGGCAAGCCGGATCTGGCCATTCTGAATGCCGACAACAGCATCTCGATTTTTCTAGGCAACGGAGATGGGACGTTCACGGCGAAGGCGAGTGCCGGAACGCTGAGCGGCGGATCGGGAATTCTTGTTGGCGATTTCAACGGGGACGGCAAGTTGGACCTGGTGACGGGAAATGCAGCGGGAACCGCTGTGGTTGTGCTGCCGGGGAATGGGGACGGAACGTTTGGGCCGGGGGTGATGACGTCGATAGCGGGTCCGCCTGTGGCGGTAGGCGATTTCAATGGGGACGGGAAGCCGGATGTTCTGGTGGAAACAGCCGGCGGGCCCAGCCCTGGAGGATTGCTCGGGGGCACGATCGCGAATGTGACGGTGCTGCTAGGCAATGGCGATGGAACGTTCACTGCGTCTGCTGCGAGCGCCACTGGAGTAATAGAAGGTGCGGCTATTACGGTAGCGGACTTCAACGGCGATGGAAAGCTGGATCTGGCAGTCGGGGGGTTATCGCTGGCGACCAGTAATACGCAGATCGACAACGGGACGGTGACGGTCCTACTGGGCAACGGGGACGGCACGTTCAAGGCGCCGGTGACGATTGCCTCGCCGAGCGGCTTTACGAGCTCGATCGCGGCGGTCGATCTAAATGGCGATGGCAACCCTGATCTGGTGGTTTCGAACGAGGACAACCCACCATTCTTGGCGGGCTTTGTGGGTGAGTTTCTGGTGCTGCTGGGGAATGGAGACGGGACGTTCACCAACGCGCCGGGGTCACCTTCGGGGCCGCCAAGCGCTACATCGATTGCCATCGCGGACTTCAATGGTGATGGAAAACCCGACCTTGCGCTGGCGAGTGATGTCTTTGACGCGATCACCATTCAGCTTGGCAATGGGGACGGGACCTTTACTGCGACGCCTGCATCGACTGTGGGCTCGAAGGGGCAGACGCTGGTGACGGCAGACATCAATGGGGATGGGCTTCCTGATCTGGCTGCCGGTTCGAATCAGCCTGATAGTGCGTTCATTTTGCTGGACTCTCTAACGGAAACAGTCACTGTGACGGCGGCGAAGGTTGCGCCGGTTGGGACGGGAACCCACCTGGTGGAGGCGAGTTATCCCGGCGACACCAATTATGCCGCGAGCACATCGAGCACGGTGGCCCTGCTGGCGGGGACGCCGGTGCTCAGTGTGTCGCCGGTGACGTTGCCGATGGGGATGGTGAGGAGTGCTTATAGCCAGACGCTCACGGCGACAGGCGGGACGGGGCCCTATCGCTACAGCGTGACTGCGGGAACTCTGCCGCAGGGATTGAGCCTGGGGGCGAGCGGGGGGCTGGCGGGAACTCCGGCATTGAGTGGCACCTACTTGTTTACGATCACGGCGACCGACAGCAGTGCTACTCCGAACACGACGAGTGTTGCGTATGCACTGGTGATCCAGGCTGCCCCACCGGCGGTGATTACGATCTCACCTTCTGGGCTTCCGAATGGTATGGTGGGGGTGGCGTACAGCCAGACTCTTTCGGCCAACGGGGGGACGCCCCCTTACAGTTTTTCTTTTGGCCCTTCGCCCTTCCCGCCAGGAATCACGATGAGCAGCAGTGGAGTAATCTCGGGAGCGCCGACAACGGTTGGCAGCTACAGTACTACCGTGTATGCCCAGGACAGCAGCGCGGATGGACCCTTCATCGGTTCTGTTACCTACTCGCTCACTGTGACGGCGGCGACGTCTGCAACCTTTATGGTTGCGGCAACACCGGCAATGGCCACGGTGTCTGCGGGGCAACCTGCGACGTACATAGTGAACATAACTCCCACGGGTGGGTTCAGCGCACCGGTTACATTTGCGTGCTCAGGGCTTCCGGCGGAATCGACCTGCGACTTTGCGCCGGCGTCGGTCACGCCGGCAGGTGGGGCGGCGACAATAGTGATGACGATCACGACAACAGCGGGAACCGTGGCGGCCAACGTCAGGCCTGGAGCGTTGGGCAGTTTTGCAAGAGGGCTTTGCGGGCTTGCAGGACTGGCGCTGTTGTATGTGCCGCGTCGTTTCCGAGGGAAGGGCCGGTGGGTGATGCTGGTGTTGGCTGGGATACTGAGCGCTGGTTTGCTGCCGGGATGCGGGGGCAGCCAGCCGTCCAGTTCGGGAACTACCGGGGGCACGCCCCCAGGTACGTCGATTGTCACGATAACGGCCAGCAGCGGCAATTCTCCTGCGCAGATTGTGAAAACGGCAACTGTGACGCTGGTGGTGCAGTAACGCGCGGTTGTGGTCGGACTATGGTGGTGTATCTACCTCAATCTCTCTCATGTCAGAGTAACGTTTAAAAACCAGTCGTTTCCTCACAGCCCACTTTTGCTCCTCCCTAGTGTTGGAGATCCATTTTACTTATCACCCGTAAAGTCTGATTTTCGGTAACTTGCTCAGCGTGGCTCGGCATCCGGCTCGATCTGAACCCTGCGCTTCAGTTGCTTTTCATCAGGGACGGCTACGTCAAACGTAAAACATTGC
>Ga0302307_10001210_pt1 | contig 16247 bp, 8 predicted proteins | sample III_Palsa_E3_2_FD_200530 | JGI IMG/M metagenome (GOLD analysis project Ga0302307, IMG submission 200530) | Peat permafrost microbial communities from Stordalen Mire near Abisko, Sweden - III_Palsa_E3_2 | ecosystem: Environmental > Terrestrial > Soil > Palsa > Peat permafrost | place: Sweden... | reverse complement strand
ATCTTCGTCAAACGGCCTATCCCCTCATGAAAGGCGCTGCGCATTTTTATATGGACTGGCTTGTTCCGTATGAGGGCTATTTAGTTACCGCGCCGTCCGTATCGCCCGAGAATAGTTTTTTTGATGATGATGGAAAAAAAGGCGACGTATCTATTGCAACAACGATGGACATGTCCATCATCAGGGATTTATTCACTAATATTATAGCTGCGTCGGATGAATTGGGTATAGATAAAGCTTTCCGCGATTCTGTGATCGCTGACAGAAAATTGCTTTATCCTTTTCATATCGGCAAAAAAGGCAACCTGCAGGAATGGTATAAAGATTGGGACGATACAGAACCGCACCACAGGCATGTATCGCAATTATTTGGCCTTTATCCGGGCAATCAGATATCGCCCATAACTACGCCATTATTGGCGGCAGCGGCAAAAAAAACATTAGAACTAAGGGGTGACGAGGGGACGGGCTGGAGCCTTGCCTGGAAGATAAATTTTTGGGCGAGGTTACTGGATGGTAACCATAGCTATAAATTATTAAAGGACCTTTTAAGAGCAACAGATCAGGCGGGGACTAATTATACGGACGGCGGCGGGTCGTATATTAACTTGCTTGATGCCCATCCGCCTTTTCAGATCGATGGAAATTTCGGAGGACTAGCAGGAATGACCGAAATGCTTTTACAAAGCCAAACGGGAGAAATCTCACTTTTGCCAGCGCGCCCAGATGCCTGGGAAACAGGTGCAGTTTCCGGGTTAAAGGCCAGGGGAAATTTTGAAGTAAGTATGCGCTGGAAAGGCGGAAAGTTAACGACAGCTTCCATTTTGTCTGTAGCCGGCGGCCCTTGCAGTATCCGGACATCCGGACCAATAAGAATTATGGGGTTACAGGTAAAACCGAAGAAAACAGCTCATGGTTATCTCACCAACTTTGATACAAAAAAAGGCGTAAGCTATATCATTCATGCGATAAAACAGTAAAGCACTTTAATAACCAATAACCTTCATTAAGTATTATGTATAAATCTATTTTTTTTCCGGTCTTAGCAATGGCATTCAGCATATGGGGTATAAGGATTTGCCGGGCGCAAAATGTCTCGGGCGGTATCCCCCAACTGGTAAAGCACGGCCATGTTACCCAACTTTATGTTGATCAAAAGCCCTTTCTGATATTGGGCGGTGAACTGAATAATTCCTCCTCGTCCAGCATCACCTATATGCAGCCAATATGGCAGCAGGTAAAAGCGCTGAATTTTAACACGGTGGTCACCCCGCTCTCCTGGGAGTTGATAGAACCAAAAGAAGGGTTGTTTAATTTCAACCTGGTGGATAGCCTCATTATGGGCGCGAGGCAAAACAATGTACACCTGGTTTTCCTGTGGTTAGCAAGCTGGAAAAATGGTATGTCGAGTTATATTCCATTCTGGGTAAAAGAAAATTACAAAAAATATCCGCGGGTAAAAATTCAAAATGATCAGACGGTTGAGGTGTTATCAACCCTTTCTGAAGCTAATTCGGATGCTGATGCAAAAGCTTTTGCTGCATTGATGAAACATATTCGCGAAGTTGATGGGACCAAACATACCGTATTGATGATGCAGGTAGAAAACGAGACGGGCATTTTAGGCGATTCACGCGACCGCTCAGCAGCGGCAAATGCCGCCTTTAATGCGCAGGTTGCGAAAGAATTGATCAATTACCTGGTAAAAAATAAGGATATCCTGGTAGCCGAAGTAAAAAAACAATGGGGGCAGAACGGGTTTAAAACTATCGGAAACTGGGAAGACGTTTTTGGTAAAGGTGCAAACTGCGATGAAATTTTTATGGCCTGGAATTACGCCGGCTATGTAAATAAAGTAGCCGAAGCGGGGAAAAAGGAATACCCGATCCCCATGTACGCTAATGCATGGCTAAACGATGGTAACGCAAAACCCGGCGATTACCCCAGCGGCGGCCCTTTAGCACACGTAATGGATATCTGGAAAGCAAGGCAAACCGCTATTGACCTGTTTGCCCCGGATTTATATGCGGCAGATTACGAAGAACGGTGCCAGCAGTTTACACAGCAGGACAACCCGCTTTTTATACCCGAAATGAACAGTGGCGATGATGGCGCCCGCAATATTTTTATTGCCATTGGAAAGTATAATGCCATCGGCGTTTCCCCTTTTGGAATAGACCACATAAAGGATGCTGAAAAATCCGGATTTAGTAAAAGTTATGCTGTTTTGAATCAGTTAAGCTCCGTTATTTTAGAAAAACAGGTTAAAAAGGACATAATAGGTTTTGTAGTAGATGAGAAAACACCTGTTCTTACTTATGAAATGGGAGGTTACCGGCTGGAGATTTCACTTGACGAATTATTTGGGCACAAGTCTACATTAGGATATGGGCTGTTAATGACCGATGGCGATCATCGGTTTATGGGTGCAGGCAGCGGTTTCAGGGTCCGGTTTTACCCCATAAAAAAAGACGGTAAAGCAATTATCGGTATTTCCAACATAGATGAAGGAACTTTTAAGAATGGTGCCTGGATTGCCGGCAGGCGGTTAAACGGAGATGAAGATGACCAGGGAAGAGCCTGGCGTTTTGCGCCCTGGCAAACAGGCATTGAAAAGTGTACTGTGTATAAGTACGAGTAATCATTTTATGAATTCATAGCTAACCGCTAAACGGAATGACAAAAAGTAAAATTCTTTATTTAACCACCCTGATGGTCATTGCCATTGCTTTAAATTGTTCCGGGCAGGGGAACTTTATTAGGAATCCAATCGTCGGGGGCTATTTTGCTGATCCAACTATTATAAAGGATAAAGGGATATATTATATTTATGCCACAATTGACCCCTGGGGTGCCGAAGAACTGGGGGTGTTGGAAACAAAAGATTTTAAAACGTTTACCCGGCAGCATATCAACTGGCCAACCAAAAAGTTATGTACCAGCCCAACATCCAGCAGTTCGATGGTTTGGGCGCCATCTGTTAGAAAAACCAATGGCAAATTTTACATGTATGTAGCGGTTGGCAGCGAAATATGGGCCGGCGTTAGTAAGCATCCCCTTGGTCCATGGAAAAATGCGAAGCCCGATAATTCGCCATTAGTGACCGCAAAAGACTATCCCTTAGTGCATAATATTGATCCGGATTGCTTTATTGACCAGGACGGACAGGCTTACCTGTATTGGGGATCAGGATTTAACTGGATAAACGGCCACTGCATGGCGGTTAAACTTAAAAAGGATATGATCACGTTTGACGGCAGGCCTGAAGACATCACCCCGCCACATTATTTTGAGGCACCACACATGATAAAACGTAAAGGCTTGTATTATTTAATGTATTCCTATGGCAAAGCTATCGATGCGACTTATCAAATCCGATACTCAACTGGTCGTACGCCTTTAGGCCGATGGAAGGAAGGCGACAATGATCCTATTCTTTCTACCTCAGCCGATAGCACCACAATAGGCCCGGGGCACCATACTGTTTTTATAGCGAACGGCCAGTATTATATTTTATACCATCGCATCCATCCTCAAAAAAAGGAATTTGTATTAAGGGAGCTCTGCATTGACAGTTTAAACTTTGATAAAAAAGGCAACATGCTTAAAATTAAACCATCCGGCGTACAAAACTTTATTAGGTAACAAATACAGGTTTTAGCATCAGCAGCTGTAAATATTGTTTTTAATTTAAAACTACGTTAATCTGTAAAAAACCATTATCCATACAACTATTACGCTATTTAACATAAACAGTTCGGTTATTAAATGAACCTATTATTATGAAACTCCGCTTTTACTATTTGTTAGCAGTTTTTATTTTTTGCTTTTTAACTGGCGCTAAAGCGCAGCAATTATATGTGGGTACGAACTATCATCCTCACGATACTAATTTACAGCAATGGAAAAAAGATATATCCCTAATGAAGGATGCGGGCTTTAAGGTAGTGCGAATGGGGCATTTGGCCTGGGATAGCTATGAACCGGCCGATGGCAAATTTAATTTTGTTTGGTTTGATACAGTAATGGACATGATGAACAAAGCCGGTATAAAAGTTATCCTTGATATTGCAGTACGCCCGGCTCCGCTATGGCTGCATCAAAAATATCCCGCCATAAATATTACCGATGCAAATGGCAATATACTATATCCAAATACAAGATACATGGTGGATATCGGCGATACCAATTACCAGCGCTATGCTTTTAAATATGCCGATACTTTAACCAAGAGATACGCAAATAACCCGGCTTTACTTGCTTTTGGTATTGATAATGAATCGGGCGATGGCTATTATTCTTATTCAGACAATGCAAAACAAAGATATATCACGTGGCTAAAGAATAAATATATATCGGTGGATACGCTTAATAAGGCCTGGGCCGCCCAGCGCTGGTCCCGAAAAATAGACGATTTTAATGAAATAGGCTTTCCCGTTTCAGGGAGCATTGCAGGCCCGCCTGAAAGGGTGCTCGATTTTAGGCGTTTTGAATCGGACGAAATTAACCGTTTTTTACTTAAGCTAATGGCTATTGTGCATGCTAATGCCCCCAAAACATTAACCACCAGCAACGCCTGGTATTATTCTTATAAAAAGTATTTTGATTACGCGCAAATTGCTTACAGTGGTAAAATGGACCGGGATGGCGGTGGTTTTTATCCAGGTAATTCACTTATTGTTAATGATGGTTTGGCAAATGCCACTTTTGGTATTGAAAGGGTACAATTTGAAAGCCAGGCACCATATTGGGGAGTGGAGTTTACTACGATGACAGCGGTGCCGAATTCTATCAGGAAAAGCGCATATGCGTCGCTTATGTTTGGAAACCAAATGGTTTGCGGCTGGACCTGGCAAAGTATGGCAGGAGGCGAAGAACAATATTTGGAAGGAATGTTGGACTGGGATGGCGTACCCAACCGCAAATATCGGGAGTATAAGCAAATAGCTGCCGAATTTAAAAAAATAGAAAAATATGGCTTCCCCTATAAAGTAAAAGCTGATGTAGGACTGGCGTTTTCTTATGACAGCCAAATAGCGAGTTATGCTTTTCCCGAACAGCACGACGGGCAGTTGCAAACCTGTTTTAATTTATTTGCCGCCCGAAACATTGATACCCGTATGGTTGACATTGACAAAAGCGACTTAAAATATAAGATATTGTTGTTGCCGGGTTTTACTTTGATTAAACCATCAACCGCCGAAAAAATACGTGATTACGTTAAAAGTGGAGGTATAGTAATAATGACAAGCTATTCGGCCATGGTTGATTCTGATAACCAGGTGTTTACCAGTACACACCCTGGCTTGTTGAATGATGTATTTGGTATCCGTGTTGGCTCATTTGAGGAAACAGCCAATTTGAATGAGCTATCAAAGGCAAACTTTACAGGTAATAAACTTAATGTCAGCTATAATAATACAAATTTGATAACCGAATCGCCCCGTATTGACGTGATGGAAACCGCTGGTGCAGCGGTCTTAGGCAAAATAACAAGCCTTGATAAAGACTATCCTGCTATCACTGAGCATAAATATGGAAAAGGCACAGCAATATATATCGGTATACCTGCCAGGGAGAATATATTAAACCCAGTAATTGATGAACTGTTAAAAAGCATAACGGTTAACAAAGGACCCGAAACCCCAAAAGATGTTATGGCCCGCTATATTAATAATAAACATATACTTTACCTGAATTTAAGTAAGCAAAGCAAAGTAATAACAGTAAAAGGAATCGTCAAAAGCATACTTACAGGCAATACGTATACCAATCAATTTACACTACCGGCTTTCGAGCCTGAATTTATAGAAATCAATTAGCAGGAAATTATACTGCAATCCAGGTCTCTGCAGGCCGTGAAGAACAAGCTGATCTTTTTTTTGCTCAATTATTCCCAGGATAAGCTGTTTCTACTAATAATAAAGCCATGGTTAACATAAATTATATTTATTTAAACTTTTATGCGATGGTGTTCAAATGATAAGCAATAGTTTTACCTGAACCAAATGAAACCCTGCCCGGCATTTTACGACATGTATTTTTTTCAGAAATATGGTAACAGCAATACAGTTAATTCTACTGTAACAGGTGTCTCCATTTACCTCGGGCCAGGCAGGTTTGGTTTTGTAAACAGGGGCTTGTAGCGCAAATAAACTATTACAGATGTATAAAAGGTTATTGTTTTTATTGTTCTCATTGCTGTTAAGTAAAGCGGCGTTTTCACAAAATGGTTATCAGCTATCTCCAAGAGAGCACCTGCTAATGGATTTTGACTGGCGTTTTGCTTTTGGGCATCCTTATGATACCGAAAAAGATTTTAATAACGGCACCGGTTATTTCTCATACCTCGCAAAAACAGGTTATGGCGATGGCGCTGCTGCGCCCGGGTTTGATGACAGGAGTTGGCGAAAGCTTAACTTGCCGCATGACTGGGCCGTTGAAGCAGGCTTCAGTAAGAATGCAAGTTTAAGCCATGGCTTTAAAGCTGTCGGGCGTAATTTTCCCGATGCAAGCGTGGGCTGGTACCGCAAAAAGTTTGTTATTCCGGCCACAGACCTGGGTAAACATATCAGCATAGCATTTGACGGTGTTTTTCGTAATTCAATAGTATGGGTTAACGGGCATTATTTAGGAACCGAACCCAGCGGGTATAATGGCTTTGAATATAATATCTCGGAATACCTTAACTACGGAGGCGAAAATGTTATAGCCGTTAGGGTTGATGCAACCATGGAAGAGGGTTGGTTTTACGAGGGAGCCGGTATTTACCGCCATGTATGGCTCAATAAAACTAATCCCTTGCATGTGGCAACCAACGGCACCTGCGTAACTGCACAAGTTATCGATAAAGCGGCACTGGTGAGCGCGGTGGCTACCATTAATAATGATGGTGCAAACCTGCAAAATTGCAGTATAACGCAAACGATAATTGATGCTGGGGGCAGTACGATCACAAAATCTGTTGTAAACGGCGTAAGTATTAAGCCCTATCTATCTCAGGATGTAAAATCAAACCTAGCGGTGCCAACCCCCAAATTATGGTCGATTGATAATCCGTACCTGTATAAACTGGTCACTACTATTACTGAAAACGGCGAAATAGTTGATAATTATCAAACCGTATTTGGCATCCGTACCATAAGGTTTTATGCTGATAGCGGTTTTTTTCTTAATGGCAAGCGTATCGAAATAAAAGGCACCAATAACCACCAGGATTATGCCGGGGTTGGTACAGCAATGCCTGATGCGTTACAGGATTACCGTATTGGGGTATTAAAGAGCTTTGGCTGCAATGCCTACAGGTGCTCTCATAACCCACCAACGCCCGAGTTACTCGATGCCTGCGACAGGCTGGGCATATTGGTTATTGACGAAAACCGGCTGATGGGTACTTCATCAACAGAGCTGAATGACCTGAAAAGGTTAATAACCCGCGACAGGAACCATCCCTGCGTAATCAGCTGGTCGATAGGTAATGAGGAATGGGACATTGAAAACACAATCACCGGTGCCCGTATTGCTGCCACCATGCAGGATTATGCCAAAAGTATTGATTCCACACGTTACATAACGGCCGCTTTCAGTGGCGGCGTTGGCTCAGGTATATCCAACGTAATTCAAGTGATGGGATACAACTACGTGGCCAATAAAAATACCGATGAACACCATGAGCAGTACCCGAAACAGTATAGCTGGGGCACAGAGGAGGGTTCAACGGTTACAACCAGGGGGGTATATTTTGACGATACTGCCAAGCACCGGTTGGTTGCTTATGACCGGGCACAAAACGCCGGTTATCTAAGCCTTGAACAGGGCTGGAAATACTATGCAGCACGCCCATACCTAGCTGGCATGGTTATTTGGTCGGGATTTGATTACCGGGGCGAGCCTACGCCATTTGGCTGGCCATCTGTAGAGTCATACTTCGGGATGGTTGATGCCTGCGGGTTTTTAAAAGATGATGCATGGTACCTGCGCAGCTGGTGGACGCAAGCGCCGGTGATCCATATATTGCCGCATTGGAACTGGCCGGGAAAAGAAGGACAAAACATAAGGGTATGCGTATATAGCAATTGTAACCAGGTTGAGCTGTTACTCAATAAAAAAAGCTTAGGCAAAAAAGCGATGGAGCCAAACGGCCACCTGGAGTGGCAGGTGAAATATACTCCCGGTACGATTGAAGCCATTGGCTATAATAACGGTAATAAGGCGGTTGATGATGTTGTCAAAACAACGGGCCAAGCGGCTGCAATAGTTTTAAGCGCCAATAAGCCTATACTTAAGGCAGACAAAGAAGACCTGGCAATAGTAACCGTACAGGTTAATGATAAAAACAACCTGCAGGTACCTACTGCTGACAATAATATTGCTTTTTCAATAACCGGGCCCGGCAAAATTATAGGCGTAGGCAACGGCGACAATACCTCGCTTGAGCCGGATAAATACCTGGAAACCATTAATGTTTTGACAATAGAAAACCTGAAAGAAAAAATAGTTGATAATTTTAATAATACCGATGAAGTAAGCGCCGCTTATGATGACAGCAACTGGGCACGGGCATTTAAAGACGATCGTAGTGAAGACTTTGGAAAGAGGGTACCTGCAGTTATATACCGGGGCGATTTTTTTCTACCGGCTGATAAAGTCAACGCCGCCATTACATTTTACTATAATAGCATCGGTAAAACACAATCAATTTATATCAATGGTAAAAAAGTTGGCGATAATTTACCTGAAGCTAAAAATAGTGATGAGTTTAAATTGGACAGCTCATTAGTACATCCGGGGCGCAACACCATCGCTATTGAGGCAATTCCGCTGATCAAAAAACATAGCTGGGACGCTATAAATACAAACCCGGGGCTTATACAATTAATTTATCCGGCAAAAACATGGAAACGTAAACTATTCGGCGGTTTAGCACAAGTAATTATACAGTCGACCGGCAAGCCCGGCCAAATAGTACTTACAGCGACAGCTGAAGGCCTAAAGAAAGGCGAATTAAAAATTGAGGCTGATCCGGCAGCAATACGCCCGGCGGTAGTTTCGGTTGATGGTAATGATAATCAGTAATATAAATAATAAAAAAATGAAACCGGTATTGATCAGGTGTACGTGGATAATAGCATTGGTTATTGCCATAGGCAGTAATGTTTCAGCGCAAAATAAAAATGAAAAGGCGCTTCAAAATAAAATCAACTTCATCATTCAAAAGATGACACTGGAAGAAAAAATTGATATGTTGCATGGCAGTGCTACATTTTATTCGGACGGCGTACCGCGGCTGGGTATCCCTGAATTGAGTTACGATGACGGCCCCTTGGGCGTCCGCCAGGAAGAATCCCGTTTGGGTTGGAACTCCGCTAACTGGACAACTGATTCTGCTACATTTTTGCCTAATGGCTCGGCCATAGCCGCTACCTGGAACCCGGCAATGGCAAATAAGTATGGAATAGTGATGGGCGAAGAAGCAAATGCGCGGAATAAAATCGTGATGCTTGCGCCGGCTTTCAATATTTGCAGGATGCCGCTTTGTGGCCGTACTTATGAGTATTATTCAGAAGATCCGTATTTAAACAGTCAGCTGGCCATACAAGCTGTAAGAGGAATTCAAAGCCAGCATGTGGCAGCATGCGTAAAACATTTTGCCGCTAATAACCAGGAAGTGAACCGTAGTGTAATAAACGAGGTGATTGACGAAAGGGTCTTACGCGAGATTTATCTGCCTGCATTTAAAGCAGCTATCCAACAAGGCAATGCCTATGCAATCATGTCAGCTTATAATAAAATAAATGGCCATTGGTGCTCTGAAAACAGCTTTTTGCTCGACAAAGTATTAAAAAAGGAGTGGGGCTTCAAAGGAGCCGTCATATCAGATTGGGGTGGCGTACACCACACGGTAGCTGCCGCAAAAAGCGGGCTTGATATTGAAATGGGATCAAACGGGCCGTATGACCAGTGGTATTTTGCCAAGCCGCTGCTCGCAGCAGTTAAAGCCGGAGAAGTTTCAGAAAAAACGATTGACGATAAAGTAAGGAGGGTTTTATGGTTAATATATCATACCTCCATGAGTACAGGTCATCCAAAAGGTTCTATCGCCACACCAGAACATGAAAAAGCCGCTTATGATATTGCATCGGAGTCTATTGTACTATTAAAAAATGATGCTCATTTATTGCCTTTAAACACAAATAGCATAAAAAAAATTGCGGTAATTGGGGACAATGCAACACGTACTTTTGCTACCGGCGGCTATGGTTCAAGTGTAAAGGCTAAATATGAAATTACAGCATTGGCTGGTATCAGATCAAGGTTCGGGAAAACGGCTGACATTAAATTTGCGCAGGGGTATAGGGCTAATTATTTAGCAAGCAATACTGACGCACAAAATGCAGGTTATGATAAACCCGATCAAAAACTAATTGACGAAGCTGTGGCGCTTGCAAAAACAACTGATGTAGCCATTTTGTGCATAGGCTCGAACCGTGAGTATGAAAGTGAGAACTATGACCGTAAAAATCTGGCATTGCCTTTTGGTGAACAGGCGCTGGTTAAGGCGGTAACTGCCGCCAATCCTAATACGGTCATCGTAATAATGGCAGGCGCCCCCTATGACCTGAATGAAATTAATAAATCAAACCATACCATCGTTTGGTCATGGTTTAATGGGTCAGAAGCCGGCAACGCGCTCGCTGATGTATTAAAGGGCGTGGTAAACCCATCAGGCAAAATGCCTTTTACCTTCCCTGTTTCTTTAGATGATTCACCTGCATTTGCTTTAAATACATACCCTGGAAAAGACTCGACCACCGATTACAAAGAAGGGATATTAGTTGGCTACCGCTGGTATGATACAAAAAAAATCGATCCGCTTTATTGTTTTGGTTACGGATTATCATACACGACTTTTGCATACTCCAGCCTGGTAACCGATAAAAAGGACTATAAACCGGGCGATAAAATAGCAGTAACTGTAAAAGTAGAAAACACAGGCAATATTGCGGGTAAGGAAACGGTTGAACTATACATAAGCAAACAAAATTCTTCGGTTTTACGGGCCGATAAAGAACTTAAGGCATTTAAAAAGGTCATGCTAACTCCGGCCAAGGCGTCAGTTATTTCGATGAATATTAATGTAGATGATTTGGCCTATTTTGACGATAAGTTAAGCAAATGGGTGGTCGAGCCCGGCGAATATAAAATACTGGCCGCCTCGTCATCAAAAGATATAAGGCAAGTAACGACCTTCAATGTTAAATAAAGCGTGCCCATTAAAATAAATCCAGCTATAGTGAAAAGAATTACTTATATATTTTTCTTATTTGTTTCAATACACGCTTTTGGACAGGAAATAACAAGCAATGATACGTCTGTTGATGAAGCGTTTAAATTAGCGATAAGAACAGTTGACATCAATACGCGAAGAGGGATCCTTGCCGCGGGGGCGGACTATGGCGGAGACTGGACCCGTGATATTGCTATTAACTCCTGGAATGGCGTTAGTTTGTTGCGCCCGCAGGTTGCGGAACGATCATTATGGAGTGTTACCCTAAATAAAGATACCATAGGGCTGCAATACTGGGATAAAATTATATGGGTGATAGCGGCTTATAATCATTACCTGGTAACAGGCGATAAAGTGTTTTTGCAACAAGCTTACAAGTGCTCGGCCAATACCATGAAACAGCTGGAGCAACAGGCATTTGATGTCAATTTTGGCTTATTTACGGGACCGTCTGTATTTAATGATGGCATTGCAGCTTACCCCGAGCCCATATATGAACCCGGAAATAATTCTTCGAGTGTATTGGATCATAAAAACTCTGTTTATATCAAGTGCCTGAGTACCAATTGCGTTTATTATGGCGCATACCTTGCCATAAATAAAATGGCCCTGGCTTTAAACATTGATAAACAAATTATTCATGCCCGGGAGCAAAAAGCTAAAGTACTGAAACAAAATATATTAAAATACCTGTATGATAAAAACAATGACAGTTTTGATTATCTGATTGACCAGAATGGGAATGCTTTTAAGGCGCAGGAAGGCCTCGGGGTCTCCTTTGCGGTTATTTTCGGTATAATAGACAACGAAAAAGCTAACCAACTGATCAGCCATCTTGTGGTATCCAAGTACGGAATAACGTCCATCTATCCCGATTTCCCCCGGTATTCAAAACAAAAGCCCGGGCGGCATAATAATATAATATGGCCAATGGTAAACGGGTTTTTTGCGAAGGCATCCCTGGTTGCCGGGGATTATAGCACATTTAATAATGAATTATATAGCCTGGTCCATTTAGCGCTTGATGAAGATAAAGGCGACTATGACTTCAGAGAAGTTTACAATCCATATTCGGGCAAACCCGATGGCGGCTGGCAAGCCAATGGCGATAAATATCCGGATTATCATTGGGAATCGTGTAAATTACAAACATGGTCGGCTACCGCATATATTTCTATGGTACTTAATGGTATTATAGGATTACGGTTAAATGAACACGCGTTATCTTTTGCGCCATATTTGCCACCGGGTATCAGTCATCTGCAATTAAGCGACCTGCCTTACCGTAATTCCGTATTGACCATTTCTATAAAAGGCAAAGGCGGATCAATAAAAGCGTTTTCAGTAGATGGTAAGCCCAGGACAAACTATTCTGTCAATTCAACAATAAAAGGGAAACATAGCATTGTTATTGAACTTGAATAAGTAAGATACCGCACCGTTTGGTCTGCTTTGTGCTACTTTTGAACCATACTTTTTATGGTGCGGGGTGAACATTTATTATATATTAAGTAACAAATGTGCTATCGATATATGGCAGCTTACGGTAACTTCACCTCCCTCATCTAAACTATCGACACATATGAAAACAAAAGGTGTCTGGTGCACCGATCATCCCTTGGGCTAGCTGCGAACGGCAGTATTCACACAAATTGTTATGCGATATTCAGTAACACAAGTAGCAGGTGCAGGCATCCTTTATTGAACATTAAACCAATTATTGCCTCAATTATATAATTTATTCATTTTATGAGCTGCAAAAAAATAATTACCGGATTTTTGATAATTAGTAGTGTGATAACTATAACTGGATTTATTACCGCTGACGAATACCCTATCCGGAAAATAGCTGCACAGCTTGATAAATGGGAAGAAAATTACCCGGTAGAAAAAGCTTACCTGCAATTTGATAAACCTTATTACGCGGTCGGTAATGATATTTGGTTTAAAGCTTACGTGACTATAGGCAGCAGCCACCGGCTTTCGGATTTGAGCGGTAATCTGATGGTTGAACTGATTGACGACAGGGACTCCGTAAAGCAAAGCATTAAACTACCATTGGTGAATGGCCTGGCCTTCGGCGATTTCGCATTAGCAGATACGCTGGAAGAAGGTAATTACCGCATAAGGGCCTATACCAATTATATGCGCAATGCCGGTGAAGATTACTTTTTTGATAAAGCCATCCGAATTGTCAATCCCAAAGCGAATACAATTTTCACCAAATCAACTTATCGTTATGCCACCGAAAATAATAAACAACAGGTGAACGCCATTGTTAATTATACCGATCTCAACGGCATACCGTATGCAAAGAAAGAAGTACGGTTTTCGGTTCAATTCGACGCCAAATCTGTCCTAAAGGGAAAGGGGTTTACGGATGACAAAGGCAACCTGGACATCAATTTTGTTGGCCCTCAACCCGAAAATTACCGTTCGGGCCGGATAATTACCAGCCTCAAACCGGATAATATAAATGCTGTCACAAAGGTGCTATTGATAAAAGCCATATCCTCCAATGTGGATGTACAGTTTTTTCCGGAAGGTGGTAATATGGTTAACGGCATTGATGGCAAAGTTGCCTTTAAGGCAACCGGGGCAGATGGCTTGGGTGCCGCTATAAAAGGAGTTATCACCGATGACCATCATGATACCATAACTAACTTTGTCACACAGCACCTGGGCATGGGGGTTTTTAACCTGCTGCCGCAGCCGGGCAGGTCCTATAAAGCCGATATCACCTTTGCAGATGGCACTGAAAAAATAATTGATCTTCCCCGGGCAATAGATAGCGGTTTTATATTAAGTATAGACAATACGGATTCCGTTAATATTAAAGTAAAGATATCGGCAAGTCACAAAAGGCTTCTTGAAAATCCCGATGATACCATCAGCATTATCGCCCAATCAGGCGGGCAAATATATTATGCGGCCCGGAGCAAAGCCGGCAGCGCGAATTTTATTGCATCTATAGCTAAAAGCCGTTTTCCATCGGGTATCGTACAGTTTTCCTTATTTTCATCCAAAGGCGAGCCTTTGAACGAGCGCTTGGTATTTGTCCAAAATCGTGATCAGTTGAAACTGGATGTACACAGTGAAAAACAAAAGTATGCCCGAAGAGAAAGGGTAAAAATAAACTTAAGCGCCAAAAACAGCGATTCAAAACCGGCAATAGGCAGTTTTTCAGTAGCGGTCGTCGATGAAACCAAAGTTCCGATTGATGAATCGGATGAAAGCACCATACTATCCAACCTTTTATTGACCTCCGAGCTGAAAGGATACGTAGAGAAACCTAATTATTACTTTACCCATGTAAATGGAAAAACCCAATCTGATCTGGATATTTTAATGCTTACGCAGGGATATCGCCGTTTTGAATGGCGGAAAGTCTTGGCTGATGATTTTCCTGCTGAAGTTTATTCGCCTGAAAAAGCGCTGCAAATCAGCGGCCATATCAAAACCCCTGGAGGTAAACCGCTACCTTATGGTAACGTAACATTATTAATGACCACAGGCGGGAGTCTGTTGTTGACTACAGTGGCCGATGAACAAGGCAAATTTGTATTTAAAGACCTGGTGTTTAAAGATAGCCTTAGGTTTGTTATACAGGCGCGCAGTTCAAAGAACCATAAGAACGTGCAGATCGACCTGGATGACCTCAATCCGCAAAAAGTTACCGGAAATAGAAACGCACCCGAAATGCAGGTAAACATTAGTGACGGGTTATCGGCTTATTTACAAAACAGCAGAAATTTATATGACGTACAGTTAAAATATGGACTGGGCAACCACGTTTTGAAGGAAGTGGTGATAAAAGATAAAAGGATAATGCTGAAAAATTCTTCCAACCTCAACGGCCCCGGAAATGCCGACCAGGTGTTGACCAGTGATCAGTTTTCAGGATGCCCCAGCATTCAAACTTGTTTACAGGGCCGTCTTTTCGGTGTCATATTCCGTAACGGACTACCCTATTCGACAAGGGGCGGGGCCATGACCATTAGCGTTGACGGCATATTCATGCCAACGGATGAGCTTAACACGCTAAATATGGATGATATTGCCAGCGTAGAAGTATTGCGCACGCCATCCTATTACTCCATATATGGAGCGCAGGCGGGGGCAGGCGGGGTTTTGTTGATCACCATGAAAAGAGGGGATGAAAATAACGCCTATCTGAGCCGGCCGGCGCCGGGTATTATCACTTGCTCACCAAAAGGATATTATACATCAAGACAGTTTTATTCGCCTAAATACGATGATCCTAAAATCAATGCCGCTTTAGCGGATTTGCGCTCAACCATATACTGGAACCCAAACGTCACCACTGACAAAGACGGTAATGCCTCGTTTGATTTTTTCAATGCCGGTAGCAAGGGGACCTACCGGATAACCATTGAAGGTATTGACAGTGATGGGAACCTGGCGAGACAGATATACCGATACAAGGTTGACTAACAGATGATCTGATGAGAGCTAACGCGACAAATGCCGGCTGATCTCAAATAGTAGACAACCGTGATGGGCCTATTCATCAATATAATTAGTTTTTTATGAACAGCTCTAAAATGATATCATTCTATTAACTTTTTTAATGGTTAAGACTAATGCCCAGCAAAATAATGATAAGAATAAAAATATCATTATAGATGAATCCGGAAAGCCCAAAGCAGGTAATAATACGTATATGCGTGATAAAAACCTCGATAAATTTATGGGTACCTGGGTAGGAAATGGCGATGACAAAAGAGTAAAAATAGCGCTTGAAAAGAAGGTATTTCATATTAATAAAAATCCGGGGTATATTTTCGATATTGAACTCATAACCGGAAGTTCGGAATATTCAGACAACGGAAAATTAATCGCGGCTTATTCAGGCGATGATTTAATAGGAGCCATCGGCATATGACAGAAAGACACATTAACTATATTTATAGACGTTAAATCTCGTAAACACAAGTTG
>Ga0302307_10001198_pt1 | contig 16368 bp, 8 predicted proteins | sample III_Palsa_E3_2_FD_200530 | JGI IMG/M metagenome (GOLD analysis project Ga0302307, IMG submission 200530) | Peat permafrost microbial communities from Stordalen Mire near Abisko, Sweden - III_Palsa_E3_2 | ecosystem: Environmental > Terrestrial > Soil > Palsa > Peat permafrost | place: Sweden... | reverse complement strand
CTAGCCATGTCAATAATATAGGTGCCGTTGTGCTAAAAAATGGCGATTATAAAATAGAAAATGATCTATACACCATTATCCTCGATCCCCAAAAAGGTGGCACGATCAAGAGTTTGATCGCGAAAAAATTGAACAACAAACAATTTGTAAATCAAACCAACCCACGAAGTTTTAATGAGCTGCGGGGCAACTTTTATAATGATGGCGGCTTCCATTCAAGCACAGAAAATCCAGCATCTATCAGCATAATTGAACAAGGACCGCAAAGAGTTAAAGTGCAGATCAAGGGTACAATTGACGCTAGTCCGTTTACCCAATGGCTTACTTTATCTCAGGGGCAGCGGAGGATAGATATGCAGGTGAAAATAGATTGGAAAGGCAATCCCGGTATAGGTGAATATACACAGCCAGGAGCATTCAAAACCACTGATCCTAAAAAGGCTTTTTATAACGACAAGGAAAAATTATTGCTATTGTTCCCTGCAAATCTACAGGAGCAGAAAGTGTATAAAAACGCGCCCTTCGATGTGCTGCAAAGCAGGTTAAAGAATACATTTTTCACTTCGTGGGATAGTATAAAAAATAACATCATTTTAAACTGGGTAGATGTTACCGATAAGAGTGATAACTATGGTCTCGCCCTGTTAACAGATCATACATCCAATTATGCTCATGGCGAAGATTTTCCGCTTGGTTTAACATTGGCGTATTCCGGTGTTGGTTTATGGGGACGGGATTATAGCATAACAGCCCCAACGGATGTGCATTATGCTATAATACCACATGAGGGCAAATGGGATAAAAGTGGTATTTGGACCGAAGGCACTAAGTGGAATGAACCGCTGATAACTACTGTAACTGATGAAATGCCTGCTGTAAAACACCGGTCTTTAATAAATATTCAGGGTAAAGGGCTTGATGTAACCGCCATGAATGCTGATGGCAATGATATAACATTACGCGTTTTTAACGCCGAGGGTGATGATAGCCCGAAAAAAATAAGTTTTGATGGCAACGCGATTAAAGCCGAATTAATAGAACTTAATGGCGACAAAAAGCAGGAGTTGAAATTGGAAAAAGGCGCTGATGGTAAAACATCGGTATTGGTTAATATGCCACGTTTCGGTATCAGGACTATTAAGCTATATAATGCTGTTGCAGCTAAATATTGATTTGATAATAAAAGATAGATGATAAAAAAGTGCTTTTTGGGTGTGATAATCATAATGCTGGCTTTTAATGCAAAAGCCCAGCAACTTACACCTGCCGATTATGTTAATCCGTTTATTGGCGCCAGTACCAGTGCGGCTGATGCTGGTATTTATCATGGTTTAGGTAAAACTTTTCCCGGCGCCGCAACACCTTACGGCATGGTGCAGGTTAGCCCAAATACCATGACAGGCGGCGACAATGGTTCGGGTTATAGTTATGAAATTACCAGTATTGAGGGCTTCGACTTTACGCAAATGAGCGGCGTTGGCTGGTATGGCGATCTTGGTAATTTTTTGGTGATGCCAACAACCGGAAAAATGTATACTAATTCAGGCCGGTACACTGATAAAGAGAAAAACGGTTACCGGTCACATTATTTAAAATCGAGCGAGAAAGCTACTGCCGGTTATTATTCGGTATTATTAACTGATTACAACATCAAAGCAGAAGCGACCGCAGCACCGCATAGTGGTATGTTAAGGTTTACTTTTCCTAAAAATAAACAATCCCGTATTCAGATAGATCTGGCCCGCCGAGTAGGCGGAACATCAACATTGCAATATGTAAAAGTTGTAAATGATCATACCATTGAAGGTTGGATGAAATGTACACCAGATGGTGGCGGCTGGGGCGATGGCGCAGGCCACGCTGATTACACCGTTTACTTTTATGCCGAGTTTAGCAAGCCACTAAAAAACTATGGCGTTTGGAGTGCAGACATCCCGGATAACTGGACACGTAAACGCGAAGATGTGGAAAGCGACAAATACCAGCAAGCCATAGCCAATTCAACTGTTTTAAAGGGTGTTGCAGAGAAAGAAGGAAAACATTTAGGCTTTTATACTGAGTTTGCTACACATCAAAATGAGCAAGTGCTGGTAAAATCCGGTATCTCGTTCATAAGCATTAACGGTGCCAGGGAAAATCTGCAAGCTGAAATAAAAGATTGGGATTTTGACGCGGTACATGCCAAAGCCAAGGCTTTATGGAATAACGCACTATCAAAAGTTAAGGTAAGCGGCGGTACAAATGAGCAAAGAACAGTATTCTATACCGCCTTGTACCATACCATGATCGATCCACGGATAATTGAAGATGTTGACGGCAATTATCCCGGTGGCGATGGCAAGGTACACCGCTCTGCAAACTTTAGCAAACGCACTATTTTTAGTGGTTGGGATGTTTTCCGCAGCCAGATGCCTTTGCAAACCATCATCAATCCATCATTGGTTAATGACATGATCAACTCACTGGTAACCCTTGCTGATGAGAAAAAGAAAGACTACCTGGAGCGTTGGGAAATGATGAACGCCTATAGCGGATGTATGATCGGCAATCCTGCGGTATCCGTAATTACAGATGCTTATGAAAAAGGAATACGCAATTTCGATATACCAAAAGCCTATCAACTATCGGTAAATTCAGTTGAAAAATTTGGCAATGGCGATAGGGGTTATACACCCGATCCTTTAGGGGTATCCTATACGTTGGAATATGCTTACACCGAATGGTGTGTATCGCAAATGGCGAAATCAATGGGTAAGACAGCCGACGAAGCAAAATATGCAGCGAGAGGGGAGAGCTTTAAAAATATTTTTGATCCGGAGCATGGCTGGTTCAGGCCAAAAGATAAAGATGGTAACTGGGTACCATGGCCTGCAGATTCAGGCAGGATAAAGCCATGGTATGGATGTATTGAAAGTAACCTCTATCAACAGGGATGGTTTGTACCGCAGGATATTCCCGGGATGGTTAAGCTGATGGGTGGCAGGCAAAAAGTGATTGCTGATTTAGAAAATCTGTTTGAAAAAACACCCGAAAACATGATGTGGAACGATTATTTCAATCAATCCAATGAGCCGGTTCACCATGTACCCTTCTTATTTAACAGGTTGGGCGCCCCATGGTTAACACAAAAATGGTCGCGCGCGGTTTGCCGCCGGGCATACCACAATGGGGTTGAAGGTTTATGCGGTAACGAAGATGTTGGTCAAATGTCGGCTTGGTATGTATTGGCAGCCAGTGGCATACATCCGGTTTGTCCAGGCAATACCCGCCAGGAAATAACCAGCCCGGTTTTCAGCATCATCACTTTTAAACTTGATCCTAAATATGCTACCGGGAAAACATTTACAGTTGTGGCGCATAATAATTCAGCCGAAAATATTTACATACAAAGCGCCAGGCTAAACGGCAAACCTTACGAGCATTGCTACATTGATTATAAAGATATAACTGCAGGCGGTACACTTGAACTAACCATGGGGCCGCAGCCAAATAAAAACTGGGGAATTAATTAAATCGAATAACAACTTTTAAACTATATGAATTTTAAGAAAAAATTATTGTTAGCGTTGGTATTGTGTGTTGGTGTATCCATAAATGCTAAAGCACAAACTATTCCGGCTTTTAAAGCTGGCGACAGAGTGGCGTTTGTAGGTAATAGCATTACCGATGGTGGCCATTATCACGCTTATATATGGATGTATTACATGACGCATTTCCCTAATATGCGCATCACTTGTTACAACGTAGGTATTGGTGGCGATAATGTAAAGCAAATGAGCGACAGGTTTGAAGCTGAAGTTTTGTCTAGAAAACCAACCGTGATGACGCTTACTTGGGGAATGAACGACAGCGGTTATTTTGAATGGTTTAAACCTGATGCTAAAACAAATTATGCGAAATGGTCGGTAGATACTGCCGAAGCGCGTTATGCTGTGTTCGATAAAAAACTTAAGGCCCATCCTGAATTTAAAAAGATATTTATCTTGGGTTCACCATATGATTCAACTACCACCAGCAACAAAAACCGCTTTTATCCTGGTAAATACTCAGCTTTTGCAAGATTGATCGATTTCCAGGAAACAACTGCTAAGAAAAACGGCTGGCCTTATGTTGATTTCAATCACCCGATGACAGCTATCAACAGGGAATATCAAAAAGCTGATACCAACTTCAGCCTTACACCATATGATCGTATCCACCCGGACTATGCCGGCCACCTGGTTATGGCTTACTTATTTCTTAAAGCGCAAGGCTTAGCCGGTAAACCTGTAGCTGATTTTGCAGTAAATGCGAAAACAAAAGCGGTTAGCAAATCAGAAAATTGTATCATCAGTAACGTATCAGGAAATGAACACAATATTTCTTTTGATTATTTAGCTAATTCGCTGCCATTTGCTTTTGATACTGTGGAATTTAAAGGTCCATGGGGGCAGCATGGGCGCCAAATTGAGGGTACAAAATATGTTCCTTTTATGCAGGAGTTTGACAAAGAAGAGCTTACTGTAAAAGGCCTGAAAAGCGGTATCTATGAACTGAGCATGGACGGCCAGCCAATAGGCCAATGGGACGCGAAAGACCTTGAAGCAGGCATTAACCTGGCTGAGCAAACTTATACGCCTGAATACCAGCAATCATTGGCTATTTTAACTATGAACGAAGAGCGTTGGGAAATTGAACGCAGGTTGAGAAACTATGCATATGTTGAGTTTGATTTATTAAAGCAAAAGAACCTTTTGTATGCTGATAACAGAGCTGCTATGGATACGGTTAATAAGGAATCAAAGAAAAATCCTTTTGTAGGCGGTAATCGTGATAATTATATTAAGGCGCAATATAAGGCTGTACGCGATGGCTGGCAAAAAGAACAGGATGCGTTGATTGATGAAATTTACACCGTAAATAAACCAAAGGTGCATCATATAATATTGCAACTGATTAACTAAAAGAAAAAACTTAGAATTTTATGAGAAAAATAATAGTTAATAGTATTCTGATCATTTTGTTGTGCTATGGCATAACTGCTAAAGCCGCTACTGTCGATACAGTTTTAACTTATAGCGCTGCTATGCACAAAAATATAAAAGCAGTTGTAATAAAGCCAAACGATTATTCCGAAAGTAAAAAGTTTGCAACCGTTTATGTTTTACATGGGGCAGGTGGCAAATATTCCGATTGGCTTACCGATGTGCCCGACAAACAAACCTTACCAAAACTGGCTGATCTTTATAATTTAATCATTGTATGTCCTGATGGAAACGTTAGTAGCTGGTACTTTGATAGCCCGGTTGATCCTGCTTATAAGTATGAAACCTACATATCTAAAGAGTTAGTTAGTTATATCGACAGTCATTATTCTACAATAAAAGATCGTTCAAAAAGAGCTATAACGGGCTTAAGCATGGGCGGTCACGGCGCTTTATACTTGGCTTTTAAACACCAGGATATTTATGGTGCGTGCGGTAGCATGAGCGGGGGAGTTGATCTGCGTCCGTTTCCTAATAATTGGGACATAGCAAAAAGACTTGGGAAATACAGTGATTACCCCGAAAGGTGGGAGGCCAATAGCGTGGTAAACCTCGTTTATTTGCTAACACCAAATTCACTTGCCATCACATTTGATTGTGGCAGCAGCGACTTTTTTTACCAGGTAAACAAAAACCTGCATAATGAATTATTAGAGCGGAATATACCGCATGATTTTACTGTAAGGCCCGGTGCGCATACATGGGAGTATTGGGGTAACTCAATTAATTATCAAATGTTATTTTTTCATAATTTTTTCAATTCGGGGAAATAAGAAATTCATAATAATACCGGGTTTTAAAAAACAATTATGGTTAATAACAGGCGAAGTATTATTAAAAAATCACATTAATAAAATCAAATATGATAATATCGAAATGTTGTAAAATAAATGTTATAAAAATTTGCTAAACCGGTTTTTAATGGTATCTTGCATTAGATTGTAAATCTATTATAAAACCAATTTGTAATATTATATAGCCAGTTTCATCAATAAAAAGGTTGATTGTTTAAATAAACTTAGCAAGCGCTTACCCGATTTTTACGGTAGGAATTTGATTCACCTATTGATGTTCCGGTATAGGAAATTGCAAAAAATATAAACGTGTTAACTGTATTTTATTAATCAAATTCATATGAGGAAAACTTACGTTTCTACTTCTGTGTTAATATTGCTCTGTTTGATTGTATTGGCGACAAGTTCCTGTAAAAAGGAAGGTTTTTTAAATGCTACCACCACTACAAACTTAAACCAGCAAACCATATTTACTGATAGTGCCAATGCTGAGGGTTTTTTGGCGAATATTTATTCTAATGTAGGTTTTAGTATTAGCCCAACCCGGTTTAGTTATACTACATCTACACTTGTCAGTATTCCTTGCGGTGGTTTGGATGCCGCTTGTGATGAGTCGGAAATTTCACACACTTATTCAACAGCGGCTTTGGCCTTTGCTTTGGGTTCGGTGAATGCAGGGAATGTGCCCGATGGTTTTGCGCAGTCAAGCGTGGCTAGTGCGGATGCATATTATGTATGTTATCAACAAATACGTGCAGTAAACCAGTTGTTTGCCAATATTTCAAAAGTGCCTTTATTAGCGGCAAATAAAGCCCAAATGCTTGCTGAGGCTCGTTTTTTGCGAGCCTGGTACTATTTTATATTACTGGAACATTATGGCGGTGTGCCAATTGTAGGTAACACAATTTATAGTTATACGCAACCAATTCCTACAAAACGTAGCACTTTTGATCAATGCGTAACCTATATAACCGGTCAGTGCGATACTGCTGCTCAGGTATTGCCGGTGGTGCAAACTTCTTTAGGGTACGGCCGGGCATCTGGTGGTGCATGCCTGGCACTCAAAGCACGGGTGCTGCTTTATGCGGCTAGCCCGCTGTTTAATAAGCCTCCGTCAATGACTTCAGTACAAGCGCCATCTGATATAGCCACTGCGGCAGTAAAACCATTAGTAGGTTATCCAGGTTATGATGCTACACGTTGGGCCGCGGCAGAAGCTGCTGCAATGGCAGTAATCCAAACCAATGACTATCAATTATTTACCGATAGTGTCAACCTGCCTGGGTATGGTGAGGAAAAGCCTTTCCAGTATTTGTTTACTATACGCAAAACCTCAACCTTGCCTGGTAACGCGATAAATAACGAATATATTTTTCAATGGATGTTTCCGCCAAATGATTACCTCGAAGGCTTGTTTCAACCACCGTCAAGAACAGGCGCTAATGGTGCATTCCCTTACCAGGGTACGGTTGATGCATTCCCGATGGCTAATGGTAAGGCCATTACAGACCCAACTTCAGGGTATGATCCAACCAACCCATATGCTAACCGTGATCCAAGGTTAGCTGCTACCATTACATATGATCAAAGCTTATTGGGTAACCGTACGCCAAATGGGCAGATACAGGGTTATTCACCGGTTGATATTTATTTAGCCAACAATAATGGAACTTTATCAGGTGGAACCGATGCTGTTTACCAGGGTACTCCTACGGGTTATTATAATAATAAAATGCTTGATCCTGACGCGATTTCAGGTGGTTTATACTTTAATCCAACCTCTCGTTGTATCCCGTTGATACGGTATGCGGATATTTTGCTGGATTATGCTGAAGCTGCTAATGAGAACGAAGGTCCAACAATGCTGGTTTACCAGTATGTTAATGAGATTCGTCAGCGTGCGGGCTTAAATCCTTATGCGTTGCCTGCAGGTCTTACACAAACACAGATGAGGGCTGCCATCCAAACCGAACGCCAATGCGAGCTGGCATATGAAGGTCACCGATTTTTTGACGTGAGAAGATGGCTGATTGCGGATCAAACAGAAAACATTGAAGCTCAAGGTATGGAAGTAGACAGGACCTCCACAACCGCTACTTACAAAATATTCCCGGTACGAAAACACAATTTCACCGCCAAAATGTATCTGTGGCCATTCCCTCAGGCTGAGATTGGTAAGGGTGGCGGTTTAGTTCAAAATCCTGGTTATTAAAAATTATCATTAATAAGCCTATAAGAAAAAGATTACATGAAAAAGCTTCAAAAACTTAAAATAGTAAATGTTTTGCTTTTCGTCCTTGCGTTATTAGTTTGGACAGGATGTAAAACCGAAAATGTTAATCCGGTTACTGAATCGGTAAAAGACCTCACCGGCACATGGAGAATTGTACAAGCTAACAGGAATGGTACAAGCCTGTTGCCTTTGGTTGATTCAAACTATATCAACTTTAATAAATTCAGTATTATTTTTAAAGGCGGTTCTTATTCAATTGTTAATCCGCTGCCTTTTATAGTTACCCAAAACGGTACTTACTCGCTGGATAATCCGCAATATCCCTTCACCATAACTTTTAAGCAAACTGGTTCAACAACGCCAGTGTCAACGGCTTTTACTTACCCTATTGTTAACGGTGTAAGGATACTTACCCTGGTGTTTAGCCCAGGTTGCCCGCAAAACACTTATTCATATTCATTACAAAAAGTTAATTAATAAAAGATATGAGACCGAATTTTAATATACATATAAAAGGCCGCAGCATCTGGAAACTTTGTGCGCTGATTGGTCTTGGTGTAGTGCTAACATGTTGTGTATTACAAATATACAATATAAACCAGCCTATAACAACTACAGCTGGCAGTACTATAACAATAACCACCCGTGATAGTGTATCCACTAATATTGATGGTAACCCTATCCTTACAAATTTTGTTGTAGGTATATTATTGCCAAAGGGCTTTGCCGGTGCAACAAATACTACGGTTAGTTATACCAGTAGCTTGGGCGATGGCCAGATGCAACTAATGCCATCTACAGCTATAGAGCCTTCAACTGCAGGATCCTCAAATTTAAGTTATTCAGCGTCCATGCTGGCAAAATTCGGCATCGGCAATAACCTTGTTAATGACCTGGAATGGGTGGTTTTCAGATCTGTAAATCAGGTAAGCATCGCAAATGGGGTCGTGATATTAGGTAATGTGACTTTTCAGATCAAAGTAGGAGCCGATGGCAATACCACTATTTTTAAACCTGCTTATGTGATTTGTGAAAGTAATGACGGGTTGGGTTATTTCGTTGGTGACCTGGCGGATCCTTTTTTTGCTTTCAACAATGGCGCGCGGATGACAGTTAATGGCCCGGGTGATTTCAATGATTTGTGCGATCCACAGCTTACTAGTTTTAATCCTCCAAAAGTGCTGCAAAATGATTTAGTGACGCTTACTTACAACGAAGGTTTAGATTCTTTGAAACTATTAAAAGGTAACAAATTGTATTTGTGTGTAGACACTATTTATACCAGCGATGGTAAGAAATTAACAGGTTTCTGTAGTCAAACGGAGCAAACTCAATTGTCGGAAACATCATCCACGAGTAACCTATATACGCTAACAATTTGGCCAGCCTCGTTTTTTAAATTAAGCAGCACGCAAACGCTTGTCGAAATGGCATATCATATTATTGATGTAAATGGTAATAGCGTAGGGTTGAATGATTCAAGCGCGCCATTTATTTACAAGTTCAGTTGTAACTGACAGAGATTTATATAAACAGGATCTATAACTTATTAAAGCCATGTATTTATACTGGTTGCAGGGGATGCTAATTTACAGATTCTGCATTATACTCCATTTTTAACAACAATTAAAATCTGATTCTATGCTTAATTGCTACTCAAAAAAATGCTTTACGGGAATCATCATACTGATGTTTATGCTGGCACACACCAGCTATGCCGCCATGCGGGATACAACAGCCCAACACAGGACTCAGATGCCTGGTTGGATTATCGGTACGGTTGTTAACCATTATCATCGTACTTTAAAAGATGTTGAAGTAAGTGTAAAAGGAAATGCAACTTTTACCAAAACTGATTCAGTCGGCCATTTTGAAATTAAGGCACCTGATGGTAGTATATTGATTTTTAAACTGCATGATTATTACACAACTGAAAAAGTAGTAAGAGCAGGTAAGGATACAACCATTCGTTTGTTAAATAGCTATTTAAAATCTCCGGACAATATAGATGTATTATACGGCACTCAAAGCGCCGAAAGTGAACTTGGAGCGGTATCAACTATTTACACTAATCAATTAACTACTACACCGGCCTCTTTATATGCATATGCGTTGCCTGGGCAGTTGTCTGGTTTATATACACAGCAGGTAAGCGGTTTTACTTCATTCAATACTACTGGGCTTACCACTGTTAACGTTGCAATAAATCAAGTTAGTTCTTCCGCTATCAATAACAGGCCATCTGATAATACAGAAATGACCCTTAGCTTGCGTGGGCAAACACCGGTTACAATAATTGATGGTGTTCAGCGTGATATATCGTCTATCGATCCTGAAAGTATTGAATCTATTTCTGTATTAAAGGATGCCTTATCATGTATTTTACTAGGTATCAATAGTTCGAACGGGATACTATTAGTCACCACTAAAAAAGCGGAAGCTGGTAAGCCACGAATATCGTTCACTGCCGAGAGTGGTGTTCAAACACCCCTGGGTTTGCCAACCCCTTTGCCAGCTTATCAATATGCTTATTTGTACAACGAGGCTTTAACTAATGATGGTGAAAACCCTTATTATACAGCTGCCGATTTTACCGCTTATAAAAACGGTACAGATCCTTACGGGCATCCAAATGTAAACTGGTTCAACACTATTTTAAATAAACACGCGCCGGAGGACAGCTACAAATTAAATGTAGATGGTGGTACCGAAGTAGCCAAGTACAATATTGGTATAAGTTATTTTGATCAGGAAGGAATATTTAACCAGGCACCGGGATCAACATATAACACAAATAACAATTTATCAAGATACATCATTAACTCTGATGTACAGGTACAGGTAAATAAAAAACTGAATGTTGATCTGCAATTGTTTGGCCGTGTGCAACAGTCAACAGAGCCCGGTGGCGGTATGAGCAATATCCTGAGCGCCTTGTATAGCACACCTAATAACGCTTACCCTTTATTTAATCCAAACGGGACTTTTGGCGGCTCAACTCTCGGTTCGGCCTTCACCAATAACCTATTGGCCATGACTGAATATTCCGGCTACATACAGAATAATACCAACGATATACTAGCCAATTTAGCATTAAATTATGACCTTAACAGCCTTACAAAAGGTTTAACACTTAAACTCAACGGCAATCTTTCTTACGAGACAGAAAATGCACTGAATCGTAGTTTACAAAATCCATCGTATTCATATAAAGATAGTGTTTATACCGCTTTGGGTTCAACCGTAGCGCAAAGTAATTTATTTACTACTGTTTATACCGAGCGACAAACATTTGCGCAGGCAGCCTTGAATTATAACAGGCAATTTGGTAAAAACGGGCTGAGTGTAATATTACTTGATGATACTAAATCACTAAATACTAATTACGACTTAGCCGCAGTAACAAGCGATAGAGCGCTTAAAGCATCATATAATTATGATGGCAAATACTTTGTAGAAGGTGCTATAAATAACAGCGGTTATAATAGATATACCCCAGGCAGTCAGTTTGGTATGTTTTATGCCGGTGGACTTGGATGGCAGATGGGCAAGGAATCGTTCATTAAGGATAATCTTGATTGGATAACATCGTGGAAATGGCGCGCGACTTATGGTAAAACCGGTGACAATAATGTTGACACCTATTCATATTACGGTTATGCACAAACTTATAGTACAGGGTCTCCTAGTTATGCTTACTTTACAGGTACAGGCCGTGCACAAAACTTTACCTACTATGAAAATCCAATTGCCAATCCTTATTTATCCTGGGAAAACGCCGACAAACTTGATATAGGTACCGACATTTCTTTATTTAAGGATCATCTACAAATAACAGCTGATTATTATCACGACAAATATTACGATCTGCTGCAGATTACAGGTTCTCCTACAGCCATACTCGGAACTGCATATCCATATCAAAATCTTGGTACCAACTTGTACCAGGGTGTAGAGTTTTCAGCCACCTACAGAAATAATTATGATAAGTTTAACTACTTCGTAACTGGTAATATATCAACCCAGGCCTCTAAGGTGATTTATGCAGACGAAGAACCCACTTTATACCCATGGCAAAGATATACAGGCTTGCCTGTTAATGCTTTGTTTGGTTATGTGGCCCAAGGCATTTATCAAACTGCTGCACAAGCCGCAAATGCACCTACTTACTTAAGTTATAAACCGAAAGCAGGCGATATTAAATTGGAAGACTTAAATGGCGATGGTATTATAAATCAGTTTGATGAAAAACCAATCGGGAACCTGAAACCGCTGGTATTTTATGGTGCAACATTAGGATTTAATTATGAAGGCTTTAGCTTTAGCGTGATATTACAAGGTGTTTTCAACCGGGAAATCAGTACCGACAATGATGTAAACGTACCGTTTCAGGGTATAGGTGGGCTTGGAACTCCACCGCAGGGGCAGGCTTACCAAAATGCAACCGCCCGGTGGACTCCTGAGACAGCCGGCACTGCTCAGTTGCCTGAACTATCATTTGTTAATGGAACTTTTAATGGTAATAACTCTCAGTTTTCAACATTCTTCTTAAAGTCAGGCGATTACCTACGGGTAAAAAATGCCGAGATAGGATATACGCTGCCTGATGCATGGGCTAAAAAAGCTAAATTTTCAAGTATCAGGGTGTTTGTAAATGGTGAAAACTTGTTTACTGTAGCCGGTTATGGTGGCTATGATCCGGAAGTGGGTCCCAGTGCATACCCAATTGAAAGGGTAATAAATGCAGGTGTTAGTGTTAAACTTTAGTTTTTAATGATTGATAGAATTAAAATTATGAAAAATTATAAAGGCAAGGTATTTATTGGTGTTTGTTTGATTGTTTTAGTAATGGGCGCCTGTAGAAAAAGCGAGACCTTTCCCGTTCAGGATGTAACCTTACAATATGTATTTGATCCGCGCGATTCAGCCGGCACTGCAGCATTAAAATTTTTGTTGAATGTATACTCTGTTGTTCCGTACGGCCATAACAGGGTAAACCCCGATTATCTTGATGCAGCAAGCGACGACGCCGTGTCTTCTGGTACCGGAACACAGGTTTCCATCCTTTCAACAGCGGCTTACAACTCTATTGACCTGCCGTCTTATGAAAACGTATGGTCCACTACAAACTCAACCAATACAGCCAATTTTTGGAACGGTATACGCTATGCCAATGAATTTATTGACAATATTGGCGTTGTCCCTGTTCAGGGTTTTGTCAACGGAATTGGTACCCGGTACATATGGAAAAACGAAGCGCGATTTTTAAGAGCGTATTTTTATTTCGAATTGGTTAAGCGTTTTGGTGGTGTTCCATTAATCGGCAATACTGTTTATAATATCAATGATAACCTTAAAGTTCCACGCAGTAATTTTTCCGATTGCATCACCTATATTGTAAATGAATGCAATGCTATACAGGACAGTTTAATAACAACTCCTTTAGCTAACCCGGCTTCGGATAACTACAGGGCTACAAAAGGGGCTGCGTTGGCCTTAAAAGCAAAAGTGTTACTATATGCCGCCAGCCCTCTTTTTAATGATCCTACAGGTTCTGTAACTAACCCACTTGCTGGTTATACCAATTATGATGCTACAAGATGGGCACAGGCAGCAGCAGCTGCACAGGCGGTAATTAATTTAGGTGCTTATAATCTTGATCCGATTTATCCAAATGCATTTCTTACTCAAAATGATCAGGAACTTATTTTTATAAGAACAACCAATAGTACAGAGACATCTCATAATATCGAAAATGCTAACGGTCCTGTAGGGTTTCCCGAAGCGATAAGCAGCGGGCAAACAAGCCCTACCCAGGATTTGGTAAACGCGTTCCCAATGAATAATGGTTTGCCTATAACCAATGCTGCTTCGGGTTACGATCCTAACAATCCTTATAACAACCGAGATCCACGACTTGCTTATAACATATTGTACAATGGCGCACCATGGTTAGGCTCCTCATTACAAACATTTGAGGGTGGTGCAAGCAAACCTAATAATGGCCAGCAAGAAACAGTTACCGGTTACTACATGAATAAATTTATGGGGCCCGAGGCTACAGGCTCAACCTATGTAAACCATGATGAAGACTGGGTAGTTTTCCGTTATGCCGAGATATTACTTGATTATGCTGAGGCAGAAAATGAGAGTAATGGCCCCGGCACAAATGTTTACCAGCAATTAGAGGCGCTAAGGAAACGGGCAGGAATAGCTGCGGGTGGCAATGGCTTGTATGGGCTACAACAAGGTATGACACAGGTGCAAATGCGTGCAGCTATACAAAATGAAAGGCGTATAGAAATGCCTTTTGAAGAACAGCGGTATTTTGATATCCGCAGATGGAAAATAGCTGATTCGGTGATGAATGCACCGAGAATGGGTGTTTCAATTACAAATTCCAATGGCGCGTTAACCTATAATTACATCCCGGTTTTAACTACCAAGTTTATAGCCCCTAAAATGTATTTGTATCCAATACCATATACCGAAGTACTGGCAAATCCGAATTTGAAACAAAACCCCGGATGGTAAATAATAATTGAATTTAACCAAATTAAATAAAGCTGTTATGAGAAAAAGTATACTTTTCTTTCAAATAATATTATTCCTGCTACCTACAGCACTGTATGCCCAAAATAAAATAATAACAGGTACTGTAAAAGATGCTGACGGGGTATTGCAAGGAGCAACAGTTGTTGAGAAAGGCAAACCGGGCAACGGTGTTGCCACAAGTGCTAATGGAAAATTTAAGTTAACCTTACAGGGCAGTAGTAATGTAATAATTGTGCGTTTTGTTGGCGATATTCCCCAGGAAATCAAAGTTACAGGTAGATCAAATTTTGATATTACGATGCGCACCAATAGCAACGGCTTGGACGAGATATCGGTGGTCGGTTTTGGTAAAACCACTCGTATTACAAATACCGGCGCGGTAAGCTCCATAAATGCGGCACAAATACGCGATGTGCCAACAGCAAACGTTCAAAACACACTTGCAGGCAGGTTGCCGGGGTTCTTTTCTCAGCAAAGTTCAGGTCAGCCAGGTAAAGATGCATCCGATTTTTTCATTCGTGGGGTAAGTTCATTAAACCCATCGGGTAATCAGCCATTAATTATAGTGGATGATATCGAATATACCTATGATCAATTACAGCAAATAAATGTAAACGAAATTGAGACAATATCAATATTAAAAGATGCTTCTACAACGGCGATTTACGGTATAAAGGGAGCAAATGGTGTTTTGGTAGTAACTACCCGCCGGGGTAAAGCCGGTGCACCTAAAATTAATCTTCGTGTTGAAGGTGGCTTGCAATCAAATACCATAACGCCAATATTTCTTGATTCATATCAGTCGGCTTTGCTCGTAGATCAAGCTGAAGCAAATGACAATATTGGAAGCCCGAACCCTCAAAAACTTACTTTTTCCCAGGCTGATTTGAATTTATTTCAAAATGGTACCGATCCATACGGGCATCCGAACGTAAACTGGTATAATGATATTGTAAATAAATACAGTTATCAAACAAACTCGAACCTTGATATATCGGGAGGTAACGACCAGGTAAAATATTTTATCTCAGGCGGTGCGCTTGATCAAAATGGTGACCTTAAATATTTCCCAGATCCAACAGGGGTATTGAATAATAATTATTATTTCACCCGTTATGACTTCAGGTCGAATTTAGATTTAAAAGCAAATAAAACTTTGGACTTGAGATTGGATGTTACTACCCGTTTCTCAGATATTAACCAACCATTAAGTCAAGGCTCGGCAATAGGTTCTTTATATGATTTTACACAGGAAACACCTTTTACGGCTCCATTTTTAAATCCCAACGGGACATTTGCATACGCCTATTCATCGTTTAATCCAAGCCATCTTCCTACGTTGAATGCCAGGCTCGCGTCAGGTGGAAATGAAAATTCCAGGCGGTCAGACTATAATGTATTGTTCAACGCGGTTCAAAAATTAGATGTGATTACCGAGGGATTATCAGCTACAGCCAGAGTTGCCTACGCTAATACAGAGCAATATACATCACAAAATTTGCCAAGTAGTACTGCAATTCCCTCGTATCATTATGACGCAAGCACAAATACTTATAACTTAAATCCTAATGGCGCATATGTTTTCCCCCCTTATGAACAAACCGGTCAAACGGATATTTATACTAATGATGTGAATGTGCAGTTATTTGCAAATTATGACAGAACATTCGGTTCAAAAAATCATGTTACCGGTTTACTATTGTTAAACCAGGATGCTTCAACAACTTATGCAAATAATGCAATTCTGTTAAATGCTTTGCAA
>Ga0302307_10001188_pt1 | contig 16437 bp, 17 predicted proteins | sample III_Palsa_E3_2_FD_200530 | JGI IMG/M metagenome (GOLD analysis project Ga0302307, IMG submission 200530) | Peat permafrost microbial communities from Stordalen Mire near Abisko, Sweden - III_Palsa_E3_2 | ecosystem: Environmental > Terrestrial > Soil > Palsa > Peat permafrost | place: Sweden... | reverse complement strand
TATATAAAATACCCGCCACCGGTAAGGCGCCATTAGTTTTTGGGGTTGATAGCCTGCCCGCCGGCTTAACGCTGGATAGTCAAACAGGTATTATCACAGGTGTGGTAAATGCTAAAGGCGATTATCCCGTGGTATTAAGCGTACATAACCGCTATGGCACGGCAACAAAAAAATTCACCATAAAAATTGGCGATGTAATAGGCTTAACACCCGCTTTAGGATGGAACAGTTGGAACGCTTTCGGTCTTACGGTAACTGATGCAAGGGTACGTGTAGCGGCAAAAACGATAGCTGATAAATTAAGCACCCACGGCTGGAGCTATGTAAATATTGATGATGGATGGGAAGCCGAACAGCGCGCGCCCAACGGTGATATCGTACCCAACCAAAAATTTCCGGATATGACGGCATTGGCAGGTTATATACACAGTTTGGGGCTTAAGTTTGGCATTTATTCGTCGCCTGGTCCGCGTACTTGCGGCGGCTACTTAGGCAGCTACCAGCACGAGCAGCAGGATGCCAAAACTTATGCCGCATGGGGTATTGATTACCTGAAATATGATTGGTGCTCGTACGGCGATATAGCCCCAAAAGAGCCAACTATTGACGAATACAAAAAGCCTTACCAGGTAATGCGCGGTGCATTGGATAAGGTTAACCGCGATATACTTTTTAGCTTTTGCCAGTATGGCATGGGCGATAGCTGGAACTGGGCCGGCGAAATTGGCGGCAACAGCTGGCGCACTACCGGCGATATAAGGGATAACTGGAAAAGTATGACCGATATAGGTTTTTACCAGCAAGCCGAAGCGCCGCATGCGCGCCCCGGACATTTTAACGACCCTGATATGCTGGTGGTAGGCACTGTAGGCTGGGGCGAAGACCAACATGCCAGTTACCTAACCCCCGATGAGCAATATACCCACATCAGTTTATGGAGCATGCTTTCATCGCCGCTGCTGATAGGTTGTGATTTGGGTAAATTGGACAGGTTTACGCTAAACTTATTAACGAATGATGAAGTTATCGCTATTGACCAGGATGCTTTAGGCCACGAGGCGCAACAGGTAGCAAAAACCGATGATTACCTGGTTTATGTAAAGGATTTGGAAGATGGCGGCAAAGCGGTGGCCATATTTAATACTTCGGACAAATACAAAACCATTACTATTAACTGGGCCGATTTAGGCATAAGCGGCTACACTAAGGTACGCGATGTATGGCGCCAGAAATACCTCATCACCAATAACAAAACGTTTACTACCAATGTAGCCTCGCACGGGGTGATGTTGGTGAAGCTCAAATAAAAGAACCAGGATTTAACGGATTTTGCAGATTGACAGGATATAAATAGCACACGGGTTTATGCATCCTGTAAATCCCTAAAATCTTTTAAATCCTGGTTCTTCACTTTAACTTATAATAATATATCGGCTGGTAAACCCCTTCACTGGTGGTGTAATAACCTTCGCCGTTAGGCGTAAAACCTATGGCCTCGCCTTGTTTTTCCATTTTGTAGGGGATCATTTTGGGTTTGCGTTGTAAAGTTTGCCAAACAGGCTCATCGCCACGGCGTTTCCAATAATACACCTTCACGTAATCCTTCAACACTATTTGGGTGCCGTCTTTGGATATATCGCCCGCCGTAATCCATTTAAAGGGGAAAATACCCTTAAAAAACAAAGTGGCGCGTTTGGTTAGCATTACGGTATCATTGGGTTTATACAGCAGGGGCGAAGTATAAACGTGTACACTGTCCTTCCGCTTGGAAACAACGTATATCAGCTTGCCTATGGGGTCTATCATCAGGGTTTCGGCATCCTTAGGGCCGTCGGGGTATTTAAAATTAATGGGTACAGCCCGCGCGTTTACATTTTTAGTGGTATCGCTTACCCAGCTTTTCTGCTCTTCCAAACGGTAAACGGTAAGGTATTTTCGCTGTGCGTAATTATCGCCGATATCGCCGTCATAAACATAACTTTTACCTGCTACAGGCCCAGGGCCAACGGCTATGTCTTCGCAATCGCGTACGCCTAATCTTAAACTCGGGTCGCCTTTAAAATAAATAATGGAGTTTATTTTACCCGATGGTTTTATGGCGAAAAAACGACTGGTATCGCCGCTGTCATTTTCTGCATAATACAAATCGTTATTAATACCAGAGGCTGCTATGCCCGAGATTTCGTCCATCTCTTTGGTTTGCAGGCTGCCGGTAATATCATATTTGTTATTTACATAACGGTGGCGGGCATAGGCGCAAAAAAACAATACAACAACAATTGGCAATATAATATTCAGTCTTTTACGCCTGCTCATAAGTAAAGGATGGTAACTAATATTTTACAAATAACGGGTAATGTGATGAAGTTTGTATTAAGTAATAAGCCCCCTCTAAACGGCGGAGCCCTAATGAACACCTTTGAATATAAACAATAGTGAATAATCTCCCCCGGTAGGGGAGACTTAAATAATAAAACAAAACCCAATATTATCGATTAACCTTATACGATGATATCCCTGCAACAAATAGCCTTACGCCTTGCCATTGCTGCCATATTAGGCAGCATAGTGGGTAGCGAACGTCAGCGGCACGAATGGGCGGCGGGTTTGCGTACCCACATGGTGGTTTGTGTTGGCTCGGCGCTGATTATGCTGGTATCCATGTTCGGCTTTGGTGATGTGGTTAACCACCCCGGCATCGTGTTGGACCCATCACGTGTGGCGGCGCAGGTAGTTAGTGGTATCGGCTTTTTAGGTGCGGGTACCATCTTGTTTTTACGGCGCGAAGTAGTGCGCGGCTTAACCACCGCCGCCGGCTTGTGGACGGTAGCCGCCATTGGCCTGGCCGTAGGCGGCGGCCTGTATTTTGCAGCCTGCTTAACCACCGCCATTATATTTACCATACTGGCGCTGTTAAAGCCAATAGAAGCCCGCTTTTTTAATAAAGACAAATTTAACGGCGTAAGCCTGATACTGGAGCGTAAACAGGTCTCGCTCGAAAATATTGAAAATGTGTTTAACACCCACCAGATTAAATACACCCGCATCAGCCTGTCGCCCTCGCTGGAAGAGGATTTGGACGATATGAACATAACTATCCAGAAATTATCGCTCGATAAAAAGCACCTGCTTACGGTTATTGAAGATTTGCGCAAGATTAAAGGCGTTAGGGAAGTAAGTTTTACAGTGAGTTGAACCGGGATTAAAGGGATTTAACAGATTTTCAGGATATAAAATCAGGGCAATCTTTTGATCCTAAAAACGGCGAAGCCCTCTTGAACACCATTGAAATAAACAACAGTGAAAAATCATGGTTCAGACAATTGCGTTAGGGATTTGGGGTTACCTTTTTGTATAAATGGTATTAAGTTAAACCACTTAATAACCGCATCATGCTACCACTTTTGCTCATCCTTACAGCACCAGTTTTACAAATTATTTTATCTGTGTTGAGAATAAAAGGCCGGATAAATAAATCGATAGGTTTAATAGCGGTTGGTAGTTTTGTATTGGGCATAGGCCTATCCGCCGCATCAATGTTTGTAGCAATTTATAGTTTACCGCCGGGAGTAAAGTGTATTACAGGCGAGGTTGCAATTTTACCTTGCGGGATTTTTATCAATTTAATAAGCGCACTAATAACGGGAATCATTTGCTATGTCATCTATTATTATAAAAGCAAACAATTAGCTACATGATCTCTTTCATCAATAGCCCTGCGCCTTGCTGTTGCTGCCATACTGGGCAGCGAACGCCAGCGGCACGAATGGGCAGCCGGTTTACGCACCCACAGGCTTTTATCAATTTTCATCCGGGCTTTTTTAGTTGACCTAAATTAAGCAATTATAATGCCCACCCACAAAAAAAGCGGTTGCCAAATAGCAACCGCATTAATAAATCATTTATTCGTAAATATCACTTGTCGGCGTTTAACTGCCAACTGCTAACTCAAAACTGCCAACTGTTATATATGTATCGGCCTGTTATCAGTAGCTGCCAAACATGCTTCGCGCAGCGCTTCGGTGTAAGTTGGATGCGCATGGCTAATGCGCGCCACATCTTCGGCAGATGCACGGAATTCCATGGCTACAACCGCTTCGGCAATCATATCCGCAGCACGCGGACCGATAATATGTACGCCTAATATCTCGTCGGTAGTAGCATCAGCCAATACCTTTACAAAACCGTCCATATCGCCGCTGGCTACCGCCCTGCCGCTTGCACGGAACGGGAACGAGCCGGTTTTATATTTTATGCCGTCTGCTTTTAACTGTTCTTCGGTTTGGCCGACTGCCGCAACCTCGGGCCAGGTATAAACAACGCCGGGTATCAGGTTATAGTTAATATGCGGTTTTTGGCCTGCAATAGTTTCGGCTACAAAAACGCCTTCATCCTCGCCTTTGTGGGCCAGCATAGCGCCGCGTATAACATCGCCAATGGCATATACGCCTTTAACGCTGGTTTCCAGGTGTTCATCAACGCTCACTTTTTTGCCGCGTTCTTCAACAGTAAGTCCTATTTTATCAAGGCCTAAATTATCGGTGTAAGCTATGCGGCCTACGGCAACCAGGCAGTAATCGCCTTTTAATTCTTTTTTCTCGCCCTTAGGGGTATCAAAAGTTACGGTAACTTCTTTACCTTTTACGGTAGCACCGGTAACTTTATGGCCGGTATAAAATTCCATGCCTTGTTTTGAAAGCACACGCTGTAATTCCTTGCCAAGGCCTTTATCCATAGTCGGGATTATGCCGTCCATAAACTCAATTACCGAAACTTTGGCGCCCAAACGTGCATAAACCGAACCCAACTCCAAACCAATAACCCCGCCGCCTATCAGTATCAAATGTTTCGGTACTTCGGTTAGCGTTAAAGCCTCGGTAGAGGTAATGATGCGTTTTTTATCAATCTTAATAAATGGCAAGCCCGACGGTTTTGAGCCGGTGGCGATAATAATATTTTTGCCGGTTATTTCCTGCTCGGTACCATCGGCCTTTTTTATGGTGATGGTGTTTTTATCTTTAAATGAGCCTACGCCCTGGTAGGAGTCAATTTTATTTTTTTTGAAGAGAAAGGTGATACCGCCGGTATTCTTCGCCACAACTTCTTCCTTACGCTTTTGAAACTGCGCCATATCAATGGATAAGTTATCCAAATTAATACCGTGTGTTTTAAAGGTATGGGAAGCGTTATAATAGTGTTCGGACGAATCGAGCAGCGCTTTTGAGGGGATACAACCCACATTTAGGCAAGTGCCGCCAAAGGTTGAATATTTTTCGATACAAGCTGTTTTTAAACCCAGCTGTGCACAACGTATAGCGGCCACATAGCCACCAGGGCCCGAACCGATAACGATAACATCATATTGCATAGTAGTGTATTTTAACTGCAAAGTTAACAGTTTGCAGTATGCAGTTTGCAGGTAAAAAAATAATTTACAAACTAATAGAAAGAAACTGCCCACTGCAAACCGCATACTGTAAACTTTTATTAAATTTAACTTTTTAATTGACCCTCCATGAAAATAAAAAATCTACTGATAATCGCTTTCGCGGTCATTTCTTACAGCGCGCAGGCGCAATTGCTGGTACCCAAAGACACCTTTACCCGCGCAGATACCTTAATGGGCATGCAAACCCCGCTGCGCACTTGCTACGATATTAATTACTACCATCTTGATGTTAAGTTTGATATCGATAACAAATTTATCAGCGGTAGCAACCTGTTTAAATTTACTGCTACGCAGGATTTTACCAAACTGCAGATTGATCTGTTTGCTAATTTAAAAATTGAAAAAATACTTTACAAAGGCCAGGAATTGCCTTACACCCGCGAGTTTAACGCTGTGTTTGTTACCTTCCCCCAAACTATAAGCAAAGGCAGCAGGGATGAGTTTACCGTTTACTATTCGGGTAACCCAATTATAGCAAAAAATGCTCCCTGGGATGGCGGCGTTGTTTTTACTACAGATTCCCTTGGCAAGCCCTGGGTAGCCACCGCCTGCCAGGGCATAGGCGCCAGTATCTGGTGGCCTAATAAGGACCAGCAAGCCGACGAGGTAGACAGCGCGCTCATCAGTATCAGCGTACCTACCGGCTTAAAAGATGTATCCAACGGTCGCCTGCGCAAGGTTACAGATTTAAAAAACGGCTATACCCGCTTTGATTGGTTTGTAGCCAACCCCATCAACAATTATGATATAGAAGCCAATATTGGTGAGTACATCCATTTTGGCGATACCTACCCCGGAGAAAAAGGCAAGCTTACTTTAGACTACTGGGTTTTGCCTTATCATTTGGAGCAGGCCAAAAAGCAATTCGGTTTAAATGTAAAACCCATGCTTAAAGCCTTTGAGCATTGGTTTGGCCCTTATCCTTTTTACGAGGATGGCTATAAGCTGATTGAAACGCCTTACCTGGGTATGGAGCACCAAAGCGGTACCGGTTATGGCAATCATTTTGTTAACGGCTATTATTATAAAGGGCACGGCGAGGATTTATCGGGCACCGGCTGGGGCCTGAAATGGGATTACATTATTGTGCATGAAAGCGGGCACGAGTGGTTTGGTAATAATATTACATCGAAAGATATTGCCGACATGTGGATACACGAAGGCTTTACCGATTATTCCGAATCGCTTTTTGTCGAGACTTATTATGGTAAAAAAGCCGGGCAGGAGTATGTACACGGCCTGCGCGGCGGCATAGCTAACGATAGCCCGATTGTTGGGCCTTACAACGTAAACAAAGAAGGCTCATCGGATGAATATAACAAAGGTTCGGTGTTGATGAATACGCTGCGCACCATTATTAATGATGATGAAAAATGGCGCGGTATCTTGCGCGGACTTAATAAAACCTTCTACCATCAAACAGTTACTTATGATGATATCGTAGGTTATATCAATCAGCAAGCGGGTATAGATTTAAGCAAGGTGTTTGACCAGTATTTGCATTATACCAGTTTACCAATACTGGAATTTTCCACCATACAAGGCCAATTATATTGCCGCTGGACGGGTTGTGTAAAAGGTTTTGACATGCCTGTTAAAGTGCGTATTAAAGGCGGCGAGTACCAGTTTATATATCCCGGCACGGGTAAAAGGCACCACGATAACGGCCTAACACCGGTAAACATCCCGGGCATAAACGAGGATAACGTGGAAGTAGATAGCTTTAACTATTATATAGGCATACTGAAGGAATAGTAATTTTATTTTGACTTTTATGCAACGTATGGTGTAGGGTTAACGTCTAATCATTCATAAACTCATAAAATATGAAATCATTAACAAAAATTTTACTGGCTGCTGCCTTGTTAACAGGCGGTGTCTATACCATTGCACATGCCCACGCTACTGTAAAAGTTAGCAGGCATGATGATACACAAATCGTCACCTATCCGGCTTTAACCAAATAAGTGTTATGGGCTCGTTCGATGTATACATTGTACAGGGTTCGGCCGAATCGGTAAGGGTTGAAGCACCTGCTGATGTGATTGACAAAATTGCTACCGAAGTACAAAACGGCCAACTAAAAATTTACAACAAGCACGATTATGACCTGGGCAGCTGGTTTAGCGGCCGTAAAAAAATAGCTGTTTACGTTACCGTTAATGAATTAAAAAGCCTGGGTGTATCCGGTTCGGGCGATGTTAATTTTAAGGATGGTATCCATGGCGAATCGTTAACCATAAGGGTAAGCGGCTCGGGCGATGTATTGGGCAGGGTTGAGGTAAAAAACCTTGATTGCAGCATTTCAGGCTCCGGCGATATGAAAATTTCGGGCCACGCCCAAAATTCGATGGTAGGCGTATCCGGCTCAGGCGATTACTCAGGCCGTGATTTAATTACTGCAAATACATCTGTGAGCGTAACAGGTTCGGGCGATGCCAGCATCAATGCCAGCAGCAGTATCGATGCCTCGGTAGCGGGTAGCGGCGATGTTGAATACACCGGCGGCGCGCAGCATATTGCAAAATCAAAATCAGGCAGCGGAGAAATAAGCGGGAAGTAATACGCTATCAGCACCTCTTGTCATTCTGAGCGTAGCGAAGAATCTGTCACTTGGTGCACCACCTTGCAGGTTCTTCGCTACGCTCAGAATGACAAGGATAATACAAACACAAAAGCCCTGCTAATTTAGCAGGGCTTTTGTGTTTAATAGTGTGTTACGTTACTCTATGGTAATAGGTACATTCAATTTTTCCCACGTTAGGATTATCCCTTTGGAGTTAATAGTATAAACTAATCGCTCGTGCATTTCAGCAGGGGTTGGTATTACAGTTACGCGTAGCACATCCTTACTGGCATCGTATTTAAACGCGCCCCATTGGTTAGGTACACTGTTGAAAATAATTATCCATTTATCCGCTTTAGGTATGGCAAAAAAACCATAAGTACCTGCTGGCAGCGTTTTACCTTCTACCTGGATATCTTTATCCGTTGTAAAACGTGTTGCCTCATTGGCTCCTGTACGCCAAACGGTATCATAAGGCACTAAACCGCCCCATATTTTACGGCCCTTTACCGATGGGCTGCCATAATTTATAGTGATACGTGCGCCATGAACTTTGCGGCTAATACTATCGCGCGGGCTGGCTATTGGTTTGCCTGCAGGTTTTTTTGCCGCGCAACTTGCAAATAATAGTGCAATTGCAAAAAATGCTATTGCGGGTAATTGAAAAGTCTTTTTCATAATAGGTCAGTTTTTATAGTTTTTAATTATAAGGTAAAGATAGAATGAAAACGCAATTGTTACACCAAATGGCAAATAAAGTACATCAGCTTTTTACCTCTTTCCGCCACAGGCGAAGAGAAGGTAAAAATTTTTGCTTTATAAAAATATTATTGCCTCAATTAAAAAATAATACAATTTGGCACGAAATATGAACGATAACCCCGAACGCACATTGCAGTTAGGAATTGACCGAGAGGTTAAACAATTGTTGTGAGTTTTTGACCCTGCCGTGAGGCAGGGTTTTTTTATTGCCGGAATTTGGGTTGAGATTATTTACTTTGCTAAATGAAAGATAACAGCAAACTGTTTTACCTGTTACTGTTTGTGCTGGCGCTGGTGGTAAACTTTTCTGGCATTAATGTAAAGTTTTTTACAGACGATCCCGGTCTGTACGCTTCTATAGCCAAAAATCTTATTTATAAAAAAGACTTCTTTTCGCTGTTTACCTACAACCAGGATTGGCTGGATAAGCCGCATTTCCCTTTTTGGATGGTGTATTTTAGCTTTAAGCTGTTCGGAGTAAGCGTTTGGGCCTACCGCCTGCCTGCGCTGCTGTTTTTTATGCTGAGCGCGCTGTATACTTATCTCTTCTCCAAAAAATATTACGGCAGCGAGATAGCCTTTATGGCTGTTTTGATATTGATGACCTCGCAAATCATCATCATGAGCAACACCGATGTGCGGGCCGAGCCTTATTTGATGGCGCTGGTAATGGGCAGCATTTTTCATATTTCGCAACTGGAAGAGCGCTTTAGCTATTGGGATTTATTATTGGCAGCCCTGCTTACCGCCTGCGCTATTATGACCAAAGGCCTGTTTGTAATTGTAGCCATTTATGGCGGTTTGGTGGGACAGTTAATCCTTCAAAAAAGATTTAAACACCTATTTAAATTAAAATGGCTGCTGTTGTTGCTGCTTACCGCCGTATTTATTTTGCCCGAAATATATGCCCTATACCTGCAATTTGATACCCACCCCGAAAAGGTGGTTTTTGGTCGGCAAAATGTATCGGGCATAAAATGGTTTTTGTGGGATAGCCAGTTTGGGCGCTTTGTAAACAGCGGCCCCATTACCCGCAAGCACGGCGATGTATTTTTCTTTATCCATACGCTGTTATGGGCGTTTGCGCCCTGGTGCCTTATGTTTTTTTATTCGGTTTACTGCAACATCAGGGAAATTGTATTTAAAAGGAAACTGGTTGAATATTATGCCTTAAGCGGCGGGCTACTGCTGTGGCTGCTTTTTTCGTTGTCAAGCTTTCAGTTGCCGTTTTATACCAATACCATTTTCCCGCTGTTTGCCATAATTACCGCGCCGTATTGCTATACGCAATTAAACCGTTTCGGCACAAAGTTCAGGTTAATAAGCCAGTGGGTATATGTGATATTGCTGCCCATAGCCATATTGCTTATCCATTTTTTTATGGCGCCAAAAAACAACCTGTATTTTGCTATCGACTGCGTGGCGCTGGGCTTGTTTATTTACCTGATATCTTCCGAAATAAAGCAAGCCCATAAAATTGTATTTACGCTTAATTGCGCGGTGGCGCTGTTTGCAAATTTTTATCTTAACACTACATTATACCCGCTGATGGCTAGCCATAGTGGGCAAATAGCAGCTGCCAATTATATTAACCAGCCTGCATTTAACCAATATCACCTGTACTCGCTGCGTACCGAAAACAATGTGTTCCAGTTTTATTGCAAGCGCCCGGTTGATTTTATCCCGCTGGAAAAGTTTAATGATTTTAAGTCTGCCGACAGTACCGCTTTTTATGTTAACCAACCCTCCATGGATTTTTTGGTGCAAAGCCATGCGAAATTCAGGCTGTTAAAGGCTTTTGAAAATTACCCGCAGGAAAGCATATCTCTAAATTTTATCAATAATAAAGAGCGGCATAAGGTATTGGGGCAGGTTTATTTGGTTACTAAATAATGCGAATCAAGGGTTTAAAAAATATGTCATTTCGACGAACCAGCCGGGACTCGTGTAGGTGGGGTGAGGAGAAAACTTTTACGTTACTCTTGTAAACTGTGCATATTCGAAAAGTTTTCTCCTCGCGTCGCGCTCAATCCCTGCACTTGCTCGTCGAAATGACATGGCTTTTGATTGGCGTAAATAATTATCCACTATCTCCTGATAAACTCAAAAGCTCCGTTAGGAGATAGCTTCATGATGGTTGATGGATTTTTTATTTCCATACTGTGCTGGTCAATATCCACCACGTAATCAACCCCATCGATAATTTCCTGCTCAATTTGCGAAAAATATTGCGGCGAGGGCTTGCCGCTGATATTGGCCGAGGTGGATACCAATGGTCGGCGTAAACGCTGTATCAGCTGCTGACAAAAAGGGTGCGAGGTAACGCGTATGCCAACCGTGCCATCAGCATTAATTATAGCGGGCGACAGGTTTTTGGCGCCGGGCATTACCAGCGTTAAGGGGTTTTCGGCAAACTCAATTAAATCGTAGGCAATATCGGGCACTTCGCTAATGTAGCTTTGCAGTTTGTTATCGCTATCCAGCAAAATAATCATGCTTTTGGCTTCATCGCGCTGTTTAAGTCGGTAAATACGCTGTACCGCTTCGGTGTTTGCCGCGTCGCAGCCTATGCCCCAAATGGTATCGGTTGGGTATAAAATGATGCCACCTTCCTGCACTATTTTAAAGGCTTTTGCTACTTCGTCTCTGAGCATTATTTGATATTTTTATACAATTTCATCAGCTGGCCTGCCAGCTTTTCATCGGCAAATTTAGCGGTATATTTTAATCCTTCGGTTATCATTTGCTGCTGCAGGGTTTCATTGCCGAGTACACGGTTTATTTTTTCGGCCAGTTCCTGTTCGTTATCGGGGTTGGTGTATAAACTGTACACGCCACCTGCTTCTTCCAAACATGATCCCGTTGCCGCTATAACCGGCGTACCCGAATACAATGCCTCCAGTACCGGTATGCCAAAACCCTCGTACCGCGAAGGGTAAACAAATACCGATGCCATTTGGTACAGTGCGGGCAGATCGTCAAAATCAACATTATCTAAAAAGATAACACGGTCGGTTAAATTGTTTTTGTTGATATACTTCTTTACCTGTTTTAAATAAGCTGTTGGTTTGCCTACTACTACCAACGGTACATCAGGCACATTCTTTAGCGCTTTAACCAGCAGCAGCAGGTTTTTACGTTCTTCAATAGTACCTACATTTAGCAGGAATTTTGAGGGCAGGTAGTGCTTTTCTTTTACTGTCTGCTTTTGCGCATCGCTTTGTTGAACCGCAAAAATAGGGTCGCAACCCTGGTATATTACCTCAATTTTATCGGGGCTGATGTGTAGCAGCTCAACAATATCATCCTTTGTTTTTTTGCTGATGGCGATAATTTTATCGGCAACGGTACAAGCTTTCTCCACCTTCAACCCATAAATTTTACGGCTGAGGCGGCCAAATTGCTGCGGGTAGCGCATAAATATCAAATCGTGAACCGTTACTACCGATTTGATGCCGCTTTGCGTAATTCCCAGCGGCAATTCGTGACTAAGGCCGTGGTAAAGGTTAATGCCATCGCGCAGCAAATCATCAACAATACCTTTACTGCGCCACCAGGCTTTTATCAATTTGCCCTGTGCGGTAAAAGTTTTAATATTTTGGTACTGAGCTAAAAAATCGAGTCGTGGATTGGGTTTTGCCTGCGGGGTATACAGGTAATAAGTATTATCGGGGTAATACTTTGCCATAGCCTTAACCAGCCACCTGCTGTAATTACCCAGCCCGGTGTTGTTTAAAAAGGCGCGTTTGGCATCGTATCCTATTTTCATTTGTTGAGTTGATTGGGTTGGATTAGGTTGATTAAGTTGATTGGGTTGAAAAAAATAACTTAATCTAACTCAATCAACCTAATCTAACTTAATCAACTAAACCGCAACATTATTTTCCCTCAAAGCATCGTTAAGGGATGTTTTTTTATTGGTCGATTCCTTACGGGTGCCAATAATCAGGGCGCATGGCACCTGGTATTCGCCGGCAGGGAATTTTTTGGCATAAGTACCCGGTATTACTACCGAACGGGCAGGTACACGGCCTTTGTACTCAACCGGGGTTTCTTTGGTAACGTCAATTATTTTGGTCGATGCGGTTAATACTACGTTTGCGCCTAAAACCACTTCTTCTTCCAAATGCACACCTTCAACCACAATAGCACGTGAGCCTAAAAAGCAATTATCCTCTATAATAACCGGGGCAGCCTGTACGGGTTCTAAAACGCCGCCAATGCCTACGCCGCCACTCAGGTGACAATTTTTGCCTATCTGCGCGCACGAGCCAACGGTGGCCCAGGTATCAACCATGGTGCCTTCATCCACATACGCGCCTATGTTTACGTACGATGGCATAAGGATAACGCCTTTTGAAATATATGCGCCATAACGGGCAATAGCATGCGGTACAACACGTACGCCACGGGCTTTATGGTCGGTTTTTAGCTTCATTTTATCATGGAAAACAAAAGGGCCAACCTTAATTTCTTCCATCTGCCTGATGGGGAAATACAATATCACCGCTTTCTTTATCCATTCGTGGGTATGCCAAAGGCCACCAAGCGGTTCGGCAACGCGCAGGCTGCCTTCGTCTAACCGCTCGATAACGGTTTCAACAGCCATGCTATATTCTTTATTATCTAACAGGTTCCTGTCTTCCCAGGCTTCTTCAATTAATTTTCGTAGGTCTTGCATTATATAAATTTAAACTTTTGTCAAATTAAAGGATTTTTGAGGAGAAATGTTTGAAATACTTGGCTAAGCCTCACCCTAAATCCCTCTCCAAAGGAGAGGGACTTGAGCTTCGCGCTTTTTAAAACCCTCTCCTTTTGGAGAGGGCAGGGTGAGGCTGGCGTTCCCTGCGGGCCGGGCTATCCACTCATACTGCACAGGTTTTTAGCCACAAGGCCGGTATCCCAATATCGTTAAGTTAAGGAATTTGTGTCGGTTTAATATCGAACACCGAATGTCCAATTTCGAATAATGAAGGAAAAACTTCGGTGTTGGATATTCGAAATTCAGTGTTCGGTATGATTTTTTCTCTTAACTTAACGACATTGGCCGGTATCTGTTCCTATTCGGTATTCTTTTTGTCGGCTTTTTATATATTAATTGCTTTTGTGTTTACGTTCCGTTTAAAAGCTAAGTCGAGATGATAGTATTGGAGGATATAGGGATAATGATATGTGCCATCATCGGCATGGAAGCAATTTCATGGGCTATGCACAAGTATTTATTCCATGGGCCACTGTGGTTTATCCATAAAACCCATCATCAGCAAAAGCACAGCTGGTTTGAGTTGAACGACTTGTTCAGCATGCTGTTTGCCGCCATAGCCTTAGGCCTGATGTGGCTGGGGCACCTGTCGCTCGATTACCGCTTTTGGATAGGCACTGGCATTAGCACCTACGGCATTATCTACTTTATTTTTCACGATTGGTTTATACACAACCGTTTTAAATCCTTCAAAACCAACAATAAGTACCTGCTCAAAATCCGCCAGGCACATAAAATTCATCACAAATCAATGGAGAAGGATAATGCGGAGGAGTTTGGGTTGCTGGTAACGAAGAGGAAATAGTTTGAGAAAAATATTTAGATTTATTCCCATAAATAAATTATGGGAGATTTTGTAACTGTACTTACCAGGCCGTATCCACAAGAGCTTTATGTAATTAAAAGCAGGCTGGAGTCAGATGGCATCGAGTGTTTTCTGAAAGATGAGTTAACTGTACAGTCGAACAATTTTTGGTCGAATGCTGTGGGAGGGGTTAAGTTGCAGGTTCAAGAACAGGATGTAAAGCAGGCAATTGAGCTTTTAAAAGAATTGGGTTATATTAAAGAGGAACAGATTTATTCAGAGGATTTATTAACCAGAATTGATAATAAAACATCTTCTTTACCTTTTCTAAAAGCCCTAAAAGTTTCACACCGAGTTGTCGTATTATTAGTTATATCAGTAACTATAATTACAACTCTATCTTATTTAATACTTAAACCTTCCCGATTAGAGTTATTAACCGATTCCCCATGGACAATAGATAAAGTATATTTTAATAATAAACTTGTTGGCCCAAAAACAGATGAGATATTAAATGTACCTGGAAGAGGCGATGTAGATTTATCAGAACTTGGCGAATTGGCCAGCTTCGATAAAAATAATTCTTTATCCTTTCCAGGTTTACATAGCAGGGTAATTGATGGTACATGGAAGTTTAACGGTTCTCAAATCATTTTGCACGCTGATACCTTAAATTCTATTCTTGACGGTAGTTATGATGTCGATATTTCAGATAAGCAATTGGTATTAAAATCGCTAACTACAGTTATAATCGCACATAACTAATTTACACAGCTATCACATGCTTACCCTTTTTATAGCCAACCGTAGCAAAATAGAGGATGAACAGGTATATAGGCAGCAATATCACATAAGCGGTTTGAGCGCTTAAAACATCAACCAGCCCACCATAGGCCAGCGGGAAAACAGCCGCGCCGGCAATGCCCATTACCAATAAGGACGATGCTATTTTAGTAAATTTACCCAAGCCCGATAATGCCAACGGCCAAATTGCCGGCCACATCAAAGAATTAGCCAATCCTAATAATGCTATACATGCTATGGATACATATGGAGGTGTAAATAGTGCTATGACAGTTAAAATAACTCCCAAAATAGCTGAAATTACAAGGGCTTTTTGCTGTGTGACGAAACGTGGTATACAAAATACACCTATAAAATAGCCACCAACCATCAACCCAAGCGTACATGAAGAAAAAAACCTGGCTACAGAAAGTGGTATATGGTGGGAACTGCCATAACTAATAATAGAGTCGCCTGCTATAACTTCTGCCCCAACATAAAGAAATAGTGCAAGTACGCCCAAAAGCAAATGCGGAAATTGAAATATGCTTGTTTTATCCGTATTAGCCTCGGCAACCGCCTCATCTTCCTCATCCGTATTGATTTCGGGGAGACTTGAGAAATAGATCAAGACAGACAACACGACTAATACCACAATTATCAGAATATATGGTAAAATTACTTTAGAGGCAAGCTGGTCCAAGGCTGCTGCTTTTGCCACCGCATCTAGTTTAGCAAGATTGGCGGTAAATCCGTCTATGCCTTTAAACACAACTGCACCCAAAGCAAGCGGAGCTAATACACCCGCAAATTTATTGCAGATACCCATTATGCTCATTCTTTTGACAGCACCTTCGGGTGGTCCTATTATAGTGATATACGGGTTTGATGCCGATTGCAAAACAGCCAATCCTGTACCCTGAAAAAACAAACCGAATAAAAAAACAATGTAAGTTCTGGTTAATGCTGCAGGTATGAACAAAAGTGCGCCGATACCCATAATTATTAATCCAGCCGCCATGCCGTTTTTAAATCCTAACATTTTTAAAAGCCAAGCAGATGGTAATGCCATTAATAAATAAGGGCTGTAAAAAGCAGTTGTGACTAAGTAGGCTTCGACATTGGTAAGCTGGCAGGCAATTTTTAGATAAGGTATAAGAATAGAATTCATCCAGGTAACAAAACCAAATATGAAAAATAGCGCCCCAATAATGATAATGGGATTGATGCCTGATTTTTTTACGTCTGATACGGGAGTGCTGGCCATACTTTTTTAGTTTTTTTAATAAGTGATTTAGAGTTCGTAAAAT
>Ga0302307_10001178_pt1 | contig 16494 bp, 19 predicted proteins | sample III_Palsa_E3_2_FD_200530 | JGI IMG/M metagenome (GOLD analysis project Ga0302307, IMG submission 200530) | Peat permafrost microbial communities from Stordalen Mire near Abisko, Sweden - III_Palsa_E3_2 | ecosystem: Environmental > Terrestrial > Soil > Palsa > Peat permafrost | place: Sweden... | reverse complement strand
ACTTCGCGAACAAGCTCGTTGTCGGAGTCGGCGATAAAAATATTGTCAAGAGAATCGATGCAGAAATTGGTGGGCTGGTTTAATTGCGCGCTGGTAGCCGGGCCGTTGTCGCCGCTGTAACCCGAGGAACCGTTGCCTGCGACGATCGTGAGCGTGCCGGTGGTGTGGTCCACTTTAAACAGCAGGCTGTGATCATTGTCGAGGAAATAGAGATTGCCAGCAGTATCCTTGGCCACGCCGGACGGACCGCCTATGCTGGCATTGGTTGCCGGAGTGACATTGTTCGGGCCTCCGCCTACGACAGTGGTGATGGTCTGCGCAGGGAGAGCCAGAGGAGCAGCTAGGAAAACAGCCAGGGCAGCAAGATTTTTCAGGCGCATGGTGTGTTCTTCGATCCCTTTCGATCAAGTGAGCTGTGGAAGCCGGGCTGCTGAGAGCGCACCGGGTAAGACTGGGAGTGCAATTTTCGGATACGAGTACCTTATGATGGCGTTGGGGCATGCTGCGTATGGGGAAGAAAGAAGCGAGGCTAAGACAGGTGCGTGACCAACAGCGATTGCGGGACAAGGTGCACTTATTGCATTCAGCATCGATCTTCCTTACTCGCCCCAGATAACGAACCGGGCAGTTCAGCGCCCTGGTGCCCCAAGCTGTCCGGTCGTCGAAAAGAATGCGAAAGCAGAATAATGGTGAGTCGTAAGAAACGCCTATAGTACGTCTAGGACTGACTTTAGTACCGGCCTTAGAGGGTTCCAACAGTACTCTGAGAGGTCGCTGCCCAATCAGATACTGAGCCTATAGACAAAGCTTGGGTCTCACCGCGCTGACCCATGGGGAGGCCCGTGCATTGACGAGTGCTAGAGCGGTTGCTAAATTTCTAGGTTTGCTATTCAAAGGCGGGACTCGGTGACTCGACGGTGTCTGTGGGGAACAGTAGGGGCGGTCGTTCTTCTGGTTTTGAGCGGGTGCCGAAGCGCCAGCGTTAGCACTACCCGAACCGTCCCTCTAGCGGCAAAGCCGGTCACGAAAGATGCCACCCGGGAAGAATTGTTGGAGAGCTACAACTCCATGGCGGGAAACATCAGAAGCATTAACTCCACAGTCGAATTAAAACCAACCGCCGGGTCAAAATACAGCGGCCTGATTGAGGAATATCACGAGGTAAAGGCATTTCTGTTCGCCGAGCGGCCAGCGGAGATACGAGTCATCGGGCAAGCACCGGTGATTGGCACCACGATTTTCGACATGGCCAGCGACGGACAAACATTTCGGGTGTCCATCCCCTCGAAGGGCAAGTTCCTGACTGGGCCGGTCTCTTTGGAGCGTCCCAGCGAAAAACCCATCGAGAATTTGCGGCCTCAGCACCTCCTGGAAGCTCTGTTGTGGCCGGAAATTCGAAAGGAGGAAGCGACCCTGTTCGAAGAGTTTAACGACGAGACTTCTCGCTACTACGTGCTCACCGTGCTTCGTGGCGGATATCGAACGGAAATCTTGCGGAAGGTCTGGTTCGATCGATCGGATTTGCGCGAAACGCGGTTACAACGCTTTGGGCCGAACGGCGCCCTGGTTTCCGACGTCCGGCTATCGGACTGGCGACCGGTGGATGCACCGGCGGCGGCAAACGGTCCTTCGGACCAGCCGGCTCCTCCTGCCACGTTTCCCAGGACGATCCGCATCGACCGACCCCATGACGACTACCGTCTGGATTTACAGTTGCTCAAAGTAACGCTGAACGAAAAGATCCCGGTCCAACGCTTCGAACTGGAACAACCGGCGGGAAGCGAGCTGGTTCAGGTGAGCGAAGCAGCGGAGAAAAAACAGCCATGATGGGCGAACTGGTGTTGCGCAATCTGCTGCACCGTCCGCTGCGGACTTTCATCAGCGTGATGGCCGTCGCCGTAGAAGTGGCGCTGGTGGTGTTGATCGTAGGGCTAACCTCGGGATTGCTGACGGAAACGGCCAAGCGCATCCAGGGAATCGGCGCGGATGTGATGCTGCAACCGCCCGCGGCTTCCATTTTTCTTGGATTCAGCGGCTCGCCGATGCCCATCAAGATCGGAAAGAAGCTGGAAGAGTTGAAGTATGTACTGGCGGTGTCGCCGGCACTGCTGCAATTTAATTCCAGCGGCGGTGTCGAGGTGATTTACGGAATTGATCCGGAGAGTTTCCGGGAAGTGTCCGGCGGATTCGTTTTCCTGGAAGGGCACGATATGGAAGGCCCGGACGATCTGCTGGTGGACGACTGGGAGGCCCGGGCGAAGAAAATTAAGGTTGGAGACACCTACAACCTGCTAAACCACGAGTGGCACGTGGCGGCGATCATCGAGCACGGCAAGGGAGCACGGCTGTTCGTGCCCATCACCACGCTGCAGGAACTGGTGGGTGCGAGAGACAAAGCGTCGATTTTTTTGCTCAAGTGCACGCGGCCGGAACATACCGAAGACGTGATGGATGAGATTCGAGCGGTATTGCCAGGCTATACGGTGCGACCGCTGAAGGATTTTCTTTCGCTGATGACCTCGACCAACATTCCCGGGCTCGAAACGTTTATTCACGCGATGATTGCGCTGGCCATCTCCATCGGACTGTTGGTGATTTTTCTGACGATGTATACCACGGTCATCGAGCGTACTCGGGATATTGGCGTGTTGAAATCGCTGGGAGCCAACCGTGTTTTCATCGTGCGCGCCCTGCTGACGGAGTCTGCGGCGTTGTGCGTCATAGGTATATGCACGGGGGTAGGCCTCAGTTATGTGGTGCGCGCCGGCTTCTTGGCGGGCTTTCCGACGCTGTCAATCCTCATAACACCGGGGTGGATTGTGCGGGCTGGAGCCATCGCCTTGGGGGGCGCAGTGATTGGGGCCAGCTATCCGGCGTGGCTGGCGAGCAGGAAAGATCCGGTGGAAGCGCTGTCGTACGACTGAGAACATCTACCCAAGAATAGAGTCCGAGCCGGCTGTACGGGCGGTGTGCGCAAACGCGAGTAACTAGGCAGGGTTGGGAATCGCGGCTACAATACGGACGCCTGCCGAAGAATCCGCGTGCCCGGGCACAAACACTTGGAGCCGATACTCAAAACAGAGAGCTTGTGGAAGTTGTATCACGCAGGACAGGTAGAAGTGCCTGCTCTGCGAGGCGTAAATTTTGAAGTGGCCCCGGGCGAATCGGTTGGGGTCATGGGACCTTCGGGCTGCGGGAAATCATCGCTACTGTATGTGATCGGCGGACTGGCGCAGGCCTCGCGTGGGAAGGTGCTGGTGGACGGAAACGATCTGACGTCCATGAGCGATGCGGCTCGAACGAAACTGAGACCCACACCGGTTTGACGTCGTTACCAAGATGCTGGGCCTGTCGGGGCGCCTGCACCACAAGCCGTCGGAACTTTCCGGGGGCGAACAGCAAAGAGTGGCGATCGCCAGGGCGATCATCAATGAGCCGAAGATCTTGTTGGCGGACGAACCCACCGGGAATCTGGACTCGAAGAATTCGGAAATCGTACTGGAGATGCTGCGGCAGTTGAACAAAGATTTAGGGCAAACCATCGTGATGATCACCCACAATCCGGAAGCGGTAGAGCACTTCGATCGAGTAGTGCATATGCGCGATGGCGTGCTTGTCGACGGCATCCCTTCGGATTGAAATGACCAGCCTGGGACAAATCCTGAAGCGCATGTTTTTCTGGTCGTACGAGCGCGGCACCTGGCAATACGACGTGGCCGTGGTGCTTATCCTGATTTTTGTTCTGGTCACGCCGAAGCCGTGGTTCCGCGATCAACCGCAGGTGGGTCTGCCCGCGGCCCCCGGACAGGTCGAACTGGAGAGCGTTTCCGACGGCGGCAGGCGAGAGGTGTATCGCGTCGATGCACGAATCTTAGCGCCACCGGAGCAGACCCCCGCGCTTTCGAACGATTTACATAATGCGCTGAAGAAGACACTGCCGGACTTGAGTAACGGACGATTTTCGATTGCGAAAATCGAGCCGGTACGCGACGACAAAGGCACAGTGATCGCGTACGAAGTCGAAATCCGGCACTAGCGGGCTTGGGTGGGCCGGCGTCAGAAACGTCGCGTCGAAATCGTGCGTCTTGTACCCTGTGCTACGATTGAGAAAGCGGAGCTCTCCAGCCATCAACTCCGCGGCAGGGGCTCACTTTTGAAGAAAATCCACGTTCAAATGGCCGTTTTAGGCTTGGGATTGGCCTTTTTATTTGCGGGGGCGCTCCCCGGACAGAGTGGGCAGGAAGGGGCTCACTGGACGCTGGAAGGCGTCCTGGCAATGATGGACAAATCCGCGGCAGATTTCCGCAGCCTGACGGCAAATCTGGAGCACACCAAGTACACCGCGGTGGTGCAGGACACGTCTACCGAAACCGGGCAGATTTACGTGCGGCGCGATCAGAAGATGCGCATCGACATTATCACCCCGGATCCGCGAACGATTCTCCGGACGGGCGATTCTCTCTTCGTGTTCACGCCAAAGATCAATCGCGTGGAAGAGTACGACCTCGGCAAGAACCGTTCGATGGTGGATCAGTATGTTCTGCTGGGTTTCGGGACCAAAAGCCAGAGCCTGCTGAGCAGCTATACTGTGGCGCTAAACGGCGAAGAAGAAATGGACGGTCATAAGACCCTGGTACTGGACCTTACGCCCAAGTCGGAAGAAATCCGCCGGCAAATTACGAAAATTCAGATGTGGATTGATTCTGCATCGTGGCTGCCATTCCAACAAAAGTTTTATGAGGCGGGTTCAGGCGATTATTTTCAGTTTCACTATTCGAGCATGATGAAGAATCTAAAGATCAACGATTCAAAGTTCAAACCGGACTGGCCCAAGAACGCCAATCGGGTGAAGCCGCGCGATTAGGACCGTAGCAGGCTGCGCAGCTCAGGCCGTCCTTCGAACCAGTCGGTTTCAGCCCCCGGCAGCGCGCTCGTTCTCGAGCAAACGCTCTTTTCTGCCTAGTCCCCAGCGGTAGCCGGCCAAACTGCCATCCTGCCGGATCACTCGATGGCACGGGACGATGATCGAGACCGGGTTGGTGGCGCAGGCGCGGGCTACGGCGCGTACCGCTTTCGGATTGCCGAGGGCGCGCGCCACTTGCGTATAGGTCTTGGTGGTACCCCGAGGAATTTGCTGCAACTCCTGCCAGACCCGCCGCTGGAATGCGGTGGCCTGAAGATCCATCGGCAGCTCGACGCGAGGCGGCTTTCCCTCCACGCGGTGGACAATTTCCTTCACCCAGCGTTCAAAGGAGTGGTCAGCACGAGAAATTTGCGCGTTCGGATACTCGCTTTTTAGTTCCTGTACAAGCTTGGTCTCCGAATCGCCCAGATAGACGGCCGACACACCGCGAGATGTTGCAGCCACCAGCATGGGGCCGAGGGCCGAGTTGGTAATCGCGTAACCGATATTCATGTTCATTCCTCCCTTTCGATAGGCTGCGGGTGTCATTCCGAGATTTTCGTTGCTGTGTTCGTAGACCCGGCGGGACGAGCCGTAGCCGGTGGCATAGAGGGCGTCCGTGATGGACAGTCCTGAACGCAGCCATTTTTTAAAACGCGTGAGGCGCAGCGCTTCGGCAAGTTCTCGGGGACGCAACCCGGTGACTTGCAAAACAGCGCGACGCAAGATGCCCGGGGTGGTTCCGGCTTGGGCAGCTAGGGATGATAGGGGCATGGCTTCGTCGCCGGACTGAGCGAGCATCCGGGCGGCTCTCTCGACGAGGAGCACCGGGCCAGCGAGTTGGTTGGGTTTGCAACGCAGGCAGGCACGAAAACCGTGTTGTTCAGCTTCCTGACTCGTCTTGAAAAAAATCACGTTGCGGCGTAGCGGACGGCGCGCCGGGCAGGACGGCCGGCAGTAGATCCGGGTGGAACGAACGGCTAGAAAGAAAGTGCCATCGGCGCGAGGGTCGCGCGACATGATCGCGCGCCAGAAGCGTGCGGCTATGGCGGGAGGAATCTGTGATGAAGACTGGGGCTGGTTGTGGCTGATCATGACCTGACCAAACTAGCGCATGTCAAAAGACAATTCTATCCGGTAAGCGGCGTCAAACTGGCTGAGACCGCGCGCCGGAAAGTCTTGCTCGAAGGCTCAGGCTTCGACGGCGGAAGCCACCGCCGGCGCCGGGCTTGGGTCGACCCGACGCGGCGCGGAAATGACTAAGACCACAGCGAAGAGAATGATCGCGCCGGCCAAAATCGTCCGAAGGTTGATGCGCTCGCTGAGGAGCAGCCATCCCAGGAAAATAGCCACGACCGGATTGACGAAAGCGTAGGTGGCGACGCGTGTGGCGGTGCTGTGTTTCAGGATGTAGATGTACGCAGTGAAGCCCAGCATCGAGCCACAAAACGTCAAATAGGCTAGCGCAAGCCAGGACCGCGAGGAAACAGCCGCGAGGTGGAAGGTCCCCAGTTCGCCGGAGAATGCCGCGGCAATCCAGAGCCCAACGCCGCCTGAGATGCTCTGCATAGTCGCTCCTAACAGTGGCGAGGAAGGCATCTCGCTGTGCTTGGAATAAACCGATCCGCAAGCCCAGGCGAGCGAAGCCAGCACCAGCAACGCGACGCCAGCGGGGTCGACCCGCCCGGCTCCGCCCACATTCCTTGGGCCTACCAGGAGCAGCAGCCCAGAAAAACCAACCAGCAGGCCGGCGCAGACGCGGAGGACGGGGCGCACCCCGCCGGGCCTTAGCCAATCGACCAGGACCATCCAGAGCGAGACCGTCGCGACAAGCAGCGCTGTGACTCCAGAAGGAACGGTCTGTTCCGCGACGCACACGATGCCGTTACCGAGGAGTAGCAGCAGACATCCGGTAATTGCGGCGGCGCGCCAATTCGCCGAAGTCGGGCGTGCGCCGGTTTTCCAGCGCAAGATTGGGTAAAAAAGCAGGCCAAATATGAGATGGCGCGCACCGGCCAACATCAGTGGAGGAAACGATTCGACCCCGACCCGAATGGCAAGATACGTCGAGCCCCAAATGACGTAAACCGCAGCGAAAGCGACGGGAACGAGCGGCGAGGCCAACGCGGTCGATGAAGAAGTTACGGCTGGATTGGAAACCTCGCCGTTCGAATTTGACATAGATTGGGACTCGACGCGTACGCAATCAAAGATAGCGCGAGACGCGCTTCGATATAGCACCATTGGATGAGCGATTTTGTGCAACGATTCACGAAAGCGGGGTACTACAACCGACTATTGGACAGTAGGGCACCCGGATAATTTTCCGGAGGTTGACGCGAACGGGGAGTAATGTCACCGTTGCAACCCGCCTCCGCAGGGCGGGTAAGTGGGTTTGGTCGAACCAAAATACGGTGGTCGATTCCGGCGTCTCTGAGGAGAGATGAGGGCGACGAATCAAGCGAATGCATTCGAATTTAGGCCCACAGCGGCCAGTGACGCGCCGCGCGCCTTGAAGTTTGCTTCAGGTCCACAACGTTCGGGGGATCCCAGCCGTGTCCCGGCTCTGCGAGTTTTACCTCTGATAACGGAAACGCAATCAAGACAGTTCATTCGAATTCCGACTCATGCCGTTGGTGTGGTGCCCGAACACCGCGAATATCCGCGAGCCACCCTCAAACTGCCGCTCAAGCTGCGAGCCGTGAACAACGTGCCAGAATCATCTTCCGTGACTTTGGTTACCCGCGACATAAGCTCGACCGGGGTCTATTTCCTCTGCCCCAAGCCGGTCGCAGTCGGAACGTCGATTGAGCTGGAAATCGTCCTGGTGAGTCGTCCGATGGGACGCGGAAACGTCGTGGCGGCATCCATGGCCCACGTGCAGCGATTGGAAACAGCAGCAATGCCCGGTTGGTATGGGATTGCCGCGTCGTTTGATGACGTACAATTCGACCGAGACGATCATGTGCCGGGCCGATTCTTGAAGCCGTAGCGGCCGCTTCCTTTTCATCTTCCTCACGCTGGCCCAGGCGGCGAGTATATCTTCATTGCTGCGCTCTCACTTGCCGCTGGTCGCTGGCAAAGATTGTCTGTTACTCTCCGCGAATGGTTTCCAAGACCGACGGAAGGATTCGAGGGGTGCTGTTCGATTGGGACGGCACGCTGTTGAATTCCTACGAAGCGGATTCCAGCGCCTACCTAGCCATGTTTCGCGAGATGAGCATTCCCTGGGGCCTCGGGGAACTGGCCCTGCACTATTCGCCCAACTGGTACGACGTTTATCGGGCGGCCAATTTGCCGCCTGCCCGATGGGATGCAGCGGATATTGCCTGGCGGAAGTGCTATGCAACGCACCAGCCGAAACTGATGAAGAACGCACGACGAATCCTGGCAAGAGTGCGACGCGAATATCGCGTGGGGCTGGTCACCAGCGGTGACCGCGGGAGAGTGACGCGACAACTGCGCGAATTTTCGCTTACACGACTCTTCACGGTACGGGTGTGCGGCGACGACACCGCACGGAAAAAGCCGCACCCGGCGCCTTTACTCTTAGCGCTACGCGGTATGCGCTTGCATGCCTCGTCCTGCGTTTACGTGGGAGATTCGCCGGAAGACCTGGAAATGGCGCGGCGGGCCGGGGTGCGTTCGATTGCGGTGCTAGGGTGCTTTCCCACGGAAAAACGGTTACGCGCGGGGCGGCCGGAGGTTTTGCTGGAGTCGATCGAGGAATTGCCGGAGGCCTTGAAGGGTTTGCGTGAGTGACCCCGACGCCAAGGGAACCGCACTTCTAGCAGCGTTCGAGTTTCAGGATTGTGAAAACTAAGTTCCAAGCAAGTGCGGCTATTGCGAATGGCTAGGTCCGCATTGAGCAGCTCGCGCGACTTCCCGGCCTCATAGTTGCCGAGCTTGTGACAGGTCAGTGGATTGGAAACATCTCTCCCATTCAGGCGTCGAATTTTCTAAAGGAATCGATAGGCTTTGGTCCTCCACCCAACATTTCGTTTGATTTCATGCTTTCGACATCAAGCGCGTTTGAGAACCAGCCATCGGGGCGCATCAACCGCTCCTCCGGGTTACCAGATTTCGAGTCTTTTAGTGTTGCTCCGGCCTTATACGTGAACTGCTTTTTCTATGGCGTGCGCGTTCGGCTCGATGACGACTATTTCATCGGCGACATATTTGCAAACGCGCTTGCAGAGTCTAGCAAGCCCCAAATAACAGGATAGGCCGCAGCACGCAGGGCGGTTACGGTTTGGTGGGAGGCCCGGCAGGATCGGGTGCGGGACTGGCCGGAGACGCCCCAACCGGACTTGCCGACAGCAGCTTGAAATCGGTCCACTTGACGGTTAGACGTAAGGGAACATTGGAATCCTTCAGAGTGAGCGAACTATCGGAGCGCTCATAATTCGGAAACCAATATTTACCATCGACGTTTTCGCGGTAGGTCTCATACATGGTGAAAGGTAGGGTGGCGGAGTGCACGTCACCAAGTTCATTCACCCATTTGCCGTAGGTTCGAACAATGCCCAGTTTCTGGGTGTCGACCCACACCAGGCCATCGAAGTAGGCATGGGCGCGATCCACGGCCTTGGGCTTGACCTGAAAAATATAGCAGTCGATCTCGTCGATGAGCTCGGTGCCAATGTACTTGAGATTATATTTCGCAAGCTGGCCGGTAGTGAGTGGGAAAGGCGGAACTCGATCGACGTCCTTCACGTCCTCGGGCTCCAAAGTGAAGTAGTGAAGGGTGGACTGGGGATGCTGGACCACTTTGTTGAAGACTTTGCCGTTGGTGTCGCGGCTGGTCTCAGTCACGAGTAGGTATTGTCCTGCAACCTTTCCGTCCGGACCGAATTCGTCAATGCGGACGGTTCTCCGATAACCGTAGGTTGGCTGAACCGCAAAATATTGGTCCTCGTTTTGCGCCAGTCTTTTAATGATTTCTTCGGGGGGAAGCGAGGGAGGGGCTCCAGCTTCTGGTTCAGTCCCCATGCGTACGACCTGATGATCGGGCGGTGGTGCCATGGGGGCTTGCGGCGAATCCTGAGGCAGCGCGCACAATGGAAAGCCCAACACCGCAGCAATCAGGAAGAGCGAGCGCCGGGAAATGAACCGGCAGATCGGCGACCCTATTTTTCGCATAGGGTGTTGGATGCGCTCGAATTGGCGGGAGCAGCTTGTAACATTCGTTCCTTAAAATGCACTTTATGCCCCAGTCGGCTGGCCGCATGGTCAGCTTGAGAGAGCAGGGTAGCCCCAGCACCGAACGAGTGCAAGCCGCGGAAAACCCCGGTCTGTTACAATTTCCGGGTTCGTGACTGAGATACAAAAAGCGAAGCGATTCTACATCTCGGGATTCGTGCAGGGCGTTGGATTTCGATATTTTGTCCGGAATCAAGCGGCGCGGCTGCACCTTGACGGTTATACCCGGAACCTCAGCGATGGGCGGGTGGAGGTGTACGCACTGGGAACGCCTCCGCAGCTCACAAAGCTGAGAGAGGCACTACATCAGGGGCCGCGGCTCTCGCGAGTGCGCGAGGTCGAAGAAACGGAAGTGGAACCGGATGCGCGGTACGAAGGCGATTTCGTAATCGTATTTGAGACGTGACCAGGAGCGCTCATGGAGGATTTGAAGAGATTGATTCGTGAGGTCAGCGATTATCCAAAGCCGGGGATTTTATTTTACGATCTGACCACGCTGCTGAAGGACAAACTGGGATTTCGCACCCTGGTGGACCGGCTTTGCGCGCACTACGATGGTCACACTATCGATCTCGTCGCAGGAATCGAGGCGCGCGGCTTCATTTTTGCTCCGGCGCTGGCGTACCGGCTGGGAGCAGGATTTGTGCCGGTCCGAAAGCCCCACAAACTACCGGCGAAAACGGCCAGCATCACCTACGCGCTGGAGTATGGGTCCGATACTCTGGAGCTTCATCAAGACGCGGTGAAGCCCGGCGATCGAGTGATCATCTGTGATGACCTGCTAGCTACCGGTGGCACAGCGGCGGCGACCGCCAAATTGGTCACGCAACTAGGCGGCAAAGTGGAAGGTCTGGCATTCGCGGTGGAGCTGACGTTTCTGAACGGTCGAAGCAAATTGCCGGGTCAGGATGTCTTTTCTTTAATTCAATACCACAAATAAGCTATCGTGCCTTGCGCTGCCGGATGGCTTCAAAAAGCACCACGCCGGCGGCGACCGAAACGTTGAGCGACTTGACGGGTCCGACGGTGGGCAGGGTGACCAGAAAATCGCACCTCTTGCGAGTAAGCTCATGCAAGCCCTGCCCCTCGCTCCCGAGGACAATTCCTACAGGAATTTTGTAATCGACTCCGGTGTACGGTTGTTCGGCGCGCTCATCGAGCCCAATCAGCCAGTACCCGGCTTCCTTCAATTCTTCCATCGCGCGCACCAAATTTGTGACTTTGGCGATCGGCAAATGAGACAGCGCGCCCGCGGACGCACGGGCGACGGCGTCGGTGAGACCGGCGGCGCGGCGTTCCGGTATGACTACGCCATGTGCGCCCGCGCCGAGTGCGGTGCGGACGATGGCCCCGAGATTGTGGGGATCTTCCACGCCATCCAGGAGCACGATAAGACCCTTTTCGTCGCGAGCGGCGTTCGCAGCGGCGAAAATGTCGTCCAAGGTTGCAGGAGCTCTGGCTGCGGCCAACGCCACTACACCTTGATGATCTCTGGATCCGGCCAGGCGATCGAGCTGGCTGCGGTCTTCAAAGCGGACAGAAACATTGCCGGCGCGCGCCAGCTGAACGATTTCTTCCACCCGGCTATCTTGACGGCCGCGCGCGATCACAATTCGGTCGAAGGCCCGGCCGGCCTGGAGCGCTTCGCGAATGGCGTGTATGCCGGTGAGTTTATCCATTTTCCGTGCGAATTCGCTCCAAGGTCTGGTGGCGGTCCGCTGAATACTAATCGAGGCGTACGCAAAATTCGAGTATGCGCTGACGGGCGCTTTTCACGGGAGCATCGAACGGAAGTACCGCGGCGGAATCGAGCAATAGGATGACCCGGTCCAGTTCGCCCTCGCCGGAACGGCCCGCCAAGTACAAGCGCAGCGGATGAAAGAGGTCGCGGCTGCGCAGGTCGAGAGAGAATTTCATCGCGTCGACGATCTCTTTGAAGAGGTCCGAGGTGAGTGGGCCGGCATCGAGAAGCGCTACGGCCAGCTCACGCAGCACGTTGCGCGCTGCGCGTCTGGACAGAATTATGTGGGTTTCCACCTTCGCGATAATCGCTGAGGCATCGTAGTAAAAGACGAGGCGGAGCAGTTCAGCGAGCGCTTCCTTGTCGGCAGACTGGGGACCAAGCATGGAGGCGGCACGCTGGCACCAGACGAGATGCTCAGGTGCGGGGCTTGCGGACAGCCACCCATGCTCGCGAAGGATGGAGACGACATCGTCCGTGGTAAAGAAATTTACGGGCGGTACAGAATCGGCGGAGGTTGGATCGGGAATCATTTGGGATGGTAGAGCTGCGCAGCACAGCAACGGCTTCGCCAGACAATTTTAGTGCGGAATCAATGTGGCAATTACGTAAGCGGCGATCGCTTCCCCTCGCCCGATCGCATCGACACCTTCGTTGGTCTTAGCTTTCAGATGAATTTTTTCTGGTGGAACGCCTAGTGCGCGGGCCAGGGCTTCGCGCATCCTGGGAAAATGCGGCCCCAGCTTGGGCGTCTCGGTGATGACCACCGCATCGATGTGCTCGATGGCCAGTCGTTTTTCATGGAGCAGCTTTCCGGCGTGCTGCAAAAACACCAAACTGTCGGCGCCCTTCCATTGCGGATCGGTATCAGGAAAATGACTGCCAATATCGCCAAGTCCGGCTGCGCCATAGAGCGCGTCGCACATCGCGTGTGCCAAAACATCGCCATCGGAATGACCGACCGGACCTTTATCGAAAGGAAGCTCGACGCCTCCGACAATGAGCTTCCGTCCGGCTTCGAGCCGATGCAGATCGTAGCCTATGCCGCAGCGCGGGTTCATTTCTTCTGGCGCTCGCGGTCCAAATAGAAGCGGGCCAGATCCATATCGGCGGGCTTGGTGATTTTTATGTTGCGCTCAGAGCCGAGCACGACGTGAACCGGGTGACCCAGACGCTCCACCAGCCCGGCTTCATCGGAGCCGGTAATCCCGTCGGCCTGAGCGTTTGCGAAGGCTTCTTTCAGTAACTTGGTCGAGAAGACTTGGGGGGTTTGTGCAAGCACCACGCGCTCCCGGGGAACGGTCGCAGTGATCAGCGCAACGTCTTCAGGCAGGCTGGCACGTTTCACTTCCTTCACGGTATCCATTGCCGGAATGCCCAGGATGGCTGCATGGCAGCGGCGAGCCTCTTCGATAACTCTGACGATCAGCTCCGGCGCGACAAAGGGACGCACGGCGTCGTGCACCAGCACAAGTTCGGTGTCGTCCGAGACCAGCTCCAGCGCTTGAGCTACGGATTCCTGACGGGTATCGCCACCGCGAACGACGTGAACCGATTGCGAAAACTTCTCGGCTTGAATGCGCTCCTGAAGACCCGCGATACCATCAGTTCGTGTAGCAACGAGGATTTCATCCACCTGGGCACAGGCGGCTATGCGACGAAGGGTGAGGATAACGATCGGGACGCCGCCGAGTTCGAGGAACTGCTTCGGGGTGTCGGCACCCATACGGGTACCCATCCCAGCGGCAGGCAAAATGGCGACGATGCGGCTCACGAATCTGGCTTCCCAAACTTGCTTGCAATCTTAAGCAACTCCGCAGAGTTCCGAGCACTCCGTGCAAACTTCAGAGTGTACCTCAAGGGCCAAGCGGAGGCGAATGGCGGGAACTGGAAGCGAAAGGTCTGCAATTCGCTGTGGGCGGCAACCGGACGGCTAAGTCAGTTTAGGACAGGGAGGTCGATGCATGCGCTGGATCACCAGGGAGCTTGCCTAAGTCCCGGTGCCTGCTGCCGACACGTGCCGCGAGACGCCAGTGCCTGGCTCGGAGCGCTCGTCGACGCGAGCGAAGATCATTTTGCCAGCAGGGCTCTGATGCACGGAAGTGACAATTGCATCGACCTGCTTGCTGATAAACCGGCGGGCCCCGTCTACGACTACCATGGTGCCGTCGTGCAGATACGAAATGCCTTGCCCGGGCTCTTTTCCATCGCGCTGAATCAGGACTCGGAGGGTCTCGCCGGGAAGGACTACGGGCTTCAGGGCGTTGGCCAGCAGATTCACGTTGAGAACGGAGACGCCCTGCACGGTCGCAACCTTGTTGAGATTGAAATCGTTGGTGACGATTTTTGCGCCGGTGCGCAGGGCTATCTCGATCAGCTTATGATCGACCGCATCGGTGGTAGAGGAATCGTCTTCGAGAACCTGCAGATGGATGCCGGGCATTTTCCGGATGCGATCAAGGACTTCCAAACCTCTGCGACCGCGCGGACGCTTCAGACCGTCCGAGGAATCGGCTACGAGTTGCAGTTCGTGCAGCACGAATTTCGGCACAATCAGGATGCCATCCAAAAACTGCGCTTCGCAGATATCGGCGATCCGCCCGTCGATCAGAACGCTGGTATCCAGCAACTTGGAATCCTGGTGGGCAACGCGGGCCGAAGACTCCGCTTGCCGCCCGGCTGCAACATCGAGATTCGCGGCAACGGAAAGCAAGATTGCGCCCTTCGCCGAACCGATCATAAGTCCAAGGTACGCGAAGGAGAAAAGCGTGACACACTCGACGAAGAACTTCGTGGATTCCGTTGCGGCAGTCCGAGAAACGATGAGAGTAGTCAGAAGGGCGGCAAATATTCCGAAGAGAGCGCCTGCCGCGCCACCTACAACTGAGGGCATGGCAGCACGCCGCAAGCGCACTTCTGAGCAGACCACCAACAAACCAAAAAAAAGACCGGCCCCGGCTGCGCCGAGGCCGTGAAGCGCAAACGGCTGGAGCACGCAACACAGTGCGACGGTTCCGAAGATGATGGAGCCGCGCACGAGCCAAACTTCCACTGGCGTTATCTCGCGGCCCTCGGTATCGATTCTACAGGCGCGCGCGAGGGTTGCGCCCGGCGTGTTTTCCGGTGAGAGCCCTGAGCGAAGTTGTGCGCCTACGAAAGTCCGATTCACGCGGCCTCGCAGGACGTAGACAAGCACTGCAAAATCGGCGCCACTTTCCTGCGAATAGCGATCTCCCGGACTGCCGCCTAGTTACGTTGGGGGTATGTATATACTCCTTCAACTTTGCAGCGTCAATATAGTTTGCGGAAAGAAATGAATTCCTGCCTAAAAATTCGACTTTTACGGCAAATAGAAGCGGGGAACTCGCTGTGAGACTGCGCAGAGAAGATCGGACGTGACGGTGCCAATCCCACGAGCCGCGAGATTGGCAGGATGAGTGTGTGGGCCGTCGATGCCGTAAATTGTCACGACGCTGCCAACTTCCGCATCAGCGAAATCGGTCACATCGATCATGCTCACATCCATGGAAACAATGCCTACGATAGGAGCGATCTTGCCGCAAACGAGCACGCTCCCTTTACAACTAAGCGAGCGGTGCACTCCGTCTCCGTATCCCGCGGCTAAGACCGCGATTCGCGACGGTCGCTGAGCGACGAATTTTCCACCGTATCCGACCGTGCTGCCTGCCGGGATGTTTCGAACATTGATGATGCGGGTACGAAGGCTCATCACCGGCTTCAAGGGTAGGCGGCGCTCCGCTTCGGCACGTTGTTCCGGCGGGTCGTAACTAGGGTGGTAGCCGTATAGGATGACCCCGGGCCGCACCATGTCCGCCCAGGTTTCGGGGCGCGTGGCGATCGCGGCGCTATTCGCAAGATGCACGATGCCGGGGTCGACGCCGAGGCTGCGGAGCCGCTCCAGCGCCAGGTAAAAGCGCTCCTCCTGTTCGCGGGTTTGTTGGCCATGCGCTGCCGGTGCAAATGCCTCCGAAGAGGCAAAATGCGTGAGAACGCCTCCCAGATGCAACTGCGAACACTTTGCGAGCTGCCGCGCGAAACATTCGACGTCGCTGGGCGCGATTCCCAGACGATTCATTCCAGTGTCTATCTTCAGATGGAACGAGACCTTTTTGCGCCGGGCAACGCGCGCGGCCGCGCGATTGAGAGATTCCAATTGTTCGCACCGATGGACGACCGGGGTGAGGTGATGCTTAATCAGACTAGCTTCTTCGCCAGGCCAAAAGCTGGTGAGCACCAGCGTAGGTTTTCGAACACCGGCTTTGCGAATCTCCGCGCCTTCTGAAACCGAGGTAACGCCGAACCAGTCCGATCCGGCTTTTTCCAGGATGCGGGCGACGGCAGGCCCTCCGTGCCCATAGCCATTTCCCTTTACGATCGAAAGAACTAAGCGTGGAACCTCGCGCTTCTCGTTTGGAGGATTCACGCACGATCGGATGGCTCGCAAGTTGTGGGTTAGAGCGGGAATCGAAACTTCCGCCCAAACCGGGCGGCCCGGTACTTTCGCGGTACGCTGTTTCCCTTGGGCCATGAATATTTTCTCGAAGAAAAATAGTGTACGACATCCGCACGCAGCGGGCCGAAACACCATGCGGATGCCGCGAGAAAGACAACAGTGCATTGCGGGAGC
>Ga0302307_10001177_pt1 | contig 16496 bp, 15 predicted proteins | sample III_Palsa_E3_2_FD_200530 | JGI IMG/M metagenome (GOLD analysis project Ga0302307, IMG submission 200530) | Peat permafrost microbial communities from Stordalen Mire near Abisko, Sweden - III_Palsa_E3_2 | ecosystem: Environmental > Terrestrial > Soil > Palsa > Peat permafrost | place: Sweden... | reverse complement strand
AAAGCGGCCTTCATGCAATGGCTGAGCGGGGCGACGGTAGCGGAGTTGAACATCATAGCAGACGAACACGAAGCACTGCATGACAGTTGGCCTCTTACTACCGATGGGCCTTCGTCAGAATGGGTGACGAAATTGGAACAGAAATTGGATGTAGCTATTGACAAGCGGGAAGAGGAAGCTGAAGCAGGGGATGTGTCAATTGGACGCGTCCGTTATATAGGACGGAGGGCTTGGATAGCGGTTGCCTCGGTTGTTGTCATACTGTCAACCGGCGCGTATGTATATCTGAATCAGAAGGGAAGTGACAAGGCCAGTGAGATGCGGGACCGTGAAGCGTCATTGACCAAGGTATTCTCTGTGCCGCGTGGCGGAGAACAAAGGGAGTTGATTTTGTCGGATGGCAGTAAAGTTTGGTTGAATGCTGCGTCTGTTTTGAAATACCCTGTGACATTTACCGGCCCCGAGCGGTTGGTAGAATTATCGGGAGAGGCATTTTTCGAAGTCACGAAGAATTCCGCTAACCCCTTCAGGGTACTGATCAAGGATGCCGAGGTGGAAGTTTTGGGGACGGACTTTAATGTCATGGCTTATGAAGACGAACCGATCAGCCGTACGACGCTGGTCGAAGGGTCTGTGAAGATAGAAGCCGGCAAACGAAGTGTGACGCTGGAGCCGGGCCAACAGGCGCAGGTACCTTATCCATCGCCCGGAGCGGATGTGCCGATCAAGGTATTATCCGGGATCGATCCGAAGACTGTGCTGGCGTGGAAGAATGACAGTTTAGTATTCGATCATACTGACGTGCAGACGGTGATGCGGTCGCTTGCCAGGACTTATAACGTTGAGGTTCAGGTTGATCCGAGCGTGGCCTCCAAGCCGGTCACGTCGCTCATTTTCGACCGGAAACTGGGTCTGGCTAAATTATTAGAACAACTAGAAGCTTTGGATATTGCACATTTTAAATTAGATGGAAATAGAGTCATTGTGACACCTGTCTGACCATATTATTTTCCATAACCATTGAACCGAGTCCGCCAGTTACAGCCGCGGTCATGGGTAAGTAAGATAAATAAGTATTTATTTTATATTTATCCATGATTTGTAGGCTGTAACTTTATTTATCCAAACCACTCGCTTAATGGGTTTATTGAAATTGGTTGTTCCCTCTCTTCTGTTGGTTTGCCTCCTTCAAACCAGCCCAGCCTATAGTCAGTCAACCCGGCTTATTACATTAACCGTCAAGGATGTCGCCTTTAAAAAGGCCTTCGAAGAGATCCGTAAGCAGGCACATGTCGGCTTTCTCAGTTCGGTGGATTGGGAGCGTGTGAGCCGCCGGGTGAGCTTTTCGGTCAAAGGGGCTACGCTGGCCGATGCATTGGACAGTTGTTTCAAGGACCAGCCCTTCACCTATAAGATTGTGAATGAAGGCGTGGCCATATTACCGTTCGATCATAAGGAGAAGGTCATACATGGCCAGGTAGTCAATGGTAAAGATGAACCGCTCGAGGGGGTGACCATTGTGATCAGAGGTGAAGGCGGCGGTGAGGGCAGCGCTACCGCAGTCAGCGGGGAAGATGGAAAGTTTACCATCCGGACCAATGCTGCCGATCCTCGCCTGGTCTTCAGCAGTGTCAATTACGAGACGCAGATCGTGCGGTCGAAAGCGGGGGATGACTTGCGGGTGCAATTGCAGGAGAAGGTGAATGAACTGACGGATGTGGTGATATTGCATACGGGCTACCAGGATGTTCACCGGAGAAGCGTGACCGGTTCTTTCGATGATGTGGATAATGAGCTGGTCAATCGCCGGGTCTCGCCCAATATCCTCGACCGGATCAATGGGGTGACCAGCGGGTTATTGTTCAATACGAATCTTACGCAGGGCACGAATCAGTCTACGATCACTATCCGTGGCCGGAGCACGATCTTCAGCAATCCCAATCCGCTGGTCGTGATCGACAATTTCCCTTATGCCGGGGATGTCAATAACATCAATCCGGATGATGTGGAAAGCATTACTATTTTGAAGGATGCGGCGGCTGCTGCTATCTGGGGTGCGTTATCGGGTAACGGGGTAATCGTCATTACGACGAAAAAGGGCAAGCTCAATTCGCCGATGAGGGTGTCGTTCAATACGAGCCAGACGGTGGGGGAGAAGCCCAATTTATATTATCTGCCCATTCTTTCGTCCAATGACTATATCAACGTAGAGGAATATCTTTTTCACCAGGGATATTACAATTCGAACTACGATAACTCTACTCATCCGGCCCTTACCCCGGTCCAAAACCTTTTGTTTGAAGATTCACTGGGGCAAATTTCTGCGGCGCAGGCAGACATCAATGCGTTGCGCGGACAAGATTACCGGCCCGGGCTGGATAAGTATTTTTACCGGCCGAGCCTGAACAGCCAGGTGTCGCTGAACCTGAGCGGCGGCGGCGATCATAATATATATTTTCTTTCGGCGGGGTATGACCGGGATCTCAGCAACCTGAACCGGAACGATTATAGCCGGGTGACGCTGAACGGGAATAATACATATTACCTGCTGCACGACCGGCTGGAACTCAACACCGACCTGGTCTTTACGGCGAGCACGACAATGAACGACAATCCGGGCGGTACGTCTGTTAATTATCCCTATTGGCAGGTGGCTGACGCGCATGGCAATCCGCTGGCAGTGGCCCTTGGGCTAAACGAGCCCTATATCGATACGGCAGGGGGCGGGCAATTGCTGGACTGGCACTACCGGCCGCTGCAGGAGTTGCAGAATGCCGATAACCCGACAAGGCTGACGGACTACCGGATCGATTTCAATGCCCGGTATAAGATCTGGCGGGGCCTGGATATCCGGGCTTATTACCAGTTGAACAAGGGTACTTCCGATAACCCGGACTATATGAGCCAACAGACTTATTATACCCGGAATATGATCAATGAATATACGCAGGATAATAATGGGACGCTGACCTACCCGGTACCGTTGGGAGGTATCCTGAACGAATCGATCACCACCTATACAGCGAACAATGTGCGGGTGCAAGCCAATTACAATGACAGCCTTTTCCGACATGGCCGGCTCAACCTGATCGGCGGCGCCGAGGTGCGGGATATCGAGGGGGAGACTACCACCTTACAGCTTTTTGGCTATGATCCATCCATGCAAATCGGAACGCCGGTCGATTATACCGATTTCTTCCCGCAATATTCCGGCGGTACGCCGGCCAAGATCCAGTATATTAATTCGAAGCTGGGGACGTCAGAGCGGTATATCTCTTATTATGGGAACGGAATTTATTCGTATCTGGGCAGGTATCTGCTGTCTGCCAGCGCGCGCCGGGATGAATCCAACCTGTTCGGCGTCAATACCAATCAAAGAGGGGTGCCGTTGTGGTCGACGGGAGCTTCGTGGGAAGTCTCCAGGGAGAATTTTTATCATTTGGACTGGCTGCCGCTGCTCCGGCTTCGGGTCACCGACGGTTATAACGGGAATGTGGACCGGTCCGTCTCCGCGTATACGACGGCGAATATCAACGCGCTGAGCAATACGTTCGGCGCTATCAATGCCAGTATTATCAATCCGCCTAATGCCGATCTGCGCTGGGAAAAAATTCATGTTTTCAATTTCGGGACGGATTTTGCGCTGCGGGGGGATCAGTTCGGCGGTACATTGGAGTACTATATCAAGGCGGGGCTGGACCTGATCGGGCAGAGCCCGGTGGACCCGACGACGGGCGTTACGAGCTTCACAGGGAATACGGCCAACATTCTTGACCATGGGATAGATCTCAGCCTTCATACCAATCATTCTTTTGGGAAGGTGCGGTGGAATAGTATCCTGCTGTTCAGTTATGTGCGGGACAAAGTGACCAAGTATGATCAGCAGCTGGCGACGGTCAATGATTATTTCAGTGTAGGCACGATCAATCCATTGGTCGGGCGGCCGTTGTATTCGGTGTACGCGCTGAAATGGGAGGGGCTGGACCACCAGAATGGCAACCCGCAAGGATATGTGAAAGGAACGGCGCAAAGTCCGGGGCAGGTTACCGAGAATTATGATTCGATCTTGTATTCACCGGATCTTTCCAACCTGGTCTATAAAGGGCCGGTGAACCCGCCTTATTTCGGCAGCTGGCGTAATACTTTCTATTGGCGGCAATGGGGTTTGTCCTGCAACGTGATCTACAAAATGGGTTATGTTTTCCGGCGGAGCTCGATCGATTATACGTTTCTGTTTGACGGCAGTTCTCCCGGGCATCCCGATTATGATCGCCGCTGGCAGAACCCCGGCGATGAACTGCATACAAATGTGCCCTCCCTGCCGGCGTCCGTGGCGCAGACGGAGACTCAGCCGCGGGATAATTTCTATACTTATTCTGAGGTGCTGGTTGAAAAAGGGGACCAGGTGCGGTTGCAGGATGTACAACTGACGTATGATCTTAGCCGGCAGGGGCATCCGAAATTGCCGGCGCAGCTGCTGCGTTTTTATCTGTATGCCAATAATTTGGGTATCATCTGGAAGGCGAATCATTCGGGGATCGATCCGGATTTTATTTCGACCATGCCGAACCCCAGGACGCTGGCGCTCGGGGTCAAAGCAAATTTTTAAAAAGGGTAAGATGAGCAAGAATTCAATTATCCGGGTAATTTTTTTGCTGCTGTCGGGCGTTCTCGCGGGAGGCTGTCATAAGTCTTTCCTGAACCAGAAGCCCAGCACCGATCTGCTGATCCCCAATACGATGCCGGTGTTGCAGGAACTGATGGACAATACGCAGGTCATGAATATTTCACCTGCGCTGGGTGAATTCTCGGCGGATAATTTTTACCTTCTTTATACGGAATGGTTGACGCTGGATATCAAGGAGGCCAATGCCTATATCTGGGCGAGCAATATCTATGAGGGCCAGGGGCTGGTGATCGACTGGGATATTCCTTATCAACAGGTCTTCTATTCCAATACGGTGCTACAGGGGCTTGCGGGCATTCAGCCGGATTCTACCAATCAGACGCAGTGGAATACATTGGAGGGGACGGCGTTGTTTTCCCGGGCCTTTGCGTTTTTTAATGTGGCTGAACTTTTTGCCGACCCTTATGACAGCGCGACGGCGGCATCGGATCTGTTCGGGATCCCGTTGCGACTGGACCCGGATATCAATGAAAAGACGACACGGGCGAGCGTGCAGGCGACCTATACCCAGATACTGAGTGATCTGCATACGGCGGAGGGGTTGTTGCCGGCGGCCATCCCATTCAGCAATCTCAACCGGCCCAGCCGGCCCGCGGCGCAGGCCCTGCTCGCGAGGGTCTATCTCAGCATAGGAGACTATACGGACGCCGGGCTTTGTGCGGACAGCGTCCTGCAAGTCTATTGGAAGCTGCTGAATTATAATGGTCTTGATACCAGCAGACCTTTTCAGTTCGCCAACAATATGCCCGAGATCCTTTACCAGGCTAATTTTCCTATTCAAGGCAATACGCTGGAAGGTATACTCTGCGGTGGCTGTATTGTCGACACGACGCTGCTTGCATCCTATGCGCCTACTGATCTCCGGCGACCACTGTATTATTTTGAAGAATCGCCCGGCGTGTATATACTCAACGGCAGCTATGCGGGGACGATCTTTCCGTTTAGCGGGTTGGCGACAGATGAATTGTACCTGATCCGGGCGGAGTGTTATGCGCGGTCCGGGCAGGCCGGGCAGGTGGCAGCTGCGTTGAATGACCTGGATACACTGATGAGCTATCGGGTTGTGACCGGCAGTTTCACTCCTTATCCGGTGATGAGCGCGGCTGAGGCATTGGATACGGTGCTGGCGGAGCGGCGGAAGGAGTTGGCTTTCCGGGGAATCCGCTGGTCGGATCTGCGAAGGCTGAATCAGGAAGATTGGAATATCACGTTAACACGTAACCTGAATGGAACGCCATATACATTGCCGCCCAATAGCAAATTATATACCCTGCCTATTCCGCCGGATGTGATCCAGGAATCGGGTATAGCACAAAACCCCCGGTGAGTCGCGGGACGCCGGGGGTTTGAAAACAGGTGATGGTTTAGTTGCCCTTTTTTTCGGTGGGTTTGGGCTTTGCCTTTTCCGTTGTCAGTGCGATCGGCGTGTATGCAGAAGCGGTCATGTACGGCGTATAGACACCGCCGCTATAACTGTAGGTGCAAACATTCCCCGACGGCGTCTGGCAGACGTAATTGAGGCCCATGGTACCGGCAGGAAGGTATTGGCTGCCGTTGTACCAGTACAGCGTTTGGTAGGGCTTAGGGCGGGTGGCGAAGGCCGCGCCGATGCTGAAGAGAACAACGAAGGTTAAAATGGTCCACTTGATCTTTTTCATACGAAACTGTGTTTGTTGATGAATATGGGTTTAAAAGATTTCCTACGCTGAAGGACGAGACCAAGGACCGATAAGGCTACATAAAACAGATTGAGCGCCAGGTGTTGGGGCCAGGTCAGTTTGCGGATCACTCCGCCGCATGAGCAGGGGACGTACGGAAAAAAATGAGCAATGATCATGATCGAATAGATGGTGAATGATGTCATCAATACGAGCGATGCATATAGAGCTAACAGTCTGGTGTATTCGAAGAGAAGGGCCGCGGAGATAGCGATCTCCAGGCAAGGGATACCCCATACCAGGAAAGGTGTCCAGGAATTGGGCAGCGGCTGGTTGTTCATCTCATCGATAAACCTTTTAAAGTCCAAAAATTTACTTACACTTGCATACAGGAATAGTAGTATCAATAGTGCAGCAATACACTCTAAGACCACCTGTCTTTTAAGCATGGTTATTTTCGTTTGATAAAAATATGTATTACACGACGAGCATTGTCGTTAAGGTAATCAAGAGCGGATAGAAGGTAATGTTCGGGCCGGATAAGAGATAAGTTGGAGGATAAAAAAGGAAAGGTTTTGGTTTGTACTTTAAAGATCGGCAAAATTGATAAGTAAACAAGAATCAACACATAAATTTTTTTTAGTAGTGGATATTCATTAACGGTTGAGGGTAGTCCCATGTAATTTTTGGCTGATCGTTTTATGAAATCATTTGCAATTTTTCGGTGGGTACCACGTTACGAAATTTAAGTTTTAGAGTAAATAATATTTTATGCGGCCCAATTTTTTTCTTCTACCCTCCTTTCTTTTACTTTTTGTCTTCTATGGTCATTGTCAGGGTCGGATTGTCTTCAAGGACTCTGCCTTTATTTCTACGATGTTGCAACATCATAATACATATCGCAAGGCCTTGCAGTTGCCCGACCTGCAATGGTCGGAGGCATTGGCGGCCGATGCGCTGACCTGGGCGAAGCATCTTGCGCAGATCGACCGGGGTGAGCATGACCAGGATGTTGTCGGTAAGGAAGGCGAGAACCTCTGGTGGGGAACGGCGAATGCCTTTTCATATGGGGTGATGGTGGATGCCTGGGGTAATGAGAAAAGGATGTTCAGATATGGTGCATTCCCGGATTGCCGGTCTAACCGGACGGCCGTCGTCGGTCATTATACGCAGATGGTATGGAGAAATACGCAGTCCGTTGGATGTGCCTTAGTCGGTAATGGTAGGATGGATTACCTGGTCTGCCGGTATTCCCCGCCCGGAAATGTATACGGGCAGAATCCTTATTAGAAGGCGCCACTTCGTTCTACTATATCGTCCATGGTGATACCGATATGGCTTTCATCATAAATGCATTCCCCGTTGAGGATCAGTAAGATCTGGGGGGATTCGTGCCGGACGCTGAAATCAGCAGCGATTTTATTGGATACGGGCCGGTAATTTATCAGGTCGAGATAGTAAAAATCGATGGAGTCCGGGGTCCGGCCTCTTTCCAGTCTGCTTTTGACCATGGCGCTGGTGGAACAGCGAGTACTGTGCTTGAAAATAACCTGAGGGCGGCCGGCTGATTTTTCCCGGATCTCGGCCAACTGATTTTCGCTTTGTAGCGGAATCCAATTCATTTTCAATTTGGAGCTGTTTTGGGGATATAACACCTATAAAAGAAAAAGGTTATCGTAAAACGATAACCTGACAAAAAAATTGGGAAAAAGATTTGGGGGTAGCCTATGCTCCGAAATTACCGTCCAAGGATTCCGGAGCCAACCATTTAGCGGGTAGTGCTGCCATATCCAATAAAGCCCTTGCTCATGTTGCAACCTCCCCTGGAACTTGCGCAGGAACTAAAGGCAGTAGCAACGGCCATGGCGATAACTAAGATTACAATTGTCTTTCTCATTTTTGTGGTATTTAAGATGAATCGATAAATTGCCTGGTTGAAAAGGAGGAATGGATGTACCAGGTAATTCAAAGGAGGGGACGAATTAAGCTATTGATTTATTCAAGGGACCACAGGTCTCTGACAAAGGTCAGGCATCAGATGTTTAAGGGGAGGACTTTCGAAAGGATAGAGAAAGATTTGCTAAGGAGCTATTGCAAAGGAAAGATAAAAAATCGAATTATGCAAGCCCTTGGGGCACGTGGATAGAAAGTTTTTGTTAATATATTGATCTTGAATACTTTTATCGACGAGGAAACCCATAATATGAATGTACACTTTATTGCGATCGGCGGCAGCGTGATGCACCAGCTGGCCATTGCCCTGCATCGGAAGGGTTATACGGTGACCGGCAGTGACGATGAGATCTTCGAGCCAGCCCGGAGCAACCTGGAGCAGGAGGGGCTATTACCGGCAGCATTGGGGTGGAGCCCTGAAAAGATCGGCCCGGAGCTGGACGCCGTGATCCTCGGGATGCATGCCAAGGAGGATAATCCGGAATTACAGCGGGCCCGGCAGCTGGGGTTGCCCATTTATTCCTTTCCCGAGTATATTTATCAAGAAAGCCGGGATAAGATCAGGGTTGTCATCGGCGGTAGTCATGGCAAGACGACGACTACGTCTATGGTGATGACGGCGCTGCGATCGGCAGGCAAGGATTTCGATTATCTCGTAGGGGCGCGGCTGGACGGGTTCCCGCAGTCGGTGAATATTACGGATGCTCCGCTGATCATCTGCGAAGGCGATGAATATCCGGCCAGCGCGCTGGAAAAAAGGCCGAAATTCCATTTTCTTTTTCCTCATATCGCTGTGTTGACGGGCATTGCCTGGGACCATATCAATGTATTTCCTACCTGGGAGCTGTATCTTGAGCAGTTCAGGATCTTCCTGTCGAAAATAGAGCCGGGAGGGTTACTGATCTATAATGAGACGGACCCGGTGCTGGCAGAGTTGGTGGCGTCGCATCCGGCGACGGTCCGGAGGATGGGTTACGGCATTCCGGCACACCGGATCACCGATGGCATAACAGTTGTAACATTAGAAGGGGAGACGGGGCCGCTGAAAGTATTTGGCGAGCATAATTTGCTGAACCTGCATGCGGCCTGGCTGGTGGCGCGGGAATTGGGGTTGGATGCGGCTACGTTCCTGAGGGGTATGGCGTCTTTTACGGGGGCTGCGAAGCGGTTAGAGCTATTGGTCAGCAGTCCGTCTGTCAACGTCTATCGCGACTTTGCGCATGCGCCGTCGAAGGTGGCGGCGACTATAATGGCGGTAAAGGCTCAGTTTCCGGACCGTAGGCTGATCGCGGTGCTGGAATTACACACTTACAGCAGTTTGAGTGAGCAGTTCCTGGGAGAATACAAGGGAACACTGGATGCGGCCAATAGCGCTGCAGTCTTTTATTCACTGCATGCATTGGAGCTGAAACGGCTGCCGCCGCTGCCTGAAGACAGGGTAATAGACGGTTTTGGCAAGCCGGGACTGGCGGTGATCCACAAAAAGGAAGATTTGGCGGAATGGCTGATGGAACAGTCTTACAAAAACGTTAATTTGCTATTTATGAGTTCGGGCAACTATGATGGCCTGGATATCGCCGCACTAACCAACAGCTTAACACAGTAAGAGTTTTTTTAATATCTGTAGCATGTTACAACTTACACGCCCCCTGGCGATTATTGACCTTGAGACGACCGGCATCAACCTTGGGGCCGACCGTATAGTAGAGATAGCCATTGTAAAGATCCTTCCGGATGGAAAAAAGCAGGTCAAGCGCAAATTGATCAACCCGGAGATCCCGATATCCGCGACTTCCATAGAAATACATGGGATTACGAACGAGATGGTGAAAGATGCGCCTACTTTCCGGCAGGTAGCCAATGAACTGAAGCAGTTCCTGGATAATTGTGACCTCGGGGGGTATAATTCCAATCGTTTTGATATTCCTATGCTGGCGGAGGAGTTCCTTCGGGTTGGGATGGAGTTTGAGGGCAAAGGGCGGAAGCTGCTGGATGTGCAGAAGATCTTTCATATGATGGAGCAGCGTACGCTGGGTGCTGCTTATCGGTTCTATTGCAATAAAGAGCTGGAAGGGGCGCATGGCGCGGAGGTGGATGCTTCGGCTACGTGGGAGGTATTGGTGGCGCAAGTAGTACGTTATCCACAACTGGGCAGCAATGTGGATACAATCCTGAAGTGTATCGGGGATGAGCCGCTGGTGGACTTTGCCCGGCGATTTGTGATGGAGAATGGCGTGGAAGTATTTAACTTCGGCAAGCATAAGGGGCGAGCAGTCGCGGATATCCTGAAGGCTGAGCCTCAGTATTATGATTGGATGATGAAAGGTGATTTTCCTCTTCATACGAAGCAGAAACTGACGGAAATTTTTAACAGGACATTGTTAAAAAAAGGGTGAGAAAGCGGGTAAGGGTGCTAAATGTTGTAATTTTGCGGAAGGCGCGCTAATTTTTGAAAAAGCTTATCTTCGACACATAATAAACCTATAGTTATAAGCCATTTGGAAAAGATCGTCATCATACCGACGTACAACGAAAAGGAGAATATTATCCAAATCCTGGAAGCCATTTTTCAACTGGGACAAGGGTATCATGTGCTGGTGATCGATGATAGTAGCCCTGATGGGACAGCCAATATTGTCCGGCAACTCCAGCAGAAATATTCCGGCCAGCTCTTCCTGGAAGAGCGGCAGGGCAAGCTGGGATTGGGAACGGCGTATATCCATGGCTTTAAATGGGCTGTTCTCCACCATTACCAGTTTATATTCGAGATGGATGCCGATTTCTCCCATAATCCCAAGGATCTGGACAGGCTGTATGAAGCCTGCAAGTATCAGGGGGGAGATGTAGCTGTGGGTAGCCGGTATGTGAAGGGGGGGGGAAATGTCAACTGGCCTCGTAACCGCATCTTACTTTCCCGGGGTGGTTCTGTTTACACCCGGCTGATCCTGTGGATGCCGGTGCAGGACCCGACGGCAGGTTTTGTCTGTTATCGCAAGGAGGTGTTGGAGACCATCAATCTCGATCAGATCCGCTTCGTGGGTTATGCCTTCCAAATCGAGATGAAGTTTGCCGCCTGGAAGCTTGGTTTTAAAATAAAGGAAGTGCCTATCATTTTCGAGGACCGGAAATTTGGGGTTTCCAAAATGAACAAGGGCATAGTAAAGGAAGGGATCCTCGGTGTGCTGAACCTACGCTGGCAGTCACTGTTCAAGAATTACCGTAACCGGGTAAAGAATGATACGGTGGCGATGCGTCCTTTTTCCCAGGAGGCTATAGCGGAATCCAAATAAAGAGGCTGGGCAGGTTCCATCTGCCGGGCGAAATAGAGAAAACACCAGGACGATCATATTGAAGAAGGCATTTATCCAATTACATATTGCTGTTTTACTGGCAGGGCTTACCGGCATCCTGGGTAAGCTGATTTCCCTAAATGAAGGTTTATTGGTGTGGTACAGATTGTTGCTGACGGCGCCTTCGCTGTGGTTGCTGGCGTTATTACGCGGGCAGGACATTCGTATCGACCGCAGAGATCTTTGGCGTATTTTCGGCATTGGGGGGATTGCGGCCTTGCATTGGGTGGCTTTTTACGGCAGCATCAAATACTCGAATGTCAGTGTGAGCCTCTTGTGTTTTTCGGCCATCGGATTTTTCACTGCGTTGATAGAGCCGCTGATCATGAGGCATAAAGTGGATGTAGTGGAGTTGCTGCTGGGCCTGTTGGTGATTGCCGGTATCTGCCTGATCTTCCGGGTAAACCCCCATTTCAAGACAGGCATTGTGATCGGGCTGGTGTCGGCGTTGCTGGGCAGTCTGTTCCCGGTACTGAACAAGCGGATCCTGCGCCGGGTATCTTCGGAGAATGTGACGCTGTACGAGCTTAGCGGGGGTTTGCTGGTGCTGACGCTATTGATGCCGGTCTATCTATGGCTGTTCCCCGCGCCTTCCTTGTTGCCGACGCTGAGCGACTGGGGCTGGCTGCTGGTGCTGAGCTGGGCGTGCACGGTGCTGGCGTTCAATCTTTCCATGAGCGCGTTGCAGAAGATTTCCGCCTTTACGGTGAACCTGAGCTATAATTTGGAGCCCGTATATGGGATACTATTGGCTTTCCTGTTATTCAGGGAAGATAAGTACCTGAATGGAGGTTTTTATATCGGATTTTTTTTGATCCTTTTGTCAATCGTTTTACAAACCCTGCGCCTATGGCGTAAACAATCTACACCTGTCTGATGCGTAAATTAAAGCTGTTTTGTTTTTTAGCGGCCTGTTTCATTGGCGTTGAAGCCCCGGCGCAACTACATTATGTCTGTTACTATACTGCGGAGAAGCCGGTCATTGACGGGTCCGGCCAGGACCCTGTCTGGCAGAAGGCATCCTGGACGGAAAATTTCACCGATATTGAAGGTGACCTTCGACCGCGGCCCACGTACAAGACACGGACGAAAATGCTCTGGGACAAGGAAAACCTGTATATCTATGCAGAGCTGGAAGAGCCGGACCTGTGGGGTACGCTGCGGCAGCATGACACGGTCATTTACGATGACAATGATTTTGAAGTCTTTATTAATCCGAGTAACGACACGCACAATTACTTCGAACTGGAGATCAATGCACTGGGTACGGAGATGGATCTTTTCCTGCCCAAGCCCTATCGGAATGGGGGTAATGCCCTGCTGAGCTGGGACGCGCAGGGGTTGATCAGTGCCGTTCAGACGAAGGGAACAATGAACAGGCCTGGGGATACAGATACAGGTTGGTCGGTGGAGATGGCGATCCCGTTAACGAGTCTTGGATTCTGGAGCGACAAACTGCCTATGGACGGATCGAAGTGGCGTATTAATTTTTCCCGGGTGGAATGGGACCGGGATGTAGTGGATGGCCAGTATGTACCGCGGCTTCGTCCGGGGAGTAAACGCCGGTTGCCGGAGCATAACTGGGTATGGTCGCCGCAGGGCATCATCGATATGCATGCGCCGGAGAAGTGGGGATACCTGCAGTTTTCGTCGCATGGTGGAGGCGGAGATACGGTAGCATATGTGCCGCCGGCGGATGAGGCGTTGCGGGCGGTGTTGTGGAAGGTGTATTATGCGCAGAAAGGATATTGGCGGAAGCATGGGAAATATGCGGCGACGTTGACAACGTTGGGGATAGAGGCGCCGGAGTTGTGGATGAAGGCTACAGACCTGCAGTTTACCGCCGGTGCCGGGGACGGATTGTCCATCGACCAGGATGGGCTGGCGGGTGTTCCAAAGGCGGTTCGCTGATCTTATGCGGCTTTGCTGCTGATGTATCGGACAAGACTACGCTTGGCTACTGGCAGTAGTGTTTCGTCGACAGGAAATTTCAATTCGGTTTCGATGGAATAGACAGCGGGGTTGGGCATGCCGGTCTTGAGACGGATAAGCTCAGCCTTGATATTCTCGTACGTGTTGACGAGGTTCCTGCTCCAACTGTCAATATATTCCGTCCGGATGCTGCGGTATTTCTCATCGTGTTTTTCAAAGAAGCTGAGCCGGTACTGGTAGACGCGGGTATCCGAGCGAGCGCCTCCACTGAGGAAGAAGTAGCCTTCCTGGCTATCGAGGGGTATCAGGCCGACGGGGAAGATCACCAGCTTGTCTTCGACGAACTCATAGATCTCTGTGCCATTGCTGATGGTGTTGCGGATCTCCTGTGTGGCGTAATTGATGATCTCTTCGAGTTCCTGCATCAGTTCGTCGTCCTCCACCATTTGTTCGAAGAGCACCTGGAGCTTTTCCAATTGCATTCCAGTGAGCTTTTTAGGGAACTGTTCCTGCAGGTATTTTTTATTTTCCCGGAAGGCGGCGAGATTGTTATAATGAAAGATGATGTCTGCCAATTGGGGATAGAGCTTATTCTCGTTGAAATTACGATGGATCTCCTGCAGATAAGCGAGGAGGGTGTATTTCTTCAGCTCAAAATCGATGTAACCGTCGGCGAACCAGGTTTCGGATAGAGTCTTCATTTGGATCTTCTTTTAATGGGGCATAATAGCCTTAATTCGGCATAATACCTGAATTTACGAAAATCCTTTTAGAAATGCAAGTGGACTAAAATTCTCTGTCCGAAGGGAATTGCTCCAACTCACGGGCGACAGCAGAAAGGAAGGTGGCCCCCAGGCTGCCATCGACGACACGGTGATCGTACGAGAGGGAAAGGTACATCATATGACGGATGACGATGGCGTCTCCTTCCGGGGTCTCGAGTACGACGGGCCTTTTCTTGATAGCGCCTACGGCGAGGATCGCGACCTGCGGCTGGTTGATGATGGGGGTACCCATCAGGCTGCCGAAAGTACCTACGTTGGTGAGGGTGAAGGTGCCGCCCTGGGTATCATCGGGCCTCAGTTTGTTTTGCCGTGCGTTGTCAGCGAGCCCGTTGACCTGCCGGGCCAGGCCTGTAAGGTTGAGTTGGTCGGCATTGCGGATCACGGGAACGATGAGGTTGCCGCTGGGCAATGCTGTAGCCATCCCGATATTGATATCTTTTTTGATAATGATCCTGTCACCGTCGAGGGAACTGTTGATGAGGGGGTATTTTTTTATACAACGGATGACCGCCTCGATAAACAGGGGGGTAAAGGTGAGCTTGGTATTTTCTCTTTTTTCGAATTCTTTTTTCACTTTTTCCCTCCAATGCACCAAGTGGGTCACATCTGCCTCGGAGAAACTGGTGACGTGGGGGCTGGTGTGTTTACTGCGGACCATATGGTCGGCGATCAGCCTGCGCATCCTATCCATTTCAATGATCTCGACATTGCCGCCGTAGGTGACGGCAGGCGAGGTATCAGTGGTGATCTGGGCGGGAACGGCGCGCACGGGGGTAGAGGAATGGTATACGGGCGCGATGACGGTGGCGCCGGCTGCGGGAGGGCCGCCGGCCTTTCTTTCCGCAATATATTGAAGGATATCTTTTTTGGTGACCCTGCCTTCATTACCGCTGCCGGGGATAGACTCTAACTCGCTGAGCGGAACGCCTTCGCTGGCGGCAATATTGAGGACGAGAGGGGAATAAAAGCGGTTGGCCGCGATGCCGTTGGCGGCGGGGCGAGGGCTGCCGTTTTGGGTTGATGTGGCTGTGGCGGGGTACTGATATTGGGCGGGCTGGGGATGTGTGGGCTGGCGCTGTTCGGGCTGGTTGACTGCTGGGGAGTGGCTGTTTTGTCCAGCGCCTTCGGCGCCTGCCGGGGCTGATGATCTGTCGCCTGCGGCGGGATTGGTGGCGGTGCTGGGGGTGCGAAGCCGGGCGATGATGGCGCCGACGGGCACCACATCATTAACCTGGAAAAGAATCTCTTCCAGCGTACCGGCCGCAATGGATGGGACTTCGGTATCTACCTTATCGGTAGCGATCTCCAAAACGGTTTCATCCTGTTTGACGGCATCGCCAGGCTGCTTGAGCCACTTCAGGATCGTGGCTTCCATAATACTTTCACCCATTTTCGGCATTACCAGATCGACAAGCGGCATAACGATTGTTAGATTTTAGATGTAAAAGCGGGCCTGTAGCCCCCGGAACGAGATCCAAAGGTAATTATTTTGGATTAACTGGCCGACAGGATAAATTTCCTGAGAAGATTCAATGCATTTGTTGCCGTCAATTCGATATTCCGTTGCCGGTCAAAGCGGAAACTGAATTTATGGGCCTGGACCTGCTGATGGTTTCCAACCGCTATCCAGACGGTGCCGACAGGTTTTTCCGGGGTGCCACCATCGGGGCCCATGATACCTGAAGTGGCGATGGCGAAATCGGTATCCAGCTGTGCCAGCGCTCCTTTGACCATTTCCTCCACGGTGGCCTGGCTGACTGCCCCATGCTGTTCGAGGGTCTGAGGGGCAACATGCAGTATTTTTTTCTTGACTTCGTTATCATAGCTCACGACGCTGCCCTTGAAGTAATGGCTCGACCCGGGTATGGAGGTGATGAGATGGGCGATATAGCCTCCGGTACAGCTTTCGGCTGTGGCAAGGGTCTGCCCGCGTGACTGCAGCAGGCGGCCGAGTGCTTCCTGCACGGAGATATCCTCATCGGTCACCATCCATTCGGTCACCAGCCCTTTCAGGGTATCAAAGCGTTCCTGCAAGAGAGTTTCCATCGCTGCAGGATCTTCGCCCTGGATGGTGAGCCGGAGACGGACCATGCCGTAATTGGGCAGATAGGCCATTTTTATAGCGGTGGGT
>Ga0302307_10001171_pt1 | contig 16545 bp, 10 predicted proteins | sample III_Palsa_E3_2_FD_200530 | JGI IMG/M metagenome (GOLD analysis project Ga0302307, IMG submission 200530) | Peat permafrost microbial communities from Stordalen Mire near Abisko, Sweden - III_Palsa_E3_2 | ecosystem: Environmental > Terrestrial > Soil > Palsa > Peat permafrost | place: Sweden... | reverse complement strand
TGTCCTGAATATCTGGGCACCGGAGGACTGGGAACACAATGTATTTCTCTATACCTCTCACGTGGGCACGCGGTCAGCGACGTTGCGAATCAAGGACGCTAAGGCGCGCGCGAAATTCCTGGAACTGATGGGTAGCGCCGACGTCTTCTACTCCAATCGCCGTCCTGGCTATCTCGAGCAACACGGGCTCACTGCGGATGCAGTGTGCAAAACATTTCCCGGCATCATTCATGCGCAGGTGGTGTATGCCAATGAACAAGGGCCATGGTCAGACCGGGTGGGCTTCGACGTTTCCACCGGCGTGGCTATGGGCTTGTTTTGCCTGGAAGGCAGTGACGACCACCCGGCTGCTCCGCCCATCAAGGTTGTCAACGACTACGTCGCGGGCTGGCTGGCAACGATCGGCGTGCTGCAGGCATTGAAACGGCGAGCTGTCGAGGGAGGCAGCTACAAGGTTACGGTGTCGCTGTCCAAGGTGACGCTTTGGCTCACGTCGATGGGCATATTCGATAAGGCCTACGCGACACAGACGGCCGGCTCCGCCGACGAGCACACCTATGTAGCGCCCGATCAGTTCAGCGCTGTCACTCCGCTAGGCATCTATACAGGGGTGACCGAGCAGGTCGTCATGAGCGAGACACCTGGCCACTACCGCTTCGTGCTTGAACCTCGCGGCGCCGCGCAGCCGAAGTGGCTTTGAAGGCGATCACCCACTCACCTTGGAGACGAACACATGACCCCTACCTCGGATAGGCTTCTCCTATTGAATATCGGAAGTCCTTCGCGCCTCCTGTCAATGTCGCCCGACGGTAGCGACATCCAGACTTTGGTGGCCGATCTCGGCGTGGCACCTGACGGCATCGCGGTCGATCCCCTCCGCCGGCACATCTTCTGGACTTACATGGGTTCGAAGCGCGATGGCGAAGACTTCTTTACCAACGACGGCTCCATCCAGCGGGTGGACTTCGATGGGAGCAATCACACGACCATCGTGCCCGAGGGTGGAACCTTTACCCCGAAACAAATGCAGTGCGACGCCGAGCATGGCCTGATCTATTGGTGCGATCGAGAAGGAATGCGCGTCATGCGCGCCCGAGTCGATGGCTCGCAAATTACCACCCTGGTGCAAACGGGCGTCAGCGAGGAAGACCGACACGATCGCCGACGTCATTGCGTCGGGGTGGCAGTCGACACCAAAAATGGCTTCCTCTACTGGACCCAAAAGGGCAAGCCCGACGGCGATGAAGGACGGATTCTGCGCGCCGCCCTGGATTTTCCGGAGGGTGCCGATCCCGCAAATCGGCCCGACATTGAAGTGCTCTTCGACAGCCTGCCCGAACCCATCGACCTCGAATGGGAGGAAGAAACTGGCTATCTCTACTGGACGGACCGTGGCGCCCCGCCAGCCGGCAACACGCTCAACCGTGCCGCAATTCGTCGGGGACAGCCAATGACTCGCGAGATTATCCTGACGGGCCTGCACGAAGGTATTGGTCTGGCGATAGATCGAAGAAATAGGCGGGCCTACGTCAGTGACCTCGGCGGCTTTTTACGGAGGGTGAATCTCGAGCATCCGGATGATGGCAAGATCATCTTCTCTGGGCATGGGCCCCTTACGGGCATTGCTTATCTGGGCGCATGAACTGCCGCCGTCCTTTCGCCCATCAGAAATTACTGGTGCCTCATCGGTGTTCTCAATGAAAGGAACGAAGTTATGTCGAAAATCAATTCCTACGATTCGTCCCGCAGGCAATTCATAACCCGCAGTGCAAGCCTGGCGACTGCGGTAGCGCTAGCCCCTTCTTTTCTTTCAAGCCAGCTGTTCGCGTCAACGCCACCCAGCAAACCTTCCTCTTCAAACCACAAAGGAGACTCGGCCATGAGCTCGATCACCACCAAAGACGGAATCAGCATTTATTACAAGGACTGGGGAAAAGGTCAGCCGATTGTCTTCAGCCATGGCTGGCCATTGTCGGCAGATGACTGGGACGCGCAGATGCTGTTCTTCCTAAGTCATGGCTATCGTGTAATTGCCCATGATCGGCGCGGACATGGCCGCTCCACACAGACAGGCGATGGCAATGACATGGATCATTATGCATCCGATCTAGCGGCATTGACCGAAGCTCTCGATTTACGGGACGCCATCCATATAGGCCATTCAACCGGTGGCGGCGAAGTAGCGCGCTACGTAGCTCGCTATGGCCAACATCGCACAGCAAAAGCCGTATTGATCAGCTCAGTACCGCCCATCATGGTGAAGACGCCTAACAATCCGGGTGGACTACCCATCGAAGTGTTTGACGGCTTTCGCACTGCGCTTGCGGCCAATCGCGCGCAACTTTATCTGGACGTTCCCTCGGGGCCTTTTTATGGCTTCAATCGCCCGGGTGCGAAAATATCTGAAGGGATCATTCGCAACTGGTGGCGCCAGGGAATGATGGGCGGTTCCAAAGCGCAATATGACTGTATCAAGGCCTTCTCAGAAACGGATTTCACTGAAGATTTGAAACAGATCAACCAGCCTACTCTCGTTATGCACGGTGACGACGATCAGATCGTTCCCTACAAGGACGCCGGCGTTTTGTCGGCAAAACTTCTGAAGCATTCGACGCTCAAGATCTATCCTGGGTTCCCGCACGGGATGCCTACAACGGAAGCGGACACTATCAACAGGGACCTGCTGGCATTTATCAAGGGATAGAAGGCATCAGAAATCTGCTGTGATGCAATATCTCGCACGCATCACAGCAGTCCGTGCAGATTTCGGAAGGTCCACGGCCCGAACGCGGACGAGGTTGCAGAAGGCAAAAGCATCATCGAAGAGGCGACTTCGTTACTCATTTCACCTGGGTGAGCCGCCAATTCCTTTAGGCCAAACCCTCGCCCCTTATACTCACAGCCACGACGCTGTCGGCGATCGCGGCACAGACGCTTTCAATCGCTACGCTGAGCGCTGCGCCACGGTGATCTTCGGAGAAAGACGTGAATGTGACTTTGCTCCCCGCTGCGATTCTGTTTGTGATTGCCATCGTCGGCGTCTTCACGCTCCGACGCTTTTCGGACCGGGTCCGCATCACTTTCGATTTGATCTGCTTCATTGCGATCAGTTTGTACCTGGCAAAACAAGGTACTTTTCCCGTCTTTGCTCCGTTGAACGCATCGGCCGACAGCGCGGCACTATGGCTACGCGCAATAGGCGGAGCATGGTGGCTACTAGGCTCGCGGATCGTCGTGGCCCTGCTCGGCTTTGTGATCCATCAGCGACGGCATTCACGCGAGGCCCGTTTATTCTCTGATCTTTCTGCTGCTGCCATCTATATTGCAACAGCGGCCGTAGTCTTGAATTCAGTGTTCGCGCTACCTGTGACTGGCGTCGTGGCGACATCCGGTGTCGTGGCAATCGTTCTTGGTTTGGCGCTACAAAACACTTTGGCCGACGTATTTGCAGGCATAGCTGTTGGAGTTGAAGCTCCTTTCGGTGTCGGTGACCGGATCCAGATCGCCGACCGGATCGAGGGGATAGTCGTTCAGATGAATTGGCGGTCTATTCGCATTCAAACCGACGGAGACGACATCGCGATCATTCCGAACAGTCTCATCGCCAAAGCCGAAATCATTAACAGGAGTTCTCCTGCTGAGCGAAGAACCTCGTCAGTCGAACTCTCATGCACCAGAGATGCGACCCCCGAAGATGTTATTGAGGTGCTTCAGCAAGCCACGCTGTTATGCCCACACATTCTCCGTATGCCATCCCCGAGCGCTACACTTTCACAGCTAGGTCCTAAGAGAAACGTCTACAAGATTTCTTTCTATGTCGAGCGTACCTCGTATCTGTCGTCGACAAAGGATCTCCTCCTGCGAGGAGCGCGACGCCAGCTTCACTATGCTGGCTTGCTCGCTGGAGATCGGAAAGGTGAGATTGCGAGTATTTCCGTCAACAGCGATACGCTTGCCGCTCGTCGAATACTCCGCGACCTACCTCTCTTTGAGGACCTTGTGGAGCGGCAAATCGACCAGCTGACAACTCTCCTGCAAACCCGTCGTTTGGAGCCTGGAGATGCGCTTTTTTCCGAAGGGGAGTCAGACACCTTTCTCTACATTGTGGCCTACGGTATCGTCGAATTGAAGCGCCACGCAGGAGGAACATTGGAAACGCTAGGCTGCATAGGCGCGGGAGAATACGTCGGGGAAATCGGGTTGTTGACTGGAGCCCCGCACGCTGCGTCGGCGGTCGCGCGAACCCATTGCAGAATCTACCAGCTTCCACGCGAAGCCATTGCGCCGCTGCTGTCTGAAAATACTGACCTAGCCTCTGCCTTCGACAAGTCGGTAAGGCAAGGCCTGGGAATCCTTAATCGGGAAGTTGCCGTCAGGGCAACTCCCGATATTGGAGTGAAGGGGCAGCTACTGCAACGTATTCGAAGGGTTTTTCACTTCGGCGCAGAGTGAGCTCAACCTGCCTTCGCCACATACTTTGCGACGCACGGGCTCCCTTCTTTGTCGAGTCGTATGTGACTTAATGAGCTTCACGCCGAAGCTCGCCTAAGCACGTAGTTCTTTAACAAGCTACGCCTGGAGTCAAAACCATCGGAAACGATTCGCGTAGGCTCGCCTTGGCGGCAAAACAAGCGTAACTACCGTGCCTTTCATGCGAGCAGAGCGGATGCTCAATCGAGCACCTATCTCCCTTGCCCTTTCATACATTCCTTTAACTCCCCAGTGTCCCGTCACCACACTATTTTTCCGCACTGAATCGACGAATCCCGTTCCATCATCCGTCACTATTGCTTTAAATTTCCAAAGTCCGAACGTGAGTTCGATGCTAACTTTCTTCGCATTTGCATGCTGGAAAGCGTTAGCTAGCGCCTCCCCGAGAATGCGCTGTGTTTCATCCTTTGCTGATGGTATCAAGTGCTGCTGGCGACCTGACACTCCCAAACTAAACTCTGTCTTATAGCGGCGGCTGAGCAAGTCGCCTATTTTTTTCAGCTCGGCTACGTAGTCCTCGGTGTCTGAGTATTCCGACCTGAGGTGCCGAACTTTGTTTCTTCCCTCGAGCACCGCATCATTCGTCATACGGGCGAGCTGCCTCAATTCCTGTTGCACTCCGGCGTCAATCGTACCCATTGAAATCGCTTCGAGCTGCAACACCAGAGCTTGCGTGCTCTGTAGAAGAGTATCGTGCAAATCCCGCGCTACGGCTTCACGTTCTTTGGCACGAATACGCATGCGTGCGTACAACCGTGAAGTCGTCCTATTAACCTGCAGTCGAAATGCCATAAAAATAAGGCTGGCCGTGACTACTAAACCTAGTAATCGAAACCACCAGGTCTCGAAATAGCGAGGCGCGATGTCAAAGCTCAATGTCGCAGGTGAAGTGCTCCATCCTCCACTATCGTTGGCAGCACGAACTTCAAAGGCGTACTCGCCAGAGCTGAGATGGGAATAAAAGGCCTGCCGGCGCGCCCCCACGTCTTGCCAGCCGCTGTCAAATCCGGCTAAGCGATATTGGAAGTGTATGTACTTGGGTCGCGTCAGCTCCGGGCTTGTGTAGTCGATCTGGATGTTTCTCGCGTCCTTAGGCAAGTGCACATGGTTGCGTGACACGTCATAGATAGTGTTCCCATCCGATAATTGCTCGATCAGAGGCGGGGGCGCTGAAGACAGCGCTGGAATGTCGTCAGGGTCAAGCCAAGCCGCCGACTGGCTTCCCGATATCCATAAACGACCATCGGATCCGAGCACTAGAGACGGTAACGCATGCATTTGGGAGGGCGTACCGGGCAGACCATCATCTGCGTCAAATAGCCGGTAAGGCATCGACAAAGTTGCCCCACTCAGAACGCGTTTTATCGACTCTGACGAAATCCGGAAGAGTCCGTCCAGCGTATGTACCCATAGGTTGCCGCCTCGATCAAACAGCACACCCGAAATATCTCGCAAAGCCGTTTGACCGTCCAAGCGTAGCGATTGGAATGTGCCATTCTTGAACAGCTGCAACCCCTCGTCCCCGCCAAGCCAAATCGCCCCTGCATGAGCAGTGATCACCTTGACTATGCCGACGGCTAGCCCATTAGCCGCAGAAAATTTGTGCGTAATACCGCCGTTTATTGAAACCAGACGGTTCTTCATGTAACCCGCCCAAATCACGCCCGACGTATCAGTGGCCAGAGAAAATGGGCGCTCGATTTTCACCGGCGAAGCCCAGGTCTCGCCATCCCATGTCATCGGAGCTTGTGTGTCGTGAATCGCCGCCCAGATGCGTCCCTGTCTGTCGCGAGTCATTGATGCGAGAGCACCTCCACCATGTACTGGAAGCTGAGCAAGCTTTTTAGGAGATCCAGGCGCTAGCTGCCACAAATCATCAACGGTAGCGGCATACACAGAGCCATCGCGATCGTCTGCGTAAGTGGTGATCGCAAAGCGCGGCACCTCTGATTGCTGGGGCTTGCCGTCCACCACATGGATGACATTGAAATTTTCGCTTCCGATCCAGGCGTCGTCGTGACCACCCGGAGCGATCGAGATCATCGTTATGCCGGAAGGCAACGGTACTTGGGAAAATGCGCTGGGCATCAGCTTGTCAATGCCGTTTTCCGTACCCGCCCAGATATTACCTTGCCGATCCTCTGACAACACGGCGAAATTTCCGGTAAGTCCATTTGCCTGGCTGAGCTTTTGATCGAATGAGGCAAGCGACACGGTAGGATCACGGGGAAGCGCCGCTAAAGGCCCAAAAAAATGCACTCCGTCATCCACCGTGCCGACCCAAAGGTTCCCACGGTGATCTTCGAAAGCATATTCCGCATAAAGCGGAATAGGAGAACCCACCTCCTGAAGTTTCGTGCCTATTGCAAGGAAACGATGGACCAACTTATCCCTTGTCGAAACAAACAGGTTGCCACCAGAGCCTGTCGAAATACTGAACGCCTGGGCTACCTTCGTTCCAGAATCAGTAAACTTGTTTTCCCCTTCCATAAGAACATAGATCTCACCGTTTGCATCGCTGGTCCACAGATTGAACGATGAGTCTTGTGCAAGATTTTGTGAGAAGTCGGGTTCATGCTCCTTGGCGTCGATCTGTTTCCAGCTTCCGCCGGAGAATTTAAAAAGGCCTGGGTAGCCGAAGGCCAGGACATCACCCGCCCTTGTGCTAAAAAACTCTGCAGTCCCGCCCGTCCATCCCCCGCTTTTATCGTAATTGGTAATGTGCCCATGATTGATAAAGCTCACGCCGGGCACGCCATACGATACCCATAACCCACCGCTGCGCGGCGCGTAGACCTCGCTGACCTGCGAGTTGATGAGGTGTTCGCCAGCAAAAGGGACAAACGGGCGAAATTCTTGGCCGTCGAATACAGTCAGACCTCTATCACCAGTTAGCCATAACAAACCGTCGCTGGTTTCGGCGATTTTATCACTGTCCTTAGGAGCACCATCCCTTTTCGTATAGGCAGTGTGCTGGTAACGCCCCAATGTCCAAGAAAAGGGAGACGCTAAGGTGGCCTCGGTCGCGCAAATCAACGCACAGCCCGCAAAAAACCTAGGCATGAATTGACTATGAGTTACTTTCACTTGGCGATCCAAATATTGGGATGATTCGCTTCACTGCGTTGAACACGAGATCTCGAAGGAATCGGAAAAGTCGGTAGTACCGAATAAATAACAGAATCAGCCACTGATGATCCCGCGTCGGATTCCTATGCAAACAGCGTGAGTTCGGTCGCGTGCATCCAATTTCCCCATGATCGCCTTCATGTGGCTTTTGACTGTCTCTTCCGAAATGGTCAGTTCGTGCGCAACGAGATTGTTGGAATTACCCGCGGCGACGGATTGCAACACTGCGATTTCGCGCAAGGTGAGCGGCTCATCGATAGAATGTGTCGCTAAGCCAGCGGCGACCTCGCTCGGAAGATACTTATGGCCCTCAGCCACACGTCGGACGGCTACGCTTAGCTCATCCAGCAAACTGGTTTTGAGAAGATAGCCCGCCGCGCCAGCTTTGAGAGCTCTCAGCGCTTCTACATCGCCATAATAAGTTGTCAGGACGAGAATTCGCGCCTGAGGATCTTCGGAGATGATGATGGAAATCGCTTCGACACCGCCCAGTCCTGGCATACGAAGGTCGATAAGTGCCACATCAGGTCGGTGTTCACGATAGAGGCGTATGGCTTCGTTTCCGTCGCCCGCTTCAGCCACGACCTTCATGCCGGTCTGTTTACTCAATACGGCGGCGACACCCGCGCGAAACAGTGGATGGTCATCCACCAACAGCAGCCGAAGTATCCTGATGGACTCTTCCACCCCACAGCTCCTTCAAATCATCGCACATCATCTGGCACGGCCATCCCCTTAACAACGCCCCAAACGCGACCAACCTCGCGCAAATCAATGCCAACATTCGTCAGGGTAGCGCGAACTGGAATCGTCTGCACAGGCGCGTTTGATGCGATGCCAGGCGTCGTCCGTTTGCTTGGAAAGATGACCTAGCAAAACAAAAGCTAGCTCATCGGTTAGCGCAATAGACTCCGAATCTGTTGATGCGCTTTTACACAGAACGGCACACTGGGCCTACTCAGCCCAACTCCTCCCGAGGTGATGCATTTAGGCTAGCTGTCTAGGCCTTTACATTGTGTCCTAGCCTTTTGGCCGTGCTTTCAACCGCTTCCGTTCAGTTTTGAAAACGAAAAGTCATTTTTAAAAACTCACGTAGATCTCGCTTGTTGCGGTGTTTAGACCCCCGCCCCATGTGCCCTGTCAGGGAGGACCCTAAATTTTCTGGCCCCAACACTTTTTCGCGGCTGCCGCAGGACCATCGTTTGCGCGCGGTCGTGGCGAAGCCATGCACGACGCTGTCAATCAGCCGGGCATGCCCAATCAAAAATCATTTTTCAATCAGGCGAACAGATAGGTGAAGGTGAGAAATAGAGATATCTAGACACACCAGACACACACATAGACACCTTTGTATGCTCCAGCAATTGCTCTTATTCCGCATTCATAAGCCGTTCCAGCCACACTAGCCACACCATCCACTGCTTATACGACTACCTTTCGCTTGATCGCCACGACGTTACCTCCCTTTCCCGTTAGCAAGCTATATAAGGTTTCCAACGCCGCTCGCTTTTCCTGCAGATAGTCGTGCTTGTTGTAATGCCGTGACTGCACTCCACCAAGGCCATGCGACTGCAATTGAGCCAGCTCGCCAGACTGCAAACCGGCAGCAGCCAGACGCGTCTCGACCGTACGGCGAAGGTCACCAACAGTGAAAGCCCCCTTCTCCAGCTCGCCCGCTTCATTCATTGCGGCGCGAACGGTCACCATGTGATCACGCATGCTTTCGTAGCTCGCGGGACTTGCACCATGCGTCAGGGTGAACAAGTGCGAGCCTAATTGGTGCCCCATTGCTCGCATCGCTTCCAGGGCTGCAGGAATCAGCGGCACGTCATGGATTCGCGCCACCTTACGACGGCCCTTCTTGTCCATGATCCGGACGCTTTGAAGATCACCGTCGTAGTCGTCGACAGTGAGCCGGGTCAACTGCTTGATTCGCTGGCCGCCGGTAAGCAAGTGGAAACGCAACAACGCGCCAGCTGAACCGGGCAACGCAGCGATTCGTATCCAGTACGCGCGCAGCTCAGCCACAGACAGCGCACGCTCCCGAGATTGCGTCGCGCCTTCGATGGTCGCCAAATCGCGCGCCGGGTTGTGTGTAATGCGTAGGTCTTGCAACGCTGGTAACCCGCGCGCATCTTGTCGAGCACGAATCGCCGCCGCATAAGCCGCACGGATATAGCTTCGCAGTTTGGCTGCTTCGCGTAATTTGTCGGCATTCGCCACACGGGCAATGACTGGCAGCAGGTCGTCCATGTCAATGTCAGCGGCCGGCGTTGTCCACAGGACGGGCCACGCCTTCGCAACATGTCGCTCAATTGCAGTGCCTACACTGGCCGCGCTGGCCTTGCCATCACGCTTTAACTGCGCGACATAGGCTGTCAGGAGCGCGCCGAGCGTGGCGCGCTGCTTGGCCTCCGCTAGGGCGCTAGAATTAGTTGCTGCCGCATGCTGCCGCTGACGCTCGCGTTCATCAGCTTCCAGCATGGCGCGTAGGTCGCTTGCGCCCGATAGGTAACGATCGCGCAGCTCCTTGGCACGCCTTTTTGCATCGTCCAGCGTTAGGCCGTTCTTGCCATCCTTATGGAACCGCCCAAGTGGCAAGTCATCGTACCGCGCAGATGAGTCGCGATAGCGGAAGTAGAACCGTGCTCCGTTCGGGCCGCCCTTAGCACGCAAGGCGCCTTCATTCTTTCGGCCGTCTTCGCTCAGCCACTTGCCGGACTTCAAAGCCTCAAGCCCACGCACAGTCATACCCATATCAATCCCAGTCCCTACAGAGTCCCTACGAGGGATAGGATCGCATGGAACGACGCGGCACGCCACGAGTGGCTAATTCATTGGCATACAAGGCTTAGACAGCCTTTATGACATCGCCTGATACGATAAGAAACGGCATCTTGAAGGACTTAAAATCCCTCACTTTCGGGTATGCGGGTTCGACTCCCGCCCCGGGCACCACGTGTATCAATAGCTTGGAACAATCGTGAGTTTCGGCAGCATGGCCGTCTCGGGTTATCGGTTGCCTTTCGTATTCAGCTCGCGATGCACCCTGAGACAGCGGCGTGCATGGCGGGCATTCACTCTGCGCAATCGGGTACCTGTAACTTCTGACAGGGACGCGACTTTCAGACGAACTGGTTTGCTATAAAGCGGCTTGGTCCGACGGCTCACGGCATGCCTGTGAAGCCGGTCATAGCTTAAAGCGCGTCACCCAGGGGAACTCAATGAATTTTGTTCGGAGCATGTGGCTGGTGCTGTGCGTCGGCGTGTGCAGCGTCGCGTCGGCTTCTGGGGTCGGTAGCCCTGCTCAGCAGATGGGCCCTACCGCGAGAACGAGCGCACACAGCGCTTCTTACACGCCGGTGAACGCAATAGCTCGGTCGTTGCCACAGACGAGCCCATCCGCTACCACGTTTTACAGTGCGCCATATGGTTGTGATGACTACTGGTTCGGTACTTGCGGAAAGTCCCCAACCATAGGTGCGGCGGTCGTCGCTTGGTGGGACGCCTATCAGCATTATTGGGGCGTCAATTCATCAAATTGTAGCTATTCATATACCTTGGGGGGCGCAACCCCCTCATCGCCATCGGTAGTTGCGCTGATACCTGTGAGTGGAAGTGCCTGCGGAGGGACCGGGTCCGTCATGGGCACTGCCTATTCCTACGACCCCGCCAAAAACTCCGGTAAAGGCTGCCTCGATAACGGAGGCGAAGGCGCCCCGTGCGACGGCGACCCCAATGTCGGTGACCCGATCAACGCCTCGACCGGCAACAAATATCTGCAGGAAGACGATTACCTCGATAACCCGTCGCTGACATTCCGTCGCTTCTACAACAGCACCGCCGCCATCGCGTCCACCGCGATGGGGACGCAGTGGCGTCATAGCTTCGATCGCACCATTGAAATACTTGGCAGTCCCGCCACGGAAATCGTGATGTTCCGCCCGGACGGCTCGCAGGAAACGTTCACCAAAGCCAATGGTGTGTGGACCACCACGCTGGCCAATGTGGACACCCTCACCGAGACCGACAATGCGCAGGGTGTGGCGACGAGCTATACAGTGTTCCTGGGCGCGACGCGACACTCCGAGACCTATGGCGTCGGCGGTCATGTGTTGTCGATCACCGATGAAACCGGGCAGACCACCACCCTGACCTACAACACGTCCACCGGTCAATTGGTGACCGTGACCGATCCGAACAACCGCCAGCTCGGCTTCACCTACGACAGCAGCGGCCACATCCATCAGATCACGCTGCCCGATACCGGCACGCTGACCTACACCTACGACACCACTACCGGCCATCTGGACTCGGTGGAATATCCGGACAGCAGCACACGTACCTACGTCTACAACGAGCCCGCGTTCACCAGTGGCGCCAACTTGCCGAATGCGCTGACCGGCATCATTGACGAAAACGGCGTGCGTTACGCAAACACGGGGTACAACACCAGCGGTCTGGCGACGTCCTCCAGTTTCATGAGCACGCCAAGTACCAGTGTCTTGACCACCCAGCTCACCTACAACAGCAACGGCACCACGACCATGCTGTATCCGCTGGGGCATAGCGCCACGATGGGCTTTACCCAGGTGAATGGCTTGAACCGCGTCGGCACCATCGACCAACCCTGCGGCCCGGATTGCGGACAGCCGTGGCAAACGCTTACCTATGACACCAACGGTTACCCCGCGTCGTATACCGATTTCAAAGGCAACCTGACCACCACGTAGTACAATTCCTACGGTCTGCTGCATATCGAGGTCGACGGCGTGGGCAGTGCCAATCAGCGCACCACCACCACCGTCTGGAACGGCAGCTTGCATGAGCCACTAACGCGCCAGGTGCAGAACGCTCAGGGCACCGTGGTCACCGCCGCCGCGTGGGCCTACAACTACCTGGGTGAGGTGAACGCGCGCTGCGAGATCGACCCGGCCGTGCCCGGGGCGATGTCTTATACCTGTGCCAATACCACGACGCCGCCGGCTGGCGTGCGGCAGTGGGGCTATCACTACTGTGGCAGCGTCGACACCATCCAATGCCCGGTGCTCGGTCTGTTGCTGTCGGTTGATGGTCCGCGCACCGACGTGACGGACACGACGAGTTACGTGTACTACATGCTCGACGGCGTCAATCATCACCACGGTGATCTCGAGTCGGTCACCGATCCGCTGGGACATGTCACGACGTACCTGACCTACGACGGCGCCGGTCGCGTCAAAACCATGCAGGACCCCAACGGCGTGGTCGCCACGCTAACCTACACGCCGCGCGGCTGGCTTGCCTCGCGCAGCGTCGGTAGCGCCACCACGTCGCTCACCTATTGGCCGTACGGCGCCGTCAAGACGATCACCGATCCCGACGGCGTCACCACCACCTTTACCTACGACGGCGCACATCGCCTGACCGACATCTCCGATGCGCAGGGCAACGATCTTCACTACACGCTGGATGCATCCGGCAACAAGACCGGTGAACAGATCCGCACCGCGTCCGGAACTACGGTGAAAAACCTGACCCGCCAGTTCAACGCGCTGGGTCAGCTCACCGCGGTGATCGACGGCCTGGCCCATACCGTCTTTAGTGCCAGCGCGAGCAACAGCTACGACGCCAACGGCAACCTGGTCACCAGCGTCGACGCGCTGGGCTACCAGCGCCAGCAGGGCTTCGATGCGCTGAACCGTCTGGACAGCACGATCGCCAACTACGAAGGTACCGATCCGGCCACCAGCAACACCACGAGCGTCTACAGCAAGGACGCACTGGATCGCCTGGACGGCGTGGGTGATCCGACCCTTCTCAACACCACCTACACCTACGACGGGCTCAGCAATCGCACCAAGCTGCAAAGCCCGGATACCGGCACCAGCACCGACACCTACGATACGGCCGGTAATCGCCTCACGCATACCGACGCGAAGGGGATCGTGGGCACCTCGACCTACGATGCGGACAATCGCCTGGCGAGTACCAGCTATCCCGACATGACGCTCAATGTCACGTACCACTACGACGAAGCCAACTCGGTGACCGGTTGCAGTGCCTCCAGCCCGATCGGTCGGCTAACGCGTGTGGTGGAAGCCACCGTCACCACGATCTTCTGCTACGACGTGCGCGGCAACGTCATCCAGAAGCAGCAGGTCACCTCGGCCCAGACAGACACCACGCTGTACGGTTACACCCTAGCCAATCGCCTGAACAGCGAGAGCACGCCGGATCACACGGCAATCAGCTACAGGTACGACAGCAACGGCCATATCGTCAGCGTCACTGCGACACCCAGCGGCGCCAGCACAGCGCCTCCGACGGTAGTCAGCGCGATCACTTGGCTGCCGTTCGGACCGATCAACAGCTACACGCTGGGCAATGGCCAGACCATCACGCGCACGTACGACGCCAACTACCGGCTGACCGACCTGACCAGCCCCGCGCTGAACCTGCACTTCGCGCGGGATGCGATGGGCGACATCGTGGCGTTGGGCAACGCCCCGGGAGCCAACCCGGCCACGGAAACCTACAGCTACGATCCACTGTATCGACTCAAAGGTGTCGTCGAAGATAACGGCACCACGCTGGAAAGCTACACCTACAATCAAACCGGTGATCGACTTAGCAAGACTGCATCAGGCTTGGCGACAGGTGCCTACCTTTACAACACCGGTACGCATCAGTTGTCGAGTATCGGTGGCGCGGTCCGCACTAATGACGCCAACGGCAACACCACGGGCAGCGTGATCGGCGGCAATACCTATGTCTTTGGTTACAACGACCGCAATCGCCTGGCGACGGTGCAGCTCAATGGCGTGACCGCGGGCACCTACACGTACAATGCCCTGGGCGAGCGCATCGGCAAGGTGGCCGCCACGACCGAGCGCTATGCATATAACGAGGCAGGCCAACTGATTGGCGAGTATGGCACCATCAACCGCGACTACCTCTGGGTGGGCAGCCTGCCGGTGGCGGTCATCGACAACACGATCAATGGCACCACCACCACCAGTACAGTCAACTACATCACGGCAGATCAGCTGAATACGCCGCGGGCGGTGACCAACAGTGCTGGCGCTGTGATCTGGTCGTGGGCCTATGCGGGGAATCCGTTTGGGGAGCAGCTGCCGACGTCAACGACGGGCTACGTGCTCAACCTTCGCTATCCCGGTCAGTACTACGATGCGGAGTCAGGGACGAACTACAACCTACTCCGAAATTACGAACCGGCTGTGGGACGCTACCAGCAAAGTGATTCAATCGGGCTCCTAGGAGGGATCAGTACGTATGCCTACGCTGGCGGAGACCCGCTGCTTCGCACCGATCCAAAAGGTAAGTTGTTTGGCGCTGATGATGTCGCGGAATATGTCATCGGGGCCGCCATCGTCGGGGCTGTGGCTGCGGCTGTCACCACGTATGTGGAAACTGATGGCAACTGGACTGCGACTGGTGAGGCAGCAATTGGTGGTGCCGTTGGTGGCGCAGTGGCAGGAGTTTTAGCGGCGGGGGAGGCAGCTACGGCGATTGGCGTTGCTGCAGGACTCATCGCCGATACGGCGATAAATGCGGCTACGGATGCGTGGAGCGCTTCCCAAGTGACTGGATCATTGCCTGCACCTCAACAAAAGTCATGCCCATGAATAACCTGCCTCCTAAATCGCTACTTTTCCTAATCGCTTTAGCTTCCGTTGCTCAAAGCTACTTCTACTACGAAGCCATCCACGTACTGCACTTACAGCCTCATAGATACCCCTATTCCATGCTTATTTTTGGGTCTGCATTGATGATGTTTTTGCCGCTCTGGGGGGAGCGACGAGGTGTCGTGGGATTGTCGTATATCCTGGCGACCATCTCTTGTCTCGCAGGAATCGCTATGGTCATTGGCATACATCATCCTGGGTCACACTGAATACAAATGACAGAGGGAGCGGAGTGAGGAGGCCTGGATTTGAATGATTGAAACAACGCACAACCAGATCGCAATTCGAAACTTGCTCTATTCGCCCATTGGCGAATCGCCGCGGCAAAAGCTCACCATTCGCATTGTCGGTCCCTATCTTCTGACGCCCTGATCAGTTTCGTTCGTGTTCGACGAAGGCACTGCCGGTTGTGACATCGATTTCGACGGACTTCCTCAGAAGACCATATCTCTTTACGGAGCGGATACGCTCCAAGCTCTGCGACTGGCAGTGGACATCGACCCCTATTTGCGCGGATTGACTCGAAGATACGATTTTTTCTTCGACAACGGCGACTTCTATCTTGACGATTGATCTTCACCCGTAAACGAACCTGCACATCGCGCTATAGTCTTGCGGCGGCTCAATTTCTGCCGAGAACGCCTGCCTAACGTGGGCGTTCTTCCCCTCCGCATTTGCACGATATGGATTCGAGCCACCCTCCCCCACCCTTCCAAGCCACTGCAATCCGGGGGTACATTTGGGGGTATGGTTCGTCAGATTGGCCGGAAAGCCGCACTAATGCTCGGTTTTCGTTGCCCGCCCCGGCACCATTAAATTCAATCAGTTGAAGAAAATCGGCTCTTGTTACGTGTCCGAAGCAAAAATCCGGTGCCCGTTCGGTGCCCGTTAGGAAACGGAGCTTTCTGCCCCGCCACTCCTCAGCGTTGTCTGTGTACGGACGATAAGATGAAGTTGCGGAAGGCGGCCGACCGGGTGTCGCCCTGTCCACACTGATGACCATGACTGAATACTGCTCGGTGGTCAGCGTTTCAACTGGGTAGCCTTATGGATATCCCCACAGCGCGACTGCATGATCCGAACGACCCGGCTCACCGGGGACCATTAGCTTAGGAAGCAACGCATGCTTGCGTTGAGCACATTTTCATGATCATAGGAAGCCTGGGGGTCACCATTTCGCCGTCCGGGTCAATAGGCACACAAACGCCCAACTCCGGTCCAGCCGAAGTGCATGATG
>Ga0302307_10001167_pt1 | contig 16577 bp, 3 predicted proteins | sample III_Palsa_E3_2_FD_200530 | JGI IMG/M metagenome (GOLD analysis project Ga0302307, IMG submission 200530) | Peat permafrost microbial communities from Stordalen Mire near Abisko, Sweden - III_Palsa_E3_2 | ecosystem: Environmental > Terrestrial > Soil > Palsa > Peat permafrost | place: Sweden... | reverse complement strand
GGCCGACTCAAAAATAGTAGGCACAGTGGGCCTGCGCTTTATTGAAGAAGGCGTTTTTGAGCTCACCAAAATGGGTGTTGATAAAGGCTACCACGGTGGTGGCGCGGGGCAGTTCTTATGCCAGGGCGCGATTGACAAGGCCAGGGAAATGGGTGTGCAAAAACTGGTGCTATGGTCAAACCGCAGGCTGCAGAACGCCATACACATTTACCATAAATTAGGATTTACCGAAATACCCGTATCGCCGGGCACCTATGGCAGGGCTGATATTATGATGGAGATAAATTTTAAACAGGAAGCGTTTACCGATAACTAATACCTGCTATGGAAATAATACCCTTGAGCCAACAGGAAGTTGAACAACTGCGGGCCGAAACTAAAGGAACTGCCCATCGCCTGCATTTTAACAATGCCGGTGCCTCGCTGCCTCCCGATGTGGTGCTTGAAACCATGATCGGTTATTTAAACGAAGAGGCCACATTTGGCGGCTACGAAACGGAATATAAGTACCGCGATGAAATAGATAATACCTATACGCTGCTTGCCAAATTAATAAATGCCGAAAAGGATGAGATAGCTATTGTTGAAAACGCCAGTTTTGGCTGGGGACTAGCTTTCAACGGGATAGATTTTAACGAAGGAGATGAGATCATCACCTGCGAAATGGAGTACGTAACCAATTTAATTGGCTTGCTGCATGTTAAAAAAAGCTTTGGGGTAACCATCAAACTGATACCTAACGATGAGCACGGGGATTTCATGCTGACAGAATTGGAAAATGCCATATCGCCCAAAACCAAACTGATCGCGGTTACGCATATCCCGTCGAGCGCCGGAGGGATGATCCCTGTTGTGGAAATTGGTAAAATTGCCCGCGAACATGGCATTTTATATTTGGTTGATGCCTGCCAGTCGGTAGGGCAGGTGCCGGTTGATGTGGAAGAGATAGGCTGCGATATGCTATCGGTAACGGGGCGCAAATATTTGCGCGCGCCGCGCGGCACGGGATTTTTATATGTGCGGAAACCGGTACAGGATAAATTAAAGCTCTCCTTTGTTGATGGCTTTACCGTTGAATCGGTTACGGAAGATGATTACAAGCTAAAAGATAACGCGCACCGCTTTGAACTTTACGAAAAGAACCGCGCGCTTACCCTGGGCCTGGGCAAAGCTGCTGAATATGCTATGAATATTGGGGTGGAACGGATATGGCAGCGCATCCAATATTTAGCCGGCATACTTCGCCGGGAGTTAAAAGGTATTAATGGTGTAACCGTTCATGATTTTGGTAGCCGGCAATGCGGCATCGTAACCTTTTCGGTAAAAGGTATGGAAAGTGCCCATGTAAAAAATGAGCTGGCCGAAAAGCAGATCAACGTATCGGTCGGCTTAGCCAAATCAACACTTTTTTATATGAATAAAAATCATTTGAGCAGTGTGGTACGGGCCTCGGTACATTATTATAATACCGAAGAAGAGATCATCTCATTATGCACCGAAATAGCGGCTTTGCTAAAATAAACAGGCTATAAATTACGTAAGGGGATCTTTAATGAAATTAAGGTTCCCTTACTGTCCGAGTTTATTTCCATCAATCCTTTAACCTGCATCATCCGGGCTTTGGTTGTTTTCAGGCCCATCCCTTTCGAACTAATGTTTAAATGGTCGTAACCCACACCATTATCACTGATTATGATCAGTAACTGATTTTTTTCGACGCTCATATCCAAACATATATACGTGGCGGCGGCGTGTTTAAGCGCGTTATTTAAAAACTCAATAATTACCAGGTAAATATTTCTTCTTTTTTCACCGCTTATCATGTGGTACAGAATAGTGGTTGGCACAATCGCCTTAAATTTTAATTGCGTATGCTCAAATAACTTGTAAGCCTGTGCCTCTATATAATATATTAAACTTTCAAGGGTATCATTTTCGGTATTAGTGCTCCATATAATTTCATTTATTTTGGTTGATATATCGCTAAGCATACCTTTTATATGTTTATTATCTATCACTTTGGCATCATTGCTTTCCGCGATATTTACCAGCAGGTTTATAGCCGATATGGCCGCGCCCACATCATCATGTATTTCGCTGCTTATCCTTTGCCTTTCATTATTCAGGTTCAACTGCAGTTCATGAAAAGTTTTTTGAATCCTTAACCGGTTTAAAAAATAGCTGGCCAATATGTAGGTTAGCAATGCCGATATAAACAATACGGCCAATAGTTTAAACCACCAGGTTTGCCACCAGCGATCCGCGATAGTAAACTGATAAAAAATAGCATTTACCGCTTTTCCAAGCTGCGGATGTATAGCAACGGCTTTAAATTTATATTTTCCGGGGGCCAGTTCTGAAAATGTAATGCTTCTTTCGCCGGGTTTGGTTAGTTGCCAGCTTTGATTGTTTGATCCCTCCAGCAAATATTTAAAGTAAATATCATTGGCATGGTAGTAAAAAGGTACGGCCAGGTTAAACCTGATGTTGTTTTCAAAGTAGGGGAAATTGTTATTGCTGCTATCCAGCGGCTTATCGTTCACCAATATGGTTTGCAGGTAATTTTTAATGCTTAATTTTTCAATATTCCGGTTCTCCTTTAATAAATAGGCACCATCATTTGTGGCGATGTATGACTTATTATCCAGCTCATCCACATCCAAAACCTGCATACTGGCAATGGATGATAAATTCAGATCGCTTATCAGTTTTAACTTTTGCAAATCGAGCACCCTTATTGATCCATCGCCTATTATCCACATCCGGTTCCCGGTTTTTTTCAAGGCTAAAATAATGTTCGATGATAAGCCCTCGTTTACCGAAATTTGGGTGGTATGCAATAAGCTGTCAATAATTAATAAGCCCTTGTTTATGGTGGCTATAAAAACTTTGCCGTTAATATATTTAAGGCAGGTTGCATTAACGTATGATCCATTGTATAAAAAAGGTATGATGCCTTTTTTATTAACCACATACAGGCCATTTTTAAAAGCCACAAACATGGTTTTTATTTCAGGATTGTAACATACCGCGCGGCAGCGCATATTATATTTAAAATAACCGCTGTTTTTCCATTGTTGAAAGTTGATGCCATTAAACCTTATCGCATCTGATCTTTTTAACAAAGCGTAGTTTTTTGATGGTATTATCATCAATCCGTTTGCCGATGCCATTAAAATAAACTGCGATGTGCTATCGGCCTGTTTAAGAGATTTTATGCCCGGCAGCAGGTAAATGGCATTGGTTTTAATATTTACTTCGTAAGTATTAATAGCTGTAGCTACCAGGTAATTGCCGGCCCCGGCATTGTACAAATAGCCTATCATTTCTGTATTACCGGGTAATTTTATTTGCTTTAAAATCTTCCGGTGCCGGGTATCATACAAAACTATGTACCCGTTTTGCGTGCCCGAAATAAGTGTATCGCCCTGCATGGCAAAGCACTTTATTATATCGTCCTTGCCGGCAATATGTAATGGTAACAGGTCGTCATCAAGGGTTTTATATTTAACAACCAGGCCGTTTTTTAAGCTGCTGTACCAGGTATTGCCTTCCTGGTCGGTAACAATGTCAGTTAAATTATAACCCGATAGTACTTCTTTTAAATTGTTGAGCAAAAAACTTTTACGTATAGTATTTACCCATACATCATTACCCGATAAAGTAACCGTATTAATAAAATCTCCTGCATATATTTTCTTGCTTAGTTTCAGGCTGTCATGAGCTATGGTTAGCTCACTCAAAATACCTGCCGGGTTCGAGATCAGGAAAGCGGTATCCTTTAATGCAGCCGCGGTAAGTGTCGAGGCGTTGTTTTTTACAAAATCCGGTGCGGCACCATATAAGGTAACCGATTTTAGGCTTCCTCCCGGTTTGTACATAAACCAGGTATTATTGCCATAAGCTATTACGGTTTTGTTTATAACGGTTAACGAGGTGGTACCCTTCCAGGCCGAATTTGCGCATTTTATATAATGGCAGCTTAGGTTTAGGGTATTGCAAACAAACAGGCCCTTATCGGTGCTGGTTATAAGCTCATTATTAAGCAAAACCATTCGCGGAAAAGTGGTTTCTGTTTTATAGTCATAAGCCGCGAGCAAATGCACCTTTTCATTTTCAATATAAAATATCTGCCCGGTAAAATTATGAAACCATATTCTGCCTTGTTTATCTTCCAATAAATCTGTTGCGCTAAGCGAAGTTTGCTCATTGCTGGCATACGAAGTAAAGTTGATCCCGTCATATCGCGATACGCCCAGATCGTGCGCTATCCATAAAAACCCTTTTGAATCTATAAGCAAATCATAGATATCTTTAGTGGGTAATCCGCTTATTTTTTTAATTGAAACTGTTTGGGACGATACAAATTGAGGAGAAATTAATAATAAGTAAAAAAATATTCTTACAAACTTCATATTTTTAATTAAAAAAATAATACATTACATGCCTAATATACAGCTATTTGTATTATATTAGAAAAAATATTAATAACCTTATTATGATAGAAGTTTCCATAGTTGAAGATAATCAGCATTATCGTTCTGCGCTGGAAACTTTATTGGGCAGCAGTGATCTTTTTTTGTTAAAAGGCACCTACGCTTCTGCCGAAGAGGCTTTACCTAACCTGTTATTACATCAACCGGATATCGCCATAATTGATATTAAGCTGCCTTTAATGTCGGGCACATCGCTCATCCGTAACATTCGCCATAAAATGCCGCGAACACAGTTTTTGGTTTGCAGCCTGCATAATGATAACGACCATATAGTAGAGGCCCTGAAAGCTGGGGCATCGGGTTATATATTAAAAGATGCCTCCCCCGCCGAGATCAGGAACGCCGTACAGGAGTTGTTTATGGGCGGCGCGCCAATGAGCCCGTATATTGCCCGTAAAATAATCAGCCTTTTTCAGCAGATCAACCCTTTTGTTAACAGTTACGGTTTAAGTGATCGCGAACTGGATGTGCTTAAATTACTGAGCCAGGGTTTATTGTACAAAGAGATAGCCGAAAGGTTATTTATAACAGATAATACGGTTAAAAACCATATAAAAAGCATTTACAAAAAAATGCACGTACAAAATAAGATCGAGGCTATCAACAAATATAAATCGCAATAAATTATACTTGCTGCCCCCCTGGGTAAAGCTATACCCCCGGTTTCCTGAAACAAAAACTCTATTAATCTTTAAGCAATACTATAACCCGAAAGGGCTATTGCCGAATGTTTATTATAATGATATAATTGTTTATTAAAGACTGCTTTAAGGTTTTATTAAATAATTTTTTGGCATTAAGATGTATCAATTACAGTAAAAATGTAATTGCCACATATATAATATATAATATTTTTTTGCCGAAAGATAAGGTTGATGAGCATTATAATAGATAGTGCTTATTAGCCCGAAGTATTTAAAAATAGCCCTGGTTAGTTTTTGTTATTGATTAACCCTGAACCATCATGAAAAAGCTTTTACCCGCAATTGTTTTCTTAATAGTTAGCATTAGCAATGTTTTTGCACAAGCACCAGCAATCAATTACGCCGGGCCGCAAAGCTATATAGCAGGTACTGCTATCACTACATTAAATCCTGTAAATACAGGCGGAACTATACCCTCAGGCTTATTTGCCCAAACCTCAACTTTTGCATCCGCTGTAAACCTCACAAGGGGTATTGTTACAGATACCGCGCACAACGTATATTATTATGATAATAGCTCTTATGCGATAAGGAAGATAAGCCCTGCGGGCCTGATCAGTATATTGGCCGGTTCCGGGGCTACCGGTTCAGCAAATGGTACCGGTACTGCAGCCAGCTTTAATAATGTTGAGGGTTTAGCAATTGATGCCACCGGAAACCTTTACGTATCCGATGCCGGTAATAACCTCATCCGTAAAATTAGCCCTTACGGCGTAGTTACCACGCTTGCGGGCAGTGGTGCAAACGGCAAAAGTAATGGTACGGGCGCAGCCGCCACTTTTAACCAGCCTTATGGTATAGCTGTTGATGCCAGCGGTAATGTATATGTAAGCGACTTTGGTAATAATCTGATCCGGAAAATAACTGCGGCGGGCGTGGTAACCACCCTTGCCGGAAGCGGCACATCCGGTTATACCGATGCTACAGGCACAGCTGCCAGTTTTAACCAGCCTTATGGCATCACCCTTGATAATGGGGGCAATGTGTATGTGGCTGATGCCGGTAATAATGTAATACGTAAAGTTAGCCCGGCCGGGGTGGTAACAACCTTTGCCGGTAATGGGAACGCCGGTGCATTAAACGGAGCAGCTGCGGTTGCCAACTTTTATTCGCCACAGGGCATAACAATTGATGCTTTAGGCAATTTTTATGTGGCAGATGTAAATAATCAACTCATTCGCGAAATTACGCCTGCGGGTATAGTAAGCACCCTTGCAGGCGGAGGGTCGCCGCCTCAAATTAATGGTACAGGGTCTGAAGCAGGTTTTAGTGCCCTGCAGGATATAACTTTTGACAAAGCAGGTAATTTATATCTCGATGCTAACGGTGCTATCCGTAAAATATCATTGGTAGGATACAATATAAATGGAGCACTACCTGTAGGGTTAACTTTTGATGCTACCGCCGGCGCCATTAGTGGTACTCCGCTTGTAGCACAAGCCGCCACCGCTTATACTATAACGGCCTATAATATAAGCGGCAGCAGCGCTGCCACATTAAATATTACGGTTACAGGCGCTATAACTGCGCCGGCACCGCTTGTAAAAGCGCCTGTTATCAGTTACGCCACCCCGCAAAGCTATACTACAGGTACAACCATCAGCAACTTAACGCCCACCAATACGGGCGGAGCTGTGCCCCCGGTTTTATATGGGCAAACAAATACTATAAATACAACCCCGTATGTTGGTAACTCATACAGTTTAGTTACCGATGCATCGGGTAATATATATTATGCCGATCTTAGTTATAGCGTTATCCGGAAGATCACCCCTACAGGGGCAAGCAGTATATTCGCAGGCTCCGGAAGCATAGGTTCGGCAAATGGCACAGGCACGGCTGCCAGCTTCAACCTCCCTCAGGGCATCGCAATTGATGCATCGGGCAATTTATATGTAACGGATGGTGGTAATAACCTTATCCGCAAAATAACCCCCGCCGCTGTGGTAACTACACTTGCCGGCAGTGGTGTAGCGGGGCGTAATGATGGTACGGGTACAATGGCCAGCTTTAATGGTCTGGAAGGTATTGCCGTTGACAGCTTTGGGAATGTGTACGTAACAGAATATGGCAACAACCTTATCCGCCGTATCAATTCAGCCGGTGTGGTAACCACCATTGCCGGAACAGGCTCAGCTGGTTATGCCGACGGCATAGGTACGGCAGCTGCTTTCGACAGGGTCTGGGGTATTGCGCTTGATGGTGCAAATAATATCTATGTGGCCGATTCCTATAACAATGTTATCCGCAAAATAACCCCGGCCGGGGTAGTTACTACCATAGCCGGCACAGCCGGTAATGCAGGTGCGGTAAACGGAACCGGTGCCGCTGCGAGTTTTTACTATCCTGAGGGACTAACACTGGATGCCGTTGGCAATATTTATCTTACGGATGCAAACAACTCTTTGATCCGGAAGATAACCCCTGCAGGCGTGGTAACAACTTTGGCTGGCGGAGGTTCGGGCTCAATAGATGGCGTCGGTACCGAAGCAGGCTTCTCTTATCCGCAAGGCTTAACCTATGATGCCTCATCCGGAAATTTATATGTGGCAGATAATAGCGCTCTTCGTAAAGTATCGCCGGCAGGCTATAGCTATAGCCCATTACCCGCCGGCTTATCGTTCGATGCAACAACAGGTACCATTAGCGGTACTCCGCTTTTGGCCACAGCGGCGTCCAGCTATACAGTATCGGCTTATAATGCAGGCGGCAGCAGTACCGCTGCTATAAACATTACGGTTACCGGTACAATAACTGTTCCCGCTCCGGTTGTTAAAGCGCCGGTTATAAGTTACGCTACCCCGCAAAGCTATACAACCGGTACAGCCATAAGCACCCTTACGCCTGCCAACACAGGCGGAGCTGTGCCTGCTGTTTTATACGGGCAAACCAATACTATAGCCACAGATTTTGGTAATGCTTACAACATAGCTACCGATGCATCCGGAAATATATATTATCCCGATTATAGCTATAATGTTATTCGCAAGATCACCCCTGCGGGCGTAAGCAGTATATTTGCAGGTACGGGCAATGCAGGCAACGCTAACGGAACAGGTACAGCGGCCAGTTTCAACAGCCCGCAGGGCATAGCCATTGATGCTTCGGGTAACTTTTACGTAACCGATGGTGGCAATAATCTTATTCGTAAAATAACAGCTGCGGGGGTAGTAACCACCCTGGCCGGCAGCGGCGTAACTGGCCGCAATGACGGTGACGGCACCAATGCCAGCTTTAATAACCCGCACGGTATAGCTATCGACAGCTATGGGAATTTATATGTAACCGACTTTAGCAACGACCTTATTCGCCGCATCAATTCTGCGGGTGTGGTAACTACCCTGGCCGGCAGCGGATCGAACGGTTATGCCGATGGCACAGGCGCTGCGGCTATGTTTAATCAGCCTATCGGCATCGCGGTAGATGCATCTGAAAACGTTTATATAGCTGATTGGGGAAACAACCTGATTCGTAAAATTAACCCTGCCGGCGTAGTAACAACCCTGGCAGGCATGGCCGGTAATGTTGGTTCAACAAACGGCACAGGCACATCCGCCAGTTTTAATAATCCCATAGGATTAGCGTTGGATGCCATAGGTAATATATATGTGTCTGACAGGAGTAACGATCTTATCCGCAAAATAACCCCGGCAGGTGTAGTAACAACCCTGGCAGGCGGCGGTTCCGGCGGAAGCGATGGCACAGGTACATCAGCCGGCTTTAGTAATCCGCAGGGTATAACCTATGATGCATCATCAGGTAATCTATTTGTCAGCGATAATGGCACTTTACGTAAGGTATCGCCGGCAGGCTATAATTTTAGCTCATTACCTTCCGGTTTATCACTCGATGCAACAACTGGTAACATTAGCGGAACACCGCTTTTGGCCACTGCGGCAGCTAACTATACGGTATCGGCATATAATGCTGGTGGCAGCAGCACGGCTACTATAAATATTACAGTTACCGGAACTTTAACGGCCCCGGCAGCGGTAAGCGCGCCCGTTATAAGCTATACAACGCCGCAAAGCTATGCAGCCGCTACGGCTATTACGCCATTAGCTCCATCAAATACTGGGGGAGCCGTGCCTGCAACTATAGCCGGGCAGGTTACAACTTTTGCGGGTAGTGGCAATTTGGGGCAAAATGACGGCGCGGCCTCAACCGCGTCGTTTAATCAACCGGCTGCTACCGCGGTAGATGCCTATGGCAATATTTATGTAGCCGATAATGCTAATAATGTGATCCGGAAGATCAGTTCAACCGGGATAGTAAGTACCCTGGCCGGTAGCGGCAACCCTGGCTACGTTGATGGTACAGGCACTGCGGCCAGTTTTTATTATCCAAGCGCCCTGGTGGTTGATCCATCAGGAAACGTGTATGTAGCCGATACTTATAACGATGTTATCCGCAAAATAACCCCCACCGGCGTAGTAACCACATTCGCGGGTATCCCACGTTCACCCGGCTATGCCGATGGCGCCGGTACGGTGGCCCAGTTTAGTTACCCTATTGGTATTGCTATGGATGCCTCAAAGAATTTGTACGTAGCCGATGCAAATAATTATGTTATACGTAAGATCACAACAGCAGGCGTGGTTAGCACCTTAGCAGGCAGCGCGGGTAACAGCGGCTATGCCGATGGTACCGGCACAGCCGCTAACTTCAGCCGCCCCCACGGCCTTGCGGTTGACGCATCAGGGAACGTATATGTTGCCGACCAGAATGTTGGTGTTATCCGAAAGATAACAGCCAGTGGTGTAGTAACTACATTTGCCGGTGTTGCATACGATACTGGTTTACAGGATGGCGCCGCTACCGTTGCGGAATTTAGTTCTCCAGTAGGCGTTACTATTGATAAAGCCGGGATATTATATGTTACCGATGCAAACAATAACGCCATCAGGAAAATTACAAAAACAGGCGTAGTAAGTACATTGGCAGGTAGCGGTACAACAGGCTCGGCCAATGGTACCGGTTCGGCCGCGAGTTTCAACTCACCACAGGGCCTGGCAATTGATGCGCTGGGCAATATTTATATCAGCGATCAGAACAATAACACCATCCGCAAACTAACCGCCTACGGTTACACTACCGATAATGCCATGCCCGCAGGTTTGGCGTTTGATGGTACCACCGGCATTATAAGCGGTACCCCAACAACACCTTTGGCCGCAGCTACTTATACGGTTACGGCTACTAATGCCGGCGGCAGCGCTACAGCAACCATTAGTATTACCATTACAGGTACAGCCGTTCCACCTGCCGCCACTGTTTCGGCGCCGGTAATAAGTTACGCTACGCCTAAAAGCTACCCGGTAGGTACCAGTATAACCCCACTGCAACCCGGCAATACCGGCGGCGCGGTACCGGCAACTATATACGGGCAAACCACCATCTATACAAGCGGTGTGCTATATACCTATGGCCTGGCTATAGATGCAGCCGGAAACATTTACTATCCATCAAATAACACCATTAAAAAAATAAGCACAAGTAATATAACCAGCGTATTTGCGGGTAATGGAACGGCGGCGCTGGTAAACGGCAAAGGTACCGCCGCCAGCTTTAGTTCGCCTACCGGCCTGGCATTTGATGTGGAAGGAAATTTATATGTAGCCGATAATGGCAATAACGTAATACGAAAAATAAGCCCAACCGGCGTGGTAACTACGCTTGCAGGCAGCGGCAACTCCGGGGCGGTTAACGGTTCAAGTACCGCGGCCAGTTTTAATTCACCCCAAGGTATTACGGTTGATCGCGCTAACAATGTGTATGTTGCCGATGAGAATAATAACCTGATCAGGAAGATCACACCTGCCGGCACAGTTTCCACACTGGCCGGCAATGTTAGCGGCGGGTTTGCCAATGGCACCGGCACCGCTGCCAGCTTTAGCTCACCTTACGGCATTGTGACCGATGCAAGCGGCAATTTATATGTTACCGATCAGGGTAATCAACTCGTACGTAAGGTAACCTCAGCGGGGGTAGTAACTACATTTGCAGGCAGCGCGGGCATCACGGGCAGCAGTAACGGTACCGGCACTGCCGCAAGTTTTTATCAGCTTTATGGCATCACAATTGATGCCGGGGGCAACCTGTATGTAGCCGATCAAAACAACGCCCTTATCCGTAAAATAACACCTGCACAGGTAGTAAGTACATTGGCCGGTGGTAATCCTGCGGGCGGTACGGTTAATGGTATTGGCACTGAGGCCAGTTTTTATTCGCCCAATTCAGTGGTGGCTGATGCATCCGGCAATATTTATGTAACCAGTTACTACGGGGATGGAAACATCCGCAAAATATCAACCACGGGATATAGCATGGCCACTACCTTGCCCGAAGGTTTATCATTCGATGCCACCACAGGTATCATCAGCGGAACACCAACATTGGCCACAGCAGCGGCAAACTATGCAGTTACGGGTTATAACGCGGGTGGCAGCAGTACCGCAACAGTTAATATAACGGTAACGGGCAGCATTACCCCACCTGTAAATCCTGTAGCGGCACCGGTTATCAGCTACGCTACACCGCAAAGCTATAGCGCAGGTACAAATATAACACCACTTAGCCCTACAAATACAGGTGGCGCGGTGCCTGCTACAATTTATGGCCAAACAAGTACTTTTACAAGCGGGTTTGGCGGCTCCTATCTCGCTACAGATGCATCAGGCAATGTATATAGTGTATATAACAACCAGGTATATAAGATAACACCTGCTGGTGTTATCAGTATTATTGCCGGTTCCGGCACAACGGGATTTATTAACGGCACCGGTACTGCAGCCAGTTTTAATACCCTGCAAGGCGTAGCCCTTGATGCAGCCGGAAACATTTATGTAGCTGACGGGACTAATCAGGCGATCAGGAAGATAACACCCGCAGGAGTAGTGACTACTTTTGCAGGCGGCAATGGCATAGGCCGTGCCGATGGCCCCGCAGCCTCTGCCAGTTTTAATAGCCCGCAGGGTTTAACGGTTGATAGCTATGGCAATGTATATGTAGCAGATGTTAATAATAACCTTATCCGTAAAATCAGTCCGGCAGGTGTGGTAAGCACATTCGCGGGCAGCGGGGCCTACGGTTATGCCGATGGGCCGGGAGCTACGGCTATTTTTTCCAGCCCTGCTGGCGTAGTACTTGATGCTGCTGGGAATTTATATGTGGCCGATCAGGGCAACTATGTAGTAAGAAAGATAAGCCCTGCAGGCGTGGTAAGTACCTTTGCGGGCACAGCTGGCAATTATGGCAACGTAAACGGCACCGGCGCGGCGGCCAGCTTTAGCCCGCAGTCGAGTGGCATTACCATTGATGCGGCAGGTAACCTGTACTTAGCTGATTATGGTAACCAACTGATCCGTAAAATTACCCCGGCAGCTGTAGTAAGCACCCTTGCGGGTAACGGCTCAGCAGGATATGTAAATGGTATAGGCATTACTTCGTCCTTTCTTTACCCCAGCTCAGTAGCGGTTGATGCATTTGGAAATTTATATTTAACAGATTATTATAATAGTACCAGCATCCGCAAAATATCTACCACAGGTTATACCATGGCAGGTACATTGCCTGCGGGCCTATCGTTCGATGCCACTACAGGCATCATCAGCGGAACGCCAACCCTTGCTACAACGGCAGTAAACTATACCGTTACGGCCTATAATACAGGTGGCAGCAGCACCGCAATGGTTAATATAGCGGTAACGGGTAGTATTGCCCCGGTGGTAAATCCTGTTTCGCCACCGGTTATAAGCTACGCTACCCCGCAAAGCTATGCGGCAGGTACAAATATTATACCTTTAAGCCCTGTAAATACTGGCGGGCCTGTACCAGCCACCATATATGGGCAAGCAAGCGCTTTCGAAACCGGGTTTGGCAACTCTTATCTATCCACCGATGCAGCCGGGAATGTATATATATTATACAGCAACCAGGTATTTAAGGTAAGCCCCGCAGGAGTAAGCAGCATATTAGCAGGTTCCGGTACGGGCGGATTTGTAAACGGTACCGGTACTGCAGCCAGTTTTAGTAGTTTACAAGGTGCCACTGTTGATGCGGCCGGAAACTTGTACGTATCTGACGGGAGTAACCAGGCGATCAGGAAGATAACACCTGCCGGCGTGGTAAGTACCCTTGCAGGCGGTAACGGCTCAGGCCGTAGCGATGGCCCGGGCGCGACTGCCAGTTTTAACAATCCCCAGGGTTTGGCCGTTGATAATTATGGCAATGTATATGTTGCAGATTATGGCAATAGCCTCATCCGTAAGATCAGCCCGGCAGGTGTTGTAAGTACATTTGCCGGTACCGGAACAAACGGTTATGCCGATGGGCCGGCTGCCAGTGCTAATTTCTCCAGCCCGACTGGCGTAGTACTTGATGCCGCCGGAAATTTATATGTGGCCGACGGGGGTAACTCCGTGGTAAGAAAGATAAGCCCGGCAGGGGTGGTAAGTACCTTTGCAGGTACGGCGGGTACTACCGGTAACACAAATGGTACCGGCATTGCGGCCAGCTTTAGCCAGGGCATAAATATTTCAATAGATGCCGCCGGAAACCTGTATATAGCAGATACTTATAATCAATTGATCAGGAAAATAACACCGGCGGCTGTAGTAAGCACTCTTGCCGGCGGTGGTTCGGGTTCGATGACTAATGGCGTAGGTACTGATGCGAGCTTCTATTATCCCAATTCCATAGCCGTTGATGCGCAGGGTAATGTGTACATGGCCGATAATAATTCTATACACAAAGTTTCCGCAACAGGGTATGCTATAGTAGGTACCTTACCCTCGGGCTTATCTTTCGACGCCACTACAGGTATGATCAGCGGAACACCGCTTACAGCCGTAGCAGCAAAATCTTATAGCATATCGGCCTACAATACCGGTGGCAGCAGTACGGCAACCCTTAGCATAGCAGTTACTGGTACAGCGGTAGCTCCAACGGCTCCAACAGCGCCTGTTATTAGCTATGTTACCCCGCAAACCTATGCCATTACTATACCTGTTACTCCTTTGCAGCCAACAAATACCGGCGGCATAGTTCCGGTAGCCATATTTGGCCAAACCAGCACCTTTGCAGGCAGCGGCATAGCAGGTTTTAACAGCGGTACCGCAACTGTGGCCAGCTTTAATAATCCGGCAGGCGTAGCAACCGATATTTATGGCAACGTTTATGTGGCAGATGAAGCAAACAGCGCCATCAGGCGTATTACCCCTGCCGGAATTGTTACCACACTGGCAGGCGGCGCATCTGGTTCAACTGATGGTACGGGCGCGTCAGCTACATTCAGCAATCCTGAATTTATAACTGTCGACAAAAGCAGCAATGTTTATGTTACAAGCGCTTCGTATGGTGCCATCCGCAAAATAACTCCGGCAGGAGTAGTAACCTCGCTTACCGCGTCAGTCGCCGCCCCGCAAGGCATAGTTGCTGATAAAAGCGGAAATTTATATGTAGCCGATGCTCAAAACCAGGTTATAGATAAGATCACTTCCGCAGGCGTATTATCTACTTTTGCAGGCAGTGGCACGCCGGGATATACAAATGGTACCGGAACTGCGGCCAGTTTCAATAATCCGGGTAGCCTGGCAATTGATGCTTCAGGTAATTTATACGTTGCCGATTTAAGTAATTATGTGATACGTAAAATTAGTACAACAGGCGTGGTAACTACATTTGCCGGTAGCGGCAACCAGGGTTTTGATGATGGTAAAGCAACATCGGCAAGTTTTTCATATAGGTTTTATCTTACTGTTGATGCCGGTGGCTATGTGTATGTTGCCGATTTAGGCAATCAACTCATCAGGAAAATAAGCCCCGCAGGCGTAGTAACCACTATTGCCGGCGATGGTAGCACCGGCTTTGTTAACGGTATAGGTACGGGGTCAGCCTTTAATGGCCCGCAGTCTGTAGCTGTTGATAACTCGGGCAATTTATATGTGGCTGATGGTGCCAATAATGCCATAAGGAAGGTAAGTATATCAGGTTATTCCATCAGTGCCCCACTATCTTCAGGGCTGGCGTTTGATAGCAGTACCGGTATAATAAGCGGCACACCTACCGTAACCTCTGCGGCTACTTCCTATACTATTACCGCCTGTAACAGTGCCGGTTTATCCACCGCCAATGTAAGTATCACGGTAATCAATCCGCCGGTAGTTAAAACTTCAAGCCCGGTAACGGCATTTGCTTCTATGGGCGATATTCCTCCCGTGCCTGTAGTAATTGATAATAGCTTAACCGTAACTGATTTAAGCGCTACCACACTTGCCAGCGCCACGGTTTCCATCACCGGTAATTTTGTTGCCAGCCAGGATGTGCTTGCATTTACAAATAATCCATCTACAATGGGTAATGTAGCCGCATCCTATAGTGCAACAACGGGCATTTTATCCTTAACATCCGCAGGCGCCACCGCCACGCTTGCACAATGGCAGGCCGCTTTAATATCAATAACCTATAATAATACAAATAATGTTAACCCTAATGTTACCAATCGTACCATAAGTTTTACAGCTAATGATGGTAAATTTACCAGCCTTGCCGCTACCAAAACAATCGGTTTATCCTACAAGCCTTCATCAAACGCCAACCTGGCAAATCTGACTATAAGTGCAGGCACCTTAACTCCCGCTTTTGTAAATTCTACATTAAGCTATACGGCTAATGTAAATAATCCAACATCATCAATAACGGTTACCCCTACAACGGTTAGCCTGAACGCCACAATTACTGTTAACGGCGCTGCTGTAAGCATTGGCAGCGCATCGGCAAATATTCCCTTAAATGTAGGGTCGAATGTAATCACCGTATTGGTTACCGCTCAGGATGCCGTTACCACCAAAACTTATACCATAACCATTAACAGGGCAAATTCGCAAACTATTACTTTTGCACCGCTTACGGCAACAAATTATGGTGCCGCCGATTTTGCTCCGGGAGCAACGAGCACCAATTCAACCATACCTATTACTTATACCAGCAGCAATACCGCAGTTGCCACCATATCCGGTTCGGGCAATATTCATGTAATCAGCATTGGTACAACAACTATTACAGCTTCACAGGCCGGCAATATTTATTATGATCCTGCACCATCGGTTTCACAAACACTTACAGTAAATCCTGCCGGTTTAACCATCACAGCGGTAACCCAAACTAAAAGCTATGGTTCGGCAAACCCTGCGTTAACAGCTACTTATTCCGGCTTTGTGAATGGCGACACCCAGTCGGTATTAACTACGCAGCCAACCGTAGCAACCACTGCTACACAAGCATCACCCACTGGTACCTACCCTATAACAGCCAGTGGAGCTGTAGCCGCAAATTATACTATAACTTATGTTGCCGGTACATTAACCGTAAGTCCGGT
>Ga0302307_10001166_pt1 | contig 16577 bp, 10 predicted proteins | sample III_Palsa_E3_2_FD_200530 | JGI IMG/M metagenome (GOLD analysis project Ga0302307, IMG submission 200530) | Peat permafrost microbial communities from Stordalen Mire near Abisko, Sweden - III_Palsa_E3_2 | ecosystem: Environmental > Terrestrial > Soil > Palsa > Peat permafrost | place: Sweden... | reverse complement strand
AGGCGGTCTCCGAGAATTATTACGGGTATATGGGGCACACGGTGCTTATTTGTATTGTTCATCGGTTACATGCTCCATCCAGTCAACGGGCGAGCCGTTCAATTTTTCCTGAATAGTACAAACAATTTTTGAGGGTCAGGAGGAAATTATCGATGAATTAATAAGCCTGTAAAAATAGAATCAGATCTATCGGTATTTGTATTGGAAGCCGGTATAGCAAATTATGACCTGCCGCCCGCCGGATCAGGTGTCAACGGCCGAATTAAACATACTTCAGCGTCTATGCTGAAATGTATACGTTGGCTTTTCCCTTTAATTCAACTGCCCGGCCTTGCATCGCCTTTTAATGAACATTTCGTTTCGCGGGATGGGCGCCGCGCTTGGGGCCCAGGCACAGGGCGTCAAGAGTTTAGCAGGCGGGCAGCGGCAGATTGTGGTGGACGGGTCACTCATTGTCGTCATCTACCTGGTATCAACTTTTGTCTTAAAAGCCATCAAATCGTTGCACGACTACCGCCTGAAAAACAAGCTCATTGAAAAGGACCTGCCGCAAGAAATTTTCGGACAATTTCTGCAGCCTGAAAAAAACGAGGCAGGCCATCAATCCATCAAAATATTTTTTGTACTGGCTTGTGCAGGCATCGGGCTTTCAGCAATAGCATTTTTCAACCCTTCCCTGGTTGCCATATTCGCTATCATGAGCTTTAGCATCGCAGGCAGTTTCCTTGCGTATTTTATTTATCTCAAACGTTCCGTTTAGCCCAATCATCCTTTACGGAAGAAGGCATGCAGATGGAAGTAAGCCATCAGGTTGGGCAGGACCAATGAATTTTGGTATCTAATGGATACCAAAACTCCTAAAAGGGCGCCTCCATCTCACCGGGAGCGCCCGTAATTAACCAAAGGCCAGCTACCATCCAATTTATCTCGTCGGTCTTACCAAATGGAACGTAAGGGTGTCAGAGTGATCTTTTTAAAAGCCAAAGCCCCAGCCGGTTGAATAGCTAAGTTATCATAAGGCTTATGAGGGAAAAATGCGCAGGTCATCACGCTTAGGCCGTCGTCGGCAAATACTTCCAGTGAGGATTCGTCGACGATCAATTCAACGTTTGCATTTGGCTGAACTGTAAGCCTTGGTGCAAAAAAGGTTTTGGCGAAATCCGGGTTAAAATCAACGACGCCGGATTTTGAACGATCGATGTAATAGCCGTTTCTTGTTTTATCAAAGCCGAAAATCAGCTTATCGCCCGAATCGTTTGAGAGGATAACAGCATAATCGTTCATCTTTGCAATACTGATTTTCAAGATAAATTGATGTGGATGAACAACTTGAGCGGCCAATATATTTCTGTCCTTCAAATTAACCCCGGAAATCTCAATTGGGGTGCGTTCTACATCCTTTAATTCTTTAACCGGAGCTGATGCTAATAGTATTTCGCCATTTGATTGTTTCAGCGATAATTCCCTTGGCACCGTCATTGCATTCCGCCATTTTTGAGTTGGCACCTGGCTGGCGTATTGCCAGTTGCTCATCCAGCCTAAAAATATCTTCCGCGCACCGGTGTTGTTCCAGGTGACGCCGGCGTATTCGTCGGGACCATAATCCAGCCAGCGCAACCTGTCGTCAACAGCCGTGAATTTGTTGCCGTCAAACTGTCCGACAAAATATTGCGTTGCCGAGCCACCGTTCGGGCCTCCCGGGTTTAGGTTGACGATTAATATCCAGTATGTTTTGTCACCCAGCTTTAAAGGGAACAGGTCCGGGCATTCCCAAACACCGCCATGTGCACCGGTAGCTTTACCAAATTCACTTTCCTTTGTCCAGGTTTTTAAGTCGGGGGCGGAGTAAAACGTTATATGATCCTGGGTAGCCAGCGTCATTACCCATTTCTTTTCCGGGGCATACCACATCACTTTGGGATCGCGAAAATCCTTTATGCCCGGATTTTTTAGGACCGGGTTAGCCTTGTACTTTGTCCAGGTGTATCCGCCATCCAGGCTGTACGCGAGGCTTTCGTTTTGGAAATCGTTTTTGCCAGCTTTTTCGCCCTTAGGATCATGATGGGTAAAAATAGCCACCAGCGGTATCTTTCCGTTTTTTCCAAATTCCGAAGTGTTGGCCGAATCAACTACGGCGCTGCCTGAGAAAATATATCCCAGGCTATCGGGATACAAAGCGATCGGCAGCCCCTTCCAGTGGATCAGGTCTTTGCTTACGGCATGGCCCCAATGCATAGGCCCCCAGGTGGTCCCGCCCGGGTAATATTGAAAAAACAGGTGATAAGTATGGTTGAAATACACCATGCCGTTGGGATCGTTCATCCAATGCGCTTTGGGCGAAAAGTGCTCCTGTGGGCGGTAGGGCTCGTGGTACGTGGTGGTATCTGGCTGTTGTGCCTGAAGCCGGTATGTCGAAATGGTTGCTGATAAAATAAGCAGTAAACTCAGACGCTTGACCATAGGATTTGATTGGTTGGTGATATCGACGCGTTGAAAATACGCCTGTAAAATTATAGAAATTTAAAGCACATCGCATCAGGCTTCGGTTAGGAACCCGCCTTTTAATTTTGAGAACTGATCTGGCCAGGGAAACGACAAGGCTTGTTGGCAAAAAAGGGTAGCCCCGATGGGGCAATAGAAAAATCAACTGAGTTTTCTACAAACGGGTAGCCTCTACGAGGCATAAAATAATGAGTTAGAAAGTAATATTTTTAAACGCGATTGCCCTGGTATCCCTGCAAATATTAAGTGGCTTTAGTCTTGATTCGAAAAAACACAAAATTGACTTAAGACCCGCGACTAAAGACTGTCGACTTGAAACTAATAGTCCTTAACCTTTATGGAGTTGGCAATCTTTTTCGGCATTTCTATCATCATATTTTTCATCGGCGTATAGGGCAGTATTTTCCAGATCTGCAGCGCCAGCCATTGTTTAAAATTTGTTTTTGGAATAAACCAATCGACGCCCTCGGCCATCCCCTGACATTTGGCAACAAATCCCCGCATTTGTGCATCATAACTGGCAAATGCTGCAGTATGATCGCCGTTGGATTCCTTCAATTCGCCAGCCAGAATGTAAGCCCCGATAACCGCCATACTGGTGCCCATGCCCGCCATCGGGGACGCACAAAATCCCGAATCGCCCAGCAGGGCTACACGGCCGTTATACCATTGCGGCATTTTGATCTGGCTGATGGAGTCGAAATAAAAATCAGCAGCGCCAGTCATATATTCCAGCAAGCGGGGCACCTCCCATTCATCATCGGCAAAGTTAGTGCGGATCAGCTCCTTTTGGGCTGGTATGTCGCGGTAATCGTACGTAAAAGGGTCGGAGCGGAAATAGAAGGACGCGCGTGCTTCTTTACCATCTGCGGCGCCAAACAGGCCGACGCGCTTACCTAAGGAACCGTAGTAAAGGGCATTCATACCAAGGTTCATGAAATTGGGCGTAGTAAAGATGGCCAGATATAAACCAAGGTGGTGGATATAGTCCGCTTCATCGCCAAAGGCCAGCGAACGGACTTTTGAATGCAGACCGTCAGCGCCGAAAACCAGGTCGAAACGCTTCCCTGGCGTGCGGGCGAAAGTAACATCCACGCCTTCGCCGGTTTGGCTTATTGCTGTAATTGTGTCGTCGAAAATGTAGGACACATCATTGCGTGTTGCATCATAAAGCACATTGGCGAGGTCGCCGCGCATAATTTCCATTTCGCCGCTGGTAAAGCCGTCGGGCATCCTCGCCATCAGTTTATTGTTTTTGTCGACGATGCTGATCTTGCCGGTCCGGGTTTCGTGTTCGCGGATTGCCGGCATCTGCCCCATCTTGTCAAGCACCTGCATAGCGGTTCCCCTAAAATCGACGGCATAGCCGCCAGGCCGTATGCCCGGCGCCCGCTCCACAATCGTTACCTCAAATCCGTACCGGCTAAGCCAAAATGCCAGCGCCGGGCCGGCAATACTGGCGCCGGATATTAAAACGGTTTTACTTTTCATGTTTTAAAATTAACCGGCAACAAGCGGCACGGCAATGGATCACAGGCTAACAGTCACGATGGGTCGGTGAAACCGGTGTTTGGGTCGGCGGCGGGAAGCAGGGAACGGGAATAACATGCCCAGGCGACACGTCGTCCTTAATTTGGTTGGAGTGGACTGGTCGAGCCCCGGTATCGCAAGAAAGACAATTAAATTGAAGAGCCTTTATTTATCAGTGGCGCCAATGGTGCGGACCACTTTGCCTGCTCCATCCAGGAATTCAATAAGCGGATTTCCATCCGGCGCCACGCGGACAACAAGCCGTTCATGGCCCTGCTGGTCTTTGAGACTAAGGCTTACGGACTTATCCTGATCCCGCCCGAAGTAGGCGCGATTAATGATTCCACCCGGATATTTTGCATGCCATGCCTTGAGGGCAGCAACATGTTCCGGCCCTGCCGGCATCGCCTTTATTCGTTGCCATTCGGCACTATACGCCGGTGTAAGGGAATATGGCCTGTCGTCGTCGTTGAGGACATAATAAGTATTTCTCGAATTGCCATCACTGGACGATTCCATTACGAGGGTTTGGTCGCGGTTATACTCATCAAAGCTTAAGTGGCCCCAGCTATGTGTAACTCCGGCCGAATCTTTTTTCCCGCCAAAAATGAAGCCGCCGTTTTCCGTACCTTCCTCATTATTGAAAAGCATGCCGGTAGCATCCCTGTCGGTGCGCGGATATTCCTTGCCCATATAGTAAGCGCCCGGAAACTCCGCATTGTCGGAAATTACCATACGCGTTAACCCGTTGGGCTCGATAACGTTGATACGATGCACGGTTATTTGGTCGAAACTGGCATTAGGCGCGAATTTTTTGGCGCCGGTGAAAACTATAAATGCCAATATAATGGTAACGGTCCCGGAATAGACCGGGAGAAACTTTGGGTGCGAAAATAATTTTAACATGGTTTTTCGTTGTAATAAATTAATTAATACCAATCAATTTTAAACCTGAATGATAGGCTGATTTTTCGCTTCGTCAAGAATGTACGTGGCAAATTTTATATTATAATTCCGATTAACAAGGCTACTAATCAGATTAATTCGCAAGAACAGGAGCGGGGTGTTCAAGGGCGCGGTCCAGCAGAAACTTTTGGAGCGGTCTCACGTAACGATGATCCAGAATATGGCTATTACGGCCTAATGTCACCGCCTTTGGGCAGGCGATTCAGGGATGAATTTCGTTTAGGAGCTTTTAGGTTTTTTGTAAATAAGGATCAATTCGATCGCTCAATGATCTTTTGCCCAATCTCCTTAACCAATTTATAATCCAGGTAATTGCTGTCTAATACATGCCAGGTATGCCTCTCCAGGCCGATGGTAATTTGCCCGATCAACTTATTATGCAAGAACACGGAAAAGTAATCTTCGGCAGATTTAACTTTAAAGCGTAATCTTTTATTTTGATAGGTGGTTGAAAAGCTGAAATCAACACTTTGGCCGGCTATATTTTTTGAAAGGATCATATACATTTAAACGATCAAATCATAAATATGTTCATCATATATTCATTTACTTTCAGGAAAAAATCATATGGTCCAAGAGAACGGCTCCTGGTCAAAATAACAGACAAAATATCTATCGTAAAAACCTTATCTTTAAATAATTATTAGCCATTCAACCCAAGCAAATCATGAAGAAAATAACTTTCAGGGCAATTTGCCTGTTTGCCGCTATATTCCTGTGCCTGGCCCAAGCCTTTGCCCGTGGCAGGCAGCAAATGGCCTCCATCGGTGATTTCAAGCTGGAGTCGGGAAAGGTGATCAGCGATTGCGTTATTGGCTACCGCGTTTACGGCAAGCTTAACGGCGACAAAACCAACGCGATTTTGTTCCCGACCTGGTATGGGGGTACCACCCAATCGATAGAGTTCATTACGCCCTGGCACGCAATCGACACCACCCGTTATTGCCTGATCACCGTGGATGCTTTGGGCGACGGGGTGTCCTCCTCACCATCCAACAGCAGCAAACAGCATGGGCCAGCCTTCCCGGCATTCACTATCCGCGACATGGTGGAGAGCCAGCACGTGTTTGTTACCCAGAACCTGGGTATTACCCACCTGGCGGCCATTATGGGCGCCTCCCTCGGCGGCATACAAACTTTCCAGTGGGCGGTAAGCTATCCCGGCTTCGCCACACACATCATCCCCATTATCGGCAGCCCGAAGCCCAGCGCATACGACCTGATGCTCTATAGCCTCGACGCCCGTATTATTGAGGCTGACAGCGCCTTTAACCACGGTAATTATACAGTTAATCCACAAATAATTCCTGCGGCTATGCTGGTGCAAATGTCGAGCCTTACGCCGTCGTATTGGGTTAAAAATATGAACGACCAAAAGGTAGCCGCATGGCTGAAAAGCCTGGAAACTGCTAAAAACTTCGATTGGAATAATGCTTTATACCAAATACACGCGGTAATAGGGCAGGATATTTCAAGGCCCTTCGGCGGCTCCATGCAAGAGGCGGCAAATCACATCAAGGCGAAAGTACTTATCATCGTGTCCGCGCAGGATCACCTGGTTAACCCCGAACCAGCTATCGAGTTCTCCAAACTGCTGCCGGCAAAACTCGTGGTAATGGATAACGATAAAGGCCACCTCGCTGTAAGCTTTGACGACCCGCAGATGCATAAAGCCATTGTGGATGAATTGGCGGAGGGGTTCTAAGTCGGAAGTCGGAAAGTCGGAAAGTCGGAAAGTCGGAAGTCGGAAGTCGGAAGTCGGAAAGTCGGAAGTCGGAAGTCGGAAGTCGTAAGTCGGAAGTCGTAAGTCGGAAGTCGTAAGTCGGAAGTCGTAAGTCGGAAGTCAGATTTTGGAAGTCAGAAGTGATTATTATTCAGCCGGAAATAGTACAAATTTACTTAAGGCTCACAACTTAAAACTAATAATATTTTTATAATATTATTAATTAGTATATTAGAACCTGCATGCCTATTTACCATTCATGACTGCCTTTTACAATAAATATGCTTTATTGACTCAACGATTTGCGCGGAGATCAGTTGTTCTGTTGTACCTGTTTTTTCGATTTGGCTCATTTTCAGGATTTGGCCAGGACATCCGTAACCTGTCTATCGAGCGCGTACAGGATGATGGCCTAAAGAACAACTATATTCTTTCCATAGGCCAGGACAAAAATGGCTTCATGTGGTTTGGCACAGTCGAAGGACTATTCAGGTATGATGGTTATAATTTTAAAGGTTTTGATAATACAACTACCAACCCGGGTTTCCTGATCAATAAACCCGTATTAAGTATTTACCCCGAAAACAATAACCTTTGGGTGGGATATGTCGGCGGGATCAGCGTTATCGATATCAACACACAAGGCGTAAAGAATTTCCCCTCGCCGGGCTCACTTGTCATCAATTGTATTTTCGCAAAAAGTGACTCAATCTTTTGGGTAGGATCAAATACCGGCCTTTTCCAATTCAATAAGCGAAGATCAACATGGCAGAAAATGACCGGCCTGGACAAGGACAACGGTGTAAATTGTATCTGCGACGACAATCGAGGTCATTTATATCTAATATCGCCCTATAGTATTTGTTGTTTTACCAAATCGAGCGGTAAGTTCGAGTATTTTTATCCGCACCTGCCTATCTATCCCAAAATCGATCATATTAATTGCCCTAACCTGAACCACGCACTGATTGACCGTGAGGGAAATATCTGGGTAAGCAGCTGGGGTGGCGGCCTTATTAAATATAATCCGAACACCCATGAACTCAGACAATGGATGCATCCGACGGACGATCTTCATTTTTTACCATACTACATCACGCTTGACATGCTGGCCGATAAAACTGGCAACATGTGGCTGGCCAGCAAAGAAGGCGGGCTGACAATTTATAACCCGGCAAGCGATGCATTTACCAATTACCCGGTTGAATGGCAGAGCGAGAACAAGGTGTCAGCCGGCGTAACGCGCGTATTCAGGGACAGATCGGGGATTATTTGGATAGGCACAGAAAACGGCATCTTTAGATACGACCCCTACAACACGCATTTATCAAAAACGCAAATGCGTTTAAAAACGGATACCGGGATCGCCCCGGCGCATACTTCGCCCCTGGTGATGTTGAAAGATAGTGACGGTTTGTTTTGGATGGGTATGTACGAGGGTGTATTTATTTTTGATCAAAAGGAAAACGTACTGTACGATTATAATAAGGTATTGGGGCTTCCGCCAAATCAGAGCGTATTTAATATCCTCCGGGACCGGAATGGCTTTATATGGCTCACGGACAGGAACCTCCTGGTAAAAATAATTAAAAAGAACGTGGCGGGGACTATTACGTTGCTGCCTGAAATATTCAACTTGCCGGAATTGAAAAGCACGATAACGAGCTTGTTTATTGATAAGGAACAAAGATTCTGGATAGGGACGCACAAGCAGGGTATTTACCGTTTTGACCCTTCGACAAAAAAACTTACTTCGTTCAGCTACAGTGAAAAGGCGCTGTTGTCCGGTATAAAAGAGATACACTCTTTTTGCGAATTGTCAAAAGATAGTATTTTGGCAGGAGGCGTTAATACCGGGCTGATCCTGTTGCATGCTAACACCAACCGGTATGAAAAAATAGAATGGAAGAACACGCCGGGTGTTCCGGCAGAGGCTTCCATAAACGGGATATGCAAAATAGGGAAACACTTATGGATAGGGACTGACTACAATGGTTTGTGGGAAACCGACTTGCACTTCAAAAAACCATTGGTCACCACAGTAGCCGACGGACTGCCATCGATGGATATCGGTTCCATCACGCCCGACAATCAAAATAATCTTTGGATGCTGACCAATTCGGGTGTTGTAAAATTTCAAACGTCCAATAAAAAAATTACGGTCTTTGATAAAAGGGATGGCATACTGGACCTTGATGAACTCAATTCATTAATTATAGACAACGACAATTCGATTACGATAGCGGGCAGAGGGTGCCTTTACAGCCTGGTACCTTCGCAAATATCAAAAAACCAGCAGCCTCCAAAAGTATTTATAACCAATTTAAAAGTTTTTGACAAAGATTTCAGCGTACAGAAAAGCAAGCCCATTGAACTCGGGTACAATCAAAATTATTTCTCGCTTGAGTATGTCGCGCTCAACTATACACGGTCAAAGTTTAACAGGTATGCCTACAAAATGGACGGCCTGGATAAAAAATGGAACGACGCAGGCAGGCGCCGTTATGTTTCGTACGCCAACTTAGGCGAAGGCACCTATACTTTTAACGTGAAGGCATGTAATAGCGAGGGCGTGTGGAATAATGTCCCTGCCAAACTGGTGTTAATCATTAAGCCGCCTTTCTGGCACCGTTGGTGGTTTTACAGTTTGGTGATCTTGTTTTTTGCGACAGTCATCTACACCTTGTACACGTATAACATAAACCAGCTTAAGATCAGGCTGCAAATGCGTGACAAAATAGCCCGCGATCTGCACGACGATATCGGATCGACCTTAAGCGGGATAAACATTTTCAGCAAAATCGCTATGCAGAAAATGTATGCCGATCAGTCGGGCGGCCTCGAGTTGGTGACTAAAATAAGCGAGCGTTCGCAAAATACCCTGGAAGCGTTATCAGATATTGTGTGGTCTATCAACACCCGGAATGACGGGATGGACAACTTCCTGATGAAGGCGAACGAGTACCTTTCGATACTGGAGGTACAAGGCATTGGATACGATTTCAAAGTAGACCCGGAGTTAGAACATATGAAACTTGGGATGATATTAAGAAGAGAGTTGTATCTTATCTTTAAGGAAGCGATATGTAACGCCGCTAAATATGCCGGGTGCACTTTTATCCAGATTTACCTGGCGCGAAATAAAGATCATTGCACACTTACCATTCACGATGATGGAAAGGGGTTTAACCCCGATACCGTCGGCTCTGGCAATGGGTTTTATAACATGCGGCAAAGGGCTCAAAAAATGGATGGTGACCTAACTGTTACTACCAGGCCCGGTGAAGGCACGTTGATTACATTGAATTTCCGAATTACCCGATTTCGGTAGTAATAGTCGCAAAATATTCATTTAATTTTAGCCTGGCTGATCGTCCACCAGTTTAAAAATGATCCGCTAAACCATAAACGGGCAAACCGGGCACATGAAGACAAACATTTTGATATATGAGGATAACACTGACCTGCGCGATGCCCTGGTGCAGCTGATCAATACATCACCTGTTTATGCCTGCGTTGGCGCCTTTGACAATTGCCGGAAAGTGATCAGCGATATACGGGCCTTAAATCCCAGGGTAATATTGATGGATATTGATATGCCCGGCAGGACCGGTATTGAAGCAGTTCAGCTGATCCGGGAGATAAATCAAGATGTAAGAATTATTATCCTCACCGTTTTTGAAGATAACCATACCGTTTTCGACGCCATATGTGCCGGCGCTTCGGGCTATTTGCTAAAAAAACACTGTTTTGAAGAACTATTCGGGGCGATAGCTGAATCGTTAAATGGCGGAGCGCCGTTAAGCCCAACTATAGCGCGAATGGTGCTCGACCATTTAGCCCAAAATGGGCCTGGTTCCGCTGTAAAATATAACCTCACCACCCGCGAAAAGGAAATATTAGATGCCCTGGTAAAGGGCTTCAGCTATAAAAAAATATCTGTTACCCTTAACATCGGTTTCGAAACCGTAAAAAAACACATCCGCAATATTTACGAGAAACTGCATGTGCACAACCAAACGGAAGCGGTAGCCAAAGCGTTGAAGAACAGGATTGTGTGAGATGGAGGGTAGTGATTAGAGGTTAGAGATTAGAGATTAGAGATTAGTTAATTAGAGATCAGTTGGAAAGTTCAACGTCCGTCCCGGTAGCTATAGGGAGAGGCTTTGACGGAGGTTTCGGCAAAAATAACTAAAGTTATACAGATTGGACATCAGAGGTTAGTCGGGGGTTCTTTTTTACTTACCAAGCTTCAACTAACCTCTAATCTCCATTCAGCTAACCACTTACTGCCGTTAGTTTAGTAGTCATAGCACCCATTTGCCATTGTATAATCGCGTAACCAGGTACATACCATTCCGTAACCATCGAAGTACTTGGGGGGATATTCATCCCTTGCATAGTAGTGGTCAATTTATAGGTCATTTTGTAGCACTCCCATGTTCCCGCGGGCGTGGTGAGGCTTTCTTTATCAACGACGGTTCGATCAGTAATATCTACCTTAGTTGTCATTGTTTTATTTCCCATATTCATAGTCATTGTTAATGTAGCGCCGGGGAAATTTTGGCCCACTGTAAGCGTAGAAGGATAGGGCATAAGGGCGGAACTGAATTGAAAGTTGCCCTGCTGCGGCATCATCGAGCTGACGTCAATCAGCAATGTGCCGTTATCGCATTTGTAGGATATATTGGCTTTACTGCGCGGATTACTATTTTGATCAAAATTTTGCGCGGTGACATTAGCAGTAGTTACCCCGCCGGATGTTGTTGCACTCGCTACGGTTTCAATAACTTTATGCATCACTTTTCCACCGCCGTTATAAGTTGTCATTTCCATGGTGCGGCCCTGTTTCATAAAAATAAACTTCGAGCAATCCTGCGCAAACAGGTTTGAGGCTGCTAAAGCCAGGCTGATAACTAATACAAAGTTTTTCATAGCTTTTTTATTACAAATTTATTGGCCCCCTAAACCGGCATCAATACCCAATCGGGTATAAGTTACTAACTAAACCGGCTCTGCGCTTTATAGTTTCACAAATTCAACCCTGCGGTTATTGGCTTTACCTTCAATGGTGGTGTTATCACTTATAGGTTTTGTACTTCCATATCCTTTTGCAGTAAGGCGCCCGGCGTCAATACCCATGGTAATAAGTTGTGACCGAACGGCATCGGCACGGACCTGAGATAGTTTCATATTTGCATCGTCGCCGCCATCACTGTCTGTGTATCCGCCTATTTCAAATTTTATTTCGGGGTTGTCCTGCATTATTTTAACAATTCCATTTAATGTGCCCATGCTTTCAGGTTTTATAACAGCCTTGTTAACATCAAAGTTAATTCCGTGTGTAACTATTTTGGCATCGGTAAATTTTTTGCCGATCATATTCATCCCCCCGCCGCTTGCCAGTTTAAGGTTTGTAAATATTATCGGGTTATTTGTACTAAAACCCAGGTCGTCAAAAGATAACCTTAAAGGCTTATTATCTATATTGGGGTTAACGCATATACGATACTGATCTACATAAACCTTCATCTGCCCGTTTTTGCATACAATAGCCGCATGGTGCCATTTTTCATCAAAGCCATTCAGTAAATCGCCGGGATACGATTTTTCTAAATTGTCTATCTTAACATCCTCCCTTCCGAGTGTTACCCGGTAAGCAGGGTTACTTTGCACCCCTTTAGGATCTTTATAATAAAATTCAATATTAAGCGCATCACTAAAATGATTGGTTAAATAACCTGGATCGGGATATTTTTTGTAGATAAAATCAAACTCAAACGTAAACGAATCCGGCAGGTAGCTATCCGTTTTCATCCTTGGCATTACTTCTCCATTGTGTTCGGAAAGCAGTAAAGATGGTTTTGAATCAACCTTATTGATTACAGCCTGGCCTTTCAGCAGTTTCCATTGTGTAGGAAATTCGCCGTCCTGGTCATCGCTAAAGTCATCTTCAAAAATTATTTGTTCGCCGGGTATAAAATCATAGTTCTGGTAGGCGCTAAAGGTTGGTGTTGATGATGTGGCGGAAGAGTTTCCCGGGCCTGCAGCAGTTCCGCTTGTTGAGGCGGTGGCAGCAGCGGGTGCCGCATTTTTTGCTGAGTCAGCTTTTGAAGGCTTTTTTTTCTTTTTAAACAGCCCTTTCACGGTGTTTTCAGCACTACTCATCGTGTTGTTAACGGTTGAATTAATATCACTATTAGCATGCTGGCTAGCATCATTTGAAACAACGGTGCCAGGATTTGTTACCTGAGCCGAACTTTTTTCCCCCGCAAAAAGCAATGCCAGCATTAAGCCAGCCATCAGAATAAGTTTTTTCATCGTGAGCGTGTTTAATTAAATAATTCGTAAAAGAAACCACCAAACCTTTCAGAAATAAAACGTTACAGGTGCTGGGTTTTATTACAAAATTATTGTGCTGTCTAACCTGCATCAATACCCAATTGGGTATAAGTGCTGTTGTCTCCCCACGGGGTTTAATAGCTTCGCAAAAATGATCGCACGAACTTCAATCAGCGCCGATGCCTCGTGCCCATTTATTTCTGCAGCCAAAATACCGGGGAATAAACTGCCGCCTCCTGGTTTTTAAAACTATACCATAAATCCCCAATCAGGTAATTGACAGGCCCTGATATCGTCGGTAATTTTAGAAAAGTTAAACGCGCCGCCGTGTATCTAAATCGATGACGGATTTATTCGGGCCGTGTTAAGTGGAAACCAGGACAATCTAAACAAAAGACAACATCATAAGCACCTAATATTTATGAGATCAAAACTTTTACTCGCTGTTTTATTTTGTATACCGGTTTGGTATTCAGCTTTTGCCGAGGCTGGGCCGGCTATTACATCTTTTACGCCGGCATCGGGGGCGCCAGGTACGCTGGTTACCATAACGGGGACTAACCTCGGAAGTCCAACCGCGATTAATATTGGCGGGAAAGCCGCCCTGGCTATATCCAACACGGCCACGCAGGTGGTCGGTTTTGTGATGCCGGGCGCAGCAACGGGCGTAGTATCGATAACTACAGCCGGCGGCACAGTTAACAGCAGCAGTAATTTTACGGTTACTGCGACACCCTATCCATCGCAGCAGGAGGGAAATCCTATTATAACAGCCACGAATTATGGGCAGGCAGAAATAGGTACCTCGGTTGCAATAAGTGCGGATGGTACTACAGCGTTAGTTGGCGGGCCATTTTACTATAGTGGGTCGGGCATAAGTCCGGGTGTGGCCCTGGTTTTTGTTTACAGCGGCGGTATGTGGACCCAGCAGGCGGAATTTTCGGCCTCGAATTTTTCGCCGCAACAGGGGCGTTCGGTTGCCCTGAGCGCTGATGGGAATACCGCGATGGTGGGCGGCAGCGGCGATGACAGCACAACAGTCGATGGAACCAGTACGGGGGCGGTTTGGTTTTATACACGAGTGGGCACAGTTTGGAGGGAAGAAGGTAAGCCTGTAATTGGAACGGGATACATCCCTTACCCTGGTCAGGGATCGTCGTGTGCGCTTAGTGCAGACGGAAATACGGCTATCGAAGGCGGATATGGCGATAATGGCGGCATAGGCGCCGCCTGGATATTTACCCGCAGTAACGGTGTATGGACGCAAGAAGGCCCTAAATTGGTTCCCGCCGACAACACAGGTAACGCGAATTTCGCCAGTTCTGTGGCGATAAGCGCCGACGGGAATACGGCCGTGATGGGTGGGTATAATGACAATACCAGCGTCAATTCACATAACCAGGAAATGGTACCCGGTGCTACCTGGGTATTTACACGGACAGGCAGTACATGGTCGCAGCAGGGCGGCAAACTTGTTGCCACAGGTGGCAGCGGTAACGATCAGCAGGGAACGGCGGTGGGCGTGAGTGCTGATGGAAATACGATGGTAACCAGCGGCCCGGGCAGTAACTCGGTTTGGATATTTACCCGGAACGGCGCCACATGGTCACAGTTGGGATCGGCGCTCCCCGAAACCGGGGTTACGGGTAATCCCGGTAATGGTATCCAGGCCGGATTTGGAAGTGGGGTCGCCTTGAGCGCCGATGGAAATACTGTGGTAGTAGGCGACAGTCAGAATGGCAGTTTTGATGGGCCCGGTCCCGGCGGTACATGGGTATTTACCCGAAGCGGCAACACCTACGTTCAGCAGGAAGGCGCGCTGATGGGTACCGGTACTGGAACCACGGCCTATCCATCGCAGGGCGAGGCAGTGGCTTTAAGCCCCAACGGTACAGCCTTTGTAACCGGGGGCCCGGTAAACGGTACGAATTACCAGGGCGCGGCCTGGGTTTTTTCGGCGGTAATTCCTCCGGCAACCATTACGGCGGGCGCTGTAACCGGCAGTATTTCAGCCTGCGCAGGGTCAGCCTCAATCAGCCCTTTTGTTCAACAGTTTACCGTTTCCGGAACTGCTTTGACAGCAAACGTTTCTGCCACTGCCCCAGCAGGCTTTGAAGTATCGCTTGCCGCAAACAATGGTTATGGAAGTAGTGTAATGCTTATACCATCTGGCGGCTTAGTAAATTCAGCCGTCTATGTACGGTCAGCCGCCGGCGATGCGCCGGGTGTTATTTCAGGGAATGTAGCATTAACTTCCACAGGCGCCACCACCCAAAATGTGGCGGTAACGGGCACCGTAAATGCGCTGCCGACGGTAAGCGCTGTAAGTAATCAAACCCTTGTCAATGGCGCGGCAACAGCGCCTGTGAATTTTACAGGTACAGCTAATAGCTTTACCTGGACCAACGACACGCCGGACATAGGCCTGGCCGCCAGCGGTAATGGTAATATTGCCACGTTTAATGCGGTAAATTCCGGCAGCAGCCCGGTAACGGCTACTATAACAGTAGCACCTGTAAATGCGGGACAAGTATATCTTGCAAATACAGCTAATGGCAATGTTACAGTCGTTAATACTTTAACAGATAGTACGGCAGCTACGGTACAAGGAGGAGGTCAGGAACCCGTTGGCGTATCAGTAAGCCCGGATGGCAGCAAAGTATATGTGGCGAACACTTCGTCAAATAACATTTCTGTAATAAGTACTTTAACCAATTCATTGACAGCCAGCATTCCCGTCGGAAATAATGTCACTCCACACGGCGTAGCCGTAAGCCCCGATGGCAGTAAATTGTATGTAACCGGTTACAACGCGAGCGAAGTTTTGGTTATCAGCACTTCAACTGACGCGATAACCGCTACAATTGGCGTGGGCCAAAGCCCTTTTGGGATAGCTTTAAGCCCGGATGGCACAAAGGCATATGTTACAAATTATTACCCGGGCACTGTATCAGTTATCAATACACAAACCAATACGGTAACCGCAACCGTCACCGTAGGTTCGGGCCCCAAGGGGATATGTGTAAGTCCCGATGGCAATACGGTATACGTGGCAAATCAGGGAGGTACAGTTTCTGTCATAAGTGCAAACACTAATACGGTTGTAGCTACCATTAGCGTAGGCGTATTTACTTTTGGCATAGCAATCAGCCCCGATGGCAGTCGCGTATATGCCGCAAACAATGCTTCAGGTACAGTATCCGTCATCAATACGCAAACTAATACAGTTGTAGCCACTATACAGGTTGGCCAAAGTCCCGGAGGCTTATCATTTAGCCCGGATGGGTCCCGTTTATATGTGGAAAATGGCAGTTTGGTAGTCATTAACACCGCCACTAATGCAATAGCCAATACCATTAGTTTTCCATTTGGTGTTGGCACAGCCTCGTTTGGTAACTTTGTTACCGCAGGTGTCAACTGCACCGGCGAGCCCGTCAAATTTACCATCACGGTAAATCCTACGCCTGTGCCGCCAACCATTACTTCGTTTAGCCCGGCATCAGGGCCGGCAGGT
>Ga0302307_10001160_pt1 | contig 16629 bp, 12 predicted proteins | sample III_Palsa_E3_2_FD_200530 | JGI IMG/M metagenome (GOLD analysis project Ga0302307, IMG submission 200530) | Peat permafrost microbial communities from Stordalen Mire near Abisko, Sweden - III_Palsa_E3_2 | ecosystem: Environmental > Terrestrial > Soil > Palsa > Peat permafrost | place: Sweden... | reverse complement strand
TTTCCTGGCATCAATTCAGGTATTTGGTGTACACCAAGCTACAAATTGGTATTACAAATAAAAACTTTACCGGCAGTTAAAAGTTTAATGCTTTTATCCGATTATTAAGTGATATTGGATTAAAATTGTTAAAAAATTGATTTGGAAGACTTTTTAATTCATTTTTGGATATTCAAATAACCAATTACTCTCTTATGAAACCGCAATTATTAAAAGTATCCAAGGACGAGGTTAATTCATTTAGCGCACGTAAAGACGTTATGCCTGATATAAACAACCGCTGGCATTATCACCCGGAGGTGGAGTTGATCTATTTTAAAAATGGTAGTGGTACACAGTTTATTGGAGACAGTATTAGCCCTTTTATGACAGGAGATGTTGTATTAGTGGGCGCTAACCTTCCCCATTTCTGGCAATTTGACAGTAGCTATTTTAGCGGGCAAGAGGATGTATCTGCAGATATTAATGTAATTCATTTTAATGAAACTTTTTTGGGGGAGTCTTTTCTTGCTTTGCCAGAAAATCAAGTCATCAGAATTTTACTCCAAAACGCAAAACGGGGTGTACAAATACGGCAAACATCCAGCGCACGCATCGGCCACTTAATAGAAAATATTATTAATAGTAAAGGACCGCGCAGGATTACGTTGCTAATTGAGATACTGATATCCATTTATGAATGCCAAGAGTGTAATTCCCTTTCCTCCATTGCATTTCAATATGATTTTCATGCACCGGAGAAAGATCGTATAAATAAGATTTATAACTATTTGATTGAAAACTTCAAGAAGCAGATATCGTTAAAGGAAATAGCTGCAATAGGTAACATCAGTCCAAATTCATTTTGTAAATTCTTTAAATCCCGCAGCCGGAAAACTTATACGCAATTCATAAGAGAAATTAGAATCGGACATGCCTGTAAGCTGCTGATTGATAATAATTTAAACGTAAAAGAGATTTGTTATGAGTCCGGCTTTAATAATTTTTCAAGTTTTCATAAGCACTTTAAACTTATTAAGGGGAAAACTCCTCTGGAATATCAAAAAAACTTTCTAAAAGAAAGTTAAATTACACTGTAAATTTCTTTACAAGCAGGGAAAATCACAAAACTGTTTGTTAAACAAGTTTTTGATAGACAATTTATTACAGGCGAAATGCTGTGCGCCTTGACAGGTTTTAAGTGTATCTCGATATACTAACGCTTCCTAGCGAAAAAGACCTCTAATCTTTCGATTAATGGCGTTCTCTTTTACTTGGGTATCCCAAGCGATAAATATTCCAATTTTGGGTTACATTATCCTGTAATCGGGTATTAATATTATAAAATTGATAATTATGGAATGCGAAGGTTGGATAATGGTTTTAACGCCTGTAGTTTGTATAGTAATTAGCTTTATAGTTTTAGCTTATTCACGAACAGGAAAAGAAGACGAAGGGTTAACCGGATTTTTGCGCTGTTGCTACCCATTGCAATAGGAGCATTCACTTTTTTCGTATCATTTATACCGTTTTATTAAACAGCTTGTTTATTCTGGAATTGTCCTATCTGGATCATATTATCAATGTGACTGGTGAATTTGTTTAACACTGTCAACATAACTTTTAAAATCACCGCATTCCTTCAAAACTTCTGCATAGTATTTGGTGTCGCTAAATCTGGTGTTTAGCACTTTGAAATAACTCCAATCAGGGATGAAACTACTATTATTATCAAGCCCACTGAAAAGCGTTGTTTCGCCGGGCTTATCATATTCTACATTGTAGTAGTTATTCCGCTCGCATTTACTGAGCATAAAAGCGCATAAGGCGCGCTGCTCATTATTACCTGCATTATCGAATGCTTTTTTATAATATTGTTCTGCAATATTTTGCTTCGTGAATATATTCGCATACTTTAATCCCTCACCAATACTCGGCTCTGTAAGCGAAAATATAAACAGGTTCCCTTCATAAAAAAAGCGTGCGTTTCCATATTCATTTATATTGTAATAAGCATTTGCCATCAGGTACGCATTACGATATACATTTTTGCCTGCCTTTAATTCTTCGCTAATCGCCTTTAATGTTTTTATAAAGTCCAGTCTTGAATATTTATGTTTCTGTGGAGCTGCGTGATCGCAATCGTGGCAGTCATTTAATCGACTGTTAAAAGGGTTTCCATATAGTTCCGCATTTTGTGTAGCAGTATCGGCCATGCTCATGAACATAACTGCGCGATCGAGTTGTTCCTGATAAGTCATAATCAGCGCCTGCTGGAAATAAAGCTCTCCTAATTTAAAGGGGCTGTATCTTACAAGCGCCCGCTCAAAAGGCGTTTTTCCAGGTTTATTAATAAATACGGTCAATGAATCGATACGATAATTGCTGTTATAAAAGCCGTTATTATAACCTAACAAGGCAGCCTTTATTTTATCACCTTGTTTTAAATATACTTTAGACAAAGCATCCATTGTTTCTGTTACCGCGCTTTGAAAACGAAGGTCTTTAACCGTGTCCTTGCCATCCTTTAAGTTTGCTAACCAGTTTAATGGCTCCGTTAATTTCGCTTCCGTAGCCGCGTCAATATGATCTACCTGGTGTGCGTATAACATAATTGCCAGTACTTTATATTGGGCCATGATCATTTGATCATTTTTGGGAAGTTCCTTTTCCGCAAGTGCGTAAAATTTCGCACAACCTGCAAAATCATCATCCAAAAAATGGAGATAACCTGCTGCAAGATGCCAGTAATAAGGCATTGATATAGATTTATTATTCGACATAGAATCGACCAGGCGAATATTGGGGTCATGAGCCACCCTTTCTGCTACCACATCACGATAGGCCTTTTGGTAAGCTATATTATAGGCAGAGTCGTTAAGGGCGTTTACATGTTTAATATTGGCTGCATTATTATCAAAAGCGAAGTAGGGGAGAAATTGAATTGCGGTGTCAGGAATAGCAGGTGCAGCCCTGGCATATTCAGCTTTGGCTATCAGGCGGCCTAAAAAAACCTCTAGCCTGTTAGAGTGAGGGTCTAATTTCGCTATTTCACGTATTGCTCTGGCATCATCATCGTTATTTATTCCAAGCAACTGCCAAAGCATAATTTGCTCTTCTTTTGTTTTGGCCATATGCAGAGTTTCCGTCCAATCCTTTTCTTCCTGCGGATGAAAACTCCAGTTGCTTGACCATCTGAGATCATCAGTGTTTGCATAGCATAAACTGTATAAATAATTAGATTTGGCGTATGCCTTATGCCGATAATAATAACCAGCCAGGTAACCCAGCGAGCGATAATAAGTCAGGTTTTTATCAAATTCCTTTTCATGGGTGTTAAAGAGCATTACAATTTTACTTTGTTGAAGTTGGCTCGTTGTAAGTGAATCGTTTTCATTAACCGATTTGTCCTCAAAATAAGCAAGTCTTATGCATTGAAACCATAACCGCTCTTTAATAAAGGGATCCGTATTGGTCGTAAACGCGCTTTCCAGTTTGGTTGCCAATCCATTGGGGATAATGATCGGATCCGGCTTAGAATCCCAGCCGTAATAGTCCTTTCTTGGAGGCGCGGCAAATTTTTCACATTGCTTAGCCAGCAGTAAATATTGGAAAAAGCTATTAACTCTTTTGCCATCTCTCTTTCCCTTAGCAGGCAAGGGATATGAAGGCGGAGTAACAGCAATATCGCCGCCCAAATAGCGATAAACAGAATCTACTTCATTTAGGTTAGCCGTAAAAAGCAGGTAATGGATATCTTGCTTTGGCAAAGCATGTTTAAGGTATTTATCCCATTCGCCGGTAATTGGATTATTTGAATAGTTGTCATTATACATACCTGTACTATCTGTACCAAATTGTGGATCATCGGCATAAAAAAAAATCGGATTAGTTTTCCCAATGAAATATGCGGGATTAAAAGCGGAAAATGAAGAGTCCTCATCTTCTTCACTGCCGCCGCAGGCCCATAAAACTCCCCGGGCAGAAAGAATACTTAAACTAAAAATCAGCAGAAACTTGGCGTAATTGCTCACTATTAAATTTCGACGGGTCCAGGTTAGCCAGTTCATAATATATTATGGTTCGGTTGTTTTGTTGAGGAAGTTTTTCTGACAGCTGCTTTGCCGCTTTTCGCAAACTACTGATATCGGTTTCCTCAAGCTTAAATATATCGCTTTCTTTAATATAAATGCCGTTCAAGAAAAAACTTCTTTTTGCGGTGTAAGTCTCGCCGATCTTTCTAAACAAGGCACTATTGTCCAACTCTTGCTTCTTGATTTTTTCGTAAACCTGAATGATATGCCCATCACGGATTTGCAACGCCCATGAAAACAGGGGCAGGGCAACATCCAATTCGAGGGGATAGTCCTGTATATAATCAACATACTTTGCAGCATCTTTTTCGCTATAAATAGAATTACTTAGTTCCGCTCCAACGTTGGGTTTACCCATATTATAAAACATTAAAACGCCCTTGTCAACAGGCGGAATGCCCGTTACCTTTTTATATTTAACCTGATGAAGCCGGATAGTTGCCTGTAAAGAATGATGATTGGCCTTCCTGAATGCCAGAAGAAAGTTAAAATATTTTTCTTTTGTCTCAATTGTCCAGTCACAATCGAATTGTATGCTGTTATACCAGATTTTGTGGGCAGAAGCAATAATTCCGATTAATTTGTTGCAATTAATAGCCAGGCTATCTATATCTCCCATGCTTGTGCGGTCAAGCGTCTTATTCGTTATATAAATTACCGGAGTAATTTTTAGACCGCTAGCCGATTGCCCGAAATGAATAATTGCATTAGGATAGGCTTTTTTTGTTTGATCGTCCCAAGTGATATCGAAAAACCGGATATAGAGATTGTTCCCTGCGGCATTCCTGAGGATTTTTGCTTGTGCCGAATCTAAATTAAAAGTCGATTTCCAGTAGTAAAAACCCGGAGTTGCGATATCCTTTCTTTTGCAGGCTAACAGACAACACAAAGGAATGATAAAACCTAATAAAAGCCGTAGCAGGCGAAAGTTCATACAACTATAAAAGTAAATATTGTAAGCCTTTTTTATTGCAATTTTATCTTATTTAGTTTAAAAAGACTTAAGTAATAAAATAACCTATTTCAAGCCCATTTTTGAAAATTTAACATTTTGCAATTGTTGAAAATGTTCTTCACGACGGCTCTTAAACTCCTCTTTCAACATTCCGTATAAAACATATACAATCGGCCTAAGCTGCTCATAGTTTTTCTCCATGATAAAATTATTGCCCATTTGAAATAGCTCCTCGACATTGCCCGATTTATATTGTGTTAAAGGCATAAAACGAAGGGATAAAAAGACTCTGACAAAAAATTCCGGATTTTGCTCATGAACTTTAATGTTAACTGATCTAAGTTCATCATTCATCTTTTTAATCAAGTGTTTATCATTTGACTTTAAAAATTCATTTTCCCGGGTTGTTATTAATTTGTATTTGTTGATTAGTTCAGGTGTAGCATATTTCTCCTGGCTTATAAAGTCAGTTTTAAGCTCTTTATATTCATTTAAAACGGCATAAACATCTCTGGCCCTGGTAAGGCTGTCTAATTCTCCCAGTAATTTTCGTTTCCGCTCATCTATTCGATATTTTTCTACTGTTAAATTGTCGCCAAACAGTTCTTCGGCGGTTTTCCTCAAGTCGCTTAATTCCTGTTCTATATTACTGAACATAGCAGAAACTTCATAAGCCTCTTCTTTATTGCTAATCGCTATTTCTTTGGCCAATAAAGCCTCGGCTTGCGTTATATCGTACAATATCTTTTCACAGTTAACATCTCTGCTGGCTATATGAAAACTACGTTCAATTTCCTCTTCCGTTGCAGGTATATAGATCATTACATACAAACCCCGGGATTCATCCATATTTACCTTTATTTCGATATCAGTACCTTGTATTAAATCGCTGTGAATCGTTTTTCCCGACAATTCGATATATCCTATACTTAAATTTGCGCCGGGCATTGTGCCGCCTTTACCCTCAACCAGGTTGATAACTATCTTATCATCCGAGTTTACAATAATTGATTTAGTAAAAGTTTTATAAAGTGTTTTCTTTAGCGGTAAAATACTGTTGCGTTTAAACACAACTTCCAGGTAAGTAGTGTCATCATTATTATCAAGTTCAATGCATATATCTGCAGGCAATAATTGTCCGCTTACATTATATAGCCCATGCGATATGTTAATGTCGGCGTTATCATAAATTTCTTTTTCTTCAGCATCATAAATTCTCAGTCTGAAAATGTTTTTCGCTTTGGGTATTAGTGTCACAAACTCAGATCCCGACTCGCTAAAACCGATTAACCCGGTATCGAAACCACCATCATTACGACTAATACGGTATAGTCCTTTAAATTGATCGTTTATTTTAAAAGCAATCAGTTCCTCAATATCATTAGTATATGGTTCATAAGATATTTTAACATCCTCCCGGTGAAGTTTAGGAGCCTGTTCATCTGCGACAGTTTTAACAGTTACAGCTTTGGGATGCGCGCCTGCATAATATGCAGCACCAACAATCACTGCAGTTGTCGGATCTACAGTATCGTCAACAATACTTTGTGATATTCTTTTTAACTCGTCTTTTATAAATGGGATATAAGTTGTGCCACCCACTAAAATGATTCGTTCTATATCAGAAAATGTAACGTCATTTTCTGACAGCAACTCCAAAATAAATTTTTCTGTTTCTAAATATTTTGGCCTTACAACTGTATTCAGATCTTCCCTGCTGATCTCGAACTCTGTCATGATATGAAGTTCCGCAAAATCCACTTCCAGCCATGCCGTTTGTGTTAGTGAAAGTTGCTTTTTTACTTCTTCGCCTATGTAATTCAAATAGTGCCAAAATTTTTCATAAACACCTTGCTTAAGAGCAATTTTATCCCATAACTCCACATTCCCTGTAATCTCACTAAGTTTAGGGACAATCACTTCCCTTATAAATGCATGATCAATATCAACTCCGCCCAAAAAGTTATTTCCTTTATTATCAATTACCTTTAGTTCGCGTTGATTAATGTATATTAATGCTGTATCAAAAGTGCCGCCCCCAAAATCATAAACCAACCATTTTTGTTCTTTTTCAATATTTATATGGCTTACATTAGCATAAGCAAGGCATGCTGCAATAGGTTCCTGTAATAATACAACCTCCTTAAAGCCTGCCTGGTAACCGGCTTGCTTAGTGGCGTTAGATTGAATAGTATCAAACGAAGCCGGTATTGTAATTACTACGGAATCCTTTTCATTATGTAAGTAATTACTTAGTTCTTTTAATACATAAGCTGAAAGATCAACCGGTGTGATCTCTGAACTTTCATTCTCCTGCTTTACCCAATAGTTTTCACTTGTTCCTATCCTGCGTTTAAAAGCGCTAAAAACATTTTCTGCATTGGTTAAATATTGTTCGCGTGCCTTATCACCTACTATTATACGCCCCTTACGAAAGGATACTACTGAGGGTAATATTTCTTTTAGGCCAACCGGGTTTTTTAAAACCTGCACTTTGCCATTTTCATATCTGCCAATTCCCGAGTTAGTAGTTCCCAGGTCGATCCCAATATTTATATGTTCCATGTTATTTTCCTTCAATAATTACGATACCTTTTTGTATCAGCGCCATTTCGCCGCCAGGTACTTTTTGATAAATGATGGGTTTAAGCACACGGGTAACTTTAAGCTGGCCCGATAAGTTTCCCGACAAAGTTGCCTCAATATCTGTATCTGTTTCATGATAGGCGCGGTTACTGGGGTCAACTATATAATATCCCATAGCGTCCAGCTCATGGTAAATCCTGGTGAAATTCCTTTCTGCAAATGTTTCTCCCTTTGCCCCAAGTTTTTGTTCTATATCGAATACCTGGTTTATGATAGCAACCATTTCCATGTGTTTATCTGTTTTACGAAGATAATTGTTATTTTAGTTTACTTTTGATTTAAAATATTATCATAAAAATTTGTGTTGCTTTTTCGATCATTAAACGACATAGGAATAACCAGGACACATCTATCAGGCAACATAACCGTTGATATTGTCCGTATCGAAAAACAGCTGCTCGCTCAAAACAGGCTGAATAACACGCCTTCTAAAAATGATATTGACCTGATTATAAAAGTCCTGAAAGATTATCCTGATGAAATAAGAGAAATATGTAATTATGAGTGTTTATATGGCATTTTAGCTGATGTAGATGCCCGTTATCTTGACAGGTTGCATTCACATACACCCGAACAAGCCGCCCGTATTCGATTTGTTATCTCAAATTATTTTAATGACGAGATAACAGCTTTTATAAATGACAGCATCCGTACAGAAGACTGGAATAAATTAAGTGTGCTATTAACTTATAAAATATTTCTGTCCACAGAATTGTTGGAATCAATATCGCAAAAATTAACAGGAAAATTTGAATACGCGCTGCTTATAATTGTAAGATACTACAATATTGCTGAAGCTCAATCTAAAGCGGCATTTTTGACACAGCCAACCTTTTTTATGCTTTTAGGCGAACTCGATGCCAGGTATTTTAGGCCATATTTAATGCAGCTGCTTGTATTTATGAGTAAAAATCACAGTACTGCCAAGTCATCCTCCTATCTTAATCTGGTGGTTAGAGCTATGTGTTCATTCAAGCCTACTGATAGTCAGCTTGCAGCGAGTTTGAGCGGCGCTTTAATTTTAACGGCACCGGTACGCCAAAAGGAAGATTCAAAAGCAGGCGTATTATTTATTTGTGCAATAAGCTTTGTTTTTATTTTAATATTTATGGTAGCCAAATGCGGCTCCAATACACCGGTACAGCGCATTAATCCTTATGAAAATCAAAAATTAGAATACGGGACCATTGAGAATGCGAATTATTGGAAGGAAGATCAGAAAATCAAAATGGAGGATTTTGTTGAGGCACGCCAATTGCCGATACTCTATCCGGCAAATAGCAAGAAAGTAGTTAATAATTTTGTTTATAAATATCAAAACCCATTCACATCTGAAGTTTTTACCGGGCGGTATTTCGAAATTAAACATAGCAATCAGCCCCATATCAATATTATAAATCGAACACTGAAACAATGCGTGGTGATTGCTTATTTTGACGAGGTATATAATGAAGATCGCACAGCCTATGTAATGAAGAATGAAGATAGCAGGCATCAGGTTTATGCTTTATATATCCCGCCTAATGATAGTATACAAATTGACTATAAAATGTATTTATTAAGATTTTATATGGGGCACGATCTTAGAAACTTTAATACCTACAAAGGTTATGTGTATCCGGACTCGACAGATGCGAAATTCGCAAGATATACCAGTGCCGATTCAATGATGTTCAGTCATGCATTTGGATTATCCCCTGAATCTGGCAGCAAAAAGGAACAGGATTTTATAATTACACAACCTACCGAAACTTCGTACTATTTATCCTGGACTGGAATAGGCCCAATAAATTTGCGGCAATATTGGGCACAAGAGGTATATAAGAAAAATTCTGATGAGAAGACTCCAGTTGACGCGAACTTCTTATTATTAGATTTAAAAAAATCCAGATCACAGTTAAACGATACAAATAAAGGAACTGTTAATGCTTTTATGGATTACTAGTATCCAACTGGTTCGAATACAGTATGGTCACATCTTAAGTCAAAAGCCTCAAGTCGAAAATCTTGAGATTTTTTTGTTGGATTCCTTCAATATTAATTATATCAATTTGTTGTAGAAAAAAGACCAACTGGCTTTAATATAGCATCATTCCCAGCAAATTTAGATAAATAAACTGTAGTACTACCACCTCCATAACCAGAGACGCTGGTGATAAAGTCCGGAATTTTGTCGCCATCAATGTCTCCTATAAGAGTTAGATAGATAGTATCAGGGTCGTCTTCTGTTGGTTCTGTTCCAAGTGATTCTATTAGTTGATTAAAGCAATGGCCTTTAACATTCGCCATTAAGAACAATTTTACATTACTCGCTTTACCATTTCTTTTAGCACCGGTTGTGTATAGCGTATAGGTAACCCCCTCGTAATTAAACTCCTTTTTTTGCCCGGCATGATCAAATCCACCGTGCCAAGGACATCGTTTAATGGTACCTTTGACCAAATTGTCAACTCCACTAATTAAAATAAAACAAGAATCTTTAATATCACATTTTATTTGCCAACCAGTTTTTTGATTTTCTTCTTCATCCATTTCTGAATGCTCACTTGTAATTTTAATTTTAGTTGGCTTGATATAAAAGTTGCCTTTATTATAAAATATACCTTCCCAATTAAGTTTAGCATCGCCTGGATCAATATCACCATGATAGGGGATACTTCCGTCCTCCAATATTTTAACTTTATTATTAGTATCTATCAAACGTTGTACTACCTGTATCGTACCTTCAGGAATTATAATTTTTGGAATAGTATCATCCGGTATAGCTAAAGTATCGTTTGCATTTTGAACGTTAGTAACACGTTTAGCGCTAACGGATTTGATGTTAGCCTTTGCTATTGTAGTCTTAGCTGTATGATTGCACGATATTAAAAGTACCACACATAGAAAGTAGCTTAATCTAAGTTTCATTTGATAAGATTATAATCACTAAAATAGGATATTTATACATCCTTTTTAAAGTTTTTAAATTCGGCGATTTTCCTCAAATCATCCAAAAACTGGTTCGGAAAAACCCCAATGGGGTTCACTTGAAAGCCTTTAAAATAAATTTGAAAGGCTTTTTGCATTTGTTATCTCCTGTTTCATAAATTTAAGCTCTATTAAAATCATCCTTTAAACAAACGCAATCTATCCCTTGAAAACAATTAGCTATAAATCATCACTTTTTATTTTGCTTCTTTTAATTATCTCTTCCTGTAAATCAAAGCCATCTTCAACAAGTGCTCAAAAAGCTGTTTTCAAGCCAATAGCAAATAATGATAGTATCCATATAGGCAACCCTAACGATTATGATGAACCAGGTATACCCGTTGATTATACGGGAGGTGAAATTGATACTTTATATGTGACAGATCGGAATGGTATTGAAGTGAAAAACCATCCTGATATCAATTCAAGCAGTATTGTAAATAAATCGATAAATGGTGGTTATACGCCTGAAAAAAAGTTGGAGCTTTATTACGGGCATTGCCTTATTGTACTTGAAAAGATAAACGGCTGGTTGGGGGTACGAGAGCTAATTACTCGAACAACAAAACAAAACGGGCAGCTCGGATTAATTCAAGAATGGGAGAAAGTATATGTACAGGCGAAAAGTGCAGGAAAACTAACAGATATAAAAATAATGCCGGAGCAGCTTAGGATTATTGTACCCGAAGACCAGGAGGTAACTGACATGCCTAAGAAAAAAACCTATTTAAATGGCTACCTGGACCTGAAACTGGTGAGCAAAGCTGCTTATGACAGCGCTAAGGTTACGGCTGTTGATTATTTGGTGCAGGATACCGCAGAAATAAAACAGAAAAACGGTGTTATTGAATTGCCTTATCAGAATGGCGTTAAACATATCAAAGGTGGAGACGATGATATATACAATTATGTCGGCCAAATTCCATTTCTGAATGCATATTTAATATCCGCTGAGTATGGTGAGAGTGAAAGCGGAGATTATAGCCTGTACGATAAAAAAACTGGAAAAGCGACAGCCACAACTACCGTATTTCCCCATATTTCGGAAGATAAACGATATATAATTGGAATTAATAATACAGATGATGATAATGCATACCTGGAATTATATAAGATTAGTGAAACACAAATAAAAGAAATATTAGAAGTAACTTTTTATTATTGGACACCTACCCAGGATAACAAAGCTATGTTTTGGGGCAGCGACGGTTGTTTCTATGTCCCGGTTTCATACTCCGCGCTTTCTGTAAAAAACAATAATTACTTTCAATACCTACAAATACGGGTGCTTTAGATATGATAATGCAAAGACAAATTAAAATTGATGTTCCAATTTGTCACAATGCACGGAATTAAATACAGTTGTTCGTAACAATCTTAATTAATCAATCAAAAGTGTTATCAGAAAAACAAACTTGATAATCAATATGGAATAGTCACTTTATTTGCATCTTAGCTAATATTACCTGTGATTTTTTATATGATGCCATCATGAAGCGAAGCGTTATCTTATTTTTAATTTTTGTTTTTTTTGGTGTAAAACTTTATGCACAGAAAAAAATAGCAGGTTCATATGACATGGATACACACCAGTTTATCCCTGACGATAACAATATTTTAATTAAAGAATTTGAGGGCGGCTTAGCCGCATTCATGATAAAGGGCAAAGATCCTTTTCTCTATAAAACTAATAAGGTCGGTTTTATAGATACGGCAGGAAAAATAGTAATTAAACCTTTATATACAAATTGCAGCACTTTTAACGGGAATTTTGCATTAGTACAAGATACCCTGAATAGAAAAGCTATGATCAACAGATCGGGTAAAATAATGATTCCCTTTGCGATGCAGAACATTATAATGTGCGAAAATGACCTCTTCATACGTTCCGCCTATTTAAAAGCACAGACAATTAGCATAGTTGATAGCATTAATCATGTAATCGTTCCCTTTGAAATTTACTCCTGGTTTGCGACTTCAGGACCACCTTTATATCCTGCAGGTTTTATGGAAGGAGATGACTCTGGAAGATCGGATTTTTACTGGGAACCATATCCGTTTAGGGCCTCTTTACTTTTTAACAAATATTTAGGTGTAAAAAAAGGAAACAAATGGGCGGTGATCAACCGCATGGGAAAAGAGATCATACCGCCTAAATTTGATTGGATCGGTATTTTTAATAAAGGCGCCGCTCCTATGAGGATAGATAAAAAATATGGCATTACAGACAGCACCGGTGAGGAGGTTATCCCTCCTGTTTATGACAATATAGCACTGATCCGTAATAACTTCGCCATCGCTATTAAGGATAAAAAGTCAGGAGTCCTGACAACAACTGATAAACTTTTGATCCCTTTTCAATATGACAAAATCAGCCAGTTAACCAACAATACCTTTTTGGTTGACACAGGCAACTTTTATGGAGTGATAGATGAGCATAACAAAACCGTTATACCCTTAACAAATCAGTCCATCGAAAAATTCGGCTCTGGTTACCTTGTTTATAAAGACTATAAGAATACAGCTGTGTTTGATTCAACAGGTGTTCAAAAAACGGCTTACGTTAAGGGCGAAAATTTTACTTATCCGGTTTGGTATATGGGCGAGGCTGAAGGATGTACAGTTTACAACGAAAAAAAGCGTGAGTTTATACATTATGATAAAATGAAAGGCTTGTTGTATTATGAGGAGGGCAAATGGGGCCTGCTCGACTCAATAGGTACCTTGGTATCTTCTCCTAAATTTGATGAGTGTCTGTATGTATATGGAAATCATATCGCGGTAAAACAAAACAATAAATGGGGTATTATTAATTGCCAGGGGAAATTATTGATCCCTTATAGTTACGATAATATTGAAGAGTTACGTGAACAGGTATTATTAGTTAAGAAAAATAACAAATATGGCATATTAAATGGCGCTCTTAAAACTATTGTTCCGTTAAAATATGATAAAATCGAATTGACAGGATATGTAAACAGGTATGGAAATACATCACACGACGGCCTTGCCGTCACAATTAGCGAAAAGCACGGCTATTTTGACCTTTCCGGGAAAGAGATAGTCCCCGCTAGATTTGATAGAGTAAGTCCTTTTCAAGATGGTATATGCCAGGTAATGCTTGATGGTAAATGGGGCATATATAATTCGGCCGGGCAGCAAGTTCTGCCATGCATCTACGATTATTTTAATGCGGGATTATTGCCGTTTATTGTTACTCAGAACAATTTACACGGTGTTATCGATCACGAAGGGAAAGTCATTATTCCCTTTGCTGACCAAGGCATTACTACAGAATTCTGGAATGATCATTGGGTATTCCGTGTAATAAATAATGGTAAAGTCGGGTTATTTGACCTTTCGGGGAAAAATATTCTTCCTTTTCGTTTTGTCGGTGTTCAGGAGTTTTCGTCAAAGCATCCTTCAACAGTATTTAAGGTATGGGATGGTACACATTACGGTGCCGCCGATAATTCAGGCAAATTAATAGTTCCTTTAATTTATGACGAAATTATGCTGGTCGATAATATTCCCGGGACATCCGCAAAATACTATAAAGTGATGTATAATGGCGAGTGGGGGTTTTTAAATAATAATGGCAAGCAAGTGATCGCACCAATTTATTCGAATTTGACCCCTTTACAGGAAAAAGCACTTATTGCAATAAAAAATGGGAGAAGGGGCGTGATTGATTGGACAGGAAAAATAGTTGTTCCATTAATGTATGACCAGATAAATGCGGGCCAGAGCGGTTATGTAGTACAGGATAAAGGAGTCTATGGCGTGATAGGGCTGGATGGAAAAGAGATCGCACCGCTTAGTTATTATTACATCGACGGCTCTTTTAACAATGTTTTTTTTGTAGAAAAAGATAACAAGATCGGGCTTATGGATACCAGGGGAAATTTGATCACACCGCCCATATATGATAGCTATTCCAGCTGCAGTGAAGAGACTTTTGTAGTGACCCAAAACAAGCTTAAAGGGCTAATTGATTACAAAGGGCATGTTATATATTCGTGTAAATATACTTTTATCAATTGCGCAGATGGCAAAGTGGTAGAGATATATTAACCGGATTAAAGCAATAGCTTGTGGTTATTATATTTTGCTGTTTATTTTCTTAAAATATACATAAAGCTGTTTGCCAACTATACCGGTCGATAACTGGTTCAACCCTGATTTTTTCAACATCAACAGGAGATCGGGTATATCAACGGGCTGATCTTGCCCTTGAATGGTTGTAATGAATATTTTGCCTGGTTGATCTGGGACTACATTAAGTGGAATGTGGCCTGCTATCATTCTGTTGTTAAGCAGGAGGTTAGCTGCATTGAGCTTAAATACTGTTTTTCCCTTCCTTATAGTTAAAGTGGCCTGGTTAATTTTAAGGCCTGAAAATTTGGTTAAAAGGCTATCATATTGCGCGGTATTATATCGGTCGGAGATTATTGTAGCCGGGCGTTCTTCTGTCTGGTTTTTAAATTGCGGGTAATCTTTATAGCTGAATTCTATAGTTGTGAGCGCTGGATCTGTCCACAGCTTAGCACTATTAAAATCTATACCAATTGAAGTGCCGCCAATTACTGATGGTGGTAAACATACCTGGGTAATATCCATCTCAAGCCGGGCGTTTAGCTGAAACGTAAAAGAATCATACTTTAGCCAAAGTTTATTATAGGCCAAATTGTAATGTGAACCCGTTTTCAGGGGCCGGAGCATATTTGAAGAAATTTCGAGAATTGCATTTGTGTTTTCGATGTACAGCGTGCTAATAGGTTCAAGATATTCGGGCATGAATAGGGCAAACTCACAATGCCGGCATTGATAAACAAACAAATTCTCTAAACGATATCTTTCCATGTCGGTTATCCGGTGTGTTCCGGGTTCCGATAAGATAAAGCCTTCTGCCAGGACTTTCTCCTGCCGCAGTTTTTTTGATACCAATGAGTCCAGGAAACCTGAAATGGTAGTTGAATCGAGATAGGTCTTTTCGGTCACCAGCGGAATCCCTGTGTTAAACGCCATATTAACGGCTGTTATTGAGCGGTTCATTTCCGCAATGCCATCACTATGTTCCCCTTGTTCTTTTAAAGCTGCCCTTATGATCTGATCGGGCCTTTTGCCAGACATCTGAAGGAATAAATGCACACAGGATTGTGTGGTATAATCAAATTTTTTATAGTCGAAATTGCTAAAGTATTCATCAATAGACTGATGTCTGTAATGTATGTTATATGTTAGGGCATAGTCGCCTAATTCGTTTCTACAGGGAGTTAGATTAATGATATAATCGTGACCGGGAGGTATTATTTTAATGGGCGACCGTGGTGAAATGAGCATAGCTCTGTCCCGAAAACTGTTGTCATCGCCTGAAAACTGATCATTTGCAATAAACAATGTATCGAAGCTATTTTCTTCGCCCACCAGCTGCCATTTTGATGCACTGGCAAATGTTGCATAATTGACCCGATCACCTAAAGAAGGGTAATAACGATAACCTTTGGCTTTGCGCGCTGGGGTGGGGCATCCGCAATTTTTTACCGTATCTTTTTTTGCTGTTACTATTTTGGGAGAACTAAATAATTTGTTCTCACTTGCGATGACCAATACTGGCAATAATAAAATCAGGTAACGGTTCATTTTAAACATTTATATCACTTTTTTCTTGAAAAAAATAATGAGATAGCTTCAATTGTATCAAATATAAGTCTATCATTAGCATATTCGGCCTTTATAATTTGCCTTTATTTATGACCACGATTGATATACTAGAAGCGAAATGGTTGATTAAATGGATTTTGAAATGCAAATCTTGATGACGACAGGCTGCTCAGTAAGTAGGATAATCTAAATTAAAAAAAGCAAATGGGATAAAGCGAAAAATTGTAGAATTGCACCGTCTATTGTACCGCTTTAAAATAAAAAATCCTTGTAAATTACTGAATTTCAGCTCATTACAAGGATTCAAGGTAGCGGGAGCAG
>Ga0302307_10001158_pt1 | contig 16633 bp, 10 predicted proteins | sample III_Palsa_E3_2_FD_200530 | JGI IMG/M metagenome (GOLD analysis project Ga0302307, IMG submission 200530) | Peat permafrost microbial communities from Stordalen Mire near Abisko, Sweden - III_Palsa_E3_2 | ecosystem: Environmental > Terrestrial > Soil > Palsa > Peat permafrost | place: Sweden... | reverse complement strand
TTTATGGCTCATGCAGTGGGGCCAATAATGTTCAATATACATTTAGCAACGCATCTGCAAATGGATCAACTACCACCGCAAACTTTTTTAATGAATCGACTCAATCGTTCGAAGCAAACAATATAAACTTAGCCCCATCTTATAATTTCACTGCAAAAGCGGCAAATTATATCGTTACAGTACGTGCTGTAAATGCAAATAACATTGTTAGTACTTACGATTATCAGCTGATCAACAACGTAGTGAATGTAAATCTAGGTGCTACGGGCAACCCATCAGTTTGTTTGGTAAACGGCGAAGCCCAGCTTACTTACAATGTTGATATTAGCTCTGCAACTGGTATACAAAATAACTATCCCGGTAATTTATATACCTTTTCATGGGGAGATGGCACCCCGAATACAAGCTATACTTTATGTCAGATATTGGCACTTAACGGGGAAATAACCCATAATTTCACAAAATCATCTTGCGGTATTACGGCTAATAATAAAGCAAACTCATTCGAAATCGACTTTCAGGCAACTAACTTATATTGCGGTGATGTGGGTTCGGCTCCGAGTAATTACGCACGTGTTTTTCAGGAGCCTTTAAATAGCTTCATGGGGCCAGTTGTTGCTTGTACAGGCAGTACTACAACGTTTGTAAACAATTCACAACCGGGGCCCAATCCAAATGCGACTACAAGTAGCTGTGCTCAAAATCCTAATGCATTATATACATGGTATGTTGATGGTGTTGCGATAGCAATGAATTACCATATCGGAACAAACTTTGTAACTACACTTACAGAAGGATCACATATTGTATCATTGCATTTACAAAATCCCGGTACGGCATGTAATCCACCTGATTTTTCGCAGTCTATCTGTGTACAAAATCCACCTAACCCAAGTTTTACACTTCCTCAAAATTTAATATGTATAAGCAATGGCCCGGTAACACCAACCAACACTTCTGTTATTGATTCAAGTTGTAATAATCAAAATAGCTTTAAATGGACGGTTACACCATCAACTGGCGTAACTTATAATGCGTCGGCCGCCCAACCGGCTATTACATTTACCCAACCAGGAATTTATATTGTCGGGATGTCAGTTACAACACTCAGCTGCGGAACTGTTGCTGCACCAACAGTTGATACCATAGTGGTTAACAGCTCACCGATAGCTACGCTTTCAAGCAACTTTTCTGTTTGTGGAAACAATCAAACGCTTAGTTTTGATTCGGTAACAACACGACCTACCTACACTATTTTAACAGGCACTGCACAGGCTCAAGCTACAACATATACGTGGGCAGTTACAGGCGGAGCCTATAGTTATGCTGCCGGATATACATTACATAGCAAATATCCACATATTACTTTTACTAATTATGGTGCTTACACCATAACTGTTACCCAGCAAAATAATTGCGGATCAACCACATCAAATACACAAACCATTACTTTTGAGCAAGCGCCCACGGTTATTGCTGGTAATGATACAACCATCTGTGCAAATACATCAGTTATTTTAAAAGGTAAGATAACAGGATCCGGTGTAACCAGCTATAAATGGACAGGAGGCAATGGCACCTATGCACCAAGCCCGGATTCATTATACGCCACTTATACCCCAACGGCTGCAGAAATCAGCGCAGGACACGTAACGCTTACACTACAGGCAACAACATCGGTAGCTGCACCTTGTAATTTAGTTACCAGCAGTATTATTATCACCATTACTCCTACCGGTACAATTACAAGCGGCCTTGCAAAAACAATATGCAGTAACAGCAGGGTAAACTATCAGATCACATCCAACAATCCATCAAGTACCTTTAGCTGGACAGCCAAACTAATCTCAGGTTCGGCAACGGGGTTTACTGCATCGGGCAATACAAGTATTATAACAGATTCTCTTATTAATACAGATCCAACAGCTACAACAAATGCAGTTGTTGCTTACACTATTACGCCCTTAAGCAGTAATGGCTGCCCCGGCACACCTGCTACTGTAAATGTTACGGTAACGCCATTACCATTATTAACTGCCACTGCTACAAGCCCTGTTATTTGCAGTAACCAACCGGCAAATATTACCTTATCAACAAAACTTACCGGCACAACTTATATATGGACAAGTACTGCGCCTGCAAGTATTAGTGGAAATACCAACCAAACTACCGCTATTAACACAACAGCAATAAAAGATCTGCTGGTAAATAACGGCACTACGCCAGCAAAGGTAACTTATGTTATTACGCCAATCAGTACCAATGGCTGTTATGGCCTGCCCGTAACTTCGGTAATCACCGTTCAGCCATTGCCAGTAACCGCGTATGCCGGCCCTGATACAACTTTGTGTAATACGAGTACATTTACGCTTAATGCTAACTCACCGGGATTTGGAAGCGGCAAGTGGACTGTTGTTAGTGGTACAGGTGTAACTTTCAGTAATGATACTATCCCAAATACAACAGTAAGAGGACTGGTAGGTGGTAATATTTACCAGTTTGAATGGACTATAACAGCTGCGCCCGGGTGCCAATCACAAAGCGTGGTTACCATAACTATTAATCAAGCAACTAACCCAGGTATAACAAGTTCTACCGATCCAACAACAGTTTGCGCCAATGGCAATAGCGGCAAAATTATATTAACCGGGCAAATAGGCAAAGTTTTACATTGGCAGCAATCTATTGATAATGGTACTACCTGGCAAAACACCATTCCGCTTGATACGATTAATTCATTTATTTATCAAAATATAACTAAGACGACAGAATATCAGGCTGTGGTAGAAAATGGTAATTGCGGTATTGCGACATCAACAATAACTACAATTATTGTAAACCAACCTGCTCCAATGGCAAGTGCCGGTAATGATACTACCTTATGTAATGCATCCACCTATCAATTACAAGGAAATAACCCTGGTACATTTGCGGGGGTGTGGAGACAAACAGCTGGCCCGGCGGTTACGTTCGCCGATTCTACTAATTACCAAACTATTATAAGCAATTTACAAGGTGGCAATGTGTACACCTTTACCTGGATAATTAAAGCACTTTTACCTTGCTCAAACAGCCAGTCGCAGGTTAATATTACGAATTACGCCGATGTAATAGCCAGCTTTAAAGCCAGTACGACCAGCACTTGCGGCTCTCAAACTATAACGTTTACTAACCTCTCCAATAATCAGTCGGGTGCTGCATTTTTATGGAATTTTGGCGATGGTTCAACATCTACATCAACCAGTCCGCAACATTTATTTAAAGAAACTACAGATGGAAGTGATACAACTTATATCGTATCGCTTAGTGTAGTCAATAATTGTCATCAACGCCCGCCTGTATATGATACCATTACGATAAAATCTGACAGGGTTATTGCAACTATTTTGCCACAGCAAACAACCGGTTGCGCACCATTTACACTCTCAGTTGCAAACACTTCGCCGGGCAATAGCCCATCATATAAATTTTATCTATACAATAACAACACACTGATAGAAGAAATTGATAAAACAGATAAAAGTACTGCCGTATTTAATCCAATTACTGTTAATTCGCCTACGCAATACACTTTGTACATGATTGCTACAGGTGAGTGCGGAACAATCGACACCAGTAATATCATCCCAATAACAGTGTCGCCGCCTACTGTAACACCGCAGATGTATATTTTAAATGGTGTAAGTTCCGGCTGTGCACCGCTGAGCGTGTATTTTGTAAATAATTCAAATGGTGGAAGTACCTTTCATTATAACATTTATGATAGTAATGGCAACCTGGTAGCTCAACCTGTTGCCGGCACAGCTAATCTTCCGTATACCTTTACTACTCCAGGTTCTTATTCTGTAAGTATTACCGCTGCAAATAATTGTTCGCCACAGGGCATCGAATCAGCCAAAACACCTATTACTGTTTATCCTGTCCCAACACCGTCATTTACCTATACTACCGATTGTACTACTGATATATTGTTTTCAAATACAACAACTCAAAACGGCTCAACTCCCTCGGGGTCATTAGCTTATACCTGGAATTTTGGCGATGGCTCAACTCCTGAATATACTTTTACACCGCAGGCCCATCATTATAATTATAAAAACGGTCCATTTACGGTTACTCTTATTGCCACAAATACAGCTTCCGGTTGTGTTGATTCAACCAAACAAACAATAGAAGTAGATGCACCGCTTGTGGCGCAGTTTACTGAATTGCCAGATAGCGTTATAAAAATTCCGGATTATCATTTTGCATTTACAGATGAATCTTCAGGCTCACCTATTGGTTGGACCTGGACATTTGGTGATGGTGCATCATCAACATCACAAAACCCGCAACATACCTATGCCGATACCGGATATTACCAGGTAACTTTAGTAACAGTAAACAGAAATGGCTGCTCGAGCACAGTAACTCATACGGTAAGGGTAACTGGTACGCCTGGCCAGCTGTACTTACCTAATGCATTTATGCCAACCGGGCGCATACAGGATCTGCAGATATTTATGGCAAAAGGGTCAGGTATAAAAACATGGCTGCTACAAATATTTAACAATTACGGGCAATTGCTTTGGGAAACTACAAAACTTAATGATAAAGGTGCACCTGTTGAGGGCTGGGATGGTACTTATAAAGGTGTGTTAATGCCACAGGGTGCTTATTTATGGCAGGCATCTGCAACATTTATAAATGGTTCACAGTGGATAGGTATGTCGTACAATGGCTCGTTACCTAAACGAACAGGAACAGTAAATTTAATACGTTGATGAGATTTAGTAAAAGGATTTTATTTTTTACTGTAATAATGCTAACCGGGTTAAAGGTTTTTAGTCAGGATCACTTGTATTCGCAATATTTTAATGCACCGGTTTATTTAAATCCAGCGTTAAATGGTCAGTTCGAAGGTGATTTTAGGGCTAATTTAAATTATCGCAGCCAGTATACTACATCAGGAAGCCCCTCAAATTACTTTACTGCTGCGTTTGATTATAATATACCACAATTTGGTGGTGGTGTTGGCATCATGTTTAACCGCAGCAGCGAAGGCGGCCAATTTTTAAATACCAATAGCGTAGCTGGTATTTATTCGTATAGTGTAGGTTCTGATGATTATATTCTTTCTTTCGGTATTCAGGCAGGCATAAGCGACCGCTCCATTGACTACAGTAAGTTAGTTTTTGATGATCAGATCGATCCAACACTTGGGATCATCCCGGGTGCTACATCAGCCGCGGATGCATTGGCATTTAATAACAAATATTATTTTGATACAGGTGCAGGGATTAACCTGGTAGCCGGTAATTTTATGATCGGCGGGGCGTTGCAACATCTTAATGGCCCGAATGATTCTTTTACCGGTACACCTGTAAAATTATCGATACGTGGTACCGGATATATAACTTATCGCCTAGATTTGAATAGCGGCGATAACATGGATGATGATGAAAAATCCTATGTAATACCTTCAGTAGTCTTTTACAAGCAAGCCCAGTCACAATCAACAGCTGCCGGGGTTGAATATAAACACCATAGTGTAAGTGCCGGTTTATGGTACCGGTCTGGTGGGCAGGAAGGCCCAAGCGCGGTGGTTGTGTCACTTATCTTTGACATATTTGTAAATAAAGAGACACAGGAAAAATTTCGTTTGGGTGTAAGTCACGATGCGCCAGTTTCAGGCATAAGCTATGGAGGAACAAGCGGCAGCAGTGAAGGCAGTATAAATTACCAGACAGTTAATCCAAACAGAACAGATTCGCCCCCTAAATTTGAAGGCGCTACACATTGTTATGATTTTTATTAATTTTTTAACTGATACAAAATGGAAAAACAGAAAAATTACCTCGCACAAAAAAAACAAAAAAAGAAATCGGCGGTAAAGGCTGTTTGGGTAATTTTATTGCTTGCAGTGATATTTATTGCTGTAATTGTAAAGTTTGCCTTATCTGGCAATGAGGATGTAACCACTATTTTTAGCGGTATGCCATCAAACGATGAGGTGTATGCTGTATCAAAAGAATTTGTTTTACCTACGTTAAAAGGCAGTGGAGCAACATTTTCTGATGAAGGCTATCAATTCGGCAAAAAGGCGGATTCGGTGTTTGTAATACGTTCGGTTGTTGAAACAAAATTAAATTCTGGCGATATGCTTAAAACAAATTATGAAATTACCTTGCGTTACAAAGGTGGCTCCGCTGATAATCAAAGCAACTGGGACGTTCTAAACTTAAACGAAGAATAGTATACAAACAAACCGGGAGTCAAGCCCCCGGTTTTGCTATCAATCACTCTAAACAACCACCTCACTAACCAAAGTAGTATTTTATATATCTTAAATTAAGACTGTAAACCTATTTAAATTAAGACGAACAAAATTACCTATATATTGCGTGAATCCATATTTACAATATGCTTTTTACCTTTGATTGACAGTGGCTTATTTTTAAGCTAATTGTATTAGGCTAACTCCTGCTCCTAATACCAACGCATCTTCAATACCACCAATTATAGGATCAAATATTTTGGTCTTTTCTACAACTGTTTTCCGCATTATATAGCTAACATAGGTTGCTGCTGCTGCTGAAGCTGCGCCAAGCAATGTACCAACTAAAACATTATTGCCTGTAGATTTATATATACTTGCACCCGCCAAAGCTCCTGAAAGGCATCGAAAAGCAAAACCTTCGGGCCTTATTCTGTTGGGTGTGTTTGGCATTTTATCCATAATTACTTCACTTAATGTTAAAAGTGTAAGCGTATTGGCAACTGTTTTTGATTGCATAAAGCCAAGCGGTGAATGCTTCAGATTTTTTGACTGATGATGACTTAATATCTGACTTGTAATTGCCGGAGCCGATGATGTACGCATACCTGCAAGTGTTCCGATTCCTAACACCTGCCAAAACGGGTGTGATATTTTCTCTATTTTCATGTTAGTTGTTAATTACCTTTTACCAATTTTTCTTTTTCCTTAAAGATCATCCATGAATCCGGGATCTCGGGTTTAAGCGGGAACCCGTACGTTGGATTGCCTTCAACACGTATGTCATTTGAGTCGAAATGTTTAACCTCGCCTTTTGCAAGGCGAACTACCCAGCATGAATTTACACTCATGCCATAATCCATAATAAAATAGGCCAACCCTGCACCAAGCGGGGTATAAACCACAATTTGTGGGTTAAGTTGTAAAATATTCATAGTAGTATTTTTAGGTAGATGATTTAATATTTGATTAAATACAATAATCATTCCCAAAATATGTGGTACATATATTGCACAATACCAGCTATCAAACTACCAACAATATGAAAATACATCAAAACAATGCCCTTGGCGAATTGGGCAGTGCAATAGGAAAAGGACTAATTGCAGGTTTAGCCGCAACAGCTGCCATCACTATATCGCAAATGATCGAGATGCGTATTACTAATCGGCCACCAAGCGATGTACAACTTAAAGTTGCTAAAGAAACTGTGAGCGCTGAACCTGTAGAAGGCGAAAAGGAAAAAATGTCGCAAGAGTTGCATTGGGCATATGGTACAACTTGGGGCATTGCCCGAGGCTTGATATCATTAACCGGATTAAAAGGATTGCCAGCTACAGCAGCGCATTTTGCAGCTATATGGGGAACATCAATGGTTATGTTGCCTGCATTTAACGCCGCGCCACCAGTAACAGAAGAAAAACCTAAATCAATAGCCATTGATGCCCTACATCACGCGGTATATGCTATAACAGCGGGTTTGGCTTATGATGCTTTAGATGCAGGCAGCAGGCATGAAAAAAGATTTAACAAACTGGAAAGTTTACTGAACTTGAAAAAGTTGATCAAAAAATACAGGTAACGATCCCCAATAAAAAAGAGCCACTCTAAAAAACAGAGTGGCTCTTAAATTATACAGTGTATATAAATTATACCGCTTTTAGCTCATTAGGCTCTTTGCCTTTTTCACGCCACTTTCTTAGGTTTTCCTTCATATTGTATCTTATCAGGTACATGCAAGGAACAACTATAAGTGTGATAATTGTAGCGAAACCTAAACCAAATATCATCGTCCATGATAATGGGCCCCAGAAGGCTACGTTGTCACCACCAAAATAAATGTGTGGTTTGCCTGCCGTAAATAATCCGGCAAAATCAATATTAAAACCTACCGCTAGTGGTATTAAACCTAATATAGCAGCGCTTGCTGTAAGCAATACAGGTGTCATTCGTGTTCTTGCAGCTTCAACCACCGCATCGTGAATAGTAGCACCTTGCGAAAGCAGCATATCCGAAAACTCTACCAGCAATATACCATTTCGCACAACCACACCAGCTAATGCGATAATACCCACGCCCGACATTACAATTGAGAACGTCATGTGGAAAACGCTTAAGCCCAGGAATACGCCGATGATACTAAAGAATATCTCACTTAAAATGATCAACGTTTTACCAATCGAATTGAATAAAGCCATTAGGATAACCAATATCAGCCCAAATGAGATCAATAATGCTGTACCCAGGAAACTACCTGTTTCGGCCTGATCTTCCTGAGAACCACCCATTTTAATGGATACATTTTCAGGTAATTTAAAGTTTTTAAGTACTTGTGCTATTTGCGCATTCACATCAGCTGGCGTACTTGGTTTTATTACGTTAGAACCCAAAGTAACTACACGCCTTTGTTGTTTGTGCTTAATGTTAGCATAAGTGTTAGTATACCTAACATCAGTAAATGCTGATATCGGCACCTGGCGTATTGTACCTCCCGTTGCAATATCACGGAAAGTAATCTTCAAGTTTTTCAAGGCATCTATATTATTACGCTGATCCTCTTGAGAACGCACATCTATTTCATAATTATCCTCGGTTGTATTTCGATAATCTGAAGCTTTTATACCATAGATAGATGCTGCCAATGCCTGGTTTATCTGACTGGTAGAGATACCTTCACGGTTTGCACGCTCGCGATCTACATCAAATACTATTTCAGGTTTATCACTTTGCACATCCGGCACTAAGTTTTCAATACCAACTATACCCTGCTGATTGATAAATTTTTTAAGGCGGGCAGCCGTGTTTACCAAGGTATCCAGGTTATCACCAGCTATCTCTAAACTCACATCTTTTTGTACCGGTGGGCCGCTGGCTTCCTGCGCTACTGCTATTTGCGCACCCGGTACACCTTGTACCGATGAACGGATCTTATCTAAAATTTTCTTTGTATCCTTACCATTTCTTTTGCCGTACTCAACAAAAGCCACAGTGATTTTACCTTTATTATAATACGTACCCTGATCCTCATCACTTGGGTCGGTAACCCCTACTGATACGTTTGATATAATAGAAGATACAATGTCCTTATCAGGCTCAACAACCTGAGCCACTTTTTTCTCCAATTGGCCAACTACCTGGTTGGTATAGGATTGAGCTGTACCGATAGGCATAGTTACATATACATAAACAAAGTTAGGGTCGGATGATGGGAACAACTCCACATCAAGCTTACTGGCTACTGAGAATCCTATTGTAAAAAAGAATAGTAAAACCATACCGCCGAGCACCCACCATGGATTGTGTACTGCACGCTCCAACCACTTGGCATACCAGGTTTGAAAGCGGGGCCATACATTCTTTTGAAATTTATCTATAACCTTTAATAAAATGAAGTGGTTAAACAGGAATAGTACAATAATCAATACGATAAAGTTTCCTATACCAACGCTTGCATGATGGGTTGCTGCCAGCAGGTAGAAAAATCCTGCTACGCCTGCCATTATAAATGTTGTGCGTGCAGTTTTACGGTCAAACCTTTGATTATCGTGTTCACCTTCGTGATGTGCCTTCATAAAATCAACCGCGAAAACCGGGTTCATGATATAAGCTACAACCAATGATGCCAGTAACGTGATGATCAATGTTATTGGCAGGTAAAACATGAAACTACCAATTAAGCTATGCCAAAATGCAAGCGGGATGAATGGTGCAAGTGTAGTCATAGTACCCGAAAACACTGGCATAAACACTTCGCCTGCAGCTATTTTAGCGGCTTTAGTAATTGGTACTTTACCGTTATTAAAAATACGGTGAGTGTTTTCAATAACCACAATGGCATCATCTACCACAATACCTAATGCCAGTAAAAAGGAGAACAACACGATCATATTAAGCGTAAAGCCAATAACCGGCATAAACATAAACGCGATAAAACACGATAGCGGCACCGAAAGCGCCACGAATATGGCATTGGTGCTACCCATAAAAAACATCAGGATAATAGTTACGAGTATAAAGCCAATAATGATGGTATTGATAAGGTCATTAAGCGTTGTACGTGTTTTGTCCGACTGATCACCTGTAACTGTAATGTTTAATCCTTTAGGGAAGATAGTGCTTTGTTTTTGTTTGATAAGCGCATTGATCTCATCTGACGCTTCGATCAAATTTTCGCCCGATCTTTTGCTTACGTTCAAAGTAATTACGTTTTTAAAATCAGGGCTGTTCGGCGTTTTTAAACGGGCATAACTTTCCTGATCCTGAAAACCATCTTTTACTTCTGCGATATCGCTCAGGTAAACGGCTTTCCCCTGCGGATTCCTGATTACCATTGAAGCCACTTCAGCAGCATTTTTAAAATCTTCTTTAATATCAACGGTCCTTTGTTCACCGGCAGCAGTTATCGTTCCTGCGGTTGAAAGAATGTTTTCATTACCGATCGCCTGGATAATATCGCCGTAACCAATTTGAGCAGCTGTCATTTTATTCATATCCACATTGATCTGGATATTTGGCTTTAATGCACCTACCTCATCAACTTTGGATATTTGCTTCATACCTTCAATATCATCTTTCAGGTTATCGGCATATTCCTTTAGTTTTTTAAGATCATAATCACCAGAAATATTCACATATAATATAGGCTGATCGGCCACATTGATATCTGATATATCAGATTCCTTTAAGTTGTTATCATTTTGTGGTAAGTCTTGCTTTGCTTTATCCACAGCATCCTTAACATCTGTTTTAGCATCACGAATTTTAACGTCGGTATTAAATTCCGTAGTTATTACCGAAACGTTTTGCTGAGTATTAGAGGTAACCTTTTTTAGTCCTTTAAGCGATTTTAATTGCTTCTCTAACTGACGTGTTACCAGTGTCTCAATATTTTGTGGCGACTGCCCTAAATAAGTTGTAGTGATATAAACTTTAGGAATAGTAATATCCGGAAAGTTTTCTTTAGGTAAACTGTTATACGTTGATAACCCAAGTACCGTAAGTAAAAAGATAAGTACGTAAACTGCCCGTTTATTGTCGATAGCCCAGCTTGAGGGGCCGAATTCTTTTTCCTGGTCTTTCATTTTGTTGAAATCAGTGATTTGGATTTAATTAATTACCAGCTGTTAATATTTTCACTTTATCGCCATCACCAAGCTCGCTCGCACCTTCGGTTATTACCTGGTCGCCTTTTGATAATCCTGAAGTAACCTCGGTCATTCCACCTGATGTAGCACCTTCTGAAATGCTTTTGCGCTTAGCGAAACCATTGTTATTAACATAAACGTAATCACCTTCATCAGATTTTTGAATAGCATTTACCGGGATTACTATAGCATTACGTTTAGAGTAATCAGCGATTTTTAAAACCGCGGTCATATTAGGGCGATACTCGTTGTTATGAGGTAATTTAACCTCGATACCAAAGCTGCGTGATGTTGGATCGATAACCTTGGCAGCAAACGTTACACGGGTAGTTAATGAATCGCTTACATCCGGGAATAATATTTTAACACTATCTCCCTGGTTAACTGTGCTTGAATATGACTCAGGTACATCAGCTTTAACTTTTAATACATCGGCATTAACAATGCGTATTCCAGCCTGGCCGGGTGAAGCAATTTGGCCAAGTTTAAGATCCATCTGATCTACAGTACCGCTTATTGGCGATACAATACGATACATGTCAGCCTGTTGGCGTAATGATGCCACTTGTTTTTGAGCAGTTTGTAATTGAGTTTGTGCTTGTAGATATTGAACTTCGGTACCTATTTTTTGATCCCAAAGATTTTTTTGGCGCTGATATAAAGTATTCGACAAATTAGCTTGCGCTTGCGCTTGCGCTATATTTTGTACCAGTACACTATTATCTAATTGAGCCAAAACCTGCCCTTTTGATACATGATCACCAGCCTTAACATTTAGTGCCGTAATTACAGCAGTTGCCTGCGGGTAAGCGGTAACATTGTCTTGCGCATCAATCCTGCCCTGTATTTGTACATAGTTGGTAAATTGCCCCGGCTGAACAGTAATGGCACTTACATCTGTTCCTTTAGTAGAATCCTGTGTACCTACTTCTGATTGTAGTGTGGCAATTTTTGAACTAAGCTCTGCCTGTTGCTTTTTTAGATCAGCTAACTCCGTCTTTTTATCTTTTGGCTTGTTTGAGCATGCTGCCAAAAACAATATTGCCGGTATGTATAGTAATTTTTTCATATCTTTTTATAATAGTGATTTAGTTATAATTATTGAATACGTCCGTAAGCTTGGTCTAAGTCTACTTTGCTAACTAAGGCATCGTATAAACTTTGTATGTATGAGTTATCAGCACTATCCAAGTCTGTTTGTGCTTGTGTAACCTCAATACTTGAACCAACACCCTGTGAATATTTGATTTTGGATACCCGTAATACTTCCTGGGCAAGTGCCATATTTTCTCTTTGGCTTTTTAACGATTGCAATCCGTTTATGTAAGTAATCCTGGCTTTATTTGCCTGTAATCCAATACCATTGCGAAGATTAACGAGGTCATTCTCAGATTTCATGATAGCAATTTTTGATTCTTTAACCTGGTTAAGATGCTGAAAGCCAGAAAAAATAGGAACATTTAAAGTTAAACCAATATAGCTTGAAGGATAGTTTGCGGAGTAAAGACTACCAAATGAATTGTTTTGAAAACTAGTCCCATAATTTGCAAAACCCGATAAGCTTGGCAAATACTGTGATTTTTTACTTTTTAAATCATATTGGTTCAACTTTACTTGTGTTTCAAGTAAATTGTACTCTATCCTGTTATGATAAAAAGAAGTATCTGCATTGTTCCCAACTACATAATCTAAACTAATATTTTCCAATTTATCAGTTAAGATCAAATCATCAGCAATCGCCATTCCCATTTGAAATTTCAATAGCTCATAATTCAATTCCAAAAGCCTAACCGTATTATCTTTAGAGGTAACCAGGTTATTGTATTGAACAGTTAATCTTTGTACATCTATCTGTTCAGCTAAACCTTGTTTGTTTTCGGCAGTTGTTTGATCTAATTGTTGCTTAAGTTGTTTAATGTTAGCATCAAGCAATTTAATTTGCTCGTTACTTACCAAAACCTGATAGTATGCCTTGGTAACATTAACATTGGTTTCAATACGCGAGCGGGTTAAACTACGCTGGTAAAGCTCCTTATAAGTTTTACTTGCCTTTACACCAATTAAATAAGTACCATCAAAAATCTTTTGGGTAAGATTAAGGGCGGCAGTAGTTTGATAATTTAAACCCAGTTTAAAGGGTGCTAAAGTACCTTTTGGTACAGTTGATTCAAATGATGATACATCTACCAGGGTTACAGGTAATCTAAGATAATCCTGAAACTGGGCTGTACCACTAATTTGAGGTAAACCCTGTCCTATTGTTTCCTTTACCTTATAATCAGCACTTTTAACATCTAAACCAGCATTTACAACAGAATCCTGGTGTTGATAGGCATAGCTAATGCACTCAGCCAGACTAAAGTTATGCGTTTTAACAGTATCAGGCGGAGCTTGTTGCGCATAGCTGTTTATGGCTATGATACAAAAAAAGATTCCTGTAAAAATTAGTTTTCTCATTTGGTATATATCTATGTTAATAGGTTTTTCTTTATAATTTCTCAAATATCATTATGGGTGCTGACAACAGTATGTCAGCAGGATTTAATTAGTTGTAACCATTTTATGTTCATCCAAAAGTTTAAAACCTTTAAGGGTACATACACCATAGTTAAAATGCTCCTGAAACTGCTGCTGCACGCTCCATGTATTATATTCAGCAATTGGAAATACAGCAGGATTAAATCCAAGTTCAAGCTGATTTACGCGCATTAGCGACATTACCTTAACATCAATATCCGGCCTGATGTAACCCTGTTTAATTCCTTTTTCCAATAGTTGTGCCATGGTACATACCAAAACCTCTGATTTAAAATTCTGGAACTCTTTCCAGGCCTCAGGATGGTATTTTTGCATATCGTGTATCACAATAGGGTTAATACGCGACATGATATCCTCAGAGCATTTCATCATATTGATCATTTCCTCAATAACATTGGTTGATTTGCTGATGATCTCTTCCATCTGCTCTTCGTCTTCTTTCAGCTTCTTTTTTACCAGCGCTATAACCAATTCATTCTTATCTTTAAAAAAATGATAAATGGTTTTTTTAGATATGCCCAAGTGCCTGGCAATATCATCCATCGTAACACTCTTTATCCCAGCCTTTAAAAAAAGCTCTTCGCCGCCCTCAATTATTCTTTCTATTGCTATCATTTGTAACTCCAAAACAAAACTATGGAAACATTTTTAGATTTCAAAGTTTCCATTCCAAATTACTTTTTACGCACAATCAGCATAATTGTTACCTTTGCAAAAAACTAATACTATGTCGCTTTCCCCGCTTTCAGCAATATCTCCTATCGATGGCCGCTACCACAATGCAACCGCGCAACTGGCCGATTACTTTTCTGAGTATGCACTGATCAAATACCGGGTATATGTTGAAATTGAATATTTCATCGCCCTGTGTGAGCATCCATTACCGCAGTTACAAAACTTTGATAAAAATCAATCGGAAAAGTTACGCGACATCTACAGAAATTTTAGCGCGGCTGATGCTCAAAGCATTAAGGAGATAGAAAAAACCACCAATCACGATGTTAAAGCCGTTGAATACTTCATTAAAAAAGAGTTTGATAAACTTAATATAGCCGATCTGAAAGAGTTTATCCATTTTGGATTAACTTCACAGGATATCAATAATACAGCCATCCCCTACAGCTTTAAATTGGCTTTGAATGATGTTTATTATCCTTTATTGGATGAGCTTATAACCCTGTTAAAGAAATATTCAGCGGATTGGGATAAAATACCGATGCTGGCACATACTCATGGTCAGCCGGCTTCACCATCACGTTTAGGTAAAGAGATACAGGTTTTTGTCGAGCGTTTAGAAAATCAATTGCGTTTATTAAAACAAGTGCCTTACTCAGCCAAATTTGGCGGTGCTACAGGAAATTTTAATGCGCATAATATTGCTTATTGTTCTATCGATTGGAAAACCTTCGGTAATCATTTTGTGAATGATATTTTAGGGCTGAGCAGATCACAATTCACTACCCAAATTGAGCATTACGATAACTTTGCTGCGCAATGTGATGCACTGAAAAGAATAAACAATATCCTGATCGACCTTGACCGTGATATGTGGGCCTATATCTCTATGAATTACTTTAAGCAGAAAATCAAAGCCGGTGAAGTTGGTTCATCAGCCATGCCGCATAAAGTAAATCCTATAGATTTTGAAAATTCTGAAGGCAACTTAGGTTTGGCTAACGCAATATTTGAGCATTTGGCAGCTAAACTGCCGATATCAAGATTACAGCGCGATTTAACTGATTCAACAGTGCTGCGCAATATTGGCGTACCTATCGGACATACGGTAATCGCGATGAAATCAACCATCAAAGGTTTAAACAAGTTATTGTTGAATGAAGCCGCGATAAGTGCTGATCTGGAAGCAAATTGGGCTGTAGTGGCTGAAGCGATCCAAACGATTTTACGTCGTGAGGGATATCCAAACCCTTATGAAGCATTAAAAGAGCTTACCCGTACAAATACACAAATCAATGCGAACACAATAGTAGAATTTGTAGCAACGTTGAATGTTAGTGATAGCGTTAAAGAAGAAATTAAAAAGGTAACGCCTTCTAATTATACAGGTATTTGAGGATGTGCAAATGTGTAGATGAAAAAAGTCATTATTTTATGCTAAATATCTGCACATCCGCCCATTTGCATATCTTCACATCATAAAGTCATGTACAGGTCATAACTACTTAACAGTGTTAAATAAATCAAAAAGCTGCCTAAATTTGTTAACCGAATATTAAAGTGTAATCAAAATGAATATCAACGTATATACAGAGTCGACCCCGAACCCGGCAACAATGAAGTTTATTGTAAACAAATTGTTGATTAATGGCAGTGCCGATTTCGCTACTAAGGAAAGTGCTGAAAAATCTCCTTTTGCAAAGGAACTATATAAATTTTCATTTGTAAATGGTGTTTTCTTCGCAAGTAACTTTGTTACGGTTACCAAAACAGAAGGTACCGAATGGGACGATCTTTTACCAATATTAAAAGAGTTTGTTAAGGGCGCTGTTGAAGCTGAATTAGCTGTTCAAACAGAAGAGCAACCTGAAGCCGGTGATTTTGAAGGATCGGATATTGAAGTTAAAATTCAGCAAATATTACATGATTACGTGCGCCCTGCTGTGGAATCTGACGGTGGCGCTATCACTTACAAATCGTTTGACGATGCTGGTGTAGTTACTGTGGAGCTTAGAGGCTC
>Ga0302307_10001153_pt1 | contig 16686 bp, 13 predicted proteins | sample III_Palsa_E3_2_FD_200530 | JGI IMG/M metagenome (GOLD analysis project Ga0302307, IMG submission 200530) | Peat permafrost microbial communities from Stordalen Mire near Abisko, Sweden - III_Palsa_E3_2 | ecosystem: Environmental > Terrestrial > Soil > Palsa > Peat permafrost | place: Sweden... | reverse complement strand
TCGTGGTTTCATGTGTTTTCATTTATGTCACCCTTCATGAGGTTTCGGCTTTACCAAGGTGGCTGTGTCTCTCAGGACCCAAGCTCACAATTTCAGTGTGGCTCAAGAGCGGGTCGGCGTAACTAGCAAAAGATGCCAATGCTCTTGCAGAACGTGCCGAGCGGTCTATTGCTGAACGAGGGTCACAAAGGTGGCACTGCATCGCTGAGTGTGGATTGGGCGTATGCGTCATTGATGCAACGTTATGAACGTTGTAAAATGCAACGCTATGAACGTTGTTGAGCGTAACAGACTGTATTTAAAGGGAATTATGCAGGGAGAGGGGCTCTTCCCTCACCTTGAAGCGGCCCCTGCCAGCGGATTCTTCAACTGGGACTTCGGCCTTGCCGAGCTACCGCGGGAACCCGGCATCATCGTCATTCGCGGGCCGCGGCAGTACGGCAAGAGTACTTGGCTGGAATACCAATTGCGGGAAACGCTCCGGCAGTTCGGGCCCGGGACCGCGCTCTTTTTAAATGGTGATTACATCGCGGGCCCCGACGAGCTCGAGGACGATATCGAATCACTGACGAGTCACTTTCCGGAAGAACCCTCGGTTCGGCGCCTCTTCATTGACGAAATTACGGCGGTCGCCGGCTGGCAGAAAGCGATCAAACGTCTTGCGGATAGGGGTGCTCTGCGAAAAGTGCTGATCATTACGACTGGCTCCAAGGCCAGCGACATTCAACGAGAGGCGGAGTTGCTGCCGGGCCGCAAAGGAAAGCTGGCGCGAACGATCTATTTATTCGTCCAGCTTCCGTACAAGATTTTCTACGACAAGGCTTTCCCGACGCTCAAGAGCCAGACTCTGGCGGCCTATCTCATCGCGGGTGGCTCGCCTCCCGCGTGTGCGGCCGTGCTTGAAACGGGTTCGGTCCCTGAATACGTATTTCAAACGACCGCGGAATGGATCTACGGCGAATGCGCGCTGGCCGGCCGCTCGCGGCCCATGCTACTGCGACTGCTAGAGCAGCTCATGCGCCGCGGTGCCTCGCCGATTGCGCAGACAACTCTCGCGGAAGAGTCCGGCATGGCAAACAATACGGTCGCGCACGGCTACCTCGACTTGCTGAGCGATCTTTTGGTTCTGGGGGCCAGCGAGCCTTGGGATCCGGCTCGAAAGGTGCGGGTCTCGCGCAAGGCCTCCAAGTATCCATTCGTCAATCTTCTCGCTGCTAATACTTGGTCGACAAACCGTCACACGACACCAGCTTCTTTGGAAAAAGTCACCGGCGAGGAAAAGGGTGTGTGGTGGGAATGGGCGGTGGCCTCGGAATTATTCCGACGAGCCGCGAAAGAGGGCCATCCGTCACCCTTGCAGTCGCTGTTCTGGCGTTCTGACAAACACGAGATCGATTTCGTCCGCCAGGGCAGACCTTGGATCGAAGTGAAGGCAGGTCACGCTTCGCCATTCGAATTCGATTGGTTTATCAGAACCTTTCCCCGCGAGAAACTGCTGGTCGTCAGTTCGGATCGGTTCGATGGCAGCGCGGTTCGCGGAGTCACTCTCGAGGATTTTCTACTGGATGAATCGTTGTAGGGCGCCTCTCAGGCTCATAGTCAAGAACTTACGTGGTACGTTTGCATCGCGCGCTTGCGATGTTGTGCCGGAGAACGGGGATTGGGTGGTGCAGGGCAGGGTGTTAGCGGCGGCTTAGACCCGCGGGATTTTGGCGGTCGGACGCGTTTTTGGGGCAACGTCGATTTTTTCGTTGACGACGGGCGGTAGTCAGAAAGGCGGATCGTCGGGATCGGTGAAGGGACTTTCCGCGGTCCGGGCCCGCCGTTGATGATTCCGACGCAGAAGTTCGCCGGCGTAGTGACGCTCGAGCGCTTCGGTCAGGTCGTAGAGGAACTGCAGGAGCGTGGCGGCATCGTCATCGCAAAGTCCCAGAGGCAGACAGACCAGCGGCATATCGTTCGGTTTCATAGACGCTAGCGCGATCGTTTCTGTTTGCGAGCGGCGCGCAGCGCGGCTTTGGCCGCGGCCTGCTCTTGAGCTTCTTTGAAGCGGTAGCTGTCGCCGTCGATGGCGAGGATCTCTGACCGGTGCACGAGCCGATCGACGAGGGTGACAACACAGGCGGCGTTGGGGAAGACCTGATTCCATTCCCCAAAGCTTTTGTTGGTCGTTAAAACGGTGGCCCGCTGTTGATAGCGGCGTGTAATGACTTCGAACAGCAGATCGGCGTAACGAGCGTCGTAGGATAGATACCCGACCTCGTCAATGCACAGGAGCGGCACACTGGTATACCGGCGCAGCCGGCGCGCGAGCTGCGTGGAGCTGTCCTGAGCGGCCAGATCGTGCAGCATGTCGGAGGCGACCACGAAGCGAGCGCTGTAGCCGCGCAGGATCGCCTGATGCAGCAGGTTCTTCGCGATCATGGTCTTGCCGACGCCGTTCGGGCCGACCAGGATGACGTTGGCGGCTTGCTCGAGGAAGTCCAGGGTCAGCAGCTCCTCAAGGAGCTCGCGATCGAGCTTCTTGGGCCACGCGTAGTCGAAGTCCGCGATAGATTTGAACTTGAGCAACCGAGCGTTGCCGAAGCGGCGCTTAAGGCTCCGTTGTTGCCGCTCGCCCTCTTCGATCTCTAGCACACGCGCGAGCCAGGGTTCGTTGCGGATCTCGTTGGCCTGGGCCAGTAACCCGTAGAGGTTCAGACGCTTGAGGCGCTGGCGCAGCGTATCAGTCGTCGTGTCGGTCGGGTTCGGCGCGGGCTTAAGAGAGGCGTTCATGGGAGTCCTTGCGGGTCAGTTGTTCGTAGTCGGCGAGGTTGTGCGGGCGCACGCTGAGTGCGCGCACGCGCGGATCGTCGGGCAGATGCACCGGGATCGGCGGCCGCGCGCCGCGTCGGGCGCGATGCTGATCGACGAAGTGGCGCACCGCGGCCAGGTGCGCTGAGTCCTCCGCGAGTGCTGCGATCAAGGCCGCCTCCAGCGCGGCGGCGCCATGGGTATCGAGCAGATCGGTCAGGCCGCGCGTGAGCGCGCCGAGATGTACCCCGCGCAGTGCCGCAGCGGCGAAGAACTTCGCGCCGCTCGGCGCCGCGTGGTGCAACCGATCCATGGCTCGGTGTCGCCGAGCGGAGCGCTTCTGATCGGCCAAGTCCTTGATATGCGGTGGATCCTCGACCTGCTCGCCGCGATCGTAGCTGCGCGGATGGGTGGCGATGACGGCACCGGCATCGAGGATGCGCACGGTACCGGGGGTGGCCCGGACCTCGAGGGTGCGCCGTACGTGGGTGTGCGGGACCGAGTAGTCATTCCAGTCGAAGCGGGCGTAAGGTGTCTTATGCACCCGCACCACGATGCGCTCTTCGCTCGGGAACGGATTATCCGGTAACGCGAGCAGCCGCGGCCGCTCTTCCTCGAAGCACTCATGCACGGTGCGAGTCCGATCCTCCGGACACGGACGCGCTGCCGCCTCCCCGCTGCACCAGGCGAGTGCCTGGGCATTGAGATCGGCCACATCGGTGTAGCGTCGGGCCGCAAAGAAGCGGTCGCGAACGAAGCGGATCGCGCGCTCGACGCGCCCCTTCTCGTTGCCGCGGGCCACGGCCACCGGCCGCGGCTGGAAGTGGTACCAGGCAGCGAGCTCGAGCAGCGTCGGGTTAAAACGGATGGCATCGCCGGAGCGCTCCAGCACGGCGCTGCGCAGATTATCGTACAGACAGACGCGCGGCACGGCCGTGAAGTAGGCGAAGGCCTGCACGTGGGCGTCCAGGAAGCTGCCGGTGCCGGCGTTCAAGTAAAATCGCACGAACAGATGGCGCGAGTAACTCAACACCATCACGAAGGCCATCAGCGAGCGCTGCGCGCGGCCGATGGCGAGCTTGCCGAAGTGCGCCCAATCGATCTGTGCTTGTTCCGCCGGTAATGTGCGCAAGCGAAGATATGCCTCGGCCACTGGCCGCGGTCGCCATCGGGCCACCATGTGCCGGAAGTGATGCGGGCAACCCACGTAGCCGCGTTCGCGCACCATCTGATACAACCGACTCGCGCGCAACGTCGGATATCGCGCGAAGGTCTCCTGGATGAACGGCACGTAGACATCGAGCTTCGAGGTCCGCGCGCACTCGCGGACCGCCGCGACACCGCTTTGCCACAGCACGCGGCGCACGGTGCTGTGATGGACGTGCAACTGACGCGCGATCGTGCCGATCGGCCAGCCTTCGGCGTGATACAGACGCAGGATCTCCGCCTCGACAGCACGCGAGATCATGAGGGGACCTGCGACTCGCCGACCGGTCGCTCATCCGCTCCAGCGCCACGGTCGTTGCCGGGTCCAATCGGGGAGCGCGGCACCACAAAACGCGCAGCGCTCGAGCGGTGGGCGGACTTTGGGGAGTTGCTCGGGCTCGCCGGGGCTCGCATCGATGGGTTGGCTCTGGATGACGGGACTGACCGCCACGATGCACTGGGTCACTGCGACCGGGGATCCCTGATGCGTCACTATTTTTGGCGTTTGTCGTTGCCGCTCGCGCCACCGGCGTTGCCGGGCGGCATGCCGCTGCGCACCGCTGCGGCTCCTCTGGTACCGCGCCTGAGCCCGCCGCTGCGACTCGCGGCGGCGGATCCTCGCGCACTCGCCGGCGCAATACACATTGCCGTGGTCGCAGCGTTCACAGATGCGCACCTGAACCTGACAATGCTCACAGTTGTACAGCCGGTACGCCGGCTCCCGCATCGCCCCCAACGGCTCCCTCCCCAAGCACTAGACAGCGCTCGGGCAGGCAGGCATAAAGGGCCTGCACACTGCCTTTCCCAGGCGCTGCGCATCGGGGGCCCGGGGTAGTGACGCCAATCAAAAACCCGGGCCCTCGCTCTACGTTCTTCACCGCAGCATAGCCGGAAGAACCGCCTCCACGCAGGCACTCCGCTCGGCACAACACCAAGCTTCACCATCGATGGAAAAGGAAAGCCATGAGCGTCTGCCGCTCGCGCGGCAGACCGCGTCTGGGTGGATCAGGGAATCAGGATCTCGAAGACCCAGTCCGGTCTTCTCAACCACTCAGCGAGGGCTGGTCTGGCGGTAACGCTCGGGGCAGAAAACGCGCTCACCGCCAGAATTACGCGGTTCTCAACCGCCGTTCACACCAATCTTGCGTCGAGAGCGCGGATGCGTTTGAGCACGCTGTTACGAGAGGGGGTGACCCGCTTCTCTGCATGACACCGACGCTTGACCTCACTATAGACGGACTCCATGGGTTTACGGGGCCGTACCAGGTAATGGGTCTGGATGGCGGTATCGATAATCCGTTCCAACTCCGGGCCAAGTCGCCGATAGCTCTTCTTCGGACCGGGCAGGTGGGCTACGAGACTCGTTGTCTGCGCGGAGGCGGTGTAACGCGCAATGAGCCGTCGCACCGTGCGGGCGGATAGTCCGAGAATCTTCGCCGCTGCTTCGACGCGCATGGTCGTCGATCCATCACCCTGCAATGAATCGCGAATGATGGCTTCACGCTCTTGCGCCTTGGTCCAGTCCGGCGTATCGGCGACGCGGAGCTTTTCGAGGCGTTGATCGAGTTGCACGATCGGGAGAGAAGGCAGCCCCCGCAGTTCGGTCACGAGAACCTCTCGAAGGTCAGCGGCGCCGGTTTCCTGAATCCGCGCGCGAACACCTTCCAGGCTCTGCAGCCGATGTACGCGGCCCTCCCATAGCACCAATTCCCCGGATCGCAATTCCAGGCGAAGGGCCGAATCGGGAGGCGCTGTCGTCGTGAGCCTTCTCCGCGCGGATTTGGACACGAAATGCTGACAAGCTACGCTTTTGTACAGAGAATCCTGACATGTTCGTCGCACCATTTACGGCGGTAGGACTTTTCAACCTCGCCGCGAATCGTCGAACTTCCGGTGCGCGATCAGGAGCTTACGCGCATATAAGGAAATTGCACGGTTTGACCGGCGAGCTGACGGTTTGGCCAGCAATTGCTGACTTCGACAACGGCCCTCTTCCTGGTCCGCGGCGCTCGATGCGCTCGCGTTTGACTCGGCGACGGACGGCGCCCGGCGACGGCTTTTCTTTGTCTCGAGCGGCAACTGCCAAGATTCCACCGCATGGCTCACACATCCGACGCACCTCACCACTGAGAGTATTCATGATCCGGCGCAGAGCTGGAATGCGCTCACGGTGGGTGCTAGCACGCACAAGATCCACATTACCGAAGCTGATGCCGGGCGCTATCAACCCATTGCGGCCTCGGGCAGCTTGAGTCCGTTCTCGTCGAGCTCCGCGAGCTGGGTTCGACGCGGCGCGCCATGGAAACCCGACGTCGTATTTGAAGGCGGTAATGCCGGACGCGACGGTGCTTTTGCCTCAAACTTCCCAAGCATCTCGCTCCTCACCACCTACTATGAACCGCTGTTGCGTAGCTTCAACCACACCAACGCTACGAGCGCTGCCACCGCGCAAATCGCTCACTTGGCGGCCCACATTGCAGGACAGTATCCGGCGCTCTGGCCTGAGACGTTGCGGGCTCTCGTCGTACACTCGGCGCGCTGGACCGAACAGATGCGCGATGAATTTTACGTCGGGGCGACAGAGACTGCGCGCCGCACGAATCTCTTGCGTCATTGTGGGTACGGCATTCCGAGCCTCGAGCGGGCGCTATGGAGTGCGGCAGATTCCCTGACTCTTATTGTGCAAGATGAGCTGCAGCCGTTCGAGAAGACCAACAAGGGGGTCAAGTCGCGCGATATGCGGTTGCATACTTTGCCGTGGCCGCGCCAATCTCTGCTCGAGTTAGGCGCACTGCCGGTGCGGCTCCGCGTAACGCTCTCTTACTTTATCGAGCCCAACCCGGGCGAGCGCGGTGAAGCGGACCAATACGCGTACCACTCGCATGCCCTCCGGTTTGAGGCACGCCGCGCGGGGGAGACGGCGCAAGCGTTCTTGGCACGCATTAATCGACTGGCGCGCGATGAAGAATATGGCACGCAGACGAGCAGCGGCGATACGCATTGGGTTCTGGGTGACCAGTTGCGCCGCCGCGGATCGCTCCATGCGGATGTGTGGAGCGGGACGGCCGCAGATCTCGCCGACAGAGGCGTGCTTGGGATTTATCCGGCGATCGGTTGGTGGCGACGCCGCACGCGCTTGGAGCGCTATGATCGCAGCTCACGTTACGCGCTCATCGTCTCAATCGAAGCTCCCGAGTCACCTGTCGATCTCTATGCGCTTTTGGCGGCCCAAATCGGAGTCCCCGTTCCTGTTTAGCCTGCCGGATGGCGCACCGTCTCTCACTAAATATCATCTATGATGACCTCTCCAAGGAGATTGAGTTCGCCAGTAGTGTTCTAAATATTCTGATTGACGTAAGTAACGCGGAGAGGGGCGGATGATTGAAGTCTCTAGAAATTTGTTTGTTGGTTCGCAGGAGGATGAATCATTTGTCCGTGGGCAGACCGGCTGGTACTTTATCCATGCCTGTAAGGAGCCCTATCATCGACAGGCATTAGGGTATACAGGCCGAGGCGCGCCGAAGGATCATCCCGAATACCTAGTTGCAGCACGTGACGGGCGCCTCATCCTTAATCTCGTTGATGTAGAGAACGTGGCCTACATTCCAGCGGAAATCATCGACGCGGCTCTAATGGCAATTAACCAGAACATTGGCGGCTCGAAAGTGCTTGTTCACTGCAACCAAGGATTATCAAGGTCGCCGGCCATTGCCCTGTTGTATATGGCCAAATTCACGGTTCAGTTTCGCTCAATGGACCACGAAACCGCCGTGCGGGAATTTCGCCGAATGTATCCGGCATACGCTCCTGCAAGGGGTATGGCGGAGTTTGTGCGGCTGCACTGGGCGAAATATGCGGCTCAAGCCTAATGGACGCGGCGATAGATAGCCTTCGTAGGCGATCGATGTCAAAACGCGAGTCGCCAGTCGTCTGCGCTATTTCCGGAGGATCTTCTTAGATGGAGGTTTCGGGATGACTATTCGATACTGATTATGGAGAGCCGAAACGAAATCAGTGGTCGGTCTCAAAGGGCGTAGTGCAGTGGCGCGCGTGCCTTGCAGCCAGTTGTACAGGCACCCGGTGCTAAGATCGGAGTTTTCGGGCCGACGAGTTGGATGCGGACCTGCTGTAGTGGCGCGACACCTGGATCGAATGTGGCTGGACCGCCCACTGCAAGCGCGCTAAAGGGATTGCTCCAAATCGTACTGCTGTTATTATATACAGTAAATGGCAGGTCGCGTGATCTGGGTCATAGGGTTGGCGATATAAAACCCTTACAGTGTGCGGTAAGCACCGAATAGAAAATGGGCTTTTCACCGCGCCGGTAGTGCGCGGCCAATGTGGTCAAGGATTCAGACGCTGCGATGAGACTTTATCGTTTGGGTTTTCTCTGCGCCGCGACAACGCTCGCTGCGCTTCCGGCGCTATCCATCGCAGCCAGTTTCAATTGCGGCAAGGCAAGATCTGAGACGGAGATCTTGATCTGCGCCGACCCGCAGTTATCGGCGTTGGATGATGATTTGGCGGTTCTGTACCGCTCCGCCAAGGCGGCAGCGACCGATGGGGTGGCTTTCAAGAAGGAAACTAACGAGGAGTGGAAGCGTCGCGGGAAATGCCAGGATCAGGATTGTCTTATTCAGTGGTATAAGCGCCGAAGCTCACAACTCGCGATTACGCTCAATCACGCTCAACAACAAACGACACCGAGCGCTGCGGCGGCTGTGTCGCCGGTGCCGACGCCGCCCGCGCCTGCCGAGACATCGGGCCCAGACGACTCGCCAAGCGTTGGTGGCCTTATTTTGTTCGTGGGCGCAGTGTTCATCGCGCTTTGGTTTATCCAAAGAGTTCGCGATGGTAAAAGGCGCCTCGTTGCCAGGCCCGCGGCGACCGTGAGTCCCCCAGAAATCATTCTGACGCGCAAAGCCGCGTCATCGCGGAGATTAGCCAATACCATGCAATTTGAAGTTCATGTCAGCGCGGGGTCGCAAGAATCTACGTCGAAATCCGCCGGCAAAGAGTTGCCGACCGTGTGGGTGCGTCCCGGCCAATCCGTCACGGTGCAGGGATTGTGCCTTTCCGGCGGAATGCTGTACGTCGGCAATACCTTGATGGCGTCTGATGGTGGTATTGAGCCCGCGCAACTCGATCCGACACTCGAGGTAGACCCGCAGCCGGCAGATCCGTCGGAGCGCCTATTTGGGTATTGGGCACGATATGAAAGCATCCCGTCCCCGGCGCGGCGCGCCTACCTGACCTGGTTGGCTGGTGGGCGGTGCGATCCCAACGCGAATATTGGCAATGTGTTCTTGTTTTTCTACGGCCTTGAGCGCCGTCTTCTCGTGGATGCACTCACGGATTCAGCCGCCAAGGCGGAAGCGCCCGCGATTATCGCCGAGATCGAACGTCTGCGTTCGATATACGACAACAACTCTTTTTTGCGCTATTCGAGCGATTTATTGGATTATCTCGCGGCGGGTGACGTCGAGCCGGAACTGTCTCTCAAGCCGCCGCCACCCTCAACTAGCAGTCGGGGCATGTCGCTACGCCTGCGTATCGGCTTAGGGCAGGCGGCGGTAGACGCACGGCCGGTATCTGCAGACTGGGCGCTTGCCTGGGCCCGATCTGAACCCAACGTTCGCCTGCCCGGTGTCGCGCGTCGTTGCGCGCGGCAGTTCGACGCGCAGTTTGTGCGCAGCTACGCAGAGAAATATGGGGCGGGCTTAAAGCTCTCTGTGAATCGTACCAAGCTAAAAATCTCCTATCGGCCGGCTTCCGGTGGTCTTCTGAATCAAAGCTTTGTGGCAAACTTGGGCGAACTGCCCGATGTGACCACGATCGTAACGCCGCTGAAGAAACTGCAGGTCGTGGTGGATGAAGTGGCTACGTCACTCGATACGTATTCGCGCTTCATCGGAAGGCACGCCGATAAGGCCGCCTCGCTCGAAGCGACTCTGTTGTTACCAAAGGCACTCTGGTCGTCAAGCGTCCAAGTCGCGTTCGATGCCATCGACAAGCGTGTTGGCATGGGCATGGTAGTGATCAAACTGGGCGAACTGCTGGACGCCTTGGGCGGCACATCTTCGCTGACACGCGACACGCTCAAGAATCTCTTTCACGTGCTGCACAACCAGAATGTCGGCGTCGAACCAGATGTGCTTGCTGGGGCAAAGACGCCGAAATCGGAAGAGTCGGTCGTGTTATTCCGGCTGTCCGCCGATGGGCACGGGAACGGCGACGACAATAAGGCGGGTTATGATGCGGTTGCCGTGATGCTGGATCTGGCGATCACTTTGGCGAATGCCGACGGCCGGATTTCAGGGCGCGAAGTTCAGTTTCTCAATCGACAGGTGGATAACTGGTCTCATGTGGGAGCGGCGGCACAGCGACGTCTTCGGGCTCGCCTGCGCTTGGGTATTGTCTATCCGCCGAGTCTGTCCTCACTCAAAAGTCGCCTTGAACCGTTGCCCGTCGCAGCGCGCACGGGTCTCGCCAAGTTACTTTCGGCCCTGGCCCTAGCCGACGGGAGGCTTGCGCCTGCCGCTGTTAAGCATCTCGAAAAGGTCTACCAACACCTCGGTATAGAATCGACGGCGCTCTACAGTGAGCTGCATGTCGCGTCTGCAGCGACAGACGCCAAGGTAGCCGCAATTCCGGCGCACTTGCCCAAGAAACAGGCACCGCCGAATGTGGTCCGAACGAGTGATTTTGCAACTAAGGCCAAAGCGACGGCGCGAGGTCTCCAATTGGATGCGGGGCGCATTGCCGTCTTGCAAGTGGAAAGCGAGCGCGTGACTGCGTTATTGGCTAAGGTGTTCGAGGAACAGGAACCGCAAGAGCCAGTCGCAGCGACGCCTGCCGCAAACGCCGAGGAACAGGACGGTCAAGAGGAGGCATCGCGACTCTTAGGATTGGACTCCGAGCACTCGACATTCCTACGGGCACTGCTGACTCGCTCGCGTTGGTCACGGGCGGAACTCGTCGACATGGCGGCCGATATGGAATTGATGCTCGACGGTGCTTTAGAGCGAGTCAATGAGGCGGCGCTCGATGCCTTCGATAATCGCTTAGCCGAAGGCGATGACCCGATTGAGATTGCCCAAGATCTGATGGAGAGCGTGAGCGCATGAATATGATTAAGCCGAAAGATCGCGATGTGATTGTGACGGCGTTGCGCGCCGGTGTCGTGCCGCGGGCGGGGCAGCACCTGATCCAAGTCGGTCGCGCCAAAGAAGTAGAGGTGATGCTCCGGGACATTGAGCGCATCGGCGAGGGTGGGGCGATCTTCAGAATCGTCATTGGCGAGTATGGTGCCGGTAAAACCTTTTTCTTGAATCTCGTGCGTGCTATTGCCATGCAGCAGAAGCTCGTGACCGCGCACGCGGATCTGAACCCGGATCGACGCCTCCAAGGCGCCGGGGGACAGGCCAGGTCGTTGTTTTCGGAGCTGATGAAGAATCTATCCACTCGGGCTAAGCCTGAGGGCGGCGCGGTGGGCGGTGTCGTCGAGAAGTTTGTGGCTCAGGCCAGGGCCGATAGCAAAGCCCCGGGCCTGCCGTTAGAACAGCTGATTCGCTCCCGCTTGAATCCCTTGACCGACATGGTGGGAGGCTATGATTTTGTGGAGGTCATTGCCACGTACGCACGGGCCTTTGAGGAGGGGAACGATGTGCTGCAAGCGAATGCGATTCGCTGGATGCGAGGCGAGTTCACCACCAAGACCGAAGCACGAGCGGCTTTGGGCGTGCGGAATATCATCGACGATGATCAGATTTATGACTACTTGAAGTTATTCGCGCGTTTCCTACGTATTGCGGGATTCGGTGGGCTGCTGGTCTGTTTGGATGAACTCGTGAACCTCTACAAGCTTGCCAATCGTCAAGCACGCGATAACAACTACGAGCAAATACTACGCATCTTGAACGATGTACTGCAGGGATCGACGGAAGGAATAGGCTTCCTTTTGGGAGGCACGCCAGAGTTTCTTCTGGACAGTCGCCGCGGCTTATACAGCTACCCGGCTCTGCAATCGCGTTTGGCCGAAAACACATTCGCGGTTCAATCAGGGTTGGTTGACTATTCGGGGCCGGTACTCCGCCTCACGAGCCTGACGCCCGAAGACTTTTACGTGCTATTGCAGAAGCTGCGGCATGTATTCGCCTTTGGGGATGCGGCTAAGTACCTACTCCCCGACGAGGGGATCGAGGCGTATATGGCGCACACGGCTAAGCGATTAGGGGAGACCTACTTTCGCACACCCCGCACCACCATCACGGCGTTTTTAGGATTGCTGGCACTGCTCGATCAACATCCCGGTACGGATTGGCGCGCCATGGTGGGTGGTATCAATATCGAGGCCGACCACGGTGCCGCCGCGGAAAAGGCGGTGGAAAGTGACGACCTTGCCACATTCAAGCTCTGAGTCGCAGCCTTCCAATCTTTGCTTACTCGAGGAGCGCATTCAGCGCTGGGTGTGGTCCAAGGGATGGACGGGCTTGCGGGATGCCCAAGAACGCGCGATACCCGTGCTCCTTGAAGCGCAGCGGGATGTCATCATCTCGGCAGTGACCGCGTCTGGCAAGACCGAGGCGGCGTTCCTGCCCATTCTATCCAGGCTCGTGCGCAATAAGGAAATGGGCGTAGCGCTTTACATCAGTCCCCTAAAGGCACTCATCAACGATCAATGGGGGCGCCTCGATCAGCTGTGCGAGGAAATCCAGGTCCCGGTAGTGCCTTGGCACGGCGACATTTCTCAGACGCGTAAACGGCAATTCAGGAAAAGCCCGCAGGGGGTGCTTCTTATCACGCCCGAATCGTTAGAGGCGATGTTTGTGCTTCGCGGCCACGAGCTCAAGCGGCTTTTCGGTGAGCTTGAATACGTGGTCATCGACGAACTCCATGCGTTCATTGGTAGCGAGCGAGGGAAGCAGTTGCAATCCCTCATGCGGCGTATCGAGGCCGTGATTGATCGGCGTGTGCCACGGGTGGGACTCTCGGCGACTTTGGGCGACATGTCTTTAGCCGCCGCGTTCCTGCGCCCCTCGGGACCTCCGGCGATGATTATCGAATCGGCGTCCGCCGGCCAAGAACTGAAAGTTCAGCTGCGCGGGTATCTGATCGAAACGATGAAAGAACCGACAGTGGCGGCTCCAGCTTTGTTCAGTGAGAAGCCTGAGGGCGAACACGAGCCGTCGTTGCGAGAGAAGGCGGAATTGAAAACCGATTCCTCCGTGGCCGATCATTTATTTAAGGTCCTTCACGGGTCTAAAAATTTGCTTTTCCCCAATAGTCGCAGCAACGTGGAGCACTACTCGGACCTATTGAGGCGGCGCTGTGAGCGCGAAGGCATCCCGAACGAATTTTGGCCGCATCACGGTAGTTTGTCCCGGGAAATCAGGGAGGATGCCGAGGCGGCACTTAAAGCGGGCGACCGCCCTGCCACGGCGATATGTACGACTACCCTAGAGCTTGGTATCGATATCGGCGCCGTCAAGAGTGTTGCGCAAATTGGACCGCCCCCCTCCGTGGCCGCGTTGCGGCAACGTCTTGGCAGGTCCGGTCGCAGACCCGGCGAAGCGGCGATCCTCCGTACTTACGTGATTGAAAATGAATTGACCGCCGAATCTCCGTTGTCCGATCGGCTTCGAGAGGGTCTGCTACAGTCGACCGCCAGCATCCGCCTCCTGCTTAAAAAGTGGTACGAGCCGCCACGGGCAGGCGGCTTGCATCTCTCCACATTAGTCCAGCAAGTGCTCTCGATGATTGCGGAACGGGGCGGTGTCACGGCGAGCGACCTGTCCCGCATTTTAGTACAAGAGGGCCCTTTTTCGAGCCTAACCTCCTCAGACTTGAGCGCGCTGCTGCGCGAGCTCGGTCAGCGGGATTTAGTCGTTCAAGATTCGTCCGGAGCGCTACTTTTAGGACAGGTGGGGGAAAAGTTTGTCGGTTCGCATGATTTTTACGCCGCATTCGCATCGAGTGAAGAGTGGCAAATTGTTCAGGACGGACACACATTGGGTACGTTGCCCATCGATAGCCCTGTCTTCGAGGGAATGTGCATCATTTTCGGCGGTCGACGTTGGAAGATCCTGAATGTCTGCTCGGAACCGCCCGTTTTGACAGTGGCGCCTGATCCCAGCGGTCGGCCGCCGATCTTCGACAGTGGCCGCGCGATGGTTCATGAACAGATCCGAATCGAGATGCGCAAGATCCTTGAGGAGGATGCTGAAATCACTTTTCTCGATCCAGTTGCAGGAAGCCTACTGCGCGAGGCGCGAAAGTTCTACAAGGATGCGCGGCTCTCAGAGCGCTCGTTCGTTACGGACGGCGACTCCGTGCTGCTACTTCCATGGGCTGGCGATTTTGCCAACAATGCGCTTGTGCTGCTGCTACGCTCGCTTGGTCTCAAGAGTGGATCCAACGATGGATTGATCGTTTGCTGCGAGGGATGGGGCTTGAATCGACTAGCTGATGCGTGCTCGGATGTCGTCGCGTTGGATGACGTTGATCTCCTTGCCATGTTGGAGGACGTCGAGAACTTAGGCCAAAATAAATGGGATTGGGCGTTACCGCGCAGCCTCTTGGCACGTTCTTATGCGTCACTGCATCTGGACATCCCTGGCGCCAAGAAAATCGCGGCAAAAGTACTGGAAGAGATGCAGTAAGGCATAGCTTGCTAGAGGGGCTGTGCCACAACTCGGATTCCGGCACCAGAAACGGGTAAAAGCAGCCACGATCCCGTGACCGGCTTGCCCGTGCAGGTTTCTATCGCCGTGCTGTATGCGACCAATTGGCCATTGGACGGCCATTGCGGGCGAATTCGAACCTTGGCGTTCAACGGAACCAGTGTATCAGCCATCGAATTAGCTCTATCCAGGGCACTGGCGCCATTGCAAGCGCAGCTAGCATAGCTGGGATGGCCCTTGACCACGCTAGCGTATTCAGCGCCCGACGGCGCTCGCGGTCGCCTTTGAAGTCACAGTAAGGGTTCTGCACGGTCTTCCGTTTCATCGCGTCGGCTCCTAAGTGATGTAGACGTGAAGGAACCGTGTAATCACGAGTTTTGAATTCACAAGCAGGTACACCCGCGGCAGGCGTCACGATCTTCGGCCGTCAATACCATTTTTGTCCGGCAGGGCGAGCGGGTTGGCCGTTTTTTGCGGCGTGGTTCTCGCCCAAAGGTTCGCGATTTAGACGTAGAATGTCGGGGTTAGAGAAAACGTACCCACTTATCGCGTTACTCAGGGAGGAGTCGATTTTCATGGCGATCCCCAATTTCCAGACGCTCGTGCTCCACCGTCCGCGTCTGAGATCTTTCGGCAAGGCAGATTTGCGCGAGCAAACTGATAGGCGACGCTTTGCACTTGTGAAATTTATGGTGGGGGAAAAATCGAAGTGAATACGCTGGTCTGGTGTCTCTTGAGCGGTCTGTTGTGCGCGGGGATTGCCTACCGGCTTCTGGAGAGGCGGCGGAAGGTATCGCTAGACGCGCAAAACGGCGTCCAAACACAGCTGTCGGTTGCTGAAACCCGGCTAACCGACCTTACTAAGCAATTTACTGCTCAGACAGAAGAGTTGCGGGCAGCGAATGCCACTACCGGTGAATTGTCCAAAGCCCATGCTCGCTTGGAGGCGAACATCGAGCAAGCGGAGGAGGTGCGGGCGCAGCTCGTCCGGGAAAAGGAGTCCGTGGATCAGGAATTGCGCGAAGAGCGCAAATTGCGCATCGAATTTGATAGTGCCGGCAAGGTCGCCGCGGGCAGCCTGCGAGACCTTGGTAACACGCTGGGAGAGGCACGCCAGCGGATTGATGCGTTAGAGACGGAGCGCCAGGCCGCCTCTAACAGAATTGCCAGCCTTACAGGCGACCGTGACGGCTTAAGTAAAGAGGTCCAGGGGCTACGGGAGCAGCTCGCTGCGCAAAGGACCTGGATCGACGAGCAAACCACCTTGTTCGAACAAAAGGTGCTCGCGGCCGCCGCCAGTCTCATGGAGGAGCGCGGCAGGGTGTTTACGGAGACCAATAAGAATCAGGTGGACGCCGTGATTGCGCCGTTCAAGGAGCAGCTTGCGGAGTTTCGAACGCGGGTTGATCACATTTACTCGGCCGATACCAGGGAGCGCGGGGAGCTGCGACAACAAATCGAGCATCTGACCAACCTCAATCAAGCTGTTTCCACGCAAGCCGAGCGCCTGACAAACGCCCTGACGGTAACCTCCAAGTCGACAGGCGATTGGGGCGAAACCATACTGCAGAAGATTTTGGAGGATTCGGGCCTTCGTGAAGGCAAAGAATACCTATTGCAGCATTCCATCAAGAACGCCGACGGTGACCGATTGCAGCCCGATGCGGTGATCTTTCTGCCTGAAGGCCGGCAGTTGGTCGTGGATGCCAAGGTATCGAACAAGGCTTGGACAGCTTACTGCGCGGCAAGCGATGATGTGGCGAAAGCCGGTCATTTGAAGGATCACCTGTCGTCCTTACGCACACACATCAAAAGCCTTTCGTCCAAGGACTATGCCGGGTCTCCCGAGCTCCAAACCGCCGATTTCGTATTGATGTTTGCGCCAGTCGAGACAGCGCTACTCACGGCACTCGCAAAAGATGACTCGCTATATGCCGACGCCTATCGGAGCAAGATCATCCTGGTGACTCCCAGCACGCTAATGGCCGTCGTGAAGCTGGTAGAA